>PVMP01000662.1_pt1 | contig 319114 bp, 281 predicted proteins | sample 1853391 | NCBI WGS metagenome assembly PVMP01 (sample SAMN08533512, study PRJNA380276) | Human gut metagenome, whole genome shotgun sequencing project. | isolation source: participant 2, synthetic long reads | host: Homo sapiens | collected 2017
TTGAGTTTGAGTTGAATTCTATCCTTGTTGAGAAATGGAAAGGAAAACCGTATCGTCTTGTCATACAGAGACAAAGGCGAATAGAGGGAGACCTTGACATTTGGGAAGGCGAATATACCTACAGATGTATACTGACTAACGATTACAAGTCGAGTGCAAGAGACATCGTGGAATTCTACAATCTTCGTGGTGGCAAGGAACGCATCTTCGATGACATGAACAATGGCTTTGGCTGGAATCGATTGCCAAAATCGTTCATGGCACAGAATACTGTATTCCTGCTTATGACAGCTCTCATCAGAAACTTCTACAAAGCTATTATGCAGAGATTGAAAACCCATGAATTTGGATTGTGTGCCACCAGCAGAATCAAGACCTTTGTTTTCAAGTTCATATCTGTTCCTGCGAAATGGATTAAGACATCACGTAGGCATGTATTGAACATTTACTCAGACAACAATGCTTATGCCAACCTGTTCAAGACAGACTTTGGTTAAAGACCATGCTTTTCTGGTTAAACCAGCGTATTACCTCAAGTCGCTTTATGGGGTAAGGGGATTTTGTGTCTGCGACATTTCTGTTGTGCAAGAAATATGTACAATAAAATGAATTTCGTCGTTTTGCAAGCAAAATCCCACTAAACCCTATAGGTTGCGGATTTGAGGGTAAATAAAAAACCGCAGATTTATTTATTGGCAATAAACAAAAATGGCTGATTTCGCCAGAAAAAAATAACAAGTAATGGCAAGGATTTCTATCCGGCAAGCGATGTATTCCCAAAAAGAAAACGATGACTTCTGCACCGAGAAACGGTGAGTTCTGGAGAAGAAAACTATGTTAACAAAAGGGGCAAAGGGTTAACAGGTTAACAGTTAACAGCTGTTTTTTGCATCCTCCCCCTCTCCCATACCTTATATTATATATAAATATATATACTTATTATTATATGTGAGTGGGGGGAAGTATACATTCTGGGCTGTTAACTGTTAACTCTGTTAACCCCCATCTGGAAAAATAACCTCTCAAACGCTCCTTCTTAAACAGGTTAAGTGTCTTATATTGAGGTAAGTAAGAGTCATCAATGATGACCGGAAGGAGACTTAAATGAAGCTTCGCAGTAGCAATAAATTGAGCCACTTGTGTATCCTTTATCATACGCTTGCGTGCAAAATATATAAAATAAGTAAGGGCTGCCAGTACATCCTGGCAGCCCTATTACGTTAGTATGTTATGAAAAATTTGAGAGAATTGAAACTTCACAGCTTCAGAATTGTTTTACTAAACATGATTTTTTATAGAGAAAGCATAGAAATAATCTACTTTAATAACGTTGGAGACGTTGTTGGAGTGCTTACCTGATCGATGCCTGTGCGTTGCATAGAATCAACCGAAGCAGAATCTCCCATGGCTACGGACACGCCCTTGCCACTCTTGATGTATCCTACGTTTTCAACAGAATCAATGTCATTGCTCTGGAAAGGTACCTGAGCAGCATTGCCCAATGTCAGGATGATAGCTACCACGGCAGCAGCCTTGAAGAGAGGCTTCAGGCGCTCTGTCAAAGAAATCACCTTTGCCTTGTTAGGCTTCTTGGTATATTCATCTTCAATCATCGCCATCATCTTCTGGTCGAAGTCATCACCCAGCGCCTCTTGCTTAGCCTCGCCCATCTCGTAAGAGAAGAGCGCTTGGTATGGCTTCAGCTCGGCAGGCAACTCGTCCTGGCTGAAGAATGCACGGAGAATCTCCTCTTCTTCGAGAGAAGTCTCGCCCTTCCAGTAGCGATCCAAAAGTTGGTTGATGTACTTATAATCCATATCTGTCGAATTGTTGAAATCTTTGTTTGACTGTTTGACGAGCCCTGAAGATGTTCACCTTTACTTGGTCTTCCGTGATGCAGAGGATGTCTGCTATTTCCTTGTAGGACTTTCCTTCGATGTCTCGAAGCTGCAGACAGCTGCGCTGCTTTTCAGGCAACTCGTCGATGATATTCCTTACGATGTCCAGTTTGTCTTTCTGAATCATCCTTTCTGAGGGGGTAGAAGTGTTTTCGTCTAACCTTTCTGTATTCTGCTCTTCCAGCGAATCATTCTGATTTTCCATCTTCTTGATGCGGTCGAGCGAGAGGTTGCGAGCGATGGTGAGGCTGTATGCCTCGATGGAGTCAAGCTCCAGCCATCTGTCGCGGGCGTTCCAGACTTTAATCAGCGTATCCTGCACAACGTCTTCCGCTTCCTCCCGGTTGAGAGTAATGCGAAGGGCCAGCCTGAAGAGTTTGTTCTTCAGCGGCAAAACATCGTTCTGGAAACTGATTTCTTTCATCCCTCTATAATTAATGACGACTATGCTATAAGAAAGTTACAACCAATCTTAATTTATTTCTATTTTTAACTCTTGTTAAGAAAAAAGGTGATGAATTCTTCACTCTTCGTTCTTCACTTAATCACCGTTCCGTGCTTTCCGTCGATGGCGGTAGCAAGGGTGATAATCACCTCTTTCACACCAGCATCGATGGCTGCAAGCGCATTCTCCAACTTAGGAATCATGCCGCCTGCCACGGTACCATCTGCTTTATATCTCTCAAAATCGGCATGGGTAATCACTGGAATCACGCTGTCGTCATCCTCAGGATTACTGAGCACGCCTTTCTTTTCAAAACTATATATCAATGTCACATCGTAGTAAGGAGCCAGAGCCTTGGCAGTCTCGCTGGCTATGGTGTCGGCATTGGTGTTGAGGATGTTGCCCTTGCCGTCATGGGTCAATGGAGCCATCACTGGAGTAATACCTTCATTAATAAGGGTCTGGAGCATCTTGCCGTTGGCACGCTCTACATCGCCCACGAATCCGAAGTCGATACCGTCCTTCAACGGACGCTTGTGACTGTGGATTACGTCCATATCAGCACCGGTCAGACCGAGAGCATTCACACCGTTAGCCTGGAGCTTGGCAACCAGGTTCTTGTTGACCAGACCGCCATAAACCATTGTTACCACTTCCAGCATGTCTGCATCAGTGATGCGGCGGCCGTTCACCATCTTGCTCTCGATGCCGAGGGCTGCGGCTACCTTAGTGGCACGGCGGCCACCGCCATGTACCAATACTTTCTTGCCAGGAATGGCTGCGAAATCCTTCAAGAGCTGTGCCAGCTGCTCGCTGTCTTCAACGATGGCACCGCCTACCTTTACTACTGTTACTTTTTCCATCTTTAAGTTTAGTTTATAGTTTATAGTTAATAGTTTATAGGGCAATCTTGCTGTAAACTATTAACTATCAACTGTTAATTCTTACTGAAGATATGTGTATCCGAAGAGACCATTTCTATAGGTGCCCAGGAATTCCTTGCCCTCATCGAGCGAAATCTTACCTTCCTTCACACTCTTGGTTACCCACTGCTCCAACTGGCGGACGAGTTTCTTCGGATTGTACTGTACGTAATCCAATACCTCCTCTACGGTCTCGCCATCGAATATCTGGTCGATGCTATATTTGCCGTCCTTTACAGAGATGTGGGCAGCATTGGTGTCGCCGAAGAGATTGTGCATGTCGCCCAGAATCTCCTGATAGGCACCAACGAGGAATACACCGAGATAATATGGTTCGTTCTTCTTCAATGGATGAAGAGGAAGAACGTTGCCGATATGTCCGTCGGTAACGAAGTTGGCAATCTTTCCATCGCTGTCGCAGGTGATGTCCTGCAAGGTAGCGTTGCGGGTAGGACGCTCGTTCAGACGCTGGATAGGCATGATAGGGAAGAGCTGGTCGATAGCCCAACTGTCTGGCAGGCTCTGGAACAGAGAGAAGTTGCAGAAATACTTGTCGGCAAGAATCTTATCCAATCCTCTGAGTTCTTCTGGTACATGCTTCATGTGCTTGGCAAGATTGTTGATCTCGTGGCACACGCTCCAGTACATTGCCTCAATCTCTGCACGGGTCTTCAGATCTACGATGCCGTGAGAGAAAAGCTGCAATGCCTCTTCGCGAATCTGCTCGGCATCATGCCAGTCTTCCAGCATGTTGCGAGGATTCAGGTTGTCCCATATTTCATAAAGATCCTTCACCAGCTGGTGGTCAGTCTCCTTCGCCTCAAACTCCTCTGGCATTTCTGGCAGGGAAGCTGTCTCCAAGACATCGATAACCAAGACTGAGTGATGGGCAGAGAGCGAACGGCCGCTCTCGGTGATGAGGTTAGGGTGCTCGATATTGTTCTTATTGGCTGCATCTACGAATGTATAGACACAGTCGTTCACATACTCCTGGATAGAGTAGTTTACGGAACTCTCGCTGCTTGAAGAGCGGGTGCCGTCGTAATCTACACCGAGTCCGCCACCGCAATCTACGAAATCTACATTGTAGCCCATCTTGTGGAGGCTAATATAGAATTGGGCTGCCTCACGGAGAGCAGTCTGAATGCGGCGAATCTTGGTAATCTGACTTCCGATATGGAAGTGGATAAGGCGCAGATAGTCGTGGAACCCCATCTCGTCTATCTTCTTGAGGGCTGTGAGCAGTTCTGCGCTGGTCAAGCCGAACTTAGATGCATCGCCGCCGCTTTCAGCCCATTTGCCTGAACCTGAAGAAGCCAGTTTGATGCGGATACCGATGTTTGGCTTTACGTTGAGCTTTTTGGCTACCTTTTCGATGATATCCAGCTCATTGAGCTTTTCTACTACGATAAAGATGCGCTTGCCCATCTTCTGAGCCAGCAAGGCAAGTTCGATGTAGCTCTCGTCCTTGTAGCCGTTACAGATGATGAGCGAGTCGCTCTGTGCCTGTACGGCGATGACGGCGTGGAGTTCAGGCTTAGAGCCAGCCTCCAGTCCGAGGTTGAACTTCTTGCCGTGAGAGATAATCTCCTCAACGACCGGCTGCATCTGGTTCACCTTAATAGGATAGATGACAAAGTTTTCTCCCTTGTATCCATACTCTTCCTTTGCCTTTTGAAAACAGCTGGCTGTCTTCTCGATGCGGTTGTCGAGGATGTCTGGGAAACGGAGCAGTACGGGAGCGTTGATGTCGCGTAATGCCAACTCGTCCATGATGTCGCGCAGGTCTATCTGTGTGTTGTCCTTGCATGGAGTTACATAGACATCACCCTTGTCGTTGATGCCAAAGTAAGAAGTACCCCAACCACAGATGTTGTAGAGCTCCTTCGAGTCTTCAATAGTCCATTTCTTCATTTTCTAATCTTGCTTGCTGGAAATCAGTTTTGTTTGTTACCTTTATTATATATTACTTTATTAGATACGGCTATATGTTCAGCAGGTCTCTGATCTGCTGAACAATAGCGTTGATTTTATCATAATTGTCCATCACGTTGATATCGATGATGTGTTTTGCCTTCTCGTAGTAAGGCTCTCGAAGTTTCAGCTGCTCATGGATAAACTCGTCTACCTCTTCCGGTGTTTTGTTGAGCAGCAGAGGGCGCACGCCTTTGCCCATCTTCAGATGAGCGTGAAGGGTCTCTGGAGATGCCTTCAGGTAAAACGTTTCGCCAAGTTGGTTCATGTAGTCCATATTGTCGAAGAAACATGGTGTTCCTCCTCCGCAACTTACCACTACATTTTCAAACTCTGCCACTTCGTGTAGCATATTGTGCTCTATCTTGCGAAATCCCTCTTCTCCAACTTCATCGAAGATTTGTTTAACGGTTTTGCGCATTCGGCTCTCGATATACCAGTCGAGATCGTAGAACATAACGCCAAGGTCTTTGGCGAGGGCTTTGCCGACCGTTGTCTTGCCGGCGCCCATGTATCCTATGATGATGATTGACTTCATTTTCTTCTGTTTCTATGTCAATGAGGCATGTTTATGATTTCTTTCTGCCTCTAGCCTTTGGTTCTGGAGCAGCTTTGATAATTTCCATACACTCCTCGTATGTAAGCTCCTCTGCACTCTCATGTTTTGCCTTTGGAATGCGGTAATTCTTGCCGTCGTAAGCAATGTATGGACCATACTTGCCATTGAGAATTTCCATCTTATCGTCCTCATCGAAAACTTTGAGATGGCGCTTCTCTTCGGCTTCGCGCTTTTCCTTGATCAGTTCGATGGCTCTATCCAGTGTGATGGTCAGCGGATCATCCTCCTTTGGAATAGAAACATACTTGCGGTTATGGAGGATGTAAGGGCCGTATCGGCCAGAGCCAACTGTTACAGTAATGCCTTCATAATCACCGAGTTCTCTTGGTAGCTTGAAGAGTTCCAAAGCCTCTTCCAGGGTGATGGTTTCGATGCTCTTGTCTGATGGCAATTGGGCAAACTGAGGCTTGTCTTTGTCTTCTGCAGAACCAATCTGTACCACTGGTCCAAAACGGCCAATCTTGACGAATACTGGCTTTCCGGTCTTTGGATCATTTCCGAGATTGCGCTCGCCGGCTTTGTGCTGGTTGCGGGCTTCCAGGACTTCCTTCACTTCAGGCTCAAAGCCCTTGTCGAAATCCTTCATCCAGTTGGTCCATTCGGTCTTTCCTTCTGCAATATCATCAAACTTCTTCTCTACGTCTGCTGTAAAGTTGTAGTTCATGATGTTCGGGAAGTTCTCCATCAGGAAATCGTTTACTACGATGCCGATATCAGTAGGCAGAAGCTTGCCCTTTTCAGAGCCTGCCATCTCTTTCTTCAACTTCTGGGTTATCTTGATGCCCTTCAGAGAATCTATGGTAAATGTGCGCTCTTCACCCGTCTTGTCACCCTTTACTACGTATTGACGCTGCTGGATGGTACTGATAGTTGGAGCATAGGTAGATGGACGGCCGATGCCGAGATCTTCCAGTTTCTTCACCAGACTGGCCTCTGTGTATCTTGCAGGAGCCAGAGAATACTTCTCTGTAGCAAGGATTTCTCTGCGCTGCAATTCATCGCCTTCTTTCAGGGCTGGAAGAATGTGGGAAGAATCCTCAGCATGCTCTTCATCGTCGGTTGACTCGAGATAAACCTTGAGGAAACCATCGAATGAAACAACCTCGCCGGTAGCAACAAACTTTTCGCTTGTGTTGCCGATATTGATGTTGATAGTTGTCTTTTCGAGTTGTGCGTCAGCCATCTGAGATGCGATGGTACGCTTCCAGATGAGTTCGTAAAGGCGCTTCTCCTGAGCGGTTCCTTCGATGGTTGGTTCATTCATATATGTAGGACGGATAGCCTCGTGCGCTTCCTGTGCACCCTTTGAACTGGTGTGGTAGGCACGAGTCTGGCTGTATTCCTTGCCATATTCTCTGATAATCTCATCTTTGCTGGCGTTGGAACAGAGCGTAGAGAGGTTTACGCTATCGGTTCGCATGTAAGTGATGCGTCCGCTTTCGTAAAGTTTCTGGGCTATCATCATGGTCTGTACAACGGTGAAACCAAGCTTGCGTGCTGCCTCCTGTTGCAGAGTAGAAGTAGTAAAAGGTGGTGCAGGAGAACGCTTTAAAGGCTTTTTGGTTACAGATTCAACCATAAACTTAGCGTCTTTACACTTCTCAAGGAAAGCTTCAACCTCTTCGTGGGTATTGAAACGCTGGTCCAGTTCTGCCTTTACCTCTGTTGCATTGCCGCTGTCGCTGATCAGGGCGAAAATAGCGGTAACGCGATAGTATGGAACACTCTGGAACTTCTGGATTTCACGCTCACGTTCTACTATCAGACGGACAGCAACACTCTGTACACGACCTGCAGAAAGGGCTGGCTTAACCTTTCTCCACAAGATAGGAGAAAGCTTGAAACCTACCAGTCGGTCGAGTACACGACGTGCCTGCTGGGCATTCACCAGGTTCATGTCCAGATGGCGTGGGTTCTTGATTGCGTCAAGAATAGCCTGTTTGGTAATCTCGTGGAAGACAATACGGTTTGTCTTCTCCTCATCCAATCCCAGTACTTCGCAAAGGTGCCAGCTGATGGCTTCTCCCTCGCGGTCCTCATCGGATGCTAACCAGATTTTCTTGGCTTTCTTCGCATTCGTTTTCAATTCTGTAACGAGTTTTTTCTTTTCCTCTGGAATCTCATAATCAGGTTCCATGGTTTTCTCGTTTATACTAAGTTCCTTCTTCTTCAGGTCACGGATATGACCGTAAGAAGACATAACCTTATAGTCCTTACCTAAAAACTCTTCGATCTTTTTAGCCTTCGCAGGGCTCTCGACGATTACTAAATTCTCTTGCATAAGCTTATACACAATTTTTTCGGTTGGCAAAAGTAAGTAAACTTTTTGCTTATACCTTATTATATGGTGTTTTTTTTGGTTTTTTTAATGTTTGGGAGCCATATTTGGCTGTATTGAACCCTTTTTACCCCAATTTTGTTTCCAAATAACGATGGAGCCCCTTGCGTATGGAATCGAATGCAAACTCATCAGGATTGAGTCTGCTCAATGGTATCCAGAATGATTCTTCAGCATCGTCCATTGCTTCTATATGAGTGTCGTCTTTCACCTTCACTTCATAGAACATATCGAGGGTATGAACCATGAAACCTGAGTAAAGGTAGAGATTTGGGTAGCTGAACTGATACTTAACGTCAGTTGCATCCAGTCCGGTTTCCTCTTTTACCTCTCTTGCTATACCTTCTTCACCTGTTTCATCCATGTCGACGAAACCGCCTGGCAAATCGAGTGCTCCCTTGGCTGGGTCTTTCTTGCGCCTTACTGCCAGGAGCTCTTCCTTACTGTTGAGTATGAGAGCTACCGTAGCACTGCTTGGATTGAGGTAATAAGAGAATCCGCAGTCCTTACACTTCTTGCTCTTGATGTTGTTGATTTCGAAATGATTAGAGCCGCAAACCGGGCAAAACTGAAACTTATCTAATACGTGACTCATATTATGATTAATGTATAATGGAAAAGAATTTATCATCATGTTATAATCGAAAAGCGACCGGTCTTTGACTGCTGAACAAAGATCGGCCGCTAGTTATCTGATATTTACCAATTATCTGTACGGAATGGGAAGAGAGGCAGGTTGCCTGCATTTGCCATATTGCCGAGCTGGAAGTTGCGGAAACAGTAGCGAAGGGCTACTGGTTTCTTTACCTCAGGACTGGTTACGATGACGCACTCATTCCAAGGATCGTTGCCTTCCTGCCAGAAGTGCTTGGCTGTAGCCTTATGGAATACCTTATCTTCGCCTGCAACTTCGAAACCTTCGATACCTTCAAAGCGGTTGTAGGCTCCGTAGGTGTTGTCGAAATGCACCTTTACTGTATCACCTACAATCTTCATCTCCTTGAAGGTCATGCTCTCGCTGAAGAGTCCCTTCATGCCATAGGTCTTGCTGAGTGCCTGGAGTGCAAGACGTTCGCCTACAGGCTGTTTCTGACATGGATGAATCTGCTCAACCTCGTATGGGTAAACCAGGTCTTCGGTACAGACGATGCCGCTGTTTGGAATCACCTTGGCTGCATTGAACTGCTGTTCACGGAGCTTAGGTCCCCAATCGCCATTTACGTCGCCATTATGATAAGGTGCAATCTGTACGAAATAGAATGGCAGTTCGCCCTGCTTGAAGTCTCTGCGCCACTGGGCAACGAGGTCGGCAAGACGTTTGGTATACTGGCCGTCCGGGTCGCCCACGTTAGAACATCCCTGATAGAAGAGAATACCCTTTACGCTATAGTTGAGGATAGGGTGGAAAGTTCCGTTACCCCAGAGAAGAGGGTAGAGGAAATCCCACTTAAACTTAGGGTTCTTGGTCATCTTTACAGAGTCGAGCTCTTCCTTGGTGTTCTTCTTCAGGTAGTCGCGGTCGAGCCAGCTTTCTACACGGCTTCCACCCTTGTTTGCCATGACCAGACCTACCGGAATATCAAGAGTCTTGTTTACTACCTGTGCAAAGAAGTATCCTGTAGCAGATGCATCGCCTACGGTTTCCGGGTTAACCTCCTTCCATTCGCAGTTGGCATCATCTAACGGCTTACTGCTCATTACGCTAGGAATCTTTACGTAATGTATGCCTTTGTACTGGTTTGCTTCTAGCACCGCCTTGTTGTAACCTTCTACAGGGCAGTTGCCAAATCCTTTTACAGGCATCTCCATGTTGCTCTGACCTGCACAAACCCATACTTCTCCTGCCAGCACATTGTTGAGAGTGGTCTTTTCGCCATCATCGAAAGTGATGGAGAGTGGGGTGTAGCTCGCCTTCGGGGTTTGTACTTTGATAGCCCATTTGCCATCCTTTCCGGTCTTGGCAGAATATTTCTGCCCAGACCATGAGGTGGTTACCTCTACGGTGGTTCCTGGTTTGTCCCATCCCCAGAGGCTAGCCTCTGTGTTTTGCTGTAAAATCATGTTGTCACCCAAGATGTGTGGCAACTTTACTTTAGCCTGCGCTCCTATTGTGATAAGCCCCAAGGCTGCCATTGCTAAAAATTTCTTATTCATTTTTTAGGGTTTAAAAGTTTATCGTTTTTTGTTCTTAAGTTCCTTGTATAGTTCGTATTCTGATATTGCCATCTATGTTATCATGAAAGCAGATACAGAACTGACGTTAAAGAATAAGAGTTAGAAGCTGGAAGATGAAAAGCCGAAACTGTTTTCTCCAAACTTCTAACTCCTGGTTATCTTAAAGAAGGTTCTTGATGGCTGCCTCTATGTCCTTAATCTGTGCATCACGTGCCTGCAGGGTGTTGGTGCGGTCGATCAGGAAGAAGGTAGGAATGCTCTGGACATTGTAGAGAGCCAGACTCTTGCCCTGAATGCCATCTTCATCGCGTACGCAAATCCAAGGGATGGCAGCGGTAGAGGTCTTCCAGAAGTGCTCGTCAGGGTCTACTGATACCTGATAAATCTCCAGTCCGGCAGCATGATACTTGTTGTAGAGTTCACGCAACATCATGATGCGCTTGGTGCTCTCTTTGCTGGCGAAGAGATGGAAGTCGAGCAGTACCACCTTGCCCTTGAGGTCGGAGAGACGGCGTACCTGTCCCTTGTTGTCCTGAAGTGCAAGTTCGATGCATCCGTTTACGCTCACCTTGCTGGCCTCAATCTGCTGCTGTGCCATCTGGTTCTCGATGATGCGGATGTCTTTCATTCCCTCGATGGCGATATTGTGGAGGTTCTTGCCACGCTCAGCGCCAGGATAGTAGGTGTCCCAACTGGTTGCTACGGCAGCAAATACCTTCACGTCGTCTTTGTTGTTGCGAGGGTTGAAGATAAGCGTATTCACATTGCCCAACTGTACAGTTTGGAAGAGCGCATAGTAAGCGTATGCCTTCATTGGCTCCTTGAAGATGTAGTTGGTCTTGATGTCCTGTTTGTAAGCCTGGAGCATGCGGCCTACGATGGATTCGATAGAATCGTTGCCGATGTTAGGATCTTTCACGAGCCCGTTGATATTGCTCTGGAGAGTCATCTGCTTAAGAGACAACTCCTTGATCTTGTTGCAGTTTTCAGAACCTTCCACTTCGTATTTGAAGCTCATCTGCGGATAAGCCGCCTTTACCTTGACAGTTTCTGTAGAATCGATGGAAAGATTGATGGTTTGGTTGGCGATGCGTAAGCGGTAGAACTCTGGGGTAACAGAGTCCATGGCAGCCTCGTCGAAGGCAAAGGCGCCATCCTCGCCCAGTTTCACAGAGTCGATTTTCACAGGACCGTTCAGGCTGATGTTCTCCAGATAGAGCATAGAGTCCTGAGCCTCTGTGATATTGCCGTTGATGTGGAATTTCTTGTTGTTACAAGAAGTCAAAGCCAGTGCAGCTACCATAATCGCTGCCACTGAAAAGAGTCTAGTTATCTTCATGAATTTTATTATTTTGCAAAATTATCGAGTGCAAAGATAGTAATAAAATTGCGAATAATGCACCTTCTATAGATAAATTATTAAAAAAAGTGGAAAATAATTGCTGATTTATTTGTTTATTAATAATTAAAGAGGTATCTTTGCAGCGTTTTAGATATTTTAGATGTTAGACAAAACAATAAGTTTTTTAATTTAGATGAACGTAATTACAAAAAGTGTTCAGTTGCCTGATGGAAGAACCATCACAATTGAGACCGGAAAAGTTGCAAAACAGGCTGATGGTGCTGCGGTTCTCCGCATGGGTAACACAGTGCTTCTCGCAACTGTTTGTGCAGCAAAGGATGCAGTTCCGGGTACAGATTTTATGCCTTTGCAAGTAGATTATCGTGAGCAGTACAGTGCTGCAGGTCGTTTCCCTGGTGGTTTCACCAAGCGCGAAGGCAAAGCCAGCGATGAGGAAATCCTTACCTCTCGTCTTGTGGACCGTGCTTTGCGTCCACTTTTCCCTTCTAACTACCATGCAGAAGTTTACGTACAGGTAATGTTGCTCTCAGCCGATGGTGTTGACCAGCCAGATGCCCTCGCAGGTTTCGCTGCTTCAGCTGCCATGGCTTGTTCAGATATTCCTTTCGAGTACTATATCTCTGAGGTTCGTGTAGCTCGTATCAATGGTGAGTATGTTGTAAACCCTACATTCCAGCAGATGGAAGAGGCAGACATGGATATCATGGTTGGTGCTACCAAGGACAATATCATGATGGTAGAAGGTGAGATGAAGGAAGTTTCTGAGCAGGATCTCATTGGTGCCCTCAAGGTGGCTGCCGAGGCTATCAAGCCTATGTGCGAACTCCAGTATGAGTTGGCTAAGGAGAAGGGTACTGACGTGAAGCGTGAGTATGACCACGAGATCAACGATGAGGAACTCCGTGAGCAGATTAAGTCTGAGCTTTACAAGCCAGCTTATGATATCAACCACCAGGCTTTGGAGAAGCATGCACGTCAGGATGCTTTCGACAAGGTTTTGGCTGATTTCCTCGAGAAGTATGACGCTGCTCATACCGATCTTTCTGAGGAAGACTTGGAGGAGAAGCACGCTGAGGCTACCCGTTACTATGATGACGTAATGCGCGATGCTATGCGCCGTTGCATCCTCGATGAGGGCTTGCGTCTTGATGGCCGTGCTACTACAGAAATCCGCCCTATCTGGTGCGAGGTATCTCCACTCCCAATGCCTCACGGAAGCGCTATCTTCCAGCGTGGTGAGACTATGTCTCTCTCTACATGTACTCTTGGTACAAAGATGGATGAGAAGCTTATCGACGGTGTGCTCGAGAAGAGCTACCAGCGCTTCCTCCTTCACTATAACTTCCCTCCATTCTCAACAGGTGAGGCTAAGGCTCAGCGCGGTGTAGGCCGTCGTGAGATTGGTCACGGCCACTTGGCATGGCGTGGTTTGAAGGGCCAGATTCCTACAGACTTCCCTTACACAGTACGTTTGGTAAGCCAGATCTTGGAGTCTAACGGTTCTTCTTCTATGGCTACTGTTTGTGCCGGTACTCTCGCCCTGATGGATGCAGGTGTTCCTATGAAGAAGCCAGTTTCTGGTATCGCTATGGGTCTTATCAAGAACCCAGGTGAGGACAAGTACGCTATCCTCAGTGATATCCTCGGTGATGAGGACCACTTGGGTGATATGGACTTCAAGACCACTGGTACCCGCGATGGCTTGACTGCTACACAGATGGATATCAAGTGTGATGGTTTGAGCTTCGAGATTCTTGAGGAGGCTTTGATGCAGGCTAAGGCTGGTCGTGAGCACATCCTCAACTGCATGATGGAGACTATCTCTGAGCCACGTGCTGAGATGAAGCCACAGGTTCCACGTATCGTAGCATTCGATATCCCTAAGGAGTTCATCGGTGCTGTCATCGGCCCTGGTGGTAAGATTATCCAGCAGATGCAGGAGGATACTGGTGCGACAATCACTATCGAGGAGACTGATGGTAAGGGTCACGTCCAGGTATCTGCTCCTAACAAGGATTCTATCGATGCAGCTTTGGCTAAGATCAAGGCTATCGTAGCTGTTCCTGAGGTTGGTGAGGTTTACGAGGGTACTGTTCGCTCTATTATGCCTTACGGTTGCTTCGTAGAGATTCTCCCTGGTAAGGATGGTTTGCTCCACATCTCTGAGATTGATTGGAAGCGTCTTGAGACAGTTGAAGAGGCTGGCATCAAGGAAGGCGACAAGATCAAGGTGAAGTTGATGGAGATTGATCCTAAGACTGGCAAGTACAAACTTTCTCATCGTGTATTGATGGAGAAGCCAGAGGGCTATGTAGAGCGTGAGCGTCGTCCACGTCCTGAGCGCGGTGAGCGTCGCGGTCGTCGTGATGAGCGTCATGAAGGTCGCGGTGAGCGTCCAGCTCGTCAGCCACGTCGTTACGAGCATCGTAATGATGAGCAGGCTCCTAAGGGGTTCAACGACTCTTTGGATCACAACAATGATGTAGAATAATCTGCGTATTAGACACATTATTATATATAAAGGCACATTCCGATCGGAATGTGCCTTTTTTGATAGTATGCTCGGCACGAGCATTGTCTAACGGGTGCAAGTCCCGAGTAAGCCCTAATAGCGGGAATTACATAGCCAAAGGCAAGGGTGTTCATCGTGAGGTGAAATCTGAAAGAAGCCGGCGGCAAACATCTGACCTAACGGACAGAAACTTCATACAAGGCATATGACCGTGGGTAAGGTTGCTATACAAACCAAAGCCCTATAGCTATTCGGAACGGTTGGTGTAAATGAAGTGGGTATAAGATGGAAAGACAATGCCCTTATCCGAGGAGGTCTCACGGACTTGTCGAACAGCTATGTTGCGAAAGGCAAGGAGTAAAGCTAGCCGTGAGAAGTCAGCAGATGTCATAGTAGTGTGCTTTTCGATATAGCGCATGAAGGACAGAACCTATATTAAACGATAGTAATTGAAACATACCTTATGAAAGTAAGAACGCAGAAAACATTGGCAAAAGTTAATGGCTGCCCCCAAAGAGCTAGGGCGGAATCCGAATGGTATGGGGGAGCGCAGACTTTCATGTGAATGTGTGAAGACAACATCGTGGAAGTACCATTCGACAAGGAGCACTTGTTGGAGCGAATCCTTAGTCCCGATAACCTGAACCAAGCCTACAAAGCGGTGGTTCGCAACAAGGGATGCGGCGGTATCGACAAGATGTCTTGTGAGGAACTCCTCCCTTGGCTCTTGGCTAACAAGGATTCTCTGATACGTTCCTTGCAGGACGGCTCATACCGTCCGAACCCAGTCCGTCGAGTAGAGATACCGAAGGACAATGGCAAGAAGCGCCTGTTGGGCATCCCCACCGTGGTTGACCGATTGGTGCAACAAGCCATCAACCAAACCTTGACCCCCATCTATGAGCGATAGTTCTCGTCACGAAGTTACGGCTTCCGCCCAAGGCGAGGATGCCACGATGCACTTAGGGGAGCGCAGAAGATAATCGACAATGGCTATATATACGTTGTCGATTTAGACTTGGAACGCTTCTTCGACACGGTGAGTCATAGCAAACTCATAGAAATCCTAAGCCGAACCATCAAGGATGGGAGGGTTGTCAGCCTTATACACAAATATCTTCGCAGCGGTGTGATAAACAAGGGCTTGTTCGAGGCAAGTGAGGAGGGAACTCCCCAAGGAGGACCGTTGAGTCCACTGCTGAGCAACATCATGCTCAACGAGTTGGACAAGGAACTCGAACGCAGAGGTCTCCCCTTTGTTCGTTATGCCGATGACTCAATGATATTTTGTAAGTCCAAGCGAGCGGCAATGCGAGTCAAGGAGTCCATCACCAAGTTCATAGAAGGTAAACTATACCTCAAGGTGAACAAGGAGAAGACGGTCGTCTCGTATGTGCGTGGTGTGAAATACCTCGGCTACTCCTTCTATGTATCCAAAGGCAAATGCCAACTGACTGTGCATCCCAAATCCAAAGCAAAGATGAAAGCCAAACTAAAGGAACTTACGAATCGGAGCAATGGATGGGGATATGAAAAATGGAAGCAAAAGCTAGAGGAATACATACGAGGATGGGTGGGGTACTATCATCTTGCAAATATGAAGCAACTGCTCCTTGAAACGGACAAATGGCTGCGCAGACGAATACGCATGTGTATATGGAAGTCTTGGAAGAGAGTCAAGACGAGGATTGCCAACCTCGTAAGGTGTGGTATAGATAAATACCAAGCCTATATGTGGGGCAACAGCCGTCTTGGGTATTGGCGTGTAGCAGACAGTCCTATTTTGAAAATGGCTATCAGCAATGATAGTCTTCGTAAGACAGGGTATGTCACGCTGATGGGTTCGTATCTCGAATGGCACCCAAAGTAGGAACCGCCGTATGCGGAACCGCACGTACGGTGGTGTGGGAGGTCGGTGAATGCGAAAGTAGGAGGTAAATGCCTCTTATGAGTAACATTTACCTCCTACCCGATTGTAAAACCACATTTCTGTTTACCTGCTTTTAAGAATGGCTTATCATCATAACCACAAAACTGTTTACCTGAAATGTCATGTATATAATTCATTCCATTTTGAGGTTATATTAATTATTTACCAAATCCCATGTTATAATTTGATATGTAATAAGTTATATCATTTTTATATCAGTCTTTTATTCTTAGGTAAACAGTTTTGTGGTTTCTGGTAAACAAAATAGTGGTTTCTGGTAAACAGTTTTGTGGTTTTTATCTTGACAAGATACTATTTTTTATCTTATTCTATTTGAAATCAGGCACCTGAATACAATTTGAATATGTGTATAACTATCAGTATATTAGTATGTTATGTAAAACGACTAAAGGAGTTGTCTAGACTTTTTGATTTTTTCTTTGGTTCTTCTCAAATTTTGGTACATTTATGTATCTAAGTTTGAGGAGACCTTTATCTGCAAAAGAGAAATCGATGCTCTTCCACCCATAATTCGCTTTGCGGTCTTTATCTTGTTGACCGAACCTTCAAGGATTCCATTGTTCAATTTGCTAGCAATAGAATTATTGATGGCGGAATAGTCCTTAATCAGTCCTTTGGCAAACTTTTCCATTTTCTCATTACCACATCCTATGACCATGTTAATCCATTTGTACAAGTTCATTTTGACCTCTCCGCTCAAAATGCCTTGAAATGTTGTTATATAATAGGCTAAATCGGTAACATGCGAGTCCTGCAGAAACAATCTGACAGTCTCCGTCTTGGTTTTCCTGTTGAAGTGAACTATTGAATTCCAAAGGTCATACTCTTCGTTCCTGATAGTTGCCTTTGCAAGAAATGCCTTGTAGGCATCATCGTATGCCTTCCAGTCTTCCTTCCATTTTCCTCTCAGTAGAAAAAGAAGTCTTTTCAGTATTTCTTTCTTCTCTGTAGAATGTAACCCCTTGGTAACCACAGAGTAATCCAATGACTTTTTACAGAGAATCCTATTTGTAATAGATTCTATGGCTTTGTAAGCCCTTAGTTGCGTTGGGTTGAGCAAGTCCTCATATTTGGTGTTCCTTAGCTTTCCCATCTTAAATCCATCAAACCCTGTTTTGTCATGGATTTCACTCAAAGTCAGTCCTTGCCTTGCATAAAGATCCATGAAAGTGTTCCATTCAGTCATTTTCTTGATTCTTCTTGCATCCTTGCACATCGATTCCAAGACTGCATATATGCTGTTATAAAGCCAACCTCTACTTATTTGTGGCTTAATGGGACCAACTAGACCTTGAGTCAGCAACTCCATTCTCTTATGCAAAAACTCCTGCAGAATCTTTGGAAAGACTGCGCTCGTCAAGTCTTCAATGACATGGAATTTGTCTGTGATAGCATGTGCTGATGGGGCTCCTTGCTTGATAGCCTTAATGAAGCATCGTCCCCTATCACGAGTGATAGTATTGACTTTCTTGTATTGTTTCAAGACATTTGCCACAATCGAAGAATCTCTAGAGTCTATCAGTTCCAAAATCTCGCCTGTGTCATGGTCTACGATAACACTGCCATAGGTATGTCTCTTTCTCTTGGCAAAGTCATCTATGCCTATATTCCTGGCAGTCCTGTCTGGAAGTCTTTGGATCTTTTTCAAATGATTTATGCAAGTATTTGGACAGCAAGTGATTCCCATCTTTCTCATGACCTTGGAGGTCGACACAGATGACATATGTATATGAAGCAGGTTCATCAACTCTATGCATCTTACACTGAATCTTGCATATTTGTTTAGCCACTTCGTCTGTTGCTCTACAAATATATGTTTATCAGACTGGCAGTAAAAACGGCGCATGTAAAGGGTGAGAACAAACCGTTTACACCCTAAAGGACACATCGTGACCGTTCTCTTTTGCCAGCCACGGGTATGAGTGGTTTTCTTGCCACAACGGTCGCAGAAGGCATGGGTAGCCGTACTCACGAGAACCATTTTGAGTTCCGTGGAAGAGAAGTCACAACTTGCGATAAAAAAGCCATCTATGGCAGGAAAAATGTCCATAAGAAGTTTTTCTCCGACCGTAGAAGCATTTATATCGGATTTTATTTGGTTGTTTCTTATCTTTTTTATAATTTTGCATCTGTTAGCGATTGTATCCATTGTAAGTCATATTTTATGATCACTTTAAACTTACATATTTTTGGAGACAATCGCTAATTTTTTATATTAAACTTTCTCAAAAATATTGCTCCTTCATATAAAATATGGGGCTTTGTACTAAAATTTGAGAAGAACCTTTTCTTTAGTAGCAACTGAATAAGAAATTAAAAACCACAAAACTGTTTACCTGGCAGAACGTTCATCGATTTTTCTCATAAACCACATTTCTGTTTACCTGTTTTTCTCATGAATTTTACTAGGTAAAAACCACATTTCAATTTACCTAAAAAGGAGCAACTGCTTTTTACTAGGATAGGTAAACAGTTTTGTGGTTTCTGGTAAACAGAATAGTGGTTTAGGTAAACAAAAATGTGGTTTGTGTTACAAAATGCAGTGATTTTTGGTAAACAACTTTGTGGTTTATGCGTAGTTTTATGATTTTAGGTAAACAGAAATGTGGTTTTATCCTTATAGAGAATCAAATTCTTAATTGCCTAATTGTAGAATTGACTAATTGTCGGAAAAACGACAAGTAAGTTTCTTTTTTAGGTTATTATTTTGTCATTGAACTGCTTTCAAGTAAGTTCTCACCGCATTCACAAGTTCTATGATGGTTATACCAGTCATGGCCCAACGTGAAGCCAGAACCATCAACTTTTGAGGTCAGGAATGAACCGTTTGCGCCTGATGGAAAACTCTTGCAAACTTTCAAGAAAAAAGTGACTCTGAAAGCCGGCGAAACCAGGCGCATGGAATTACAGTCTAAGCTCATCAGTAATTCTGAGCTTTGGACTCCGGAGACACTTATATTATATAAGGTGGTAACTTCGCTTGTCGACACAAAAACAAGAAAAGCCATTGACGAGAAATCCCATAAGGTAGGATTCCGCTGGTTTTCATTCGATGGCGAGAAGGGATTCTGTTTGAATGGGAAGTCTTACAAGTTGCGTGGTTTCAACCGTCATCAGGATCAGGCACCTGTAGGTGTAGCCCCGCACCGTCGCGACATCCGTCTGTTGAAGGAAATGGGCAGCAATTATATCCGTATCTCCCATTATCCACAAGATGATGCTCTCCTGGATACCTGTGATGAGCTTGGTTTGTTGGCTTGGGAGGAAATTCCTATAATAGATCTTGTGCCCGACACTCCAGGCTATGCAGATAATTGCGAGCGTAATCTGCGGGAAATGATCCGGCAACACTTTAACCATCCGAGTATTATCAACTGGGGCTACATGAATGAAATACTGCTCTGCACTCCATGACCTGCACGAAAGAATGGCCAGCTTTCAAGGAGCGTACATTAGCACTTGCTGAGCGGTTGGAAAAGGTTCTGAAGAAAGAAGATGCTACGCGAAAGAGTGTGATGGCTTTCAATATGACAATGTTTATAACGAAATAGGCTTGAACCTCGTAGATGTGGTAGGTTGGAATCTTTATCATGGCTTGTACGAGGGAGAGTTGAATGGTTTCGACCGCTGGTGCGAAGACCAGTACAAGAACTATCATAGGAAGCCGATGATCATCTCGGAGTGGGGAGCCGGAAGTGGAACTTTTCGTCAATGGCAAGAGCTGTGGAAAGAAGAATGTAGAAAATTGCCTTGCAGTCTTTGATGTAGTATTGCCTTTCGGAAGTTCAACGTTAGAAGCAAAAGGTTTTGGTGAGAAGCTCACTGGCGATGCTGGCAGGAAAGATGGTAATACAGAAGATGTGATGAATATCTGGTACAATCCACTGCCAGACCAAGCCTATAAGGCAGGCTCATGGGGATATATAGGAGGAGAAAACAAAAGTACCACATCTGAGATACAGAATACGATTGATGGACCTATTTATCAGATTGGCGTAAAGGCGACTTGGAATATAAGATAGATGCACCAAAAGGCGAATATCAAGTGGAATTGTTGATGGCTGATGTTACTAAGCCAGCAACCCAGTTGCCTAATCTTCTTGCCAGAAGCAATGGAGAAGCTTCATCTAAAGATGCAAGATTTGATGTCAGCATAAATGGAGAAATCAAGGAGACAGATTTCACTCCTACCGATGGACGCCATTATTGCACAGCCTTCAAGCCCAAGTCGATGCCGACACTCAGATTGGTTTTCTCCAAGTCCTTGACCTCAACCTGCGCCCTCGATCGGATCCGACGATTGAGGGCGCAGGTTTTTATCTGTATATTTGTTAACTGCCTTATTATTAGTAATATATGTATCTTATCCGTGTTTTGCAAATGTTAATTTCAAAGGTATATCGAATCGTGATACATTTTTATTTCAAAATTTTATACTTTTGCAGCGGTTTATAATTAATTAGAAATAATATGAAGATAAAAAATCATTTATTGGGTATGATGGCTATAGCATCTCTCCTGGCCAGACGCAATAGCCATCCGAAGTTTCAAACATCGGTAGATGTTGTAGAAGGCTGCAAGAAGGAGCTTGTTGCCTTGAAGGGAAAAATGAAAATGTCGATGGACCAATTTGTAAGACCACCTTGAAGGTATGTGTTGGTTTATATGATTCTGTCGGGAAGAAAGTAGTATCCTTTCTTTCGTGGTACTACGAAAAGATGAAAACTAGCATCAGCGCAAGAAAACTTTTTACACTTATTTTAGTGATGGTTCTTTTGGCTGTTCAGTATGTTGATTACGAAACAACCCTCTCTGCAGTTAGAGCAAATCATTTGATTGGAGAAGCTTCTTCATTCTTGAAAATGGATAAAGCCGGAATGGGCAGTTGTCTTTGGAATGCGTGGGAGAAAAATCTACTTTTTCTCCCATCGCAAACTCCTTACAATTTGATAATGGTAAATCTGTTATGTACCTTTCTGCTTTTCAACTATCGTATAGCTGAGAATGTTCTTACTTGTTTGAATCAGAAGAAGATTATATTTTCATTATCGGCAGCTGTTTCTGTTACTCTCATTCTGATAGATGGAAGGCTCCTGATTGGTTCCGAATGCATTGGGCGCAGGAGCTATTTTTCCAAAGTTCGTAGGACATGGACAGGGTGGTTCTAAAGAATCTCTCAGACACGTTGTAAGAGAGTTTCGAGAATGGAACGAGATTTATCGAAATGCAGCGTGATATGTTCATGTTACATTTATTTATTATCATTTTAATATGTAAATATTTAGTCATTTTATGGAACACCAAAATAAAACAAGATTCAGAGACATCATTAATGCAAAAAATGCTCAAAGCAACGTTATCGAAACTAGGCTTCCAATCGAAAAGAAATACTCAATACATATTCCTTTTGAGGTAATGGACTTTTTGGGCAATGATTACGTAATAGTGAGTCCAAAGCGTTTTCGAGAATCAAGGCTTTTAGATATTTGCTATCCCGGCATATTGATGGTCTTGAAAAAGGAGAACTGAAACGCAACTACATTTCTCAACTTTGCAAAGACTGGAAATGGACTCGTCCGACAGTTGTCTCTTTTTTGAAGTCTCTTCAACAAATGAATGTAATCGATATCAAACAGATTCTCTCGGCTAAAATGGTCTCAGTAAATCCGACCATTATAGTTATGAGTCTTAGTAAAGAAGAACTTGACAAGATGGCTCAGAGAAAGCTTTTACAGCTCCCTTCGCCCTTGCCACATATCTCTTCTGGAAAAACAAAGTTATTCACATAACAAATTAAGTATAATTTCAAAGTAAGGTTCTTTTACAAATGCGCTTGCGCATGAGAGGGGAATGTACTACATCCCTGTAGCCTAATACGGGGTTTTAGAAAAACACCCTGAAATCCCCAAAAACGTTAAGTAAAACGTTTTGACATTCGTGCGGCAAGCCGTGGGGGTATTAGGCTCAGGGAATACTTCCCTAAGAACCTTTCTTTTTAAAATAGATAATCATGAGCGGAGCAAAAAACGTTATTGATATGAGACCCAGTAAAGGGTTCTCGTCTTCACAAGGCAACGAACACCTTCGCCGTTTAGATGATTGCGAAAGGGCGCAGAAAGCCAGATGGAATTATGACCCTTCAAGAGAACATCTGAACTTCGAAGTGGGTAAAGGTGGGGTAGTGACAGAAGTAAATAAGTTCAAAACCATCAACCAGAGAATACAGAAAAATTTGGATTCACGTGGCATTGTAAACCCCAACAAAAAATACATTGACCAGGGACTGGATCCAAAGTACAGGACTGTCGCAAACTTTATCTTGGGTGGCAACCGAGAGGTAATGAGAAACCTGGCTTTTGGTAATCAGGAGGTGGATTGGGAACATGGAGCCGACAATTCTGACTTGAAGAGAATGCCGGAAATTGAAGCATGGGCAAAAGATGCGTATGTCTTCATGTGTAAAAAATTCGGAGAACAGAACATAGCTGCTTTTGTCGTTCATCTGGACGAAGCGAACCCACACGTACATTGTACGGTTTTGCCTCTTACGGAGAAAAATAGATTCTCTTTCAAAAAGATATTTACTAAAGGTGTTAATACTAGAGAAGCTTTAGTAGAGTACATGGAGTCTCTTCATACCGAATATGCAGAAGAGGTAGGTTTGAAGTATGGTATGGAGAGAGGGGATAGTATCAAGGAAACCGGTGCTGTTCATCGTACTACAGAAGAGTATCGCAGGAAACTCTGGAAGGATGCTCAGGAGAAGGAAGAAGAGGTTCGAGAAAACATCAAAACCATCGAACAGCAAAATTCAACGATTACCAATCAGCGTGGAATTATTGCTTCACTTAGCAGGGAAATCAAGCACTCTGCTGCTCGTCTGAAGGCTTTAGCTACGATGATCAAGAACCTTGAAACTCATAAGGCAGACCTAGAACAGGAGATTAAAAAGTTCAATAGAGACCTTGCTGCAGGAAAGATTTCTAAGGAAGAGGCAGACCGCAAACTTTCAAAAATTAATGCCGAAATCAAGAAAACAGAAGAGAAAATAATTGACAAGGCAGATAAGCTAAAAGTTGCAGAAAGCAAGCTCCATGATGCGGAACAACGGAAGGCAGAATTGGAAGCAAAAGCCCATGAAGCCGAAGAAAAGAGAAGTTCAGAAGAACAGAAAACTGCTTTGGCTGTAGAAAAAACGGCAAAGGCAGAAGGTAAATATCAGGTGATTAAAGCGAAATACAAAGAGATTGCTCCGAAAGTGAATCTTAAAGTCAGCCATGAATTTGGCTCACTCGGTTTTCACATGGCAGCACTTGATATGAAAAGTCGTCTATCTAAATATGGTGAACTTCGAAACTCTTTATCTCCGAGCCAAAGAGATTTCTTGGATAGGACAGTTGGCGAAATATTCGATGGCTCACTTATCGAAAATGTAGCAGAAAATTCTGCAAATCTATGTTCGGTTGCAGCATCCTTATATTTGGGTTATCTGAATGCAGCTACAAGGATAGCTCAAAGCTGCGGTGGCGGTGGAGGACCAGGAACCGGATGGGGTAAACGAGACGATGAAAATGATATGGACTTCAGAAGGAGGTGTTTCGGCATGGCAATGAAGATGATGAAGCCGGGACGTCAGCAGCGTCTCAAACGTTAGTTGTTGCTAGGGGGTGTAATTTAAACTGTGTCAAGGTTTGTTCTTAACTGTTGCTACAGTATTATATAATAGTGCCAAGAAAGCCCAATGGTCTTTTTGCCTTTGGATTTTCTTGGCACAAAATTTAGCCTTAATCTGTTTCCTTATGTTTATGTAAACGGCTAATTATCTTGTAGCCTCTTCCGTATCTTTTGCCTTTTATTCCAATCAGTCCACCATTATAATAATTCAGAACTTCATTTTTATGGAGTCTTGATAGGGTGGTGTTGAAACAGTTTATCTTGAGAGTAGGATAGAGTTGCATAGTCTTATCAATAAGACTCTCTTTGGTTTGCGGGAGGGACTCCTCTGTTAAGACTTTTACCATCGTAGATGCCAAAGAAGGTTTGGAATTATCTTTCAGGATAGTCTTTTCTTTTTCCTTCTTCTCCTTCTTCTTTTTCTTATGGTTATCTACAGTTGGAGTGGCGGTCTTTTTCTCTTCCTTCTTTGCCTGTTTGGCAAAGGATTCCGCATTGATGTCAAGCTTCAGTCCTAGAATTTCCGAAATGATGTTCTTGAGGACATAGATGAACAACTCGCTGTCTTCACTCTTGAGTGAGGTCTCTTGTTTCCAGTAGCGACTCTTGAAAGCAAGTTGGGTCAACTCTTCAATCTCCTGTTCAGAAATATCTTCTTTGTTAGCGAGACGTGTATTGGCCACATTGAGGAATGAAGCAAAGGAAAAGGTGGAGAATTGACTTGGAATTACGTATGTGAAAATATGATTGTTTTCTCCCTTTGCTGAAGGATGTTTAAGATTAAGCATACTCATCCCTTTTACCAGAGCAATTAAAAAAGCCATGCTGGCGTATGAGAGATTTGTATTTTCAACCTCACAGATTCCTTTATAGTCGAGGTTCTTATCCGAGATAAAGTTCATGGTAAAAATACCATAGTTAGTCCATTCTGTAGAATGGAGCAACTGCTGGAGTGTGGAATCTTCTGGTGCACCCAAGCCTCTGTTAACGCTATCTATATAGCGACGCATTGTTTCTACTTCTTCCCATTGGAGAAGTGAATCATCTCCCGGCTCATTGTTTCTGATGCAGCCGATGGTTCCCAGTCTGATAACATCAGCAGAAGTTGAAGTTCGCAGGTGATTTGCGAGCTTGGCAAATAAATTAGGCATCCAGTCGAAATCATCAACCGGCGAATCTATATAGTCTTCCTGATAGTAATTGTTATCAGTAAAATCTAAATCTTGATACATGCTATATTTTGTAAAAATATTGAATTCAAATCTTTCATTTGCAAAGGTAAGAAAAAATATTCTATTCTCCAAATTTTTGGCTAACTATTTGAACATCAGAGTATATTTTATGGTTTTGTTTGCTGAAAAATCACAAAAAATGGTCTTACTTGTAAAAACAGACGTAAGCGTCTCCGCGTTTATACCTTGCATAATTCAAAAAAAAGCAGTAACAGCTGATTAAACTAATGCTGTTGCTGCTTTTTCCATCGGTCAGGAAGTAAGTCTCTATATTTTTCCCATGGAGTATTTGGTTGCCATTCTGCAGTCTTTTCTATTACGTCGCATATGTATTCAAACAGATTGATGCCATTCAGTCTGCATGAGATGGCGATGGAATATAGGATAGCCGCACGTCCTGCTCCTTCGTGCGAGCCAAAGAACATTGAGTTTCTTCTTGATAGTGATATGTACCTCTGGATTCTCTCAATATAGTTGTTATCGAGAGCCGTATCACCTCTTTTGAAGATGTCACAAATGGCATTATATTCATTAAGGGCATAGCCGACCGCCTGCGCCAAGGTAGACTTGGGCAGCAAATCTTTCCTGGAAGATATTTCCTCCAGTTTCTCCAATAAATCCTGCAAAATGTCCGGTGCATATGACTGCCGATAGGCTAGATGGTCTTCAACGGTCCATCCATTTACCCCAACCTTATGTTTTTTGTCTTCTCGATAAAATCTGTTGAGGATATCTACGACTTCCTGAGCATCCTTGTCTTCCTTGCCGCAGTCGATGAAATCTCTCTTGACATGCTGTAGGCAGGCGATTCTCATAATGTCAGGATAAGCATCCGACTCCAGTTTCCGGTAAGGAGCATATGCATTACTCTGTATTGTACCTTTATAAACAGAGAATACGTTAAGTATAACCTGCTCTGAACGTGATCCATCCTCATATACAAAGAAGACAAGTCCCAGTTTAGGCGCACTTACAGCCCAGAGGTAGCCTTTCTTCGAACCCTTGTCCGTAGGCTTTATCTTGGCTAACAGTACTTTATGATAAGTCTCGTCTGCCGTAACATAATCCTGCTGCAGCACTATTTGACAGATAGCCTTGTAAAAGTTTCCCAGAACATCGGCACTTCTGGCAATCAGCTTGTTTGCCGTGGCCTTCCTTCCTCAAATATAAAGTATATTGATAATCAGTTAGTTACTGTTATCAAGATACAAATGATATGCAAATGTAAGTATAAAACCATATAGAAAAAGTACAAATGGACATTACTTTGTATGATAACATCCTTTTCTACAGATTAAGGGTTAACACAATGTTATACTACTGATATTCAGCATATTGAAGCTGTTCTTCCTTGCATTCAACAAAGAGTGTTAAATTATATTAAATCCTACAGGGCAATTATGATTCGTGCAAAGATAATATTTTGCAGTCAAAGGAAGAAAGACTTCTTGAACCACTTCTATGGTTCTATACTTCTGTTTCTGACGTAAGCTGACCCGTACGGTTTTCGGGTTTTAGACGGACATATATACAGTTTACTTTAGGTTAGCATATATATAAGAGCTAACCAAGGTAAACTAAAGTGTTTTTGTCCTGTAGATACTGCACTTTGTGGACTCTTTTCTCCTTTGACTGCAAAAACCTCTTATAGCCTTATCTCCACCTATAACGTCACTTCACACTGCTGTACCATGCAGTCTGCCATGTACCACCCCATCGGGCTTTGATAAGAATTGTGTTGCAAAGGTACCTGTCATGGCGTTCATCCTGCAAGGTCGGTGCCTGTGGTTTGTCCGTGAAATCTCCACGCTCTGATTGTGGCAGAGGTAGTATTTGACGGCAAAACCTTGCATTGATGAGCCATAACACCTTTTGGGGCAACATAATTCTTTAATCAATCCCGATGGTAGTTGGTTCTACATAAGGGAAGAAAATAAAAATTTTATCTTATGGCTAACATTTGCGACACTCAGTACAAGGTGACAGGCTCACGCAAAGCCGTGGCAGACCTTTGGAACACACTCCAAGAGTTGGAGGTGAACAGTAATAATGTGTATCTGTATCTCTTGGCAGAACACTATGGCATTGACTACGAGAAGAAAGGCATCTCGGTGAGAGGACACATCTATTGGGCAGAGTATGAGGAGAACGTGGAAGACGATTATGCCCTCTTGTCCTTTGACACCGAAAGTGCTTGGTCTTCATGCGACTTGTTCTTTGAGGAGGTGAACAAGGCACTTGGCGATGAACTTTCAATCAGTTGGCGAGAGGTTGAGCCAGGTTGCGACATCTTCTATACGCACGATGAGAACGACTTCTTCCCCGAAGAGTGCTACGTCACTGCATACGGAGAACTCTTTGAGGATTGTGAGGGTGCTTACTCCACCTTTGGTGATGCTATCAAGTTGTGGTGTGAGAAGACTGGTGTCTCACAGGACGGAAGAAGCGAACAGAAGATGATTGACTTCATCAATGAATACGAGTATGAGGCAGAGGACACGAATTTCTGCATCAATCCAATCACATTCGGCTAACAAGGAGGAACGGATATGGCAACGATAGACATGGAGCAGTTGGACGGCGTTGTAGGGTGTTTCTGCACCTTGCTTTATCCCCGAAGAGGTCAGACAGAGGGAACGATTGTCGAGGACTTGGGTTGTGAGGTCATTGTCCAGCTCATCAACGGCAAGGAAGTGACGGAGTACAAGGATGATGTTGTCATCTGTGAATAATCAGGAGAGAGTCTGTTGGCTATGTGGCTTGCAGACTCTTTCTTCCTTTGACTGCAAAAACTCTTTTAGGACAATCCTCCAATGAGGTTATGGCTGTTGTAACTGAAATACCTTGGGAGCAAGTTGTGCGGTTTGCTCACTTGCTCCAGTCCTGTTATAGAAGCGATGCTTCGACACCTGTATAGCGATACGTCGCCAAAGTCCCTTCGCCGTTTTAAGCGTCTCTGTACCTTGTTATAGGAATGGTCATTTCGCCTTTTGGTTTTACTCGTCTGTCTTTTGCGACTCTTCCTTGTCGGACACAGAACTTGGTCTTAGCATGATGACAGTGCTATCGCCAATCCTCTGATGTCTGTCCTCTTTTGGCTTGATGCCTCTATTGCTAAGCTGACCCTTAGGCTTGTCGTTCATCGTGCATCAGTGTTCATGCTCCTCACTCTTCTGATGATACAGCTGTAAGGTCGGATTTCCCGCTTCGTTTCTCCAGGCATACAGCCATAGCAGTGCCCCTGTCTGTTGCATACGGATTGCCTCCTTGCTTACAACCTTTGTTCCATTGTTTGGCCCCGTCTTTTTCTGAATTGAGCTATTTGAAAGCCACTTATTTTTACCATGCAAAGGTAGCGTGATGCTGCGAAGGACTTCCTCCTTCTTGTGTGGCCGCTATCGCTGTGACCAATAAAATAGTGCGTAATCTTCCTTTTTCTCCCTTACCGCCAACGACAAAAAGAGTATTGCGAACGATTTTCATGGTGCTTCCCACATGGTGCCACATCCCTGCTTTTGAATGCATGTAAAAATTAAGTTTCACTTTTAAATTCAATTCAAAATGAAAAAGATCGAGAACAACTTCACAGTTTCAGGTTTCGTAGGTAAGGATGCAGAAATCCGTCAGTTCGCAAACGCCAGCGTAGCACGCTTCTCATTGGCAGTAGGCCGTCAGGAGAAGAACGGCGAGGAAACCAACCGCGTATCGGCTTTCATGAATATGGAGGCATGGCGCAAGAACGAGCACACCGAATCATTCGACAAGCTCACCAAGGGCACGTTGCTCACCGTCGAGGGTTTCTTCAAGCCAGAGGAGTGGACAGACAAGGATGGCGTGAAGCACTCCAGAATCATCATGGTTGCAACCAAGTTCTACGAGTGTCCCGACAAGGAGGAGACTCCTGCGGAAGAGCCGGCCAAGCCAGCAACCAAGAAAGGCAAGAAATAGCCTTTCCTCTCCATAACAAGGCGACCTTCGGGTCGCTTTTGTTTTGCTCAGGGACATCAATCTGCTGTTATAGCGTGTGATAATCTTCTCTAATAACAACCATGTGCATTTATTAACCATAACGGCAACGCCGTCTTCCTTTATTCTAACCACTTCGTCCCTCACCATTTGCGAAACGTCACCAAGATGGTTGGCATACAGATATTCCCGGCTGATGGCGACAAAGTCGCTATTAGCCAAGAAAGACAGTATGCCAAGGTCTGAACGCGAGAGGACTGCCATCTATGCCACAAGATGCCGAAGCCGAGGCTTCTGATAATTGTGTCCTTTACTGGCTATCCACTCGCCTTGATATTCAGACCGTCAATCTTGCGACAGCTTCACTACCCACCCACACCTGCTTTACTATTCTTCTTCTCTTTGACTGCAAAATATTTTCTGTTATAAGCGGTGGTTTCGTCCAAGTGCGTTGTATCGCTTCGCCCCACACCTTCAGAACGGCATTACTGTACGGACACCGCACGAATCCCATGTGACAGGCAGCCAACAATGTCACTATCAGAAACTGACACTTCTGATAACTGCCTTTATTGCTGTCTGGCTGTCCCATTATCGGGCTTCGGCAATGTCCGTGTAATGCCATTCTGCCCACCCATACCACCTTTACCACTAATCAACTGTTTTACAATTTCTCTTCTGCTATACAAGAGGCAGTTCTTGTCCACTCAGGCATATTGAATGTGGCAGACATGTCTGCTACGTCCAATCTGCCTCAGTGTCCTGCGGCAAGGACAAGGCACATTTGTCATGCTGACAGGAGTGCCCGATTTGTCCGTTGCGCAACTGTCTCTTCTTGCCTGATATACGTTACTATCTACTTCTAAATTATACTGCTTTGCCCCACGCCTTTGCGAAGCGTTACATGGTCTGTCGTCATACAGACATCCTTGGCTGATGGCAACACGTTGCTATTAGCCAAAGCTGACAGTATGCCGAAGTACCGACGCGAGAGAATTGTCTGTCCGTGCTACAAGCTATCAAGGCTGAAGCTTTGATGACTTGCATCCCGGTCAGCCAACACACTCGCTTTATGTCGGTACAGCAGACCTGCAAACACTTCACTGCCCACCCTTACTGTTTCAATCTTTCTTCTTACCTCTTTATATATAACACATCATTCCTCTTGCAGCCAATATCAATAATCTTCTTCCAATCAGCGCAGTGGTAGGCATATTTCCTGCAAAGTTAGCCGCGTCTGAGACAATCGTCAAATTCTGCTTGAGGTCTTGTGACTGTGAACAATCTTCCTTTTCCTCGGAAAAGAGTATTCTTCACACATAATTTGTCTTTATGTCTTTTCTTGCGGCTTGTGGGAGCAGAAAATATCCCTCCACAGGCTGAAAGGTCTCGAAAGGAGGGAAGAGAAAGAAACGGTTAAGCGAACGCAGAGGGAATTTATTCACTATGCTGAGCGTAAGTTTCTTCAACGTAGTTAAACAAGTCCAGCGACATGGGCGACAAACTTATTTGTATCACTAAAAATAGAAAGGCAATGAAGATTATCATCCTGCATGATGCTGACGCACGCATCGAGTATCTTGACGTAGCCGACCACCTTCTCGGCTCAGACATCGAGGAGTTCCTCACCAGACAGGGCTTCTCAGTGAACAACATCACATGGCTTGTCACATCGGCAGACCATATCCCAGTGGTTTACCACAAGTATGACATCGACTGCAAGACCGGCGAGGCAACCCACACCAAACGAGAGGCAGAACTGCAAGACCTCACTATCCACGGACAACTCCAGGCATTGCAGCACCGGGAGCAGGACGAGCTGAAAGCGGCTCTTCGCAAGTACGGCACGGAGGTGGACGGAGGCTTTGAGGTGCATTTCGAGGGAGAGCAGCCCATCGTGGCAGGTTATCTCTTTGACGAGCCTCGTGACATCGTCATAGACGCAGCACGTTTGGATGCCGACGGAAACTTGTCGCTTCTTGGAGAGGACAAGGAAGTGAGGGATGGACAATACGACATAGAGCCAAGCGACATATTTGGCGGTCAGTTGGACTATGTCACGTCGAGTATAGGTGCATGGATGAAGTAGGAGCATGTATGACCCAGTGCATCGTATATGACGAGACGACCAAGGAGAGCGAGACCTTTTGCTCATTGACCGCAGCCAAGAAGTGGATGCGAGAGCGCATCAAACAGAAGCATGAGGTAAGCGGACAGAAGTACAGAGTCTATTCCGACGGAGAGTTTGTTAATTGCGGCTCTATCAGTCTCACAGGCAGCAACAAGTCTTTTGTCGCCAATACAAGGCAGACGAAGAAAGGATATTAATAACAAGGTAACGGCAAGCCTAACCAACTTGCCACACATATATTGATATGGAAAAGCAAATATTGAGTTTTAATGACTTGCCATCAGCATTGTCATTAGTAATAAACAAGCTGGAGATTTTAGAAGAAAAGTTTTCCACACTAATGACTCAAATTCAGCCCGATAAGGGATTGGAATGGCTTAGTGTTTCCGAATTGAGTGAGTATCTCCCTACCCATCCAGTTGAACACACAATCTATTGTTGGACAAGCAATAAACAAATACCATTCCATAAGAAGGGGAAACGTATCATGTTCCTCAAATCTGAAATTGATGAGTGGATGCAAGATAACAAGAGTAGGTCACGAGCAGAAATTATGAATGAAGCAATAGCTTATGTTCAATCAACAAGAAAAGTCATTTAAATAACAAGGTAACGGCAAGTCTAACCAACTTGCCACTATAACATTTTCACATTATGATTTACACTCACACTATCGGACGCATCGGAGCAAAGGATTGCCGCGTCATCACAGGTACACACGGAACATTCATGGCTGTTGACATCGCAGTGGACGACTACAGTAAGGGCAAGCAAATCACCACTTGGGTAAGGGTGAAGAGCAGCAAGGAGAACCATATCCGTTTGGCTGAATACCTCACCAAGGGTCGTATGGTGCTTGTGGAAGGCACACTGACTTCTTCCATTTGGACAGACCGCAACGGAGAGAACCACATACAGCATAGCATCATAGCTGACTCCATCGCCTTTGTCAATGCAGGGAAGAAGGATGCAACCGACACACCTGCAACAAAGGCACGCAAGGCAGCCAAGGCAGAGGGCGAGGCTCCCGTACCGCCAGCCGATGCACCGCAGGACAAGAGCGAAGACCTTCCCTTCTGAGGGTAGTATCAACTGAGAGTAGTACGTACTAATCGTAGTAAATCCGCTTTTACTATGGTTAGTATGTACTATCAGTAGTAGAATAGTAAAGTAGTATTCACTAATAGTAGTATCATGTTATGACACAGATAATTGCAGTATTAAATCACAAGGGTGGTGTAGGGAAAAGTACGACCGCAGTAAGCCTTGCGGCAGCTCTGCAACTGAGTAAGAAGAACGTCTTGGCTATTGACATGGATGGACAAGCCAACCTCACGGAAGCCTTGGGATTGTCCATCGAGGAAGAACAGACAGTCTATGGCGCAATGTGTGGACAGTACACCTTGCCGTTGGTCAAGTTGCACAACGGCATCACCGTCTCACCCTCATGCCTTGACCTGTCTGCGGCTGAGTTAGAGCTTATCAGCGAGCCGGGACGGGAGCTTATCTTGAAGGGACTTATCACCAAAGCCATCGCCAAAGAGCATTTCGACTACATCATCATCGACTGTCCACCGTCATTGGGCTTGCTGACCTTGAATGCCCTCACCGCAGCCGACTACATCATCATCCCTGTTCAAGCGCAATACCTTGCCATGAGAGGTATGGCAAAGTTGATGGACATCATCCGCATCGTTCAGGAGCGGCTCAACTCCAACCTTAAAGTGGGCGGCATCGTCATCACCCAGTTCGATCGCCGCAAGACGTTGAACCGAAGCGTGAGGGAAATCGTCAATGACAGTTTTCACGAGAAGGTTTTCAAGACCGTCATCCGTGATAATGTGGCTTTGGCAGAAGCACCCATCAACGGCAAGACTATCTTTGAGTATAATCCCAAATCCAATGGTGCCAGTGATTATATGTCTTTGGCAAAAGAAGTGTTAAACTTAAAATAGCATAGCCATGAGCAAGAGCAGTATGTTGAAAGAGGGAATGAAAGGCGGTCTCAACGGACTCCTTTCTTCCACAAAGAAGCCGAGTAAGGAGCAGATAGTCACAGAAACTACACCAGCACCACCTGTGTCTGTTTCTGAGACTACCGAAGTGCCGGTGCATTGCAATTTCCTTATCAACAAGAGCATCCACACGAGGATGAAGTACCTCGCCATCAAGAAAGGGATGTCCTTGCGTGATATTGTCAATGAGGCAATGACAGAATACCTAAAGCGGCATGACACATGAGTGCCGCGCGGTATCATCGCCGAACAGACGATGATACCGCTATCTCTTCTATAAACAGACTTTACTATCCGTAGTATGGTAGTAAAAACTATTCGACTATTATACTATTCGTAGTCGATACTACTTTTAGAAAATACTATCCAACTCATTTTTAGGGCAATAGTTTTCTCTGCTTGTAGGACTGTCTCCATGCTGATAAAAGGCAATGTCGTTCCCTATTACAAGATTTTCTCTTTTTCCCTCATATCAACTATCGTCCTTCCCCATATACAGCTTCGCCCCACGCCATCCCGCCCGTTTCCTCTTTTACATAACAGATTTCTTTTCGCCTGCCTTGCCGCTGCGGATATTGTTTTGCAAAGGTAATGCTGGCGATTGTTCAAACACCAAATCGTCCATTGCATTTGACCGAAAAATCTTCCTCTGCGTGCAGAGCGTATTTTTCGCTCCCGATTTGGCTTTTTGATCGCCATCACTCTTGGAAAGCAAAAAATATCCCTTGGGCAGGCAGGAAAAGCCTCCGAAATAAGGGAAGAAAAAACATAAGAGCAATGGCACACAAGAATGACTATCAAATCCAAAAGCAGTTAGACAAGCCTCAGACTTGGTTCTGCAAATACTATCCCGCACGCATCCGCAATGTGGGTGAGAAGGAGATTGCCGACAGACAATTAGTGTTTGACTTCAAGGACGGAAGAGCCTACGAGGAAGTGGCGCAGCGCACCGCAGAGAATATGCTGACACTCTACGGCAAGGGTTGCGTGAACATCGTCTTCGCCCCCGTTCCAGCATCCACAAGCGAGAGCAACGAACTCCGCTACAAGGCTTTCTGCCACAGGGTGTGTGAATTGACAGGAGCGGAAAACGGCTACGAGCACGTGAGGGTATGCGGAGAGCGTAAGACCATCCACGATAACCGCAAGAACGAGGATGAAGTCCGCAAGGCGAATGTCGTTGAGTTTGATGAGCCGTTCTTCGACAACAAAATGGTGTTGGTCTTTGACGATGTGATAACCAAGGGTCTCAGCTATGCCAAGTATGCCAACCAACTCGAAAGGCTCGGGGCATGTGTTATTGGCGGTATGTTCCTCGCACGCACACATTATAAAGTAAGGTAAAGTATGACAAAGTACGACAAGGCAGTGTCCGTATGCTTCAGCGGACACCGCAGCGTACCTTTCGCCAAGCGGAGGGAGTTGAAGCAATGTCTCAAATCGGAGATAGCCAAGGCGTATGCCGACGGCTACCGGTATTTCTATTGTGGCATGGCAATGGGATTTGACCTGCTGGCGGCAGAAGCCGCCCTTTCGTTGCAATGCGAGTTGAAGGACTTGCAGGTGATAGCCGTTGTGCCGTTCCGTGGTCAGTCTGACCGGTGGAGCAAGGAAGAGCAAGCCAAGTATGATGCCATCCTGCGCATCGTGGATGACGTGGTCGTATTGAGCGAGCAATACTACAATGGCTGCCTTCTGAGGCGCAACGACTATATGGTCAACCGCAGTTCACGTCTCATAGCCTACTTCGATGGCAATCCCAAGGGCGGCACGTTCTACACCGTCAGAGAAGCCAAGAGGCAGGGATTGGACATAGTGAATCTTCATAATAGTGTATAACCCATAAAACAGAAAATGCTTATGGACGATATTGTTGCAATCATCGTTTGCTACTTCGTGTTCGGAGCTTTGGGCAATGTGCTCAGAGCTTTGTTCGGCGGAGAGAGACGAAACGACTTCCGCCGTGACCGCTAAGCGTCTTTAAACCAAGATACGCTGACAGCCATACGTCTGCACCTTACCCCAAAAAGATGCAGCGGATAATTGTGTCCGTAGGCAAGGATATTCAGATTCCTCACCTTAACATTTTGATAAAAATAAAGATACTGCTGCCTATATTTCAAGACAGCAGTATAAACCTTACTCTGCAGGTGCCCATTTGCAACGCACAGGAGAGACGATTGCACCCTCTGCTTTCAGCTGCTTCATGGCTGCATCTACCTCTTTGCGGTCGAGACCGCTGAGTTCTGCGATTTTACCTGCGTTGAGAGGCTGACCAGCCTCTTTCATTGTTGCCAATACTTTTTCTTTTGCGTCCATTGTTTTGATGATTTGATGTTTTGTTTATAATCTTGTTATTAACTCTTGTATTTTGTCTTCCCTTATAATCTTCGGTTGTGCCTTACCTGCCAGAACGAGAATTTTCTTCCCGTTTCTGTAGATGTGCAGCTGTCTGCTTCGTACCACTGCTGTCAAGGTCTCATCATCCTGCATGGCTTGCCATATAGGATAATACACACCTTCTGGTTCAAACAACTTCTTCTGAAGGTGTGAGCACATGTTGGTTGTATCTATTGTCATATCGTTACGTCATATCATTAACATGATTCTGCCAGCTTCTTTTGTGAACATTTCAGGGAAACGGCAGATTGTTGCATACACCTGCTTGCTTGTCACAGGCTGACCGTCCTTTCTCAGGTGCAGCCTATGACGATTGATGGCATCGGCAATCTGGTCGGTTGTCATGCCGCCATTTCGCTTTACCATCACATATACTATGGCTTCTTCTATCTTCATCCTTTATTCATCTGTTTTTCAATCCATGCCATCAATACGGCAACAGCATATTCCTGTTCTTCCTTGGTCAGTGCCCTGCCTGCTGAGATGTGATGCCACTTGAAGAAGCATCCCCGGCAACAACAGCCAGTGGCATGTTGAGCCAGGAAAACAGGATGCCCACGCATGGGAGTCTGCTTGCCGTCGTTCGGTATGACAGCCGGAGCAAGTCTTTTTGCCACAAAGTCCTCTGCGTGTTTTCGTATCGTCGGCAATCCCTTTTCCATTACATACTCCCTGTCTTGCTTGGACAGATGGAACCGGCTGCGAAAATCAGACTTTGCCAATCTCTCAAAGAGATTCGTCAGGTCATACTCTTTCTTATCACCAGGAACGCTTTCTTGCGGCTCTTCCTCTTGGAACAACGATGGATATATGTATTTCTGTGACATCATTATCTGTTGCTTCTGATTTCTAATGTTATATCCATATATGACCGCTTGCCGTCTATATAGTCTGCATAGAGTATTTCTTCGCTTCTGCCTTTCAGAATATGGCACTTACCGCACAGCTCACAGTTGTGCAGACATCTCCATTCATTCAGAACGTAATCCAAACGTTCCTCTCGTGTAGATGATTCAATAGAGGGTGTGCTCATAATCAGTGTCTCCCACAGCGTGGTCAATCAGTGCCTGAAACTCTTCTTCCGTATAGTCTTCTTCCCAACCATACGTTACGTCCTTTATGCCCAAAGTAAACCCTAATGCCTCAGAATAGGATATGCCAATTTCAGCTGCAAGGTCTCTTGCCGCTTGAAAAATCTGCTCTTCTTTGCTTAAGGGCAGTTGTTTCGCTTTCTTATGTTTTTTCTTTGGTTTCCCCATTTGAGTATATTCGTTTAATAATCAGCGTTGATGGGCATCTTGAAATTCCTGTATTTCTTTCGGAGTTCCTCATTTTGCGCCTTCATTTCCTCATACATATCATTCAGTGCGTCAGGAAATCCCCATCCACAAGGGCTTGCCCAACGAAGGCATTGCTTGATTCGGGAATCATACTTGTCCCAAAGGTCATAAAGCACGATGTGGCGCAATGTCTTGTCGAAATTACTCTCAACAGAATCATAGAATTGCTCCCACATGTCTCCATAGTCATAAGTGAACTGACAGGCATTCTCCATATAGAACACCATCAATTCTGCGACTGAATCTTCCGAAGGCTTCAGTTTCTTGAAGTCGGACAATGCCTTGCGGCACACTGAGAAGCGTGTCTTTGGCTCTCTGTTTCTGCTCGGATAGAACTCTTCCCGTATGATGTGCTTATACTCTTCCAGCTTCTGGCCCTCATTCGGCTCTGCATAGAAGTCAAGATATTCCTTTGCCTCTTTCCGTGCAGAATAAAGTTCCAATACCATTTTTATTATTTCACTCTTGTCCATGGACATGAGGACAGACTTTAATTTAGATTTTGACATTTCTGCTCTTTTATCTTAAAAACGGGTCAATCGTTGCCAGCAACTCTGATTTCTGCATCACACCGCTCGTCCTCCACAACACTTCGCCGCGTCTGAACAGCATCAATGTGGGCACAGACTGTATGCCATACTGACTTGCAGTCACCCCATACTTGTCCACATCTACCTTGATGATGCGGATTCTGTCACCCAACACTTCCTTCACCTGCTCAAGGATGGGGTGCATCATCTTGCATGGCTGGCACCAGGTGGCGAAGAAATCGACCAAGACAAGTTGGTCACTTGATATAACGTCTTTGAATGTTTCCATTACGATTTTCTGTAAAATTATGCTATTTTCTTTCCTGTTATCTTACAATACTGCCCTGCAAATGTTAAAATCGAGAAGAATTCAATGAAAAACCTTCGTTATTTCAAAGAATATTCGTACCTTTGCAGCGCTCATCTATAGATAGAAGGAGTTTCGAGACCCGGTTGCCTTTGATGCAATTCGGGTCTTGCGTTTTATAGTGGTGTCTGCAATCTCTTTTTCATCTTCTTTTCCAAAGCCTTTAGTCCATACTCTTTGTTAAGATGGTATGCTGTCAACAGATAGAATCCGTTGCTACGTTGTTGTTCCAAGACAATAACATACTTTTCCACTTTATCATAGATGTATGTTTTCTTGACCTTACGCTTTTTGCCGTCCCTCTCTTCTATGGTAAATACATCCAGATTGTCTGGTGTCAATTCTCTCACATGGTGATTTATCCAATGAAGCCTTTGTGAACGAGCCATCTCGAATACTCGCTTTGGATAAGTCGTACCGTCTTCGTTCTCAACCATGATTTCTTCACAGGTAAGATGCTTGAACAATCTTGCCATGTCAATCTCGCCATCTGTCTTTATAGGATAGATGCGCCACCCTCTGAATGAGAATTGACAGTTATCTTCTATATCACGCTTGAATATTGCATGAAGATCATGCTCTCTTTCTCGTTCACTGAGATATGCCAGTTCCAGCAGCTCAGGGTATTTCTTGATAATATTCAAACTGCTCATTGGCTATTTCAGTGCGATAAAAAACAAATTAAACTTCTTTCTAAATTTGGGAGTTGTGGTGTTGAGACTGATATTACTGTGTTTTTTTATCTTTTCAATCAGCTTCATTTTGGCTCTCACCCTTCCTTCAACTTCTCCCTTTTCATATCTAAGGTTGTAGTTGATGGCTCCCATTAGAACATCTGCCAATTGGATGAAGACACTTTCGTGTGAACGTATAAACTGAAACCTGCCAATGGAAGAGTTGTATTCCATTATTTTTCTGAGCCTCTCCAGCTTATCGCTACTGCATGTGTCCTTGATATCCATATATATGTTATATGTATAATCCATGTCCATCTTGTGATGCAGCAATTGGTAGTACATGCGAAAGTAGAAATCATTAAACGTATAGTCTTCTCGTTTCTCGTCAATCTGACTCTTGTCAACAACCACAGCCCTAAATTCCATGTCATTCATAAAGAACCAGTCTATAAGCTCTGCATAGACTTTATACGTGGCCTCGTGGACATTTGTCCATTTCAGCTCATCACTATAGCCGTGCTTCTTCTTAATATCTTTTATGGCATCTTTTGCCATGCGGATTTGTGTGTATGCTATACTTGTACATCCCAAAAGCATGTAGGGATGACCGTCATGCACCATGTGGGTGCTTTCATCACAGTAGATGTTGAATGTCTTATTCATTGTATCTGTTTTTTGTTTATTCTTTATTCCTTTTCTTCAGCGGTCCACTATGAGGTCCACGGTTCAGCGTCACACCATGCTTGTTGAGTATGCGGAACACGGAACTTCGGCTTGTGAAGCCGCTGATGGCAAAGATGTCATCTATGCTGTGCCCCTCGTTGTACATGTTCACGATATTCTTCTCACGCTCCAGTTTCGACAGTGCCCTTTCCGACTTCTTGGGCGGCCGGATATTCTGTTGCAGATGGATGATGTGTGCCGATGCCTTGCGCAGCACGGCACACTCCTCAGAGAGTGACCCGAACATACGGATGACCTGTGAGGGCTTGGTGTCGGGGAAAAGTTCGTCAAACGTATCGATGCGGTCTTGGATGGAGATGATGCGAACCACCTTCACACGGCAGTATTCTATGAATGTAGCCAGTTCACGGGTGCCACGCAGTGCGTTACTGAACCTCGACACCACCAGCTCGTCGCCGCGCTCCAGACTCGATATGAGCTGCTTCCACATCGGGCGCAGCCTCTCGTGTTCGGACAGTTCCTCTATCACCTGAACACAGCCGTATTGCTGCATCCAAGCCTTGTCTTCTGCATACTCTTCGCCATTGGTGGCGATAAAGATGTAACCTACTTTTGCCATACTGTTGTACGCTATTAAATGAAATCAAGTGCAAAGGTACACTATTTTTCCGAGAAACAATCATACTTGAACGAAAAATCATACTTAAACACGATAATTTGCCATTTTCTTTTCACTTGATTTCATTGAAAATCATACTCGCAAGTATGATACACAAATAAGATTAAACTTACTGTCATTCTTGCAAATATATCGCTGAAACGCATTAACTTTGCACCGTCAATTTCAAAATCAGACTCAAAATAATGACAACAATGAAATATGAAACCCAACTTTTCGGAGGACAAACCAACCTCCATTGCATGAAGCAAATATTGCATAATGCAAAATCAAACTCGCATGGCTGTATCAGACTTGCCATTTGTATTGCCACTGCGTTTGCCGTAGTCATGCTGACAGCATGTTCAGACGGAAACGGCACGAAGTCGTTCCATTCGAGCGATGAAGCCATCAGAGAGTATCATGGCTTTCTGACCACTCTTCGACAGAACGGCAAGGTCTCAATTCAGACATTAGTTAAGATTGTCAACGAATGGCGCGTGTTGGACGATTCCGTGACATCGTGCATCTCACGTGACACTGTCAGGAAAGCCCACTCATACCCGTTCACGGTATATCATGAGTTGAACGACTCCATCCACATCGAGCTGTGCCGTATGGCGATGTCTAAGCAACGCACCTTTCACGACCTGCTCTATCTCAGAGAACAGACCTCTTCCCATGTTGGTGATGAGGAACTACAGCAAGCCGTGAAGGAAGCACAGCCATTCTTCGCTTCCTTGGATAGCCTGCCTATATATAATAAAGGTGGTAAACAGGCGGTACTGAAGCGTTACCTGCTGTTCCTGCAAAAATCCGCCAAGCAAGGCATTCACGGCAAGGAAGACCTGCTCGCTTTCATCAAGGAAGAGCATTTGTATTTCAAATCCTTCCTGCAATACCTGCCGGATTTTGCTGACGATGACATCGGTGACATCAGACGAAACACCGAACACTGCTGTCGGGAGATACTCCGTGCCGCCGACCGCAAGGATTTGTCCCACAAGGATGCAATGATATACCTCTCCATGCGCACCAACCACCGTCTGCTGCGCAACGCACAAGCGGCTATCGAGGATCTGAATAGTGGCAGGGTAAAGGACGAGCACACCATGCACGCCTACCTCCTGATGATGATGCAGCCGTTCATGACGATGGATGACCTTTCCGTGAGCGTGCTCTCCGACAAGGACAAGGCAGACCTCTACAAAATAGCCGATGCGCTCCCCAAGGAGATGGACGGTCTGGCCAAGAAACTGCACCTCGACAAGCAACGCCTGTCGGATATGCCCATGCTCATGATGAAGATTTATGTCACAAGATTATAAACACCCCAAACAGAGAATACGATTATGTTAGAACAGTTTTGCGATGATTTCCTTGCCGTCGTGCCTTTGCAGTTGCCAGAACTGCTGGACAAGCGCAAGATGGAGAAGCCTGTCAAGTATGACGATTACGTGCTTCTTACTTTCCAGTTGAACACCCCTTTCACGATAGAGGAGGTGATGGATATGCTCGAAGACGAGATGGAAATGATAATCCTCTATCACCACATTCCAAGCCGTCATACGGAGTTCGGACACAGCTGCTGTGCCTATTCCAACCCTTCTTTCGGACGGATGTTCAAGGTCAACGGCTCCACAGATGAGCGTGGCATGGTCAGCCAGATAAAAGTGACCATCTATGACTCGCTGGAGCACATGTCGGCAGATGTATGCCTCGACCTCAGTCTGCATTGCAAGAACGGGTTCTTCAAATACATGAAGCCCAAGGAGGAAGTCCTGCTCGACTTCATTTGAAAGTTACATTTGCCAGATGACAGTCCTGTTCTACCGCAACAACGCTCCATTCTGTTGTCCACAACAAAGGCCAAAGTCATGCCACAAGCTCCCGACCATCTGATGAAGGAAACGCTTTACATGAAGATTATCCATCTTCTCGACCGTCACCGCACATGGCTGGAGATTGAGAGCATCGCCACTGTCCGCAACCACACGATAGTCAGGAACGGCAGAATGACCGACATCCTCAGCCGTGTGCTTGTGGTCAAGGCCATCCACCATCATTTCCCCTACACGAGAGGGCAAGTGTGGCAGATAGCCGAGTACGACTTGGAACAGGCTATCAAGAGCCTTCGGACAACCGACGGAGCTTTCCGTCAGAGAATAATCAAGGGAGAACTGACACTGGAGGATGTGGAGCGTATCATATCCACTGCCACACACGGTGTCGTCCAGCCCGACCTGAGTCCACTTCCATTATTCACATGCTATACATATTATGACAAGTAAGATACTGTTTCTCATCCTGATGTCAGCGTTCTTCTTTGTGACGATGATTCTGCACAGAAGCCGCAGACAGTTTATGACACGGTTCTATCTGCGCATGACCGCGCTTGTGACAGCAAGGAAGCTCTACCGGTTGATGCTGCTCATCCTGCTGTACGTGTTCCACTTCCTCTACCTCTGTGTACACTATAACGACATAGGCGTAGTGGCTTCCACCATAGCGTTTGCCATATTCTTTGTCTTTATGGATGTGGAGAGGTGGCTACAGCGTCTGCACGAGGAGCGGACACCCTTCTGCATCGCCGCGTTGGCGGCAGTGGTGTTTGTCTTCACTCCTCATCTGTTCACGCTTGCTGTCACCATCTCCTTTGTCCTTCTGGCATCACTGTTCTATCCCTCGCGCATAGTCATATCGCTGTGGAAGAACAAGGCTGACCGCAAGATGCTCCTCGAAGACACAGAAATGCTCATCATATACTACTATTAAGTATCACCTGTATCATGCCGTTCCTTTTGTATAATGGAGCTGGCGACAAACAACAGTATTCACCAAACAGATTATTGAAATGAAGAAACAGAAACATAGAACGAGTTCCGGCAAGATGTCTGAACGGATGTCCCTGTTGGAGTTCTTGAAAGAGAGGTCCGGGATAAGGCTGTCGAAGCTCGAAGCCTACCTTGACCTTGTAGACAAGGCTTCTGTACAGTACATCCCCAAGGATCTGTGCAAGCAGGAGTTCAGCCTGTCCAACGGGCAGTTTGTAATCACCATTACCGAACTGGCAGGATGCTGGCATTGGCACCGCGCCACTGTCCGCACCTTCATCGAGCAGTTGGAGAAGATGAACCAGATTTCCGTCACCCGTCTCACGAAGAGCCAAATCATCACCATCCCGATGTTGGCTGAGACACCTGCCGTTTCTCCGATTGACGCAGCCTTGGATGTGTTCCGCCAGAAGATGTGTACCGCATTGGACGAATGGCGAAGCGGCAAGATGTCCGCATCGGCTTGCGCCTCGGAATGTGAACAACTCTACGAAGATGCAACAGAGGAAGTAGCCATTATCTTGCAGAAAGCCGACAATGGCAATTCAATTGGCAAGGTGCCATGCGGAAGAAACATTCCCGAATCTGTAGGACACGCCTTTTGTATGACTGCACTCACAGCTGTCTGCGAAGCCACCTTCCATCAGGTGCTTTCGCAGGAAACAGATAACGCCCTCGTTACCTCCCTTCTTCCCTTCTTTTACAAAGACCTGGGAGGAGACTGGCTCTCATTCATCGAGGCGGCAAAGGCAATATCAGAATTGGCATTGGATGGCAGCTCACCAGCCTTGCATCAGGAAAGCGCAGCCATCAAGTCACAGTTTCAGTCACTCTGCCGACCGTTCCTTGCCATTGTAGCCAACCAAGAGGGCTCCTGTCCATCAAAAGGCTGTATTAACCTCTAATAATCACCGTACAACGCTTCTTCTTTTCTACTGGCACAGTGTTTACACGTCTGCCATTGCTGTAAAATAATCGGGCTTGCCCGTTGGTCGGAAATGAGGGAATTTGGGTAGCCTAATACCCCTCTTGGTCTCCGACCATCGGGAGGCTGTCCTTACAAGCAGCAAGCTGGAGACAGGAGAGTTGTACACACATAAAAGGAAATAGGTTATGGCAACACCAAAACAGGTTATGGATTTCCGACCATCTAAGGGAATCACCACAGCACAGAGCAACGAGCACCAACGCCGTTGGACGGAAAAGGGTTGGGGATCCGCTGAATCAACAGGCAACTACGACCGCAGCCGTGAGCGGCTCAACTTCGAGGTTCGGGGCGGCAAGGTTTGTCCTATAGACAAGAGCCGAAGCATCCCGGAGCGCATGGCAGACATCCTGCGGAGCCGTGGAATCAAAGACCCCAACGAGGGACTGGCAGAGCCACGCTTCCGCACAGTGGTCAATTTCATCTTCGGAGGCTCACGAGAACGTATGACAGAATTGGCATTCGGTGACCAGAAGGTGAATCTCACTCACGGAGCGGACAATTCGCATCTAACCCGATGCAAGGACATTGAGGAATGGGCAAAGGATGTTTACCGCTTTGTTGCGGACAAATACGGTGAGGAGAACATCGTCGCTTTCATCTTACACTTGGACGAAACCAATCCGCACGTTCACTGCACCCTCTTGCCAATCAAGGACGGCAAGTTTGCATACAAACAGATATTCGCCGGAAAGGACAAGTACGAGTTTTCTGCCAGGATGAAAGCCCTGCACAGCGAATTTGCCGATGTCAACAAGCGTTGGGGCATGGAGCGCGGAACTTCCGTCTCAGAGACGGGAGCACGCCACCGCACCACCGAAGAATACCGCCGCCAGCTGTCAGAACAGTGCACCACCATTGAGCAGTCCGTCGCCACCCATCAGCGGACACTCGCCTCGCTCCAATCGGACATCCGTCTGGCAGAGCGGAGAGTAAAAGGACTCACCTCAATGGTCAACAACCTCTTGCAGGAGAAGGCTGAGAAGGAGGCGGCACTTGCTGAATTGCATCGGCAGATTCTTGCAGGTCACGACAATCCTGATGCTCTCCGTCAGCAAGTCCAAGAGCTGGAGCAGGAACTGTCCGCTATCCAGTCGAAACTGGACGACAAGCAGGAGAAGCTCTCAGAGGCTGACCGCAAGCTCGATGCCCTGCGTGAGGAGATGACCGCCATGAAGGAGCGCACGGAGGAGTTGCGGCAGGAGGCACACAGATATTCCGATACTATCCGACAAGGTGCGGACACCGTTCTCAGAAATGCCCTTCTCGAAAACATGGTCAGCGAGTTCTCCGAACGTGTGGCACGGCTTTCCAATGAGGGCAAGGACGTGTTTGACGGTTCCCTGCTTCAGGCCTTTGCGGAGAATGGAACGGAGGTGATGTACTGTGCCACGCTTCTATTCCTCGGCTACGTCGATGATGCCACCACCTTTGCCGAAGGTCATGGCGGTGGCGGCAGTTCGTCCGACCTCAAATGGGGACGTGACGATGACGAGGATGAACGCGCTTGGGCACGCCGTTGCATGATGAAAGCTGCACGCATGATGCGCCCCTCTTCCGGCAAAAGGAAGAAACGATAAGCGGCACTGTCACGTATCACCTGTTATAGTATTCACCAGATTAAATTGAACAACATGAGAAAAATACTTATTCTATCCCTTGGCTTCGCCCTTTCATTGGGTGCGCAAGCCAAAGACTATCACCGCACGGCGGACACCACCACCGTTGTATGCAGACTTTCGGCAGACGGTATGCTTCGTCCGCTTAAACCTTCCTACATGAAAGGGGCATTGGTAGCTTCGCCATGGACGGACAACTGGTTTGTCCAAGCGGCAGGAGGAACTACGGTCTTCCTCGGCAAACCGCTCGGATGCAACGACCTATTCGGTCGCATGAAACCGGCATTCTCCGTGTCGATCGGCAAATGGTTCACACCTTCCGTCGGCGGTCGTCTGAACTATGGCGGTATGCAGTTCAACGACTGCAACAACTCCTCGCAGGACTACCAGTACCTGCGTGCTGATTTCATGTGGAATGTCCTCGGCAACCTCTACAAGGACGATGTACACACTCTTGCCAGATGGAGTGTCATTCCATACGTGGGCGTGGGTATGCTGCACAACAAGGTGAATGCCCACAAGCCCTTTGCCATTTCCTACGGCATACAGGGGCAGTATCATCTCTCCCCACGCATTGCTGTTACGGCAGAGATAGGCAACATGACCACCATGCAGGATTTTGACGGCTATGGCAAGGCACACCGCCTTGGCGACCATCTGCTGTCCGCATCCCTCGGCCTCTCTGTCCGCATCGGCAAGACTGGCTGGAAGCGAGTGATAGACGCTCGCCCGTACATCGCACAGAACGAATGGCTTTCGGCATACGCCTCATCCCTTTCTGACAGCAACAGCCGCTATCACGCCCAGCACGATCGAGATTGTCAGACTCTGGAGCAGCTGCGCAAGATTCTTGCCATCGAGGGACTTCTGGACAAGTACGGCCACCTCTTTTCTGACGATGCCGCTTCTTCCGTCACAAATGGCTATCCTCGAAACGACTACAGCGGTCTCAACTCGCTGCGTGCAAGAATGAGAGACAAGTATGGTAATGGTCAAAAGACAAAGGTCATGGAGTCCGCCTCTTGTACAGAAGAATATGGCAATGCTGAAGGTGAGCCGGAAGACGATTACCTATCGCTCATCCACTCAGGAAAGGCTTGCATAGGTGCGCCCATCTATTTCTTCTTTGAACTTGGCACTGACAGGTTGCTCAACAGGTCACAGCTCGTCAATCTCGACGAAGTAGCACGCATCGCCAAGAAATATGGCTTGAAAGTTAAGGTCATCGGCGCTGCCGACAGTGCCACAGGCAGTGAAGCCATCAATGATAACCTCAGCCGTTCCCGTGCCAGATTCATTGCAGAGGAACTGATGAAACGTGGTATGGAAAATGGCACCATCTCTCAGATTTTCGATGGCGGCATTGACGATTACTCGCCCAATGAGGCGAACCGCCATACCAGAATCCTGCTGTATCTATAGCCAGACATACAGCTCCGAACAAGAGCACTAAAACTTTTTTTTCATTGATAAATTTTAGAAAGGGAGGGCTTGTCCGTGATGGATAGGCCCTCCCTTAATCATATATGTATTAACGCATATTCTATGCGCATATCTTTTTTTTATCCGTGTTTCTCAGTACTTGACCAGTCAAGCAGGAAGTCATATATACTCATTATCTGTATGCCGTTTTCGTCGCTCCACTGCTTGGTATGTTCTCCCACGATCAGCAGTTTGCGGAAAGAGTCATCTACAAGACGCAACGACCGTTTCTCCTGTTCCATCTTTTCTGCATCGGGCATACGCCACGCCGACTGGATGTAGATCCGCTCGCTCCCTTTGTTGCAGACAAAATCCACTTCCAATGTCACCCTCTGCTGCTTTCCTTCCGTATTCCTCACTCGATGATAGACGTTACCCACATCCACGAGCCATCCTCGCATACGCATCTCATTGTAGATGACGTTCTCCATGATATGTGTCGGCTCGCTCTGACGGAACGACAGAATAGCATTCCTCAGACCTACGTCCTGATAATAATACTTGGACAACGAACCTATGTATTTCCGTCCTTTGATGTCGAACCTTTCGGATTTTTCGATAAGGAAAGCATCCTGCATATATTCCAGATAAGCCGACACTGTCTTGTCGGTTATGCTCTGCACATTGCTTACGGACTTGAACGTATTGGCTATATTCAGTGCATTGACAGGTGCTCCTATACTGGATGCTACGGTCTTCGACAATTCTTCAAATTCAGGTCTCAGTTCTATGTTGTTCCGCTCGTAGATGTCACGTAGATATACCGTGCGATAAAGGCGACGCAGGAAATCAGCCTTCTTCTCATCCCCAACCTGTGTAAGTAGTTGCGGCAAACCTCCGTACAGTCTGTATTCAGCCCAACCGTCTTCTTTCGAACCATCATACACCGTCATGAACTCCTTGAAGGATAGTGGCCACACATGTATCTCGTCACCTCTGCCTCGGAATTCCGTCACCAGGTCAGAGGACAGGAAACGCGAGTTGGAGCCTGTGACATACACATCCGCCCCTTCGGTAACTGACAAGGAAGAGAGCACCTCTACAAAGTCTTCCACCTCCTGCACCTCGTCGATGATGATATAATAAGTCTCATAGTCAATCATCATCTTTTCCACCCAGTCCAACAGGTAGTCCGGGTTCTTGAACTCTCTGTTCTTCCTACTCTCCATGTCGATGACGAGAATATGGTCTTCTCTCACGCCCTCATCCAATAGATGCTGATGAAAGAGTTTCTTCAGAAGGAACGACTTGCCTGAACGTCGCAATCCTGTGATTATCTTTATGAGCCCGTTGTTCTTTGAACGGCTCAACTGTTCTATGTATCTATATCTGTTTACTATCATATTTTACGAAAAACTGTCACTTGTGACACTTTTTCGGAGGCAAAGTTATATATTTTATCCTAAATCAAAGAAAGAAATAAAGAAAAATGCACTAAAAATCAATGATTTTCCTGTTTTGTAGTGTCTATTCCACTTGCCGATGCCCATTTTTCTTTGCAAAGTTACTGCCCGGGCGAATGGTCAAGTACCGCCATGCTAACAGGCAGAGGACTGAACGACAGCTTTCCGCAAATCAAAGATTTGGGTATTTCATTAACTCCTCCGTCTGTTTTCTTGCCTTATCGCCCTCATTCCGCAGTCTTTTGATGCACGAAAAATCAGTTCCCGACAAGAGGAGCCGAAAGGCTTCAAAAGGAGGGAAGAAAAACAAGTTGAACAAATAATTTCTTTGCGTATGGAATTACACAGATTATCAGAAAACGAGCAGGCATTTGTCGAGTGCTTCTCACGGTTCGTAAACGGTCAGATGGGGTCAGCCGCCAAGGTAGGCAATGCCCTTGCAGATGACCATCGCTATCTTATCAACGAAAAGGGCAAGGTGGTGTTTGCCTTCTTGGAACGCCTTGCCAACGACTATCAAAAAGGTCGTTATGACCAGCGTGACGAGTGGGTGTGCCGATTGGCAGCAGAGGCCATCGAACACCTTGTAGAGAACAGAATGTATTACAGAACACTTAACAACGATTGACTATGGCAAGCAGATTGATTACACCCGTATTGGAGGAGATACTGAAATCCTATCCTCTGTATTCACAGGACGGCAAAGGCAAGGATGCCGTTTGTGTGGCAATATTCTTCATCGGACACGTCCGTTGGTTCGTACTTGAAGGACAGCCGGAAGGTAACGACACCACGTTGTTCACCATCGTATGCGGTCTGCATGAAACGGAGTATGGCTATACCTCCGTCAATGAAATGGAGAGCGTAAAGGTGGATGGCTCCAAATATGGAGTGGACGAGATATTTCAAGTGGAGCAGTTGGACGGCTTCAAGCCGGTGAAACTGAAGAGCATTCCAGACGAGGATTTACAAGCATTCCTTCATAATATGGAATGACCCCAAATTAAATCAGCCGCAGGGACATTACTCCTTGCGGCTGACTATTGTTAGTACCTACTATGAGTAGTAAAGCCTACGATTAGTATATACTACGATACTACTCTCATCTTCGGAAAGCGGACTTGGCAACGTGCTCCTCTTGTACCTCTTCCTTCTGGTACTCCTCCATGTCAAGCAGTTGCTCATACGCAGAGCTGATGTTTGCGTCCATAGAATGGTTGTGGCTGAAAGGGAAGGTATGCTTCACAGAGAGTCCTGCATTGGTCACAGTCCCCACATCCAGGCTATCCTTATCCTTGTTATATTGCAGGTTCAGCAAACCACCATTCGGCATTTGGAATATCGGCATTTTTCGCTGCGCCAATTCCGAAAACTCTTCGGCGGTCATCTCCCTCGCCACAGCCTTCACGTCCTCACTGGCACGTCCTATGCCATAGCGAGTGATATGGTCACGCACTTCTTGCTCCGTATGCTTCAGGAACACCTCATACGTACCGCCGACACTCCCGTTATAGACCACTGCAAAGTCCTTGTCCTCTATTAGCAGGTCATCGCCTCTGTTCTGGCACGGCTTCCTGTAGGTCTGCTCCTCGTCCATGCCGTTCCCGTCATAGTATTCCTTGGCAAGCGTCAGCAGTCCTTGATAGTCACCTTTCTCCTTTAGCTTATCCAGTTCCGATGTGTCATCCGTTGATTGGAGATAGGCGATGGAGGCATAATAGACGTTTTCTTTCGATTGTGAAGGCTCTGTCAGGCTTTTGTACTGGGCAAAAGCCTCCTGATAATTGGTGTCAAGGTCTTTGCCGTGGTCGTAAGGAACAGAGAGTTTCACTTCCAGACCGTTACTCGTCGGCACAGCAATCTTTACAGAGTCCTCCTTCTCATGATGCTGGATATATACAGCAGAACCATTATATGCCAAGACTGCATGGTCGCCGTCATCTATGGATAGATAACTTTTCCCTTGCCCGTTTTCCTGCTCAGCCTTTTTCTCCTGGTCTATCTCCATAGCAATCTTGTCGATATGCTGCGTGAGCATTGAGGTAGCTTTTTTCACATCGAGTAGCGTGGTCTTGATGAACTGCGGCGACTCCTTCAGCGAATCCAGCCAAGACTTCAAATAGGCAGCCGAATCTCCTTTCAGATGCTTTGTCATGCCATACCGCTGAGCGGTCAGCGCAGCCGTCAGTTCTGCCACCAGTTCCTCGCGTGCATACTCTGCCGAGCCGAAGGTAGCGGGCTTGATGCGGTCTAACTGTCCCTCCGCACCCGTGGAGTGTCCCATCTCGTGGAAAAGGTTCGAGTAGAAAGACTCCCCATCCTTGAACTGCCTTTTCTCAGGCATCACAATCTCATTCTTGCTGATGGAGAAATAGGCGGAATCACCGAACATCGGTTTGATGGGACATATCCAACGGTTGTCCGCTATCATCCTATCCACGGGTTCAAAGGCAAACTGCTCGTCCTTCTCTACCTTGGGCATCGAGTATTCCTGTTCCAGTTTCTCCCAAAACTCTGGTCTGACCTCCTTCAGGTTGGTCTGCGCCACATTGAAGACATGGTAAGTCTGAAGCTTTGGATATACATTGTACTTTTCGCGCTCTTCCTGAGAGAGCAGTTTGTAGTCCTCCCACTTGATGTGTTCCTTTGTTTCCTTATTGACCACCGTAAACGTGGTGAGCATCACGGGGAAAGAATGCTCACCTTTCAGTACTGACACACGGGGCTTCTGTTCCTCGTCTTTCTTGCCAGTTTTGTTAAACTGCTGTATGCGGTCGAAGGTACAGAAGCGAGGAATCTTGTAACCCTCCTTCTCGCAATGCAGGAGCAACATCATAGCGTTCATGCCATTATATTCTCGTCCGTTCAGGTTTTTCGGCCATTGCAACGCACCTTCAGTAAACCAGGGCTTTTTCCATCCGTCTTTGCCCGACAGCGACTGAATACGCTCAATCATCATATCGGCAAACAGGTCGAGTGCCTTGTCTTCGGCACTCGGACCTTCCTTAGCATAAGGCTTTCCCATAGTCAATTAACCATTATAGGGCTGCGGAACATATTCGCTCATTTCAGACACTCGGCAGGAGAAGTCCAGTTTGTCATTGAAGACACTGACAGACAATGCCCCTTTGATGTTCGCTTTCACGCCTGGTTGCAGCCATGCCTCGCATTTGCCATCGAATAGGAAGAAACTTACCCAGATGTATTCAAATCCGTCCTGTACTTTCTCTGCGCTGAAAGCGGAGAACTGGCAGTACGGCACACCATTCTTGTCCGTCTTGTCCTCAATGCTCTTGCCCACCTTGCCGCGGAACTCCATCACGCCCTTGATGCAGTCCTCTGCCTCGTCAGGCTGGTGGCTGATGCTGCTTGCCGACAGGTTGAAATAAAGGACATCGCCCCATTTTCTTGGTACCAATACACCGGCTACCTCAATGCGTTCGCCGATGTTGCAGCTGCCCACCTCCGTCAGTGTCCCATCTTTGATGACCGACACCTCGATGGTCTTGTTAATCCCGCTCTTCGCTGGAATGACTACGTTCATGGCAAAGCTCACGAATGCCTTGCCCTCCTTGTTCGTGCGGCAGGTCGCAGCCTTGCTGACCGTTCCGCACACTGTTACATTACATTTGATCATTGCTCGATACTATTTGAATTATACATATCCATCGTCCAAGTGAAATGTCTTAGCAATGACAATAATCTCTTTTCAATCATCATATACTAGCGCACGTATCAGTTCATAGACTATCCACGCTGCTATGATAAGTTGGAAGCCGAGATAGATGATGGCCACGGTCTGACCGAAAAGCCATTGGGTAAGCATGAAGTGTCCTGCCACAGCTACCATACCCACCAGCAATGTACACAGATGACTTGCTATCCTTTTCATTTCCTTTGCAGATTTTGTTGTTGACTCTCAGCCTCCATCCCTTGCTCGAAGTTCTGCGAAGCCTGCTGTGTCGCCACGATGCCTGTCACCATTCCCGCAATCTTCGTCCGTTTGCTTTCTTCCGACAGATTGGCATTGCCCAAAATGAGCGACAGGCGGTTCATCTCCGAGGAGGTCAGTTCACGGTCAATCTTCACCGTACCGCTCTCTGCATGAAGCACAGTCTTGCCGTTCTCACCCACAGTAATGGTGCATTGCCTCATGCCTGGAACAAGCGAGGTCAAATCTACGAGCCGGTTGGCTGCCATGGCAGAGATAAGTCCTTTTTGTCGTTCCTCATCATTGCTGTCAATCTGCGCTGCCAACATCATCAGCGACATGAAGGTGGTCATCGCCATGTCGAGTATAGGGTCATTCGTTCCCGAAATGCCCACGCCGCTGTCCTCCGAGGAAAGGATTTTCTTCATCCAGTCCTCCGACGAAACCTTCTGCTCCTGTGGCGCATTGCTCTTGTATTTTGCCAACAGGTCATTGCCGTTATGCAGGGCCTGTAGCTTGATGTTGCCTTTCTGTCCGATTTCTGCCAGATAAGCGGCTGGATCCATATCCCTTTTTGAGCCGTCAGCCGATACACTCTTCACTCCGAAATGCAGATGCTCGCCAGTGGTTCTGGTGCCGGTATTTCCCGACACCCCCAACTTCTGACTGGCATTAACCACGTCACCTACCTTTACTGCTATGTCAGACAGATGCAGGTAGGAGCATTGCACCTTGCTGCCATCCTCACGGCTGTATTCCACGGTGACGGATTTCCCTCCTGCCGTGTTCGCATTATGGTTCACCGCCACCACCTTGCCGCCGTTCTCCGTGGCCAACACCGCCTCATGGTTCGTCTTGATGTCAATGCCCTTGTGCATCTGCTGCTTGGTGGCATCCATCGGATCCTGGCGATTGCCGAAAGGCGAGGTGATGAAGAGAAACTCCTCTCGCTCCACAGGAAAGGAATACCCGGCAGACTGCGGTACATGGGCAGCAGGCATTTCTCTACGAGGATTATTCTCCACCCCGAACGACCGACCTTCTGCCCGCATCTCAGCCATCACCTCACTGTCATACTTGTCCAGTCCGTTGGCTTCAATGATGCGCTGCAGACTTGCAGCATAACCGCCGCCCGTGGCATAGCCGGCACGCTCAATGCCCTTCGTCCATCCCTTGTAGTCGTCAGGCGACAGCGTGAAGCACTGCGCATAACGCTTGTTCTGCTTCAGGAACTGCGAGTGATGCTCATAACTGTCACCCACGCTTTTGTACTTACAGAATTTCTCGTTGGGCCTATCATCCGTATAGACTCCATACTCTCCGCCATTCTTCAACCACGATGCCGTAGCCTTGATGCCAAAGTGGTTGTTGCATTCGCGCGACAGTTGGCTCTGTCCGTTGCTGCTCTCCAGTATGGCTTGCGCCAAGATGACGGAGGCAGGAATCCCATACATCCGCATCTGTTCTTTGGCTTCCTCCGCATATTGTGCGGCATACGCTGCGTTCTTTCCCATAAGCCTATCTCCTTAGACTGGTGTGTTGTTCTGTTTCTTGACTTTCCTGTGCCATCTGCTTTCCTGTCTCTTTTCCAGGTGACACCATCTCCGTAATTCCACGCTTCGATGATGTTGTCTGCTTCGGCATTTCCAACTGGTCACAGATGGCCACCCGTTCACCAGCACGAATGAGCTTCGGCAGATAGGTGTCGAGGGCATGATATGGGAATCCTGCCATTGCCAACGGCTTGCCTTCATCATCCTTGCGCCCATTGCTCTTTGTCAGCGTAATACCCAATATTTTGGATGCCTTCACCGCATCATCCTTGTAGGTCTCATAGAAGTCACCGCAGCGAAACAAAAGAATGGCATCAGGATGCTTCTTCTTCAAGTCAAGATATTGTTGGACAAGGGGAGAGACAGCAGCCTTGACAGCCTTTTCATCCTTCTTTTCTTCTTTCTTTTCCTCTTGTTTCTTCTCTTCCCTTTGTTCAGAGCTTTTATCTTCCTTAAGTACCACTTCCTTCTGTTCATCATGCTTATCGACAATTGCCGTCTCCGCTTGCTTCACCTCCGTCGCTTCTTCCTGCTTCTCTTGTGTACTTTGCTCGACATTGTTGTCTTTCTGCAATACATCAGCAAACAGCGAGGCGGCAAGGTTCTGCTTGTAGGAATCCCTGTCAGGAGCCACCCACAATCGTTGCCATTGTGACGGACTGACACTTCTCGGCTGCAACTTCTTGCCGTCAATAGTGGCTGCACACAGGCATTCGCCCGATTTGGCACGGAATACTGCCACACGCTGGATGCGGTTCAAATCAACCTCCTGCTCATTACCTCCGAAGATGTCCACCTTCAGGTCGGGTTTCGCCTCTGCCATAGCATAATACTTCTGTGCCAGTTCCTCACGCACACGCTCGATGTTGTCCATCGACTGCTTCAAGGTGGTGAAGAAATGATTGAGGTCTCCTTTGTCGGGATAGACGGCAAAGCCCTCCTTACCTTCGGGCTTGATGTACAATGCCCACCGCTCCTTGTCATCCTTTACCAACTGCACATTGTCGAAACCGATGTCACGGCTGTGGGTTACGGCCTCAGAAGCATCCAACGAGGATAGGTCTTCGATAGACCAGTTGCGCAGTCTTGATACCGTGATTTTCTTGTCGGCGAAATAACTGTCGTCGGGACGGAAGCCCAAGGCTCCGTCGGGATTGTAGAAACGCACGTTGTCATAACCCTCTTTCTGCAAGGCATTGGTGAAGCGTTGCTTGTTCATGCCCTTGATCTCGTTGTTCACCTCCAACGATGCACCCTGTGGCAGCACCACATCGGCGGTCTTGCTGGCATCATCACGCACGATGACCACAGTACGCTGCTCCTCGTTGGGATGCTGCTTGATTTCGTCTGCTACGAAGTAGTGGTTGGGCAACTGCACCTGTATCTGCGCCGTCTCTCGCTGATGCTGGTCGGTGGCATACTCCACCTTTTCACCCAGTTCGGCTTTCTTCAACACCTTCAGCGCACCGTTCACCTCACTCTCGATGGCATCAATCAGACAAGGGTCTTCCTTCAGTTCCCTCGTCCAATAGTCCACCATGCTAAGGCTGTCCTTTGACAGACGGGCAGGCAGTCCCAGTTCGAGCATCTTCACGCCCGAAGCTATCTCAGTGATGAGTCGTTCCTTCTTCACGGCATCCTCCGACGGGGCTTTGCCGTTCTTCATGACCATGCCCTCACGTGCCAACCGCTGCTGATGACCGGTGGCAGACACCAACTGACGCATCATCTCCTGTACATAGTCATTGTAGTGCTCGAAGTCACGCTGCCGTGGCAGGTAGATGACATCCTTCTCGGTGTCGTAGTGCGCCACACCCGTGCCGTCCTGACGTACATTCACGAGGTTGTCCTTCATCTTCTGAAGGAATCCGTTGACGCACCCATGCAGCTGCTTGTCCTCCTTGTCGCCATAACCTCTATCCTCCACCGTGCCATCCTTCTTCAATGCCGTAGTGTAGGCTGTTTCGTTAGCCATAGGCAGTAGCGTCTGGTCGATATTGAACAGCACACGGATCTCACGGTTTTTCACTCCCTTGTACTGCTGTTTGTCCTGTTCCGACAGTTCTGCGTATGCCTCCTTGGTGATGACATCGTCGGGATTGTTGCGGTTGACGTACTTATTCCAATTGTAATACAGGAACGGCACACCTTTCTCATGCTCCCTCACGCTCTCACCCCGTGCCTTCGCTTCGGAGAACTGCGTAAACAGATTGCTCTTGCAACCCTTGGCATCGGAGTCAAGGGCAAGGACAAGGGCATTGAACGGACTGACCGAAAAGCCCTTGGGATAGAGCTTCGGATAGAGTTTGCCGCTTGCATTCAACCAATGTCCCTTGGCATCCACCGCACTCGTCAGTGCCTCAGTGAGCAGCGACACCTGCTTCTCCGCCGTCCGCTTCTCAAATTCTGATTTCTCTTTCATGCTTTTATCTTTTTGTTTATCTCAATCACATTCTATAATTGGCTTACCAAGCCACCGTTCCCGACAATTTTGTTGTCGGGCTTCACTGTATTCCCCTCGGTCGCACCACGCTCTCCCGTGCCTGCTCTTCGTACTGCATTGCTGCCATCTGTCGCATCTGGTCGTTCTTGGCAAGTATGGCGTTAGCCAATGTATTCAGCGGCAATGCCCCCGACTGATGCGCCCCAATCACACTGTCAGGCAGTTGAATGGTACAAGGCACATGGTCAATGTTGGCAACGAGACACCGCCCTTGCAGCATCGGGTTGCTGATACGAGGATTGAGTGGTTCATCAGGATATTGGCGGTACTGAATGCGAGATGCAGCAGGACTAACTGTAGGTGCAATGCCTTCCTGCTGTTTCCTGCCCAGCACCTCATGTCCCGCTTTGTTGAGCAGATTGGCACCTCCCATACCCATCAACAGCATCTTCAGTATAGGATTCTTCACGAACATTCCAGCCACGATAGAGGCCAAAGGAAGGAGGCTATTGTCCATATTCAGCGATTTTGTCTTGCCAGTGAACAGTCCCACCAGTACATCGGGCAGCATCGCCAACACATAACCAAGGTTCTTGCCGATGTCTGAAAAGCCGTTCAGTCCAAAACTCTGCAACAGCCCGTCCCATCCATTTTCGTTTGTTTGTAAGGCTGTTTCCTCCTGCTGGACTACAGATGGTGTTGCCTCTTCAGTCGATGAATCAGGAGTTTCTTTCGGTTCTGCCTTCTTCTCCTTCTCAGCCTCTGCATCCAGTCTCGCCTTAACCTCCAGATACTCGTCTTCCTGTCCAGGCGCAACTATCAAGGGCACATCCTTGTACTTGCCTGTACGTTTGGTTGCTTCGTTTCTCTGAGGGTCAAGGAACGTACCTTTGTTCCAAGGAAAAGAGGTCTGCTCGGTTTGTTTCGTCCAATCCATAAAAGTGATATTGCTCGTGGGAATCTTGTTCTTGAAATGGCTGTTGGTAGCCTTGATATAGCTGTTCTCGTGGTTCTTGATGACTTTTGCCTGTTTGCGGAATGAGGCGAAGACGTTGGTGCCCGTACCGAAAACTCCCTTGCTGATACACTCCTCGACACAGACCTCTTGGCTGCTACCTTTCTTGCTTAGGTGCTCCATGCCGACATTCATCACCATATCGATACCGACAAACTTGGCGAAGGTTGCCCATGAGCCAATCCCTCCCATGGCCACGACATCGGCACCCGCTCCGGCTGCCCATCCCGCTGCCTTCTCTGTTCGAGAGGGCTTATAGGCTGCCTCTCCTTTGGCTTCTATCTCTGCGGCAAGGGGTGACTTGTTCAGTTCGTAGGGCAGACCGAACAGACTGCTTTGTGCCGCCTTGCGGATGATATAGTCGGCAGAAGATGTTGGCATACGGTCTTTCACCATTTTTTCTATCATCAGCTGCTCCATGCGGTGATCGATATAGGCGTATGCCAAATCACAACCGAGTTGTTTAGAGAGTGCATCGTACCGCTCTCGTCCTATCTCCGTCACCACCGCCTTGCGCCATTCCTCAGCCATCACGGCAAGGTCACGCTGCATATCCTTGTTGCCGACAATAGCCTCCTTGCACATCGCCAGATAGTCTTCGGTGGTCTTGCTGTTCCACTTGCCTGTAATCTTCAGCGTGGCGTATGGGTCATCACCAGGCATATTGGCAGTGGCCAATGAGCGTAGGATGCCAGCCGTACTGTTGGAGTAGGCTCGCATCTCGTCTGCCTGTCTGTTGGACAAGTCCCGTTGCACCCTGCCCATCACGGGGGCAAGGTGACACCCGAAGTAGTCGCCCATCAGACGCTCTATCTCTGCGAATCGCTGACTGTTCTTAACTGCCATATACCTTGTTTATATATTATACTGCTGTAATATCTGTTCCTTTGTCTGCTCGATGGCATTGTGATATATCTCCATCTGCTTAGGATAGTGTTCCTCCAACCATGCGTCCTTGTCCACTTGGCAGTGGATGAACTGCACGGCCATACGTTCCTCAATCTCCACGGAGGGTTCCCCCTCTTCCTTACCATTGAACCATGCCTTTGTCCACCATCTCACGCCAGCCCGGTCGGGATAGACGCTCACTATCCTCGGAATGTCGAAGCTCTGGATATCCACGTCCAAGTCGGCAAGAGGGTCGATGATGCCGTCATGCGTCAGGGCTTGCTCTTGGAGTTTTTTTTTAACACCTCGTCCATCGTGGAGAGATATACCTGATGTCGCATGGCAAGATAGTTGAGAAAGTCGGCAATGAGCAGGTTCTGCACCTTAGTCGCCAAAGGCATACAGCGGTTGCCGATGCCCAAGGGATTAGCCATGCTCGGCATGGTCTCGTAGAAATAATGCTTGCTCGCTCCCAACGAGAAGATGTTTCTCAACGACTGCTCCGTATGTTCGGGCAGAGAGTATGCTCCTTGTTGAAGGTCCTCGAAGTAGGAGGGAAGGAAGCGGAGCATCAATGCCTCTATCTCCTGACGGTCGGTGTCGTAGGGTGAAGGGATGTTCATGTCCAGTTCATTGATGCCCATTTGGGAATTGTGCTCCAATGCCTTGATATTGCCGTAGAGCATGGTGAGGAACTCCAACGGATTGATTTCCTCTCCGTCAAACCTCACCTCCATGTGCAGCAGGTCGCCACTGATGGCGATGGTCTGACCGGCCTTGACGCTTTGGGAGAAGTTGGCGAAGACATTGGAGAGATGCCTGTAAGTCACTTCGTATTTGCCGTAGCGGATGGTCTGGTAGATGCCATGCTCCGCGTCCGACCCAATGGCAGAGACGGTTCCCGTTGCCACCGCCGACAGCAGGTAATGGTTCACTGAGAAGTCTATGCCGTGATGGAAGAATGTTTCTCCCGTCACGGGATTTTTCTGCTCTCCGTAACCCAAGGACATCTGCACGTCCTGCTTTATAGGCTCCTCAAACGGCATACAGTAGCCGCTCGATGAGCGCAGTATCATTTCTTCTGTATATCTCATATCACTGTATATTGGTTATCGTTTCATCCCTCTGCTTTGGGTCTCTGCTTCTTTCATGTTCTGCCCATGTGAAGACGTACCGCCTCTGTTAGGCAGAGTTTGCGCCACCTTAGAATTGTTCCCGATGATCATCGCTCCAAGCAGGGCACCCGCAATCTTGCTCATCCAACCAAAGCGTCCGAATACCATGAAGGCGGCAGCCACCAGTCCGACGATGCTCATACCCGACACGTTGCCCTTGCCGATATTGCCAAAGAGATTGCCTATCATGTCGCATCCTACGCCTCCGAACATATTCCTAAAGAAATCACTGATGCCGCTGAACTGGGTGTCCATCTTTCCGGCTACAGTGTTCACCGCATCAACGGCTTCACCAGCCTTGCCCGTCAGACGTTGCACATCGTTGGCGGTTTGTGCCACCGCTTCCGTGGCATTCTCGCCGATGACAGCATCACCTACGATGCGTGCCACGCTCTTGTCTGTGGTCAGCTTCTCCCATGTCACATAGCCTGCGGCACTACCCACTGCGGCCGTCTGCATAGCCTTGCCGGCTCCCATAAGGGTGCGTTGCGGGTGGAGTGCCGCACTGCCTAAGGTCTTTCCAGTTACTCCGATGACATGGCCAGTACCTCGTGCCGCCTTGCCACCATATTTCAATAATGAACTCCAAAATCCCATATCTTATCGTTTTTTAATCACGGTTTGACTTCGTCTTCTTCTGTCACGACTCGGCATAGCTCGAACAAGTTCGGCTCTGCTCTCGCTGCTCCATCAGTTTACGTTCTTGCCCACCTGCTTCCACCGCCTCTTGGCAGCCGCTGCTATCTCGGCTTTGTTCGCTTTGGTGGGTCTTGCCCCTTCGTCTATCTCCATCCAAACATCGCCCATGGTGGTGTATTTCACCGCCCTCGTCAGTCGCTTCAACTGCTTGTTCATCTTCTTCAGTTTGGGTCGGATGCCGAAGACTATCTCCACACGCTCCTTCTCGGTCATCTTGTTGCCCGACAGGCATACCGTGCGTATGTCATTAACTATCTCGATGCTGTTCATAATCAGCTCGCGGTATATCTTGTTGCGCTTGGCTGACAGGGCTACGGCAAGTCCGTTGGCAGGATGGGCATCCAACTGCGCCACCAATCCACCCATATTGTCCACCAACTGACCTATCTCGTGATAGAAACCATATATCTGTGCGGCATAGCTGACGATGGAACGGAAGGAGTCCAGATAGTTGTTGAACTCCCGCTGCAGGTCGGTAGTGGCTTCCACTTCCTCCTTGGTCCAGATATGGCCGGTGGATTGTAGCAGCATCACTTTCTCCTGATTCTTCAGTTCTTTCTCCGCCTTGTTGGTGTACATCAGAATCATCCCCGCAAGAGTCGGGTCGTTCTGCGCCCGCACTCCTGCAAAAGATGATATAAACATAAAAATGGCAATTGATATGAAATACTTCATGACTGATTCCTTTATCGTTAATCACTGATGGTCATACGTCCTGCTCTGCGCCATCTGCTAAGGGCTTGGGTGGCTATCTCTCCATTGCTTCGGTCTATCATCCCTGCCGTCACGCCGTTCCACACATCGGTCATGGTGTAATATCGTATAGACAGATAAAGACGATGCAGCTTCTTGCTGAAGGCACTCAGCTTGTCGTTCAGTGCCCACAGCGTCTTGCTCCTTTCCGCACCAGTCAGCATGTTCTCTTTGCCTCCTTTGGCGACTGCATCTTTCAGCAGTGTGAAGACGGACACCAATTCCGTGGCGGTCTCCATATACAGGTTGTTCATCGAGAGGGTGGCAACGATGCCTTGCGGATTATTGTTGATGGCCTTGCGCATCTTACACAAGGTGATGAATATCTTCACTCCATCGTCGTACAGATAGGTACAGGCTTTGAGGGAAGAGGCATAACCACTGGCGGTTTTCAGATAACTGTTGTACTTCTTCTCCCATTCGTGTATCTTGGTGAACTCTGCGGCGATGGTATTCTGCAACAGGGCAGTCTTGGTCTGACCTTTGATTTCCTTCTCTATCTCACCGTTGATGGCTTCGTTGCCCTCTGCTAATGCCATCCATTCCAAAGGGTTGGCAGTCACAATCTGTGCATGGGCTGACGGCACGCTCAGTACCAATGCCACGACAATGAACCAAATCTTATCTATTCGTAATCTCATATACGCCCTTTCTTCGTTTGTTCGTTTCTACTCTTGTTCGTATCACACTCACCACGTCATAGCTGTTGCTGATGCCGGTCATTTCCAGTTTCGGTGTCGTTCTATCCATCGACAACACGGTCACGCTTTTCAGTCCGCATAACTGTTGTATCAATGTCTGATGCTCGGCAAAGTCCACCACTCGGTACAACTCCATGTAGTTCACGCTCCGCTGAAACACTCCGTGCTCACAGATGAGTTGCTCGCTCCCGATATGGTAGCGGATACTCCTCAGATAGATGAATCGGTAGAGTAAACAGAGGGAGAACAGGAGGCTGAAGACAAGCAACAGGGTACTATATGCACAACCGGGCAATCCTCCGATTAGGAGCATTGCCACGCACAACAGCAACAGAGGCAGTTCGTTGATGAAAAACTGTCCGATGCTGGGGCACAAGGTGATGATGCTATTATCTTCTTGTCTCATACGCTTCTATGATATGTGTTCTTTTCTTCTTTTTCCCTTTGTTTCTCTGCCTTGCCGGCTGCGATAAACTCGGCATAGTCGAAGGTATCTGGTTCGCCCTTGGCAATCAGTTCTGCTGATTTCTTGTTGAGCAGCGCATCGTTCCAGTCCTTGTAGCAACCCAATGGATGATAGGCTTGCACATGCTCGTGACGGAAGCCCATCTCTGCTGCCACCTTCCTGAAGTTTGCAACAAACTGCCGCCCTGCATCGTCCTTGTCAAAACCCAAATAGTGCCGTGCGTTGGGAGTAACGGACAGAAGTCCTCGCATCTGTCCCTCGGTGGGTGTGCCGCCCGTAGATACATACACCATCTTTACAGGATTTATCTGATACTCTGCCATGGCATCGTAGGCACTCTCAAACCATACAATTTCGCTTGCTTTATCCAACGGCTCGCCCGTGAGGTTGGCAATCCACAGTCCTTCACTGCTGTTGCTTCCTTCTGCCTTGCCCTTGTAACCGCCGCTACCGTCCATCTTCGGTCGTCCTCGTTCCTCAAAGCCCACAGTCTTGTCGGGTGTCTTGGGCAGTACAAGCGGAAAGGCAAGGTTGGCAAAGGTAAGTCCATCCGTCCGATGCTTAGTAGCCAGACAGAAATGCCGATGAAAAGCATACTGCGTATAGAGGTCGATGCCTCGGAACTTAAAATAGGGATAAAACCTTTTCTGCGTTTCCCTGTCCTGCGGATTGAACTTGTGGATGTCGTAGTCATTCAGGTTGAATGGCTTTCCGTCCTTTCTTGGTTCTGTAATCTTCGATGGTCTGTCCTCTATGGGTTGGTTGAGCAGTCGGTTGCAGACGAGGTTGACGAGTCGGTCAGGAGACATTCCCACCTTGTTCTCTGAAAACATTTCTGGATGCTCCTTGATGAACGAAATGACATTATACACCTTCTGCTGCGGTGGTTGGAAGCAACATTTCCCATTCTGCGTGACAATGAACTTATCACCACGCACCCGTCTGCCCTCACTGTCAGTACGCACATACGACGGATAACGCAAGCCATCTCTCTTGTTCAGATGATACCCTGCGTCCACCAGTACTTCCTGTATGCTCAACCTGTCCAGAAAGTCATCGTATGTCAGTTCACTACTCATTATAAATTATAAATTGTAAATTATACATTGTTAATATCCTCTCCTTATCTCCGTGGCAACATGATTTGCTTCTGCCTCAAAGTACCTTGCCGCAATCTCCTGTGGCGAATCCACTCCCGGTTTGAAGTAAGGACGTGGACCGCCATGATGCTCTGCATAGAACTCCGGGGCTGGATGGTGATGATGGTGGCTTATGTCATGCGCCACCTCTGCTGTAACGACTGCTCCTGCCGTCAGAGCCGCCAATATCTTCGTGCCCAGTCCGGCGTTGGTTTCGGGGCGTGTCTTCATATCCACTTCACTGAAAACCTTGGAGAAGAGTTTCATGCGATGGTAGTCATCCACCGCCAAGAACTTGTCGTAGTCCTTCTGCTTGATTTCGTGCGTGATGGCTTCTCCATTGATAATGGCGGTCATGCGATACTTATCTTCGCCTTTCTTATCTCCCTCCATCGGAGGCACTTTCTCCACCATGATGTCACCGACTTTCACTTCACGCCCATGCGCTCCCTCACGATACCAACCCTTGTTCTCATTAATCAAGGCAAGGTCTTCACCTCTCACCATGGCATCGCCTTGCAACACGTCACGTCTGACAGTCTCGTCCTCTTCCAACGGAAGCAACCGTTCCTCGTCTTGTTGCTGACGCTGCTGCAACTCCTGTTCAAGTTCGGGATGCAGATGCAGGTCGATGCGCTCCTTGCTATTCAGTGTGTCCATCAGGATTTTGTCAGCAAAGTCGTCCTTGATGATGCCATTCAGCAGTTCCAAGCGTTGAACGACGGGCACTTCCTTGATGGAGTTGGAGGTGAGTTTCTTCAGTTCCTCATCTGTCAGGTCATACACCATGTCGGCATTGACGCTGTTCGACTGAATGGTCAGCGTCTTCGCATTCTCATCAATGATGATGCCATGCGATGCCAGACACTCCTGCCACTTCTCATTGGTGAAATAGACAGGCGAGGTAATCAGTTCCTTATAAGGCTTGGCTGGCTCCGTGCTTCTCGTGCGGCTGATGGAAGGCATTATGATTCCCTCCAAATCTTTCAGCACATCCTGTTGCTGAGGGCTATAACTCTGTTGCTGTCCCTTATAATAGAACCCATAACCGCCGCTCTGCAATTCGCCAGGCTTCATTCTGCCGTCCCAACGTTCAGGCACAATCGGGGCTTCGGGGAAGAACAATCGTCCTCCAACTCTGCGAAGATGGAATCCCTCCTGACTGCGTGGTGTCCAACCTAAAAAGGGTGGTGGCATATCGATGCGCCCCATCCGTCCATACTCGCCGATACCAACACGATAGCCGTGCAGCCCCATAGCTACACGACCGTTGGCATTGCGTGCATGAACGAAGTTCTTGGGCATATAGAAGTCGTTGCCCACAATGCCCGTAAAGGTATTGTAGGCTAACTTGTTGGCATGATTCGTACCCCAGTCGGTCAGAGCCAACATCTGCTTCTCGGTGATGTTATAGGTAAGCAGCGGACTGTCATGCCCTTGCACCACAAGCTGATAGCCGCTGCCATTACTCACCACATGAGCCTGCATACCATTGCGCATGAGCAAGTCACGCATCTCTGGTTGCAGGTCCATCTGTTGGGGATTCGTATTCTTTCTTATCGCCATACTTATTCTTCACTCTTCATTCTTCACTCTTCATTTATCATGCTTCACCGTTCTCTATTGCCTTCTCCAGTTCCTCATCTTTGTGATGGACAAACTGCTCCGCACTCTCTTCACAAATGCAGAGTCCGTTGTTCAGACAATAGCTCTCATATTCTTCCTGCCATTCAGCAGAATGATGGTTGACATACTCCAACCAACCGTACTCGCCGCTCTGTATCTTCTCGACGAGCACATCCTCTGGATAATATTTATTTGATGCCATATACTTATTATATTATGTGTAGATTATTTGTGCATGGAAAAAGAGGCGCGGTTGCGCTCTCCATTCTTCTTCTGCTCATTCCAAAGTTCTTCCGTGTATTCCTCTTCAGGCACATAGTCAAGATTACCGTCATCGCCCATTACCCAACAGCCATAGCACCCGAAGGTGTATTTGTCCCACTCTCGCTTGGTGTTCTCCTTCCACTTCTGACTGTCGCCTTGATTAATCCTTATGCCGGTCTTATCGTTCAGGTCAATACCCACCGTCACCTGTTCGTCCTCCATGATGAGCGTGAGCGGCTCACCCTTCTGCATCACGGTCAGTTCTGCCGAACTCAGTTTCAGTTCATCCTTCAGCACCTCCAAGTTGCGCCCGATGACAGGCGTAGGTACCGACATCACCTGATTGGTCTCCGTGTCAATCTGCACGAAAGCCTTGCTGCTCCTGCCATCAGCATCCTTAACATCGGCAAGGATAGCCTTTCCAGCCAGCAAGTCCTCCTGCTGTTCCTGAGTAAAAGCCTCCAATGGTGATTTCTCCAACTGCGGATAGAAGACCACATCCACCTTGCCGTCCTCCATACGGACCAACGCAAATCGGGTGCGGCTCTTCAATGTCTCGCCCTCATCATTATTCACCTGAATGGGCAGCAACGGTGAACGTCGTCCCTGACCAATATCTTCCAACGCCCACATGGGCAGGTCTTCAATCTTCTCTTGTGTGAGACCAAAACGAGCCAGTGTCTGATAAGGCACCTCGCTCTCTTCAAATCGTACTTGCTTCATACTTTAACTTTGAATTTGAAATTAAACTCATGCAAAGTTATATACCTATTCAGAGACAAGCAGAATTGCATAAGATAATGCGTGTTATTTTTGACGATTATTATTATTTGAGTTTGATTTCTGCTCAAAAATCAAACTCGATTGCTATATTATGTTACAATCTTCTTGTCTTCCCTTTGTTCTTTATGCCAGTCAAAGAATTGCTTGTTACTTTTGCACCATGAAACGATTTCTACTCATCACAATAGCAGCAATATTCTGTTCATCAGCAACAGTATGCGCTCAGTTCAATACCGTCACACAGACTAAGGTACACCGCAAGGCTGTGCCAAAAACGACGCAGTCCGCAACATCCGAACAACTGCCTCCGTGCTCGCCGCATCAGCGGCGAGACTCTCTTGCCTTTGCCCCATTACAAACCCAAACGGAGCAGACCGACCGCCACACGGCACTTGTCAGTCCACTCCGTCATATCTCTGTCACCAGCCCTTTCGGCTACCGCAGAGACCCATTTACAAAAAGAAAAGCCCTACACAACGGGCTTGATTTGAAGGCAAATTACGAACCCACATACGCCATGATGCACGGCGAGGTCATCAAGGTAGGCAAGGACAAACGTTCAGGCCTCTATGTCACCCTCCGTCACGGCGACTTCACCGTCAGCTATTGCCACCTCTCCCAAACTCTCGTCACCAAAGGCACCCACGTCCGTCCCGGCATCATCATCGCGCTGACAGGCAACAGTGGTCGCAGTACTGGTCCCCACCTGCACCTCACACTCAAAGACACAAAAAAAGGACGAGCCATCGACCCGTCCATTCTTCTCAATCTTATCAAGCATCCACTCTAATAGAACGCCTTGTCTTTTGTCGTTCACATCACCCCTTCCGCATTGCAATAATGTCTTAAATATCTAATCCTCAACAATTTCTATTCTTGAAAAACAAGTGTTTTATTCACGAATATAATATGATTTCGTGAAAGATGTCATAAGATGATACTAATATCTATGCTATTTGTCAATAAAGAACCCGTTTCTATGCAGATATTCTGAAACGGTTAGTGTTCCAATCCCTATCTGCTCACACAACAAAGGAAGTTTCTTGAACAACTTACCGTCATTCTGCTGCCTTGTTTCCTCCGTCATTACTTGCATCTCTTCCAGATGGATAGCGTCCGAGTGTCGTACATTCAGTGCATAAATGATAATCTTAGCATCACCTGTTTTAAGGTATTCTTCCTTTTGCTCTATGTATTCTTCTTCAGTCAGTTCCTGCTTCTTCAGTCTTACACAGAAATTGTTGTCTATCATGTTGCTGAATCTCTCTGGGGCACATGGAAATAGATCCTTTGTCGGAATGACCAATTTCTTGTCTTTGAGGAAAGGCATCTTTTCAACTGCAATTCCTTTGGAGGTGCGTTTTGATTCATCCAGAATCACATCAAGTAGCATCAAATCCTTGCGGGAGAACGCCTCTTCCAGGAATGAGTACAACTGTCCGTCCTTATCCAAGGGAAGATAATTCTTGGCAATCATCACCAATGAGCATGTATCAACAACTATCGCCATAACTCCCTCTCAAAATTTGCTGGTTTGACATTGAGTCTCGAACAGAAAGTGGTCTCGTTGACCACTCCATTGAAATAGGCATATTGCATGGTTTTCAAGAATAGCGGAGAAATGATGGGCTTTGGTGTTCGCCCGCCTCTCTTCTCAGAGTTTTTCAACTTTTCCTGTTCCTCTCTTCTTCTGTATTCCTCTGCCAATTCACTCTTGACATTGCTGTAGCTCGAATAGCTGATTTTCCTGTCGATATACATCCTTGTATATAAGGCAAGACGGCTAATGTGCGTCCGTGCACTGATAGCCTTGAAGAGGTCAATGCAGTAGTCGTTACGGGAATCTACACATGCTATGTTAGCAAGTGTTTCTGCTTCTTGTCCCATAATGAACTGATATGCAAAATCATTGCACCATCTTTCGACATCACTGTATGAAGTCTGTGCCGAGATGTCCATCATGTCCACCGACTCCACTTCTTCAATCCCCAATAGACAATGCCCCAATTCATGCGCCAGAGTGAATATTTCTCGCTTGTAATGCTTATGATGCTTAAGCACTATCACATTGGGCTTAAGGTAAAAACCGTCAATGTTGGTTTTCTCTTTCTTGTTCCATGTCTCTATGTATTCAAAGACAAAAATGCCATGATCGGCGATTTTTTCTATCATCTTCACAAGAAACTGCCTATGATTGACAGTTTCCCCGGGATAAAAAAAATCTCTTGCACGTACGGCTACTGTCTTAGGGTCATCTTGTAGGGTGTAGTGTTCTATGTCAAACTTCACATCCAGTTGCGACAGTTTGTTGTATGCATCCAAAGCGTTTTTCAGACTCTCGAATCGGTTTACAGTACGGATCGACTCCAAGTTCAGCTCTGTTCCGAATGAGGTCTTGCGGAAGAAGATACTGCTGCTTGCATTGGTTGACAACTTAGAATAGTCTTGAAAGAAACTGACTTCTTTGTCGAATATCTCACCTATACGCTTCAACACCCCCAAATCAATAGAATCTCCACTGATGTCTGCGGCTCCTGTTATCCGTTTCCTGCCTTTGTTCAGAAGAGACAACAAGTCATCCACCGACATCTTGTATAATGCCAGCAGGTATTCTAAACGTTTCTTGTTAATCTCTACTTTCATATCAGCCTCGATTGAACTATTGTTGTTTTGATGCAAATGCTTAGGCACAATTTTGCGTTGCAAAATTACACATTTTCACTTAAATGGGCGAATTTTCATGCTGAATATCACTGGAATTTATGTTTATTTTGCTAAATCGCTACATTTCGCCACCAAAAAGACACAAAAATAGGACGAATCATCGACCCGTCCTTTTGTTTTTAGCCTTTTTCGTTCTAACCACAGCCTGCAATGTTATTCATCAACTGGTTCATCACTCGCATGTCTCATTTCGTAAACTGTCCATAAGGCTAACACACATTCAATGGCTATCACGGTAATGGCCGCAGTCATGCCCCACCAGTGGGCAATAAGCATAAAGATGCCAGCCTCAATGCACAACGCAAAGAGGATGGTAACAATAAGTGATAATATTCTATTCATTCTACGGTAACTGATTTAGCAAGGTTTCTTGGCTGGTCAACATTCCTATCCTTGTTGATGGCGATGTAATAGGCCAGCAACTGCAATGGGACGGAAACAACGAGAGGTGTAAGGCATTCGGGTACGTCGGGCACTTCAAGGCAATGGTCGGCGATGTCCTTCATTGCGTCATTGCCCTTGGTAATGATGGCGACAACCGTACCGCCACGCGCCTTCACCTGCCTTACATTACTGATTATCTTGTCATACAGCGAGTCCGTTGGAGCAATGACCACCGTGGGCATCTCGCTATCTACAAGTGCAATCGGTCCATGCTTCATTTCCGCAGCAGGATAACCCTCCGCATGGATATAGGATATTTCTTTCAGCTTCAACGCACCTTCAAGGGCGGTGGGGTAGTTGTACCCACGACCGAGATAAAGGAAGTTGCGGGCATAGGTGTATATCTTCGACAAGTTCTTGATTTTGTCAGCAAGTCCCAACACATCTTTTATATACCTTAATTCCGCAACACTATTATAAATATAACTTTTTAAGTACCTGAGCAACAAAAAGTTGCTCAGGATTTTGTCATGTCAGATTTTTCACCTATCTTAGTGTTGCAAATCAAAATATGTATCAAACCCGACAGACATGGCAAAGAAAGCAATAAAATCTGAGAAACTCACTCCTTTTGGAGGAATATTTGCAATGATGGAGCAATTTGACTCCACATTGTCATATGTAATTGACACAACCCTCGGTCTAAGATGCAGGCTGTATGGTTATCAATACAGCGAAATCATCCGTTCTCTCATGAGCATCTACTTCTGTGGCGGCTCATGTATTGAGGATGTCACAACTCATTTGATGCCCCATCTCTCGCTTCATCCGACACTTCGTACCTGCAGCTCTGACACTATCCTCAGAGCGATAAAGGAACTGACGCAGGAGAACATTTCATACACGTCAGATACGGGTAAGAACTACGATTTCAATACGGCTGACACCCTCAATACCTTACTGCTCAATTGTATGTGTGCAGCTGGTCAGCTGAAAGAGGGTGAGATGTATGATGTTGATTTCGACCACCAGTTCATAGAAACAGAGAAATATGATGCAAAGCATACATACAAGAAGTTCCTTGGTTATCGACCAGGTGTGGCGGTTATTGGAGATTTGATTGTCGGCATTGAGAACAGCGACGGCAACACAAACGTCCGTTTCCATCAGAAGGACACGCTGAAGAGATTCTTCGAAAGGTTTGAACAGAACAATCTTGTTATCAATCGTTTCAGAGCTGATTGCGGCTCGTGCTCTGAAGAGATCGTGGAAGAGGTTGCCACCCACTGCAAGACCTTCTATATCCGTGCCAACCGCTGTAGTTCGCTCTACAATGACCTCTTCGCTCTCAGAGGCTGGAAGAGGGGAGAAATCAACGGCATTGAGTTTGAGCTGAATTCCATTCTTGTAGAGAAGTGGAAAGGCAAGACATACCGGCTTGTGATTCAAAGGCGGAAACGGATGGACGGTGAGCTTGACCTCTGGGAAGGAGAATACACATACCGCTGCATCCTGACCAACGACTACGAGCCTTCCGTAAGAGAGATTGTCGAGTTCTATAACCTCCGCGGAGGAAAGGAGCGCATCTTCGATGACATGAACAATGGTTTCGGATGGTCCAGATTGCCCAAATCCTTCATGGCAGAGAACACAGTGTTCCTTCTTCTTACAGCACTTATCCGTAACTTCTACAAGGTCATTATCCAAAGACTTGACGTAAAGAGGTTCGGACCCAATAAAACAAGTCGCATAAAAGCGTTTGTCTTCAGATTTGTCTCTGTACCAGCCAAATGGATCAGAACATCAAGGTGGTATGTGCTGAATATCTATACCTGTAATAATGCTTACGCAGATGTATTCCAGACTGATTTTGGATGACGACTACAACTTATGGGTATGATACTGCGTATTGTCTCAAGTCGCATTGTGGGGTAAGGGGGTATTGTAGGCAGAAGTGGGTATTTCAGCCTCAATTTATCTAATAATTCAGTAATGAGAGAACGTGTACACGTAAATAGGACGATGAAGGACTTAGTTGCGGATTTGAGGCTTATGAAAAGCGTATTGCTTTCTCAATACATGCCGTTCCTCTTCGCTCAGCGACAGGAAATAGGCTTTCCATCCCGGACAGAAATTGATGTGCCATCGCCAAAAACGACCCAACAATGACTTGGGTGAACGGTCGTATCGCCGCCTCAGTGGGCACTGCTGACAGTTATGTTTCTTTTCCAATACTTTATCTATTTATCTTTCGTAAAACTCTCGTGGCAAAAATAAGGATTATTTTCAGTGATCAAGCACACAGTTCATTAAAAAAGAGAGGATTTGCTAAGATTCAGAATAACGACGAGCCATCGACCCCAACGGGAGTCGAACTTCAAGTAACCGCACATGATACAATGTGCGGGTCGAAGTGCCTTCCCAATCCACGACCCCAACGGAGGTCGAACCTTTCTACAGATTATATGGTTCGACCCCGTTGGGGTCGGATGTATAGGAGTCATCTGGCCATCCGCAAGTCTTTGACATTGCGGTTAACGGGGGTGAGACCCTTTTCAGGGTCTGTTTGTTTGCACACCTTCATTCTACATAAACGGCTAAATTCAAATATTAAAAGCGTTTACATATTGCAACGTATTTATCTGTTATGCTCCTATTAAATTGTTCTATATCCTTATACTTTTCAACTAAATCCTTTATCACAGGCGCATTTAAATCGACGTTTAGGGTATATTGAACAAAAGCACGTAGCATCTCATAATTATAATTTACTCAAGTTTCGGATTTAGGTTGAGAGGATAGATTTGGGCATAAAAAAGGCTTTGAGGATTTCCGTATGTCACGGAAATTTAGTAATTTAGAGGTGCCCAAACAACTAATTACAATCACTCAAAGCCATGAGCAAAATTACAAAAATTCCATCGGAGATCCGCAACTTTTTCACGGGAAAACGAATCAATCCCGCATTTTCCAAGTTTATGACCCTCCTTGAGGGGATGAGGATTTCAGACAAAGATCTCGGAGGGAAAAAACGTGAGAACTGTCAGCTTACCAACCTTCAACTTTTCCAGATCATATTGATTCTGCCGTTTATGGCCGTCCCGGGTTTTTCTCATTATGCCGGATCGTCAATCTCGAAACTGTTCGGGGGTAAGAAGGACCTACTCTATTCGTTTATGGCCAAGGACAATATAGACTAGCAACATCATCTGGCACATCGCCTGTCATCTCATCAAGGCCGTGACCATAAGGAAAGACTATCAAAAGAGCCATCTTCCGGCAGTGCTTATTGTGGATGATTCCGACCTGCCGAAGACCGGATTGAGGATGGAGTGTATTGGCAAGATATTCTCGCACGTGTTTCAGCGGTGCATTCTCGGCTACAAGCTGCTGGCCCTGTGCTGGAGCGACGGCCGCTCTCAATTTGTCGTGGACTTCTCGATTCACGGCGAGAGAGGGAAGGTCGATGGCAAGGAACAAGGTCTTACGGCCCGGCAGCGCGAGAGGCGCTACAACCGCAAGCGTGACAGAGACTGCCAGACCGAAAAACGCAAGGAAGAGTATTTCGTATCCAAGCTTGAGCGCCTGAAGAGCATGGTGAAGAGACCATTGGAGGATTGTTCGCCGATATATATGAAGGCGTACACGAGCTCACCGTCGTGGAAAAGATCTGGTCAATCATTATTGATGTAATAGCAATCGTGGCTGAGATTTTTACCATTGACGAGAACGAATTGATGGAGCAAATTATACGGGATAACCGCAGGTTCAAGGCCATGCAACTGATCGCTCAGACTGCATAAAACCTAAATCCGAAACTTGAGTAAAATACATAACTGTAATAATCTACTACTAATCTAAAATAAAGCGATTATAAGCTATCCTTTTCCCTGTGTTTGTTTTAAAGTTTTCACCTATACACTTTTTTATCTTTTCCTGTTCTTTTTCTTTATCCATAACCATTAAATTTTCAAGCAAATCAGCTTCCCATTGTATTTGAAAATCAAGTCCATTAATTTTAGATGGAGTATGGTGGTTGCCTATTATAAAGCATATTCTATCAATATTTTTGTTATAGCCTACCTTTTTTAATATTTCTTTCGCTACTGCTGGTCCTTCCTTTTCTTGATAGACACCATCAATAGAACCGTATTTTTTTTGTGCTTCAACCGCACCAATATCATGTAGTATAGCAGTAATACTGATGAATTCTTTTTCTTCCTCTCCGATATTTTCTCCGTTCATTATATCTTCTGCATTTTTCAAAACTTTAAGAGTATGCTCTATGCCAAAAGGTATTTCTTTGAATACTTCTTTCATCTCTATAATAATTTTTTCTTTAAACATAAATTGCCTCTATTTATTCTTTATAGGTGTTTTAGTTCTATCTATCCATTTTTTTATTGGCCGATACAATCAGCATCATGGGACGGCGCATTTCATCCTGCATCCCCGGAATATCCATCATGTTTTCCGGCGGCTGTGGCTCCACAATCTGATTTATTATAAAACCATTTGAAAGCAGCGTATTTAGATATGTGGTCAGTGTTCTATGATATTTTGTAACCTTTTCTCCCAAAAATACAGCTGTCCGTTTGCCCTCATAATAATAATTATCCACTGGAAAATGCAGTATTTCTCCTTTTTCGTTATAATGCCAGTCTTGTGTTCCATAGGCAGTAAAAACAGGATGTTCAACCGTAAAAACTAGCTTACCACCAGACTTCAGTATTCTATATATCTTTTTTACTAAAATCTCATAATCTGCTACATAGTGAAACGCAAGTGAACTTAATATTACATCAAAACTCTCCTCTGGGAATTCCACATCTTCTATAGCACAGCATTTATATTCAACCTGTGGAAAATGTGTTTTTTCTTTGGCTACCTCGAGCATTTTATGAGAAATATCAACACCTACAACAGAAGAAGCACCGTGTTCCATCGCATAAATACAGTGCCATCCATAGCCGCATCCTAAATCAAGCACACGCTTATCTTTAAAATCCGGCAGCAGCTTTCTCAATGTTTCCCATTCTCCTGCACCGGCTAGTCCCTGCTGTGAGCGACTCATTTGACTGTATTTTTGAAAAAATATATTATCATCATATTTGTTTTCTTTCATCTGAATTCCCCTTGTTTAAAAAGTTATTTATCTCCGTTGCAATTTTCTTCACTTCTTTATAAGGCTTCCCGGTCATATCATAGCATTCAAAAAGTGAAAGACCGAGTAATTCAAAAATATGATTAACCCTTTGGCGTATTTTTCAGGTTTATATTAAAAAGTTTCAAGCAGTTTTATAGCTTTCTTTTCGCCTATTCGAACGTGGTGGAAAGTACGCGAACATAAATTCCCGCGCCCCTATGCGCACGCAGTGCGCTCACGTGCCGAAGGCACATATCGCGCCAGAGGCATATCGCACGCGAATGAAATGTAGCGTATATCGCAAATCCGTGAGGATTTATATCGCTTTAGTTTGTCTGCTTCGTCAGACAAACTAAACTTTCCACGTGGCTGGAGAGGACAGATTGAGTACGTCCGTTCTCGGAAACATATCCACTTCGCTTTTGGCACTATCGGTATACGGGAACATATCCAATCTCTCTCAGGAATGTATACCATACTTTTAAAAGGCAGAATAGCATTTTAACTAATGCTACCCTACCTATAACTAAACATTTACAGTTGCATGTGGCCTATTGTTTTTAGCCGTTAAATATTTTATAACTATTAAATAGCGATACAAATTGTTCGAAACTAATATTGTTTATATCATATATTCTCGCATATTTTAAAGCTTTATTAAATTGATTTTTTGTAAACAGTTTTTCATACTCTTTGTTAACCCATTTCATTACAAAAGTTTCATATTTTTTTCTCTCTTTAAATGCCATTTTTGCTGGCTTTCTTTTTAATACAATTAATGCGCTATCCACTTTAGGTTTTGGATGGAAATAATACCTGGGAATTTTTGCTAATATAGAAATATCTACCTCTGCCATTAACAGCAATGCTAGTGATCTGTTTGTATCTAATAACATTTTAGCAAAACCATATTCTACTATTAAATAACTTATTGTGGCTGAACTTTCAAAAACAATTTTTCGAATTATATTTGTGCTTATGTTGTAAGGTATGCTGCCAAATATTTTATATGGATTGTGGCTAGGAAATGTAAATTTTAGTATATCATCATTTACTATTTGATAGTTAGGATAATTTAAGAGCTTATTACGAGTTACCTCACATAATTTAGAATCAATTTCTATCGCCGTAACAAAATTACATCTCTTTACCAATTCAGCAGTAAAATGACCTTTCCCTGCACCTATTTCAAAGATGTTATCTTTTTCATCTAAACTTATGCAATTCATTATTTTTTCTATGTGATATTTTGAAGTAATAAAATTTTGACTATCTTTTATATTTACTTTGTTCATTATAACCCCTCCTTAATTTATTTCATTAACAAACAGTTTTTATGTTTTCATTTGGATATAGTTTTTTCTTATCTGGTCCTATCATAGGATACACCTCTCTTTCATACTTTTATATATTTTCTATCGTGTTTTATATGATTCATTATTTTGATACCATAGCAAAGCATCCTTTTCTAGTTGCTTTACAAATGCATCCTTACCAGTGCAGTAGCCTTCAATATCCTCCGAGAATCGATAAGCCAGCTCCATCTTTAATTCACCATACTCTAAAGCGATGTCTGGATGTGTACGCAGAAAGTCCCTTACTGCTATATGCCTATTAATATCTTTGTGATTGCTTTGCTCAAAAATATGAATCTGGTGTGTCCTGTTATCGCCGCCTTTGCGGAAATATCTACGTCCTTCAATACCAAACTCACCCATACACTCATAACCAATCGCTACAAATTCTTTGTTATGCTTATCAACCAAACTAATATTTGTCACTACGGGCATTATATCAATGATTGATTTAGCGGCTAACCCTTTGACTGCTGTACTGCCAATATGGTAAACCTCCACCAATATATCCTTCAATATATTCTTTATCTTCTGTGATTCATTTTCATACTCTACTTCCCAAAAGGGGTCGTACGGAACTACTCGTATAAACAATATAAACCCTCCAATCTCATTCTCAACGAATAATATTTTTAGAAAAAAGTCTTTATACTTTTTAACAATGGAGCCGCCAGCCAGAACAGACTATACTGATCAGCGACTACCTTAAATTTAATGTTTCAGATTTATTTTCTTATCTCTAATTTCATAAACTACATCAGCTACATTTTCGAGTAAGCGTTTATCGTGGGTGATAAACACGATAGTTCCGGCATACTCCTTCATTAGTATTTCCAAAGCCTCTAAACTTGGTATGTCAAGGAAGTTACTGGGTTCATCCATTAGTAGGATGTTATATCTACCCATGAGCATTTTAGCTAGCAACAATTTTATAATTTCTCCACCGCTTAAAACAGATAAGCTTTTTCCAATATCGTTCTGTTTGAACCCCATAGATGCTAGCACTGAACGAATTTCTGATATATTGTAATCACAATCCTCCTGCATAAACTCCATGACATTCTGATTACTGTTGTACTTGTAACCATTCTGTGCAAAGTAACCTATTTTTGCCTTAGGTGAAATAGAAATTCCTTCTTCATGGTTTAAGATCATTTGGATTAAAGTTGTTTTTCCGGTTCCATTACCACCAGTTAACGCCACTTTTGCTCCTAGAGGAATTTGAAAAGATGCATTTTCAAACAGTGCCTTATCCCCAAATATTTTATTAATTTCCGTACCGACTATAGGGTATGGATTATGGAGCTCCAATGCTTTACTTTGCCTGAAACGAATTCTGCGAATGTCTTCCGGAGCTTCTACATTTCCTAAGGCTGCAATCCTGTGCTCTAGGGATTTAGCGGCATTATGCATCTTTTTTTCCTTACTTCCTATTGATTTTTGATGAGCTAAACGCCCTCCGCCTTCAGTACTTTTTTTCTTTGAAGCACCTTTCGCCTTCTGTTCTATTTTACGAGCCTGTTTTCGCTTTTCCTCCGCAGCCCTTTCCAATCGGGCACGTTCCGCAATAAATTGTTCGTATTCTGCAGCTTGGCTCTTGCGTTCTTCCTCTTTCTGACGAAGATAATCAGAATAGTTTCCCCAATACTCAGTGATTTTGCCATCTTTCAGTTCCCATATTTTATCTACTATTTCATCAAGAAAATAGCGGTCATGGCTAATAACTAACAGTGCACCTGTAAAATATTTTAGCTGTCCAATTAGAAAATCAATTCCTTCACGGTCTAAATGGCTCGTAGGTTCATCCGCTAAAATACCATGAACCTGTGCCGATAAGGCCTGTGCTATTTTAAGCCTTGTTTCTTCACCACCGCTCATGGTCTGTATATCTAATTGCTCAACACCGAGCTTGCCTACAAGTGCAAAATCTTTTTCCACCTGCAAAGTTACTTCGTCCAACTGGGGAATATAGGCAAGTTCACCCAGACGATTCATTTTACATCCTGGGGGAGTTAATTCTCCTAAAAGTACCCTGAGTAAAGTGCTTTTTCCAGCACCATTTGCTCCTACTAAACCAATACGGTCATAATCATATACTTCTAATTCATTTATATCTAAAACATCGCGTCCTTTGAATTCCACACGAATATCTTTTGCTTTTAATATCAATTCCATAACATTTCCTCCTGTCTATAATCGCATGTTTTCTTTTGCTTGTACGCAGGGAAAACCCTGCGATTTTAGCAGGAAGAATTACATGAAAATTAAATACATAAATATGGTCCCTCCTATGAATTTTGTTTTAAATCTAATTTTCTAACCTCAGTTATCATGGGGCAAGCTATGGCAATGCCAATAATTAAAACACCTGATAGTAAAAACCAATGATTTACACCGATTCTATCAGCAAAGAACCCAGATAGAATTAACCCAATTGGCATAGCAAGTGACATGATACTTCCGGTCAAAGAAAATACACGTCCTAAATATTCAGGCTTAATTTTCTCCTGAAAAAGAGCTGTTTGCACACCGCTGTAAAACGGAACCGAAAGCCCCATTATTGCACAGCAGACTACAAATATGAAAAATCCACTTTGGGGAAGTAATCCTGAAATGGTTAAGCTTATCCCCATCATAAAAATGGATGCCGTTATTAATAAGATTCGCTTTTGGTAATTCCCAAATAACCCTAATAATAGACCCCCTATCAACATACCAGAGGCATAAGCAATCTCCGTAATAGAAATATGCATCGGTGTACCATTAAAATATTCCATAGTGATTAAAGGATATAAAGCATTTATGGGCATATAAACAAACATATATAATGTTCCAACGAGTAATAAAGCAAATAATCCTTTATTTTGCCGTAGTACAGCCATTCCTTCTTTCATTTCTTGTATGAAATTTGGTTTCAAACTTTGCACTTGATCACCCAGCTTAGGAATACGTACAATTGCTACCGTAATAGATGCAATCACAGCACCCAATACATCGATGGCAATAATAGCATTTAGTCCCCAAACGGAGTATAAGAGTGCTGCAACCGCCGGACTAACAATATAGCTTATAGACTGCAAAGACTGACTATAGCCTGCACATTTCGTAAGCTGTTCTTCTGGTACTAAAAGTGGAGTAACCGCATTGAGAGCCGGGGTATGAAAAGCTGTTCCAATGCTACGGATGAACAATACTACCATAACCATCCAGATAGGTAACTCCATATACAATGCAACAATAGCTAGCACGGCCCCAGCTGCTGCGATAATTAAATCAGCACCAATCATTATCTTCTTCCTATCATGACGATCCACTAATACACCAATGGCTGGTCCAAAGACCGCATAGGGTAAAAAACCTACAAGTGAAGCCATAGACAAGACCATCGCAGATCCTGTTTTTTCTGTAAGGTAAAAAATAATCGCCATTTGCAGGATGGCACTAGTGATTAATGATACTGCCTGCCCTGCCCATATTGTATAAAACTTAAGTTTCCAATTGTTGTATTTTTCCATTTATATTATCTCCCTTAATTCCGCAACACTTTGATTTAACTTTATTTATAAGTTCCTGAGCAACAATAAGTTGCCTAGGATTTTGCCGTGTCAGATTTTTCACTTATCTTAGTGTTGCAATTAGAAAACAAGCGAAAATCGTAACAAGGCGCTGCATAGGTACAAATAAAATTCGAAAAACTCACACCTTTTGGAGGAATTTTTTCAATCATGGAGAAATTTGACTCCATGCTTTCACCCGTTATCGACTCAACACTGGGTCAGAGATGCCGCAGTATCATCGGATATCAGTTCAGCGAGATAGTCCGTTCGCTGATGAGCGTTTATTTCTGTGGCGGCTCATGCGTGGAAGATGTAACGTCACAACTGATGCGCCATCTCTCGTATCATCCTACCCTTCGTACATGCAGCTCTGATACCATCCTCAGAGCCATCAAGGAACTGACACAGGAAAACATCTCCTATACTTCCGACCAAGGCAAGACCTATGATTTCAATACTGCAGACAAACTCAACACATTGCTTATAAACGCTTTGGTTTCTACAGGCGAGTTGAAGGAAATTGAGGAATACGATGTTGACTTTGACCATCAGTTTCTTGAAACGGAGAAGTATGATGCAAAACCGACCTACAAAAAGTTCCTCGGCTACAGGCCTGGCGTATATGTTATCGGTGACAAGATAGTCTATATCGAGAACAGCGATGGCAACACGAATGTGCGTTTTCATCAGGCAGACACCCATAAGAGATTCTTCGCTCTTCTGGAATCCCAGAACATCCGTGTAAATCGCTTCAGGGCAGACTGCGGTTCCTGCTCGAAGGAAATCGTCAGTGAGATAGAGAAGCATTGCAAACTTTTCTACATCCGTGCCAACCGATGCAGTTCGCTCTACAATGACATCTTTGCTCTGAGAGGATGGAAGACGGAGGAGATTAACGGCATCCAGTTCGAACTCAATTCCATTCTCGTTGAGAAATGGGAAGGCAAGTGCTATCGTCTTGTCATCCAGAGACAAAGACGCAACAGCGGCGACCTTGACCTGTGGGAAGGCGAATACACTTACCGTTGTATTCTGACCAACGATTACAAGTCATCGACAAGGGACATTGTTGAATTCTACAATCTGCGTGGCGGCAAGGAACGTATCTTTGACGACATGAACAACGGATTCGGTTGGAGCAGGCTCCCCAAGTCATTCATGGCGGAGAATACTGTCTTTCTTCTGCTTACTGCATTGATACACAATTTCTACAAAACCATCATGAGCAGGCTTGACACCAAGGCTTTTGGGCTCAAGAAAACGAGTCGCATAAAGGCTTTTGTCTTCAGATTCATCTCCGTACCTGCCAAGTGGATCATGACTGCAAGGCAATACGTGCTGAATATCTACACAGAGAACCGCGCTTATGCAAAACCCTTCAAAACAGAATTCGGATAAGAATCCTTTCTTTCCGGTTAGAATATGCGTATTGCCTCAAGTCGCATTGTGGGGTAAGGGGAAGGTATGCACAAATCGGACAAAATTCACGCTCATACTATCATGATGCATAGTGTTCAAGCTCTTTACTGCAATTGAGATTGCCATTGAGATTGCTTGCGGATTTTAGGATATATAGGGGCATGTTCTTCAACTCCCGGACAATCCTCTCTACGGTTGCATCATCCACAGTACCACGCATCTGTCCCACGCAGAGGGCAAGCAGCATCAGCACCGTTACCTGTCCTGTAAAAGCCTTGGTAGAAGCCACACCTATCTCAGGTCCTACATGGATGTATGTCCCGGAATCCGTATTTCTTGGGATAGAGGCACCCACGACGTTGCAGATGCCATACACAAAAGCCCCCTTGCTCCGTGCCAACTGTATGGCGGCAACGGTTCCGAGCGGTCATACTTCCTTTGTAACTCCATACACTTCTCAAAGGAGAAGTCGGATGCCTCAAAAAGAGGCTGGATAAGGTGGGCGCATTCGTTCAGCAGTCCCTTGACGATGTGGATGTTCATCTCGTGGCAGTTTCGGCAAATTGCACTGTTGCAGTTGATATACCGATGACTGTTGATGAAGTCATCCACATAGCGGTCATACCGCTTGCCATTCAAAATCACATCCTGAAGATAGAGTTCTCTCGCTTCTAAGAGTAACTCAAACAATTCTTCTGCTACATCCTGTTCGGTAGCGAAGTGGGTCAGGTGTTGCTTCTCTTCAAAAAAAGAGAAGACTTTTTAATTTGTTTTTGCATACTAAATTACTTATTTATAAGTTTATGACGACTGAAATATAAAAATTACACAACATGGTTCAGTATTAGGTTATAATTCTTGTAAAGTTACATTCCTCCTCCCAACGCATGGTAAAGTTTAATTATACTTTGTATGCGTTCAAAACGAGTTTGTAACTGTTGCACTTCCGCTTCGAGAAGAGACTGTTTGGCGGTCAGCACTTCCAGATAGGTGGTATTGGAATGACGCATCAGCGATTCTGTCTTTCGCACAGCGTCGCATAATGTTTCAACCTGCCGAGCATTGATTTCAATTTGCGATTTTGCCGTCTGCCATGCGGTCAGAGCATCGTTCACTTCCTTTCCTGCGTTCAGTAATGATTGCCGGAACAACAGTTTGGCTTCTTCCTGACGGCTTTTGGCTATCTTCAAGTTGGCGATGTTTACGCCCCGGTTGAATAACGGCTGTGTCAGGGAACCGATGGCATTAAGTAACCATTGTCCGGGATTTACGATTACGCCACCGCCGTTATTAGTCCATCCAAGAATTCCCGAGAGGGTAATATTGGGATAGAAGGCGGCACGGGCCGCATTGGTGGCGTAGAATGCTTGCGCCAGTTCCATTTCAGCCTGACGCACGTCGGGACGGTTGGAAAGCAGTTGCAAAGGGACTCCGATCGAGACAGTATCGGGGAAAGCAGCCTCGGCCAGATCACTTCGTCCAATCGAGTGTGACGGCATGGCAAGTATCGCAGACAGGGCGTTTTCTGTTTCGGAAATACTCTTGCGTATGGATAACAGGGATGCTTCGAGTCGCATCACGTTCGCCTTTGCCTGCAATACGCCAGCCTCGTTTGATTTCCCCACTTTTTTCAACGCTTCAAGAGTGCGTACGGTAGTCCGCCAGTTCTCCAAAGTCCGGTTACTTATTGTCATTTGTGCGTCAAGCATGGCAAGGGTGTAGTAACTGTCTGCAATAGTGGCGACAAGCTGTGTCTGTACGGCCTGCCGGTAGGCACGGCTTCCTTGTAATGCGGCGGCTGCGCCACGCTTTGCCGCCGTAAGTTTGCCGAAGATGTCCAGTTCCCAGCTTGCCGACGCTCCCACATTATATGTCTTTGCCGTTGCTCCGTCATGTTTATTGGCATTACCTTCGGCAGTCAGTCCCAGTGATGGAAGATATGATAGTCTGGCAGTCATCAGGACGGCTTCTGCCGCTTCCACGCGTAACCGTGCCACATTGAGGTCTGCGTTCCGTTCAAGTCCGGTTTCAATCAAGGACTGGAGTTTCGGGTCGGTAAACATTTCCCGCCACGACAGGGACGCGATGGTCATTGTATCAATGTCCGCCGGCATGTCCCGATACAGATTCTCCGTTGAGAGGTCAGGGCGATGATACCGGCTGTATGTGCCACAGCCGGCAAGCATCCATCCCGACAATATGATATATATTACTGTCTTCTTCATTTAATTATGCTTAACACGTTCTTGGATATATTGGAATACAATAAACAATGACGGCACAAGGAACAACAGAGCCAAAGTACCTACAATCATTCCACCGATTACACCTGTGGCAAGCGAACGGCTGCCGTTGGCACCCACTCCGTGCGCCATCATCAGCGGGACAAGACCGAACACCATGGACAACACAGTCATCAATATGGGGCGCAGGCGGACTTTTGCCGCACTGTATGCCGCCTGTGCCAGCGTCATGCCTTCCGACCGCCGTTTACCGGCGTATTCGGTAAGCAGGATCGCTGTCTTGGCAAGCAGGCCTATAATCATGATAAGTCCGGTCTGCATGTAGATGTTGTTCTCCAGACCGAAGAGCCACGCAAACAGGAAACTGCCCATCAGTCCGCAAGGCACCGACAACAGAACCGCGAAGGGTATGAACACGCTCTCATACAAGGCGCACAGAATCAGATAGACCAGAACCATGCAGAGCAGGAATATAAGCGTGGCATTGTTGGTCGTCTTGCTTTCCTCACGCGAAATGCCGCCAAACTCGTATGTGTAATTTGACGGAAGCACTTCACGTGCCGTCTCGCCGATGGCTTCGAGCACCTGCCCCGAACTGTAGCCCTGAGCCGGAGACCCGCTAATCGAGATGGCGTTGAACAGGTTGAAACGGGTGAGGTCTGACGGGCCGTTGGTCTTGGTCAGGCGCACGAACCGGCTCAAAGGCGACATGCCGCCATCGGTGGCACGCACATACATGTGGTGCAGGGATTCCGCATTCACACGATATTCCGCCGGAGCCTGCATGGTCACATGGTAGAGCTTGGAGAACCGGTTGAAGTCGGAAACATATTGTCCGGTATAATAGCCCGACAATGTGGAAAGCACATCTGCGGGCGACACACCCGACTGTTCGCATTTGGCGGCATCGATATCCACCCAGTATTGCGGATAATCCGTGGCAAAGGAGGAATAGACTTCGCCGATTTCGGGTCGCTGCGACAAGGCTTCGACAAACTTGTCTGCCTCTTCCTTGAAGGCGGCGATGTTTCCGCCCGCCTTGTCCTGCAAATAAAGCTCGAAACCGTTTCCCATGCCGTACCCGGCAATCATCGGAGGCGACATGGCGAACACCGTGGCATCGGGAATATCCGAAGTGGCGGCATAAATCTTTCCGATGACATCATTGACCGACTGCCCCTCTCCCTTACGCTGCTCCCAGTCTTTGAGTGTCACGAAATACATCGCCTGCGAGGGACCGGAACCGCTGAAAGAGAAACCGGCGACCGCACCGCTGTATTCAATCTCGCCGATGCTGTCGAGACGGCTGTTGATACGCTCCATCACCTTACTTGTCTGAGCCATGGATGTGCCGGGCTTCGTGTTCATGCTCACCATGACCGTCCCGGTGTCCTCTTCGGGAATAAGTCCCGTCTTTGTGACATTGACCAGCAGCACCAGCAACCCGAAAGAAATGCCTATGATGCTCCACAACAGCCATCGGCGATGGATAATGAACATCACTCCACGTACATAGCGTCGGCTCAGACGGTCGAAGACGGCATTGAACGCTTTACGGAAACGGGCTGCAAAATTGTTCTTGGTGTTGCCCTGCTCATCGATATAGGGTTTCAGCAGCAGCGCGCAAAGTGCCGGTGAGAGTGTGAAGGCATTGACTGCCGAGATTCCCACGGCAACAGCCATCGTGATACCGAACTGCGTGTAGAACGCTCCCGAAGTCCCGCCCATCATGGCAACGGGGAAAAACACTGCCATAAAGATGATGGTAGAGGTCAGGATAGCCGACGAAACGCCTTTCATGGCATCATCAGCCGCGAGAACCGCAGACTGATAGCCCTCGTCGAACTTCGCCTGCACCGCTTCCACCACCACAATGGCATCATCGACCACAGTTCCGATGGCAAGCACAAGCGCGAACAGGGTGAGCAGGTTGACGGAGAAGCCGATCATGGACATCACGGCGAACGTACCGATAATGGAGACGAAAATGGATATCGTAGGAATAAGCGTGGACTTAATATCTTGCAAAAATACATATACCACCACGATAACCAGAAGTATCGCTTCAATAAGTGTCCGGATAACAGAATTGATGGAAGCATACAGGAACTTGTTGGTATCGGTAAGCACCACGAATTCCGTCCCTTCGGGCAAGTCCCGGCTGAGGTCGTCAAGCACTTCGTGAATCTCCTTGATGGTGCTTGAAGCATTGGACCCGGCTTTCTGGTTGATGAGCATCATGGCTGCCGGATGCCCGTTCACTTCGGAGGAATAGTTGTAGTATTCATCGCCCAGTTCCACATCGGCAACCTCCTTCAGCCGAAGCACATTGCCGCCCGGCAGTGACTTGATGACCAACTCACCGAACTCTTCCGCGCCGGACAAGCGTCCGCGGTATTTCATCGTGTATTCATTGGCGGTAGGATGATTGGCACCGAAGGAGCCGGTGGCGGCCTCGATGTTCTGTCGTGCGAGTACGGTGGATATGTCATCGGGGATAAGCCCGTATTGCGCCATCTTGTCGGGACGCAGCCAAAGTCGCATGCTGTAGTTGGAACCGAACAACTGTGCCTTTCCCACGCCGCTGATACGTTTCAGCCTCGGCTCGACATTGATTTTCAAGTAATTGTTCAGGAAGGTCTGGTCGAAGCGGTCATCGGGCGAATAGAGCGCGAAAGTCATCAGTTCGGCATTCTGCTGCTTTTCAGTGGTGACACCGGTCTTGGTGGCTTCCGCCGGAAGCTGGCTCAGCGCGCCGTTCACGCGGTTCTGCACGTTTACCGCCGCCATGTCCGCGTTGGTTCCCTGCTTGAAATAGATGTTGATGGAAGCATCGCCCGTATTCGATGCCGTGGAAGTCATATAGGTCATGTCTTCCACGCCGTTGATGGCTTCTTCCAGAGGGGTTATCACTGCCTTCTGCACAGTTTCAGCGTTTGCTCCAGGATAAGTTGCGAATACGTTGATGGTCGGAGGTGCGATGTCGGGGTATTGTTCCACCGGCAAGGAAAACATGGAAATCATGCCCAACAGTACAATCACCACCGAGATAACGCCCGAAAACACCGGGCGGTCTATAAAAAATCGCAGGTTCATTTCGTTTCGTTTTTAGGGGTTATGCTCATGCCTTCTCTCACCAGTCCCACGCCTTCGGCGACAATGGTGTCACCGACCGAAAGACCTTCTTTTACGATAAACCGGTTGCCGTCGTTCAGGCGGTCCACCGTGAGATAGGCGGCTTCCGCCTGTCCGTTTTTCAGACGGTAAGCGATAATCTTGTCCTGCAGTTCCACGGTGGCGGTCATGGGAATGGTTACGGCCTCCGTTTTCGGGTTTTGAAGGATGACATTGCCGATGCTGCCACTCAACAGTTCGCGGTCGGGATTGGGGAACAGGGCTTTGATTTGTACCGTTCCGGTAACAGGATCCACCACGCCGCTTACGGTTTCAATACGTCCTTTCGCCTTGTACAGGCTGCCGTCGTTGAGTTGCAGGCCCACTTCCGGCGTCCCGGCTATCATGCTGTCAATCGAGCCATAGCGAGCCGAATATCGCCGTAGCATATTCTCCGAAATGGAGAAATAGGCATACATCTCCGCATTGTCGGACACGACCGTGAAAGGCTGTGCCATATTGGGACCGACAAGCGCACCGATGCGATAGGGCAATGTGCCTACTACTCCGTTGCTCGGGCTTTTGATTTCCGTATAGGAGAGATTGTTGCGTGCATCCGATTCTTGTGCCTTTGCCTGTTCGAGTTCAGCACACGCCACTGCCAGTTGGTTCCGGGCGAGAGAAAGCTCGTAGTCGGATATGACCTTCTCGTCAAACAATGCCTGCTTGCCCCGCAGCTCGATTCTTGCCGTTTCCACTTTTGCCTGTGCCGCGCTGACATTGGCCTGCGCCGTGCGTAATGCCGCCCGATAGGGCACTTGGTCAATTACAGCCAATACTTGACCGGTCTTCACCCGTTCACCCTCTTTCACTTTCAGACGGATAATGCGCCCGGATATTTGCGGCAGGATGTCCACATCCTGCCGTCCGCGTATGGCGGCGGAATAGGACTCGGAGATTTCCACCGGACTTGCCGCGACCTTTATGACCCGATAACTCTGCACCGCATCCTGCTTGCCGTCCGCCTGCCTGCATCCGGTCGGCAGGAACAGCATGAGAGCAAATGCGGCGAAATTCGTGATAATGAATTGCTTGTTCATATTTTCTTCTTGTTTTGTATTAATTCATAATAGGTTTGGTGTGTCACCACTGACGGATGGTATTCCACTCTTTTTCGAGAATGGCATAAACACAGGTATCTTCATATTTTGGGGAGCCGTCAGGATTGTTTACGAATGTCACAAACTCTTTGAAACATCCTTCGCGGCGCATACCAAGACGTTCGCATAAGCGTTTGGAGCGGATATTGTCATCTTCCACAAATCCATAGATACGCCGTGCGCCCGCCTCTCGGAAAAGATAATCCAACAATCCGGCTGCCGCTTCACAAGCGAATCCTTTGCCTTCAAAACGTTTGTTGAAATGCCACCCCACATTATAAGTGTCTTCATTCTCACGCAAAGCGAACACGTCACCGATAATAAAGTCATCTTTTTTCAGACTCACCGCATAGCGCAGCATGTCTTTCGGGGAATACTGCATATATGCCCATGCCGCCTCTCTGGAACAAAGGCGGTCTCCGGCAAAGCAATTCACACGCGGATGGGAAAGATACTCCAACAACCCTTCGGCATCCTTCTGTTTGAAATTTCGAATGATAATTCGTTCGGTTTCGATATATATTTCCTTGTAATAATAAAATGGTATGAGTACGCCCAAAGTAGCGAAGGCAAGCATGGCATAGAGATACTGGTGGAACCAGATGAAGGTCATCCCGTAGAACAGGAAGGCAATGCTGCACAGCCCAGAGGCCAGTCCGTCGATGCCGTCGATGAGGTTGATGGCATTGATGATGAAAACCGTAACGAAAACGGTGAGAGGGATGCTAATCCACGACGGCATGGAATGGATGAACAGCATTCCGTGAAGGTCGGACAGTTCCACTCCGCCAGCCACCAGCATGATGCCGCAGACTATCTGGATAAAGAACTTGGCACGGTAGCGCACACCGATAAGGTCATCGGCAATGCCGACAAGGTACAACATGATGATGGCGCAGAAGGCGTATGCCAATGGCAACGCTTCTGCGCCTATTTCCTTAAGCAGCTCATCATGTCCGGTTGAGACATTGACCGCCAAAAGCAGGACAAAGGAGAAGAACACTACGGGCTTGAAGGCCATACCGCCAAGGCGAGGCACTACACACTGATGTATCTTCCGCTCGTCCGGCTCGTCGAACAGTCGCCTGCGGAAGGCGATGAGCAGAATCTGCGGTATCACGATTCCTGCGAAAAACACGCACAGGAAGAATACCGACAGGATGTTGACAATCCAAATTAAACTCATTCTCTATCTAACTTTAATAGGCCGTTTGTGTCGGTCTGTCCTGTACTAATCCCTCTGTATCAATCAATTCGGGGGGGGTAATTCGTGTTTCCATAATCTCAGTCTATGATTTGAATATATTCCGGCTTCACCTCAGCTGAAACCGCCAGTAGGTCGGGAATAATGACGACAAGCTGCCGACCTCTCTTTTTTGCCACTTTTATGAAGTAGCCCTCCACCTGGTCGAACGGTCCGCCATGTACCCTTACTCTTTTACCTTTTTCAATGTTGATTTTATCTTTTTCCTTGTTGATTTCGCTGATTTTGTAGAAGTGTACCTCTTCATCTGCCTGCTTGCACACCTTGATGAAGTTGGTCATGTCTTCATCAGGTACAGTCAGATAGACAAGTTCTCCGCCACTTTTCCATGTGACAAACTGTAGGTCGTAATAATAATTGTGTTTGAAATCAACAATCTTCTGATGACTTGCATGCACAAACACCAGACTATGGATGACGGGTACCATGAAAAAGACTTTCTTGCCCTTGACAGTGCGAAGGACTTTCTGCTTGGGTATGAAATACTCTAAGCCATACGTTTCATTAGAGAGCCGATCTTCGGCAGTATTCTCGTTCTTGTAGGCCCGCATGACATACCACAGTATCTTATCCTTGTCCAATACATTCACCATACTGTTTTGACATGTGTTTTTTGAGAAAAGAACGTACTCATGGTTCATCCCGATATGCGTATCGGTCTGTATATCAGCAACTTTCTATGTGTTTCAACTACAATAGTCATCTATTCTCATCTTTCTGAGTCCACCCCCTGCAAAGCCCCTCTTTACGACATAAAAATTCGGTCGGAAAAGGTATGCAAAAGATGTTTCTCTCTTTAAGAGAAATATCGTTTTGCTAAACAGTTGATATTGAGGTATCATTTTATCGTAAAAGACATATTTGCTCAACAATTGCTTGACGGAAATCAACAAATTTTAGCATTTTTGTAAAAAAGTCGCTATATAATTTGGTGAATTGGAGTTATTTTCATATTTTTGCATCCCGAAGAGTTTCTCTTAAAGAGAGAAACACCTTTTTGCTCAACAATCCCCGACTTTTTTATTATAGTTGCGGTATCACACCGCAATACAATAGTTATAAATATTGAAATAAAGGTGCAGTGAGACGCTGCACCTCCTAAAGAGAATTGATGATGAGATTGTTGGCGTTGTCAACGACAGAGGTGTCCAATGAGGAGAGGTATATCTGTGTGGTTTTCTCGGAGTCATGCCCCAATGCCTCGCTGATAGTAGATACGGGCACGTTCTTGCTCTTGGCTATGCTTGCCCAGGAGTGGCGGGCTACGTAGGTGGTCAGGGGTACGGACAGGCCTATCATTTCTCCGATTTTCTTCAACTGCTTGGTGATACGGCTATAGGCATTCTTGTACTGTCTCCAGAATATGGCTCCCTCTCCTTTTGCTATAGGGAGCAGGTAGGGAGAATCATCTGTTTTGTACTTCGCCACTATCTCCTGCATGGCAGGTTCCCATTTGATGTGCAACTGTTGTGAGGTCTTCTGACGGCGGTAAATGAGCGTACTGCCATGCAGATTGCTTGGTGTAAGTTGTGCCATATCGATGAACGACATCCCACGGGTATAGAAACTGAACAGGAACATATCCCTTGCAAGCTCCAAACGGGGGTTCAGACTCAAGTCCAGCTCTTTCAGTTGCTTGATGATTTCCAAGGGGAGTGCCCGCTTGACGGTCTTGTCGATGCCGGTATATACATGCTTGAACGGTGAGGAAGAGATGACCAGTCCGTCATCTACGGCATGATTGTAGATGGTGCGCAGGTTGCGGATGTAGAAAGAGGTGGTGTTGCGGCACAGTCCGCTGTCTTTCAGCCACTGTTCATAGCCTTGTATCGTTGTCCCATCGACTTCCTCCAATGGCACATCGCCTCCTTTCAGGTAACGCTGGAGGCTGTTGAGGGTGGTTTTGTACCTTGCTACCATCCGCTTCTTGCCGATGCGTCTCAGTTTTTCGTTCAACTCCAGCGTATAGCCGATAATGCCATGTAATTCTTTTCCCTCATGGAAGTTGTCAACGACGGTGTCTGCTGTATATGACTGCCCTTCCTTGTCCAACCGTGCAATGACCAACAGCAGTTTCTTCCTGTCAGCATCCAATGTATCTTTCAAGGAAAGAAGATAGGCTTGACGTTGTGGAGTGACGGAAGTTGGCAAAATGATGTTTGAATGGTCCGCATCCCACTCTGAGGAATAGATTCTGTACTCTGTATGGATCTGACGTGCCACACGATTGTGTATCACCTGATAATACAGGCGACCCTCTTTCTCTTGAACAGATGATGTTCTGAACTTTAATTTGATGGATGCCATAATGCTCTGACTTTAACATTGAAATTGCAATTATTACCTTTATATATAATATAAGTGACAGACAAACAGGTATAGGAGGGATGGTGCCTCACCGCTCGGCATACAACAGCTGATATTCCACCCACCTCCGTTTCCTAATGGATGCCACTGCTTTTCCCCTCCATTTGCAATAGCTCAGATAGAGTGGCAGGATGTCCCTGTCGCCACGTTCCAATCGGGTGAGCAGGGACGCTTTCGGGTATCGTCCATTGCCTAACAACTTGGCTGGTCCAATCTGGTACGAGAGGGTGGCAAGCAGATAAGCATCCCTGCCATAACGGGCATATAGGCGCAGGTGCCGGAGGAGGTCTGTCCGTAACAGCAAATCTGCACGCTGACGTGTCAGTGTTTTCGGGAAACGCTCTCCCTTCTGTAGCTGGTGACCATAGCCCACATAGCCCGGTGTGGTCTTTGGGTCGTGCCAACCCTCGAAGTGTTTGGTAATGGCTACCATCCGTTCAAACAGTGCCCTGTCAATGGTTTGGCTTTGACAGGGCACGCTACAGATGGCCAACATGCTCAATAGTACGATGATGTATCTTCTCATTACATTATTTTATATAGGAGGTGCGATGTCTCACCGCACTCTAATCAATATCACTACATCATAGTGCGGAACTGCTGAATCTCTTTAATCATGGCTTTCACGTCCTCCCCAACCTGAACGAAGTTCTTGTAGAGGATGCGCTCTCGCTCTTCTTTCGACTTGAACTTATAGAACTTAGGGAGAGGGACATACTCCGATTCCTCCTTCTTTATTTCCGTCATATCGAAGTCGGTCTTGCAGTAGAACTTGGATGTCTTGAACTCCTCGCTCTCCTGGATGTTCATGCTTCCGTTCATCCCGGTCTTGGTGACTACGAAGTCACGGGCGGTCTGTCCACATATCCAACCTGTGGGCATATCGGAGATTTTGCTTGCAGGCACCAGGCTGTCCATATTCTCATTGAGGTTGATGGAGGTCTTGTCACGGTCGATGGTCACGCCCTTTTTGAGTTGCACTACTTTACCGAAGATGTCACTCGACAGCCATTCGAGGGTTTCCTTGGCTCTTGCCGAACCGCTCACCACATTGCCCACGGTGGTGATGATTTTCTGCATACCCACCTTGCCATAATCGGCTTCCAACTGCGGAAGTTCCTGAAAGCCAAGTGCCACGCTCACCTTGTTGCTTCGGGCTGTGCCTATCAGTCGGTCTATCTTGTGGAAATACAAGGTCGGCAACTCATCGACGATGATGCTGACAGGAACGTTCTTGCCCTGTCCTGTATTCACCCTCGTTACAAGGCGGTTGAGAATCAAGGCATTCAGTGCACCGATGATGCTCTCCATCTCGGGGTCGTTGGCAATGAGCAGATAACTTGGATTCTTCGGGTCACTGACCTTCAGGTCGAAGTCATCGCCGTCCTTGTGGAATATCCAGTAAGATTCCTTGGTGGCGAGACGGGAGGTATAGACACGTAGCGTGCCAATCATACCTTCCAACTGCTCCATGGCTTTGTTGGCAAAGGCAGTCTGGAACGGGCCAAGCAAGGGGGCTACCTCGTTGTCGGTCTGAAGTACCTCGAAGATGGTCTGATAACTCTCATTGAGGAACGATAGGATATGTGGCATGTCGCTGTACTTGCCCAACCAATAAGCGGGCTGCACCTCCGCGCCCGAATGGTCGAACACCCGTCCTGTGGGTATCAGCCTTTTCGTCTTTGGGTCTTCACGCCGCTCGGCAATCAGCATCTTTCCGTCCTTGTCGTAGGGCTCCTTGCCGTAGTTGCAGAAGAAATAGATGCAGGCGGCAAGGAAGTTGACGGCAGAGGTCTGGAAGAACTGGTCGCTGCCACCGCCGCCTTCCTTCTTGCCTTTTTGCAGGGATTCAAGCAGGGTCTCGGCGGTCTCGCTCGCTGCGGCAAGGTTGTTGATGTACTTCAACTGGATGGGGTTCACACGGCGCGAATACTCCACATCCACAAAGTTGATGATGTTGAACTTCATGCCATGGGGCATCTTGCTGTCCTTGGCATTCTTGTTCTTCAAGTAATGATAGTAGAGTTTGGTGGCGAGAGTGGGAAACTTATAGTCGTACACCACCATGGCAAAGCCCTTCTCGCTGTGCTGCCTGATAAACGGCTCGATGATGGAGAAGGTCTTACCAGAACCAGGAGTACCCACAACCCATGTGCCACGGAACGGATTGACGATGTTCACCCATCCCTTGCGGAACTTGCCCTTGTAATAATAGCGCATAGGGATGTTCACGCTGTACTTGTTCTCCTGCAACTCCCTGCATTGCTCAAAGCTCTCATTCTCGAAGTTGAAGCGGTCTTTCAGCAGCCCTTCCTTCAGGAACTTAGAGATATTGTCGAGGGCGATATGCACCAATACGACACCGACGATGGAAGTGAGCATATAGAGCCAAGTGTTCAAACGGAGGGTATAGAAACAGGGCATTATCGAATGACCGAACAGCCATACGGACTGCACAATCAGCAGCACTCCCGACAGCAGCGGATAGAGCACCTGCCTGCGAGCGTCAAACTCCAGATGCTTCTTGTTGCGCGTTCCCACACAGGTGATACATATCAGCAGGAACGTAGCCACCTTGCTATACACGAGGTTGCCGTCATGGTAAATCATCCACCGCTTGATGCGAGTGTGGATATCCGTCACTACGCCGCCCAAGAAGTCCAACTGCTCCGGCTCCAGTGCGTAGGCGAAGAACTCCATCAGGATGGAGACATAAATCACCGCCCTGAATATCTTGTAAAAACCCTGTAACTCTTTGCTTTCTTCCATTTACTTTACGATGATGTTGGGTGATAATGAGAAAAGATGAAGGATGCCACGGTGGACACCCTCCAATCCTCTTATGAGTTTTATTCGTAGCCGTTGATGGTCTTCTCAGACTCTACTGTCCACGGAGAAATAGTTGCAGATATGACCTCCAAGGTGTTGCGTACAGGCTTCAATGAATAGCTGTAGGAATGACCCGCTTTCCACGTGTCGTTTGTGAGGAATACGAAGTTCTCCCCATTGCTGAGTTGCAATGTCATGTCTGGCATAACCTGTGCAGGAACATAAAGCGTATATTCCATGTGGTCACTTTGTGGGTCGCCGAAATAATAGGTCGTCACCGACTCGTCACTGCATTCTACCTTTCCGGTCTTGATGTTGAAAGTACCGCTGTCAAAATAACCGACGAACGTGAGTAGGCTTCCTGCAAAATCATTGGTGGTGAAACCGTATTCTGGTGAGGTATAGACCTTGATGATGACACGCACCATCTGATGGGTGAAGTTCAATGTAAGGCTCGGATTGGCGTATGATGCCGCTCCACTGGCAAACAGAAAATCATTGACCTTCTGCTCACTCTGTACAGCTGCCTCCGGCACTTGGAACTCTATGAGGTCGTTGGTAGGATTTGCCGTATAGGGATAGTAGGCATTGAAGGTGTGAGTGTCTGTGTCCGTGAAAAACACCTTGTTGGCTGACACAAACTGATTCGTGCCGCCGCTTCGGGTGAACTTCATATTGTTGATCATCCCTGTGGAAGAGATGCCAATCATATCATTGAGTTCCCACTGGTTGTCAACGGCTCGTGTGGAAACGGCAGGTTGCAGCATCTCCAGATTGGTGAATACCTGAAGCTGCTTGGTTGATGTGCTGTCGGTCACGACCACAGAACCTCCGCCACCGGGCAGGTAAATCTCATTGACGATGTCTTGGTCACAGGACGTGAGGAGCATGGCTCCAAGTCCCAACATTAGAAACAAATTCTTTTTCATGCTTTTTCTTTTTTAATTGTTGTACTTTGATGATGATACGGGTGATACTCGATGTCTGTATATGGGCTAATCCATAATCGTGATGATGGGTCTCGCCTTATGCGGCTGCCACTTGGGAGTCTCCTGTATGGCACCGCTTCCCAGTGAGTAAAGCCATGCCTTGGCGGTCGCTTGTCCTTCTACCTCCGTTGAAGTCCAATACCAACAGTCATCATCCTCATCGGGGATAGGTGTGCCGCCGCATTTCAGGATGTATGGGTTGATGATGTCCTTGGCATGATAGAGCAGACGCATCTGTGCCACACTGGGGATATAGGCACTTTGCCCGTAACGCCACATGTCGAAGACACGCTCAGCCAAAGGCGACTTCACATCGGTCGTGCCATAAAGGGCAAAAGTGTTCTTGTTGCCGTCGTAGGCGGTGAGGTCACAGGATGTGTCCTGTTCCACACCGATACTGTCAGCAAAGGCTTCGGGAGCGATGTCCCACAGATAGACGGCATATCCGTTTCCCTCCATTTCTTCCCTCTGATTGACGTTGAACACCACTGCAATGGCTTGCTTGCACGATTGCTCGTAGGTTTCGTAGGGCATCACCTTGCCGTCAGTGGTCAAGATATGGGTGACCTTCATGGCTGTGTCGGGAAAGTCCTGATGCTCGTCACAGGCAGTCAGCAACACCGTTGCCGCAACTGCCAAGATTGAAAACAGTTTCTTCATACGCATAGTCATTTTACAGGAAGTTTCACACCCAGGACAATACCCGTTCTGAACAGGTCTTCACCCTTGATCATCACATCGGTCTTCACCTGCCAGAAGAGCTTCCAGCCGTGTCTGAGTGTATAGTTTTGCTCATAGCCGAGGTGGATGCCACCCAAGAACCTGTCAGTATCGCTACCTGCCGATGCTCCTATGCGCATGTTGCCATGGTGGTTGCGTCCTCTTGCCACACAGGGCTTATAGGCAAAGCCGAAACCATAACTGCGGTAGTTGTTCCAAAAACTCTCAGGACAGACATGACCGCACGATGCGCACTCGTTCCACTTGATATATCCGTTTGCAAAATACTCCCACGCATTGTGGTACTTCGTCTCATACTCGTAGGACAGCGTCACGTCCAGTCCTCGCTCATACAGGCATCCGAACCCCAAGGATATGCGGTCGCTATTCTGCTGCGCCATTGCCGGAGTCATGCTTGCCATAAAACAGATGACAACGAGTAAGGTATGCACAAGCCAATTCCTCACTCCTAATTCCTCATTCCTAATTCTCATTATTCCTCCTCCAACAGTATATGGTTAAACGAATCGGCAGACAGCACATCCTCATAGTCGATGCTGAGCGAGATGGTGCGTCCACTTATCTGTTTTTCCGACAGCTCGATGGTCAGCACCTTGTCGTTGGGGAAGGTCATCTTCTTCACCACAATCACGTTGCGATAGCCATACTTGAAGGTCTTCGCATCGTCCAACACAAGAGATGGGGTCAGTTCCACTATCTGCGCATTGGTAGCCTTGCTCTGCTTCTTGTCCGATAGTTTGATGCGCATCTCGTCGATGTCGAAGCGGATGTTGGTCTTGTTCTCCACGGAGAAGTCGATGAAGAAATATTCGCCCACGCTGTAGATGTTGTTCAGGCGCATTACCATGCGGTGCATCTTCGTCGCCACGTTGCGGTATTTGGCAGACGATGACCATATCTGACGTGCATACTTGGTCATGTCGGCAGTGGACAGGCTTACAGCGGGATTGTTGTAGGCATTGCGCTCCGAGCATTCTATTTCCTTATCGGTTACTGCCTCCTGCATCCTCGTGGTATAGAGCAGTGCATACTGCGTGCGGTAGCGTTCCGTCACGATTGTCACTATCGCCAACACCTCACCGTCGGCATACACGTTGTCCTTCGGCTTCAGGCGGATGGTGTTGTTGATGGGTTGGTCGCCCACCACCTTGTCTGTGGATATATCGACAAAGCGGATGGGTTCGGAGGCGGTGATGACGGTGGTCACTTGGTCGTTGACCGTCAGCTGCTCCATCTCCATGTAGGTGGTCTGCGCCTTGGCTGAAAGCACGCTCAGCGAAAGCAATGCACAGACATTCATTTTCTGAAAACAATTCATATTAGTTGATTTTTTGATGTTTATACTCTATGAGCCACCGTTCCCGACAATTCCGTTGTCGGGCAGTGTCTATTTCCTTTTCTCTTTCCCATTTACAAGGTAAACAAACGTCCCATACTTCAGCTTCACTTTGTTCTTCTTGATAGCCTTGCTGATGGCATTGCTTGTCTTCTGGTAGGCATTGGTCACGGCTTGCATTCCCCATTGCGAGAAACTGTTGTTCGCTCCACTCTGGTCGATGTTCATGTTGCTCTGCATAGCACCGCTCGCCACATCTTTCGTGGTCTCACGGAACTGGCTGCCGGGGACATACAGTCCCTCCAGTCCGTCCGTGTCATAAAGCGAAAGCGAAACCTTTATCAGCTCGTCATCCACAAGGATGGAGTTGATGCTACCCTTCACTCGCTGCGAACCGAAACCGCTCATGGTGGCATAGAGGTACGACCCTTTCTTCACCACGGTCTCACCAATCTCAATATCGTCCAACAGTCTCAGCCGCACCCTCGACCCGTCCGTAGCCTTCACGTCCTCGTCAATGATGGCCTTGATGAGCTTTGGCTCATGCTCGTTCTGCGTCAGGGTGTTGAAATAGTCCGAAGTCACCTTCACCTTCTTCACCACCTCCTGTGCCTTGTCCTCCTCGTCCAGTGCCTTCACCGCCTTGCTGTCCTCGGCAATCTGACCTTTCACCTCAATCTGCTCCTTGGGAGGCCCAGCCTGTGTGGTATCCTGGGCCACGGGGGCAACTGCCGCCTGTCCTCTCAGCCTCGCTTCGGCGAGTGCCTTGTTGAGTGCTTCGAGTGCTTCCGCTTCTCGCGCCTTGGCATCGGCCACTTCGGCTGCATCGTCCTTCTCTTCTGCCTGACGGACGAGTTCCGCAAGGTCTTCTTCTGTGTACTTGGATTCATACGCTTCTTTCTCTTCTTCGTTGTCACGCTCAATGTTATCAACAGCCGAATAGTCTGCTATGCGACCATACGACTTCGCCATGTTCTCATACTTGCCACCGATGCCGTCACCATTCTTAATCTGCGCTCCGGGCAGGTTGGGGTTCAGAAACTCGGTGGTCTGCAGGTTCTTGTCCTGCGTTTCCGCCACCTCCGTATTGAACATGTCAAAGACAAAATAGCCTGTGGCAATCAACGGGATGTACACGATGGCTGGCAGCATGTACTTCGGCTGACGGAAGTTTATCTTATCTGTTATTCTCATCGCTGTCTGATTTTGATGTTACTGACTTGTCTCGATTCTCCTCGTTGGTTCGATGCGTCACGGGAGGAGTGATGCAATGGGCTGCATTCATCATCTGCTTCATGCGCCCTTCCTGCCGCTCGATGGCACTTGCAGCCTCCGTCCGATGACCGTAATACCGCACCATCCTGTAGATGTTGATGCCGAAGCACGTGGCGACAAAGCCGAAGACGATGACGAGAAACAGCGTCTTGTGGGCATTGGCAAAGCCTTGCACCTTAGCCGCCGCACGGTCTATCCTCGCGGTCTTGGCAAACTTGCGCCCTGCCGCCACCTCCTTCTCATACCGCTTCTTGTACTTGGGGTCGTTCTTGTCGGGCATATCCTCGCCCACAAGCATCCGTCTGATTCCTTTTACACTCATACCGCTAGGATATTAGAAGTTTGACTTCGACTTCTGCTCAATATCCTTGTTGAGCAAGGTTCTCCAGTTCGTGATGAGCAGTCCATGAGGATTGTTCTCCGTCCTCGGCACGCGCTTCACCTGTCCCGCCGTCACCAATTCACGCATCAGAATATTGCTCCTTCGCTCTATCCTTTGCCTACCGTAGTAGGTGAACTCCATCTTCTCCTTGTTGAACTTGATGCTGTCGCAAAAGATGCTGAACACGGCACTCGTACCCATGATATTGTTGTAAAAGCCCTTTTCCTTCAGCGTATTGTACTGCGCCAAACCAGTTTCATCGACCAAATACATCGCCTTCTCCATCGAATAGCGGATGTACTTGTCATCGGGAGCAAGCGTAAAGAAGTAATGGTGGAACATCTCGATATGGCTCTTTGCCTCCACATCCAGCGTTTCCTCCATCGTGGTGCGGTTCACCAGTATGGGCACGTTGCCGTCCAATACATACACCTTTTGCTGCGCGTCCGTCACCATGCAGCGCGCCGTCCAGATGCTCGACACCGAGATGATGATGCAGCCCATGAGGAACGCAGAGCAGATGATGCCCACCAGCTTGATTTTGTTTTCTAAGTTCTTGATTACCATACGTTACTGCTTGTTTGAGGTCTGATTTCTCTTCATTCTCACATATTCACGGTGCAGGATGGTGTATATGTCCTTCTCAACTTCTTCCACCAGTTTGGCGTAATACTTGATGCAAGCCTCTACGTAGATGCCTTCGTATTTCAGTTGGATCCACACCCACCAGATGTCACGTTCACGTCTCCGTCGATTTCTGTAGATTTTGGCACGATGCAAGCGATAACTCAGGTAATCTACCATAGGCACTACATACTCGTCGTTATCCTCAAAGCCTTCTGCCATCTCCTCATACTGTGGGTCGATGTAGTTGTTTTCGGAATTGAAAAACTCTTCCTTTGCACGCTTGTTGGCAAACGCCATGAATTTCTCATCTTTGAGCCAACGCTCAATTTCATTTTTTGCTTTCATTTTTCTTGATGGTTACTTTTATTTGTTTCAATAGGAGGTGCGGTGACTCACCGCACACTCACATGTTATCTCATCACGGTCGCCATGGTTCCCGTAGCCGTCATCTTGGCTTGTTGTGCCACGCCCTCGCCGAAGTTTCGGGTTGAGAAGGCGGTGTCGCCCTCTGGTATCATCCATGCCGCAAGGTCGGGCACGAGGTTCAGGCATTTCAACGCCACGATGCTCGCTGCCATCAGATAGCCTGCCGAGAAGAACGAGTTTTGCAGATAGGCTGCCATCGTCTGCTCACTGGCGGTGATGGCCGTCAGGTTCTCTACCTGTATGCAGAGCACAATATCAAACAGCAACAGGACGTAGAAACCGACGAAGTAGAGCATGGCTCCGTAGAAATGAACTGTCAAATAACGGGTTAGCCACTTCGCCCACGCTCCTTCCCACTTGGGCAGCAACGAAAATGCCCATTGTATTGGACCGAATATAGTGAGCATTCCGAGCAATATCTGCTGACAGTATATCGTCGCCCACCAACCGATGCGGAACACGATCAGGGCTATCAGCATCACTATCTTGTCGATGCCCACCACGGCCCCTGCCGTCAGTGAGGTGAACCACAGTTTGCTGGCATCCTTCTCCATGTTGGTCACTTCGTCCACGCCCGTCTGCTCCATCGTCGCCTCTATCAGGTTGGGGTCTGATGTGCCCTTATGCGCCACGTCTGCCTGTGCCTGGAGGTCAGTGTACATCGAGTCCCTGACATATACCAACTGCTGCACCTCCTCAAACTTGTCGGAAATTTGGGTCGCCTCTGCCTCATAGAGGTCGTGGGTGTAACTGCCGATGCAATTGGGAATATAGGATAGAAAATCCAATACGCACCAGCTGCTGCCGCTGTTGGTCATGCCTGTGTCAGCAGGTGGGTACCACCAACAGAGGATGATGCTCACCACCAAGGGCTTGAACAGTTTCATCACGTCCAACGGTTCGTTCTTCACCATCATCTTGTAGGCCATGCTTGCCGCCACGATGATAGAGAACAGTGCCGCCAATGCCATACACATTTGGAGGATCCACCAGAACGGCCCTTGTGAGCCTGTGAAGGTGGCATCGGTCAGGAACTCGTTGGTCTGGAATATCACATCGTCAATCTCCTCTTCGAGGATGTTGATGCCGAAATCGCTGAGTATGTTGTCTGCCATCAGTGCCTGGTTCTATTGTTGATAATCTCTTTGATAAACTCTATGCCTTTCGGTGTCCATGACAGATAGAAGTGGTAGAAGCAGCGCATCCTGCCTGTGACATATACCGCAATGCCCTTGTCCTGAAGGTCTTCACGCAGTTTCCACATTCCATATTCCTTGGTGATGATGCCTTCCTCTTTGAGGGTCTTCACAATCTTGCCGTAGTAACTTCCGACATATTTGTGAAGCTTTGACATTGAAACTACCTCTAAATCAGATGGCATATAATGCTCATCAACGATGGGTGTCCTGCCGATAACGCTGATTCGCTTCGGCATCCTTGACATCTCCAACTGCCACTTGCCGTTTTTCCTCTTGGCGGCATAGAGACGTAACTGTATTTTTGATATTGATTCCATAGCTATTTCTTTATTTTATGTTCTTTCGATAACAGGAATGACTCCCACGCTCTTCAGTTTCTCATAGAGGAAGCGGCGACCTTTCTGTGTCCATTTGGTGTTCATGCGCACATCCTCCGTACCGTCCTTGTGTTTAATGAGGTAGGTCTCGCTGGTCACATAACCGCAGTCCTTGTAGTCGGCATACAGAATCCACTGCTTGCCACGCTGATACTGGATGTTCATCTCCTTCAGACGTCGGTTGAAGCGGATGGACGACTCGCCATAGTCCTGTGCTATCTGTGTGACCAGGACACTGCTCTTCGTGGCAAGGATGATGTCAAGGTAACTCACCTTGTCCTTCATCTCCGTCACCTCCTGTTGCAGGTCATCCACCTTGGATCCCAACTCAACGATGCGTGTCCTTTGGTGTTCACACTCCTGTTCGACAAGCAGACGCTTTTGTCGTTCTTCCTTCAGATTGACTGCTAACCGTATCAGGAAGTCTGGCTCTGCCAATGCCTTCTCGATGGTCTGCTGTGTCATATAGGCACCATGCTTGCGGATAGAGGGGAGCACCTCCGATGTCACCCACTTGCGGAAACGTTTGGCTTCGGGTTTGCGACTGTCAAGGATGACATCATACAGTCCGTCTTCATTGATAAAGTTTGTAACCTGTTCTCTTCCAAGACTATCCGAGATGGGGTACTTTGAAAGTACATCATCCGAAAGTCGTTGTACCAACTTGCTGGTTTTTAGTCCAAGAACTCTTGCCACATCAGCCAAACAGAACAAGGGTTGCTCTGGTGTTCCTGTGGTTCGGACTGCTCCAAATTCCTCGTTGTTGAAAATCTGAATATCGTTCATATCTCTATGCTGTTTTGTGATTATTTCTTCTCTTCCCTTATTTCTATCTGTTCACACTTTCTTCACCCTCACCGCTGTTGGCATCATCGCCGTCAGTGCCTGTCGAGCTCCTCACGCCCTTCATGTTTTCCTGCCAACGGCTCTTGGCATCGCTGATGATGCTGCCTTTATGTACTACACGGTCGTTGGTGGCTGCCAAGAGGGCGGTAGTCTGGCTTTGGGTGTTGAGCTGCACAAGGTATTTCAGTAGTGTCTCGTTCTGTGTCGTCAGGTCGGCATAGATGCTAAGATACTGCCGCTTTCTCTGTGCATTGGGCATATAGGCATCCTTGGTGGCTTTCACGGCACACTGGTACATATTGTACAGTTCCTCCCACCGACGCTTGTCGTTGATGGTGCCTCCTGTAGGGATGATATGGTCTATGTTCGCCTTCATCTTGTCCAACTGACCGTTGATCTTGCTGCTTTCGGCAAGCCAGGCGAGGTCTATCTGTCGGTCGGCTACGTTCAAGGCTTCCACCTCAGCACGCTTGGTGAGGGCAGAGTCTATCTTCTCCGCATCATCTACTTGGTTGTAGAGGTTGATGCCGGCAAGAGTGCGGAAACCTAACTTGTTCTTCTCTGCCGCTGTCTTCTTATAGTTGTTATGTAACAGCCAATAATAGAACTCAGGGGTGAGAGAACCGCCACCTGTCTCCATCACCGTTATCTGGTTCTGCTTGGAGGAGTCGTGGTTGTAGGTCACGCTCTGGGCTGTGGCTTTGATGGTGGTTGCTACCGCCATGATGAGTATCATTGTCTTCTTCATGTCCGTTCTTCTTTTGTTTACAATCCGTCAATAGTCAAGTTTTCCTGCCACTTTCCATCGGCTGAAGGCATCTTCCAGTATCTCTTCCTTCGTCCTCGTCCGATACACCTTCTCCTTCCAATAGCCCATGCGCAGCTGCACATACCGCCATGTCTGGAAGTAGGCTTGGTTCAGATGTTTTTCTATCAGGTCCAACGAATTGTTGATATTGTCCAACACCATCAGCAGGTCGGAAGTTGAACAGGCTGCCGCTCCTGTGGCATACAACACGAGGTCGTTGACGCTATGGTAGAGTTGGCTTCCTTCGTTGTATATGTTGTCGATGGCTTTCTTGTTGATGCTGATGAGCATCGTGTCAGCCAGTTCGATGTGTTTCCGCTTGATGACCTTATCATTGAAGTCCTCCAACAGGTTCTTGTAGTCACTGATGCGGTCGCTCACCGTCTGGTAGGTGCTCTTCACGTTCAGCACCGTGCGCAACGACTGGTACATCACATCGATGATGTCGAAGGCCCGGGTGTATTTGTCCAAATCCACATTCAGTTCCTTGTATTTGCCCACCTCTTCACTGCTGTATTCATGCAGCAGTTGATTGCTGTACTCCAAAGTGCTGCGTGCCAGCAAGAGGCTGCGCTGCTTCTTGTGGTCGTTGATGTATGCTTCCACCGATACCGCATCGAATCCCCATTGCGCCAAGGCTGTATTGGGGAAGAGGGTAATCAGCAGGAGAGCTATGATGATGGTATGTCTCATTCTCCGTTCCTCCCTCAGTTTTCGTTCTCGTTATCTTCACCATTCCCTCTGTTAGGGTCTGCATTCTCTCTCCATCGCTCGTAGCACTCTTCAATGAGTGTCCTTCTGCGACCTTGGTCTGCGTCGATTGAAGGAAGAATGTCCTTCAGCACGTCAATGATGCTGCGCTTGTAGTGCATCATTTTTTCTAATGATACCAAGTCGGCGTAAATCTTGGTGATACGGCTATCTACTTCACGGGCTATCTCCAGACGGTCGCTCGACCAGAGCAGGTGTATTACATCGTCATTGTCGGCGGTCTGGGTTGCCTCGCTCTTGGCATATTCTGTGGTGATGCTGCACGACGGGAACTCCTGGGCTATCTCCGAGATACGGCTGTTCACCTGCCTCGTCTTCTCCTCGTCAGAGGCATTCGGGTCAAGGGTCAGCACATCCACCACCTGTGTGTCGGTGTATTCCGAGGTCAGCTCCCACGATATTTGCAGTATCGCACGGTGTATCTTGATGCCAAGGAAGTACTTGGGCTTCCTTGCAATGGACAGTGTCGCCTTGAAGGTGATAATGCCGTTGATGTTGGGCATGGTGGCAGTTCGGACGTAGGTGTAGCCGTTCCACGAACCGGCACCTTGCCACGTGAGATTGTAGGCTGACTTCACATCCTGCATGATGGCAGGGATGCGGTAGTAGTCATCGGTGGAGGTGGCATTGTCGTTAGCCGCCTCGCTCTTGGCATTCTGTATGTCTGCCAACTGCTGCTGCCATGTCGCCAATTCCTTCTTCAGGTTGTCTATCTTCGTCTTGTTGACATTATGTTGCTGCCGCAAGGCAGGGGCTTCCTCCACAGAGGCATTGGCTATCTGCGTGAGCAGGTTCCTGTTCTCTGTCTCCAACTGGCTTATCTGCGCCTCCAACAGGGCTATCTTGCTATTCGCCTCACGTTCCTTCTCGTCCAGTTCCGATAGGTCGAGATTATTTTCTGATACGCTTGTCCTCATGGCGCATTCCTTGCTGTGGGCATTGAGCGAACCGCCGCACTCACGGCACTTGTACTGCGTGCTGCCCTGTCCGAGGGTGACACCGTCCGAACAGGTGACGCTGATGGTCACGCTCTCCACGCCCTTCAGTTTGGCGGCATCGGTGGCTTGATAGTAACGGCGTGCGTCACTGCCGATGTAATAGACATAGCCCTCCTCGTTGTCGTTATACTCCGAGAGACGTGCCTGCAACTGACGCTTGAAGGTATTCAAGTCCATGCTGTAGGAGTCGAAGACATCCTCATACACCTCTTCCACGTTGTTCCAGCTCTTGGTAACGTGTATCTCGTAGGCGTAGGCCTTCTTGGTCTGCTTGCCGCCACGGCTGATGATGTACGACGACATCCAATAGTTCATCGTATAGGTGAAGCCGTCGCTCTGGGCGTTGAGCTGCTGCACACGGCTGCGGCTCCATCCGGCATGGTTCTCCGAGTTGGCCAGTATCTGCTCTCGCTGCGTGCTGTTAGGGTAGAAGTTGGGGTCGGAGGTGTTGATACGATACCAATGGTCACCGTTCAGAATACTGTTGTCATCGGTCGGCGGATAGTAGTCACAGAGGCTTACGCTGCCTTGGTCTCGTCGGGCAATGTACCAACGCTGTGTATAGTAGTTGCCCTGCGTCTCGCTCAGATAGTCTGTCATCCACGAGGTGATGTTGTAGTTGGAGAGGTCGAAGAGGGCTGCCACGTTGTCCTCGCCACCCACCAGACTAAGGAGTGTGCTGCCGATGCCGTTCTCTGCCTGTTCATAGAGGTCATGGTAGTTGTCATAGATGTCGATGATTTTACTCACCTTGCCATTGAAAAGGTCGTTGAAGGCACTCTGCTGCAAGAGTGCGCCTGATGCCCCGTTGATACCTGCCGTCGCCAACGATGCTCCCATATTGTAAAGCGTCTCGATGTCGGCGGTGAGGTTCTCCACGGTGAAGTTGCCGGGCACACTGGCGATGTCATCCAACAGCTGCTGCCAATCTACATTGCCTATCTCCGAGAGTTTGAGGATGGCGGCTATCTCTTGGTTGATTTCCAAGAACTGAATGTCGGCAAAGGTCAAGCTACTGTTGGTCACGACACTCTCAAACTGCATACACAGCGACTTTGTGTCGGCGCATATCTTCATCAGGTAACTGCCCCAGTAGAGGGCGGTCTGCGGACTTTTCAGCATCATTCCTGCCACCGTCCATATCTTGGGCATAATCTTGTTCGCCACCATATTGTGGATGCGGCGGTAATAGTAGTTCTCCGTGCTACTGCTCCAAATGCCGAGGTCGGTGAATGCCTTGCGCTCCAAGAACTTGGCAGCGAAGATGCCGGCAGTGGCAACCTCTGCGGCATTGTAGTGCTTCAAGATTTCGCCCACCTGCTCGTTATAATAGCTCTCTGCCATAGCTCCAGCACCGAATGCGGCAGCCATGGCGGCAACGATCTGCTTGTCGTAGTTCACGCTGTAATACTGCGCATGAACCCTTCCCACGACAAGTGTAAGACACATATATATTATAATAAGGTATAAACGTCTCATTGCTTCACTACTTTACGTTTTTACTACTTTCAGTTTCTACTATTCCACTACTTTACTACTTGTAGTATTTACTATTGGTAGTATTCACTACTAATCGTATTTACTACTAATCGTAAATACTACCCAGCCACCGTTCCCGAAAGTTTTGCTTTCGGGCATCTGGGCTTTACGTCTATTCCGGGATTTCCGTTTCCATCAATCAGCCCCCGTGCTCGCCGTGTCAGCGGCGAGTGGCTCCATCGTCCGTCAAATTGAGCACATGCCCCGCCTCATTGACCTTCTGCGCAAATGCCAACGACTTCCCGATGCCACTGGCATCCCAATCTCTGCAATACCGCTCGATAGCCTCCTGATGTCTGCACTTCAGTTCATGCTTATAGAGTTTCAATGCCTCCTTCTCAGCTCGCTCGGTGGTGTAGGTCATATAGCACTCGTGCGGCTCCTCCACACCATACACTCCGCTCGTCGATCCACGTCGGATAAACACCTCACGGAAGAAACTTCTTCCCTCCTTGTTATCCAAGCGGTTGACAGTGAATATCTTCTTGCAATCCACATCCGTCAATCCTAATATCGCCTTGATCTCGTCGAATCGCTCACGAAATTTGCTTTGGTCGAGCAGCATCACCACGTCGGAGTTGTTGATGATGGCTTCCTTCACGATGGGACTGCCGATGATGTCCTGTATCTCCTGTGTCACTACGCCCACGCTCGCCCAGAACTTTCGGGCTGTCTTGTATAGGTACTTGATGTACTCGGCCATCAGCGGCGAGGCGATGGCTTTCCATGCCTCCTCGATGACAAGGCACTTGCGGTTCTTCTTCAGGCGCATCTTCTGCAGGAACACGTCCATGATGATGAGCGTCACGATGGGGAAGAGCTGCTTGTTCTCCTTGATGGCATCCACCTCGAAGACGATGAAGGTCTCGTCGAACAAGGTGCTATCCACGTTCTCGTTGAGAATCTTGTCGTACTTGCCGCCACGGTAGAAGTTTTGGAGCATATAGGCGAAGTTGTCGCAGTCGATGGTGGTGATGTTGTTCTCGATGCAGATCTGGTCGAGACGCTCACAGGCGAACTCATAGAATGAGTCGAAGGAGAGGGTCTTCACGCTCAATGCCATGCGCCGTTCCTCCAGTCCCTTGATGAGTTTCTCCACCTTGTCGTGTATCTGCGTCAGCTCCGTGCCGCGCCGCTTCTCCATGGTGGAGAGGTTTTTTCTCAGTGTCTCCTTCTGTGAGGAAGGATAGGGCTGCACACCGTTGAAATAGAAATCGTAATACTCCGTCACCAACTGCTCCACGACACGGAACTCCAGTTCGGGTATCTGCGTCTCCGAGCCTTTCCATATCAGCAGTATCAGGTTCTTCAGGAAGTCTATCTTCTCAATGTTCAGCTCCCGCTTGCTGATGTTGAAGGGGTTCATGGTGATGGGCTTGTCCTCCGTATAGGCGATGTACTTGCCGCCCACATACTCGCAGAGTCCCTCATACGAGTTACCCGTATCGACCATGACGATGTCGGTGTTCTGCTCCCACAACTGACGCACCACGCTGTTCATGTGGAACGACTTGCCGCTGCCCGAAGGACCCAAACAAAAAAAGTTCGAGTTGTCGGTCAGCTTCTCCTTTCCCTCCTTTCCTGTGATGTCGATGGCTACGGGCACACCTTGGCGGTCGGTATAGTATATCTTCAGCGGGGTGTCCTCATTATGCACGATGCGCTCCTTGTACATCAGACAGGTGGCGGCATCGCCGAGGGTGAGGAATCGGTCGTAGTCGGCATTCATGCCATAGCAGTTGCCGGGGAAAGAGTTGACGAACAGCTCCAACTGGTTGTAGGCCCGCTTGCTGATGTGGATGCCCATGCGCGAGAAGGAGTTTTCGAGATGGTTGGTGCATTTCTGTATGTCGGTGTCGCCGCTCACTGCCACCACGAGGTTGTAGTGGGTATAGACGAGCTGCTTGCTCTCACGGGCTATCACCTCCTGCACACGCTTGATGTCCTCTACAGCCATCAGGTTGCTGGGGTTGGGCATGGAGGCATGGCGGTTTTTCTTCTTGTCGAGTAGGGCAAGCTCACGCTTCTGGTTGGGCACGAACACCATCTGGTTGAACACCACGCAGTCGGCTCCGGGCACGCTATCGACGATGCTCACGAGATCAACGGGCATACTGGTGTTGTTCACCTCGATATTTGCGTAGGGACGGATGACCGACGGCAAGTTGGCATAATCCACATCCACAAGGCTATACACCTTGCAGCTACGGTCCCCCATGCCGATGGTCTCGTCATCGACCTTGAAGTTGGTCATCGACACCACCTTGTCACGGAAGTTCATGGAGAAGAAACGGTCCACATACTCGCAGGCTTCCGTTTTGCCGAGGAATCGGGACTTCACGCCGGCATCCCTCAGCTGGTCGTGCACCTTGCGTATCTTCACCAAGAAGTCACGCCATTTCTTGTTGTCGAACGACATCAGACGGCTCTTCTTGTTCTCCTGTGTGATGGTGAGGTAGCAGACGCTGTCGGTAAAGGGTCTGCCGTTGAAATAGCGGAAGTAACTCTCGCTCAGGAACTCATGATTTCCACCGTTCTCTTCCTTGAATGCCTTCCTCACAAACACGTCCTGCTTGTGCAGCGCATAGCCTTCGCCCAAGGTCTGGGCAAGGGCGGCGAAGAGGTGGGTGAACTCATAGTAGGCCTCGATGTTGGCGGAATACTTCTGCACAGGGTTCTCCATCTTCAGAACAGCGGAGTATTCGCCCGTCTTGGTATAGAGCACGCCGATGCCATCCACTTCCTCGATGGAGAAGTAGATGTCCTGGAAGATGCGCTTGCGCTTCCCTCCCGTGCCGAATGCCTTGACACTGATGGCCATGCCCACGCAGATGGCTGAGAATATGAGTATGATGTATAGGGTCATTGTTCTTTTTCTTTTTTAATCGCAAAAAGGCGGGCGCACCCTCATGCGTGATGCCCCCACCTCCATTCACTTACAATCATTGATAGCTTTCCACTTGGACATAATGGATTCTCTTTTTTGTTTTACACTTTCTTTGAATAGGCATAGATGAATATGCCGTTGTCACTCTTCTTGCTGTGCAAGCCCTTGCGCTGCTTCATGACGATGAGAACGCCACCGACAGCTACGGCGAGGACTAGCAGCACGAGTCCTGCCACGAAACCGAAGATGCAGTAGCCGAGGATGAAACCCGCAACGGCTCCTCCTGCGGTGGCTGCCGCCCAGTAGATGTAGCGTCCCTGCAACCCGAAGAACTCCAATGGACGTTGCAGTCCCTTGAAAATGGGATAATCCGGAAAACGCTCTTGCTTTGTATCTGCCATAACTGTCAGTGTTTTAACGTTCTACATACTCACAATCTCACGCTGCGTTTAACCTCCAATGCCGAAGAACAGAGGCAGTGCCTGGGCTGCTGCAATGAGGAAAATACATGCGCCGACGACCATCATGATCTTCTTTTTCACGTCCTGTTCCTCGTTGTTCATGGCGATGTAAACGCTTATGGCTCCGACAATTGCAACGACACCTGCAATGGCATAGCAGAGCTTCACCACGATAGGTACATACTTGGCAATCTCCTCCGTCACTGTGGTAAGCGCGGTCGTTCCTGCCGAGTAGTCGCCGGCTGCGTTCTGTGCCATTGCTGCGGTGGTGCCGACAAGCAACATCAGGGCGAGCGTTTTCATGCGCTGTGAAGAGAAGAATCCCTTCACCTTCTTGTTAATCCTTTCAAACATTCTTTTTACCTTTTAATTTGTTACACTTTGAGTTATCTTATCTCGTATCACCTGTATCTCAAATCTGATAACCGAAGAAAGCGGGGAAGACGATGGTCGCTCCTATGAGGAACAGGCAGGCTCCCACCAGCATCATGATGTTCTTCTTCACTCCTTCTTCGCCCGTATTCATCTTTATATATATCTGCAAGGCGCTGACTATGACCACGATGCCCGCCACTGCATAGCACAGATAAACGATATAGAGCATCATCGTCACGGCATAGTCATGGGCACTCGCAAGTGCGTCCGCTCCCCAGCTGTAGTCCACGTTGCCACACTTAGCACTGGCCAGAGCTGGGGTTAAAGCGGCATATAATGATAGAAATGCACTTCTTGTTTTTGACATCATATCTCATTATTGAGTGATTCCACCTTGACCATGTCACGTCCATTGTGACGAAGACCGCGGGCGATGATGGTGTTGTTCAATTCTTCCGAATACATGGGGTCGGAATAGGTGGTATTCACTTCCTCCATCTTCTTCTCGATTGCGCTTTGTATCTTTTCAAGCACATGAGGCTTGCTCTCTTCCGCAGTGGCGGCTGCCTCCTCTGTAGGCTCTGCAAGCTGCTTCTCCTCGTAGGCTGTCTCATATTGGTTGTCGCCTACGCTGAAACCACCGTCGCTCTCGCTGACCGCTATCGACTCTTCCTCGTCGGTCATGTCACTGACATCAAACGACTCGCCCTGTGACTTCTCGTCCTTGGGCTTTCCGTACAGATCCTGCACGATGATGACCGTATAGTAGATGACATAGATTATGGTCACGACAATGGCGAATATTACAAATGACTTCATATTTTCAAGTTTGATTTTACTATGGTTTGGCTTATTGCCGATGCAAAGGAACTACCTTTTCTTCAATCTTAAACCGAAATGACTTTCCGCGGAGCCAAATCTTAACTCTAATTTTGATTACACTCGCAATCATACTCAAAAATCAAACTCGAAAGGCACAAAAAAAGCCCTTCCGATAGGGAAGAGCTTGTAAAGAGGGTGGATGAAAAAAATGTGGATGGCTATATGGTCAGGTACTTGCCATGGGAGAAGTCCTGATGTTCGTTAGAGAAAACATAGCCCAACTGGTTGGACAAGCATTGGGTGTTGCCTATCCTGGCATCGATGTTGGTGTGCGAATGTCCGTATATCCAATAGTCTATGCCGCTATCGGTGATATAGTCCTCCAACTCTACGGTGAACGCCACGTTTGCCTTGCTGCCTTGAAACTTTGGGTGGAGCATACGGAACGATGGTACATGATGGGTGACAACAATCTTATGGGCTGCTTGCGAATATGCCACTGCATCCTTGATAAAGGTGAGGCAACGTTCATGCTCAGCATTGAATTGGGCATGGGTCATCAGCTCACCTTTATATAATATACGGCGGAAGTCGCTTATCACTTGCTCGGTGAAGTAAGCGTCCTCCAAAGGAATCCTCGACCAAAGGGTGGAGAGGATGATGTCGGTGTCGCCAATCCTCGCAATACCGTTGTAGTGGCTGAATACATTGGGACGTACCTCCAAGAGATAGCCGTCGGGCAGTGTCGCCACATCATAATATTTGTAGAACTCATGGTTGCCCATGCAGCAATGCACCTCCTTGTAGTTCTCCGATGCCCAGTCCCAAAAGGGATGCTTGGAGTAGTTGTCATCGCCGAGATAGCCGATGTCGCCGGCAAGCAGCAGTATGTCGCCCGTCACCTCCAAGGGGTGGGCTTTCAGATACCGCCAATTGTCGGCAAACTCCAGATGCAGGTCGGATGCGTATTGTATCTTCATATTGGTCATGCTTCTATAAACAATTCATCCAGTTGATCTAACAGTCCGGTCACAAATGCCTCGTCTTGACCGAGTGACTTTGACAATGGTTCTGCGAGAGTTGACCAGTCGGCTCTGATGGAGGCGACAAACTCCCTTATACATGCCACTATTGAAGCAGGAGCCTCAATGTTGTCCTCAGTCATTATGACCACATTTTTCAGGATGTCCGAACGGTGCTTCTTGATGTCTTTGGTGTTCACATGCTTGCCGTCCCGCTTGTCTGCCATGAGATTTAGGTAGGCTCTTGCCTTCAGTGCTATCAAGGCAGCGGAATTGGCATGGCGTATGCCATCAGTCAGTTGGCTGTGTGCGATAGTAAAGTGATAGTAATCATCGTCCATGATGATGGCACTAAGACTCGACACATCTTCATCGGTCGGGATAGGTTCTATGACAAATCCCTTTGGCTCTCCAAGCACGTCGGGGTGGCGTGACAGCAGTTCTATCATCTCGGGATAGCCGTCTTTACCATCAAGGAAACGATACATTTCATACCTTGGTGGCTCACCAGCCTCCTGTTTCCTCTTTTCAGGTCGATAGCCAGCCTCCCGCACAAACTGCCAGAAGCGATTGGCGAAAGCCTCGGTCATGTTCTCTACGATGACTATCATGTCGATGTCGTGTGTGGCGCGTGGACGCACCACGGTATTGGTCATGGTGATGTCACAGGCTGCTCCGCCTATCACCACATAGTTTTCTGAGTATTCCGCAAATGCTTCACGGAACTTGACTAATCCTTCCATTTCTGTTCACTGATTATTCGTTCTACTTCTTTTTCTACTCTCGGATCATCATCATCTCTCAACGAAAGGACAAGGGAAAGGCGATCAACCCACTGGCTTTTGTCGCCCATTTTGCTGACAACAGGGTATTTCCATACCTCTATGATATAGTTGCCGTCATAGATGTTGGGATTCTCCATGACATCAGCCGACTTGACGGCACGATATTCCTTGCTTGTCATCATTATCATCTCTTCCCGGTCACGATTAAGCATGGAATAATGTGCCAGGGCATTGATGCCGCATACGGGGTATTCCGCATCCAAGCGTATGTCATCGCAAAAGATGCGGTTCTCCACAGGTGACAGCAAGACGTTCTGAGCCTTGTCCCACAGTTCCTTGCCCTTCAACTCGAAGTGTACCACCTTGCTGCGCTGTCCGTTCTGAATCTTTTGACACAGTCCTACATCTTCAAGACAGGTGACACCCAACGTGACGCTTTCGTAAGAATATGGAAGCAACGGTGCAATATCCCTTGGCGACATTCCTTCAATACTGCCCACCTGTAGGTGATAGAGTAGTATGTATTGCGCCACAGGGGTCAATACTTCGGCAATCTTCCTGTTGCTTGTCTTCTCCAATGCTATGATGCCTGGCAGATGGGCATATTCCTCGGACATGACAAAGAAGACTCCTTTGTCTGCCAGTCTGTGTCGCTCGTAGGTGGGTCCGGGCGCAAGGATAAACACCGCAGGCAGTCCCAGGGCTTCGGTCAACCGCTTGCCCGTGATGGCGCAAGTCCGTGGAGAGGGATTGCCCTTCTTGGGCTCAACGAACAGCAGGGGCGTGCCTTGGTATGTGCCATCATAGAAACGGTATGAGAGTTTCTCGCCAACCGTGATGCCTTTCAGGCTTTCCTTGGCACGAGGTTCCACCTCAAAGCGTCTGCCCAATATCCTTATTTCTTTTTTCAATTCCATTCTGCTACATTTTAATAATGTATTAAAACGATGCAAAAATAAGGATAATAATTGAGAATCAAGCATGTTTGGGCGAAAAAGTGCAGATTTGATATGTAATTTCAATGCATTTGAGCCATTTTTGCATCAAATGATGGTGTTTTCGTCTTTATAATGTCATTCAGATGCCGTTCGTTTCTTCCTCATCAGATAGTCGTTGACATCCTTGTAGTCGGCATATCTGAAGGACTCGTCCGTCACCCTGTACTCGAATACATTGCTGATGCTCTCAACCGTCTTGCGTCCTGCCTGGTCGTTGTCGAGGAAGCAATGGATGTGGGTGTAACGGTCAAGGTAATGCAATGCCTGTTTGAGGTTGGCGACTGAGTTCAGTATCATATAGTCGCAAGGGCTTTCAACGACAAACCATCGGTCTTGCTGTTTAACGAGGGTCATATAAGCAAGGAAGTCCATGAAGCCCTCAAAGACCAGACAACCGTTTTGCCACTCGTTGAACGTATGGGCAAGCAGGGTGATGTCCTTATGCCCGATGCAGCCCTTGAAATAGGGATTGCGCACCTCATGTCCTTCACTCAGATTGCCAAAGGCAATGCCATAGTAATGTTTTTGCTCAACCTTGTAGTGTATCTCCCTGCAATACATCCTGCCAATGGTGATGTCTATCCGTCGGCTACTGAAATAGGACAGCAGAGAATGGTTGCTCAGTGGGAGCAGCTTCACATCGTTCATCTTGGTTGTCGTGTATTCCTTGGCTGCGATAGCGGTCTCGATTGCCTTATCCACAGTGGCAATACTCTTGGACGCAAGGTAGGCAAGGGCATCGGAAACGGATTGTTTGTTATACATACGCTTTACCAGCTCCACAAGGTCACCGCCCTCCTTAATGGCGTAGTCGTACCACAGGTTCTCCTTCTTGCTGACCTTGAACGATGCGGTCTTCTCGTCCCTGAAGGGTGACAGATACCAGTAGGCATTGCCCTTCTTCTTTTTCAGCGTTACATTCTCCTTGTCTAAGAAGTCTATAATGCTCAGTTTCTTCGATTGTTCAATATTCATTGTACTTTCATTTGTTCGGTTTTACTTTGTCCATGGAAACAGTTTACTTTACCCTTTCTCCTATATAGGCACACCCGTAAACTAAACCATTTGCTAAACTACTTTTCCGCTTCCCAATTCAGCCTCCGATTTCGGTTTACTTTGGCCTTATTTCTTATATATAGGTACGGACGTAAACTAAACTGGTTTCTGAACTGTTTTTATTCCTCTTCATGGAACAGGTCAATCTCGGCAGGTGTATATCCGAAATAGTAATGATTATCCCGCTTCACTATGAGCTTTTGCTCGTTAATCAGGTATTTCAGCATTTTGATGATGACGCTTCTGCCACGCTTAAAGCCAATGTCTGCATAGGCTTGCGTTAATTCCTCCACCATGCGATCGAATCCTTTGATAGGTTTCTCCTTGAATGCAGCCGTCAGCGCCTCGTTATGCTGTTCGGATGTCAAGTCTTGGTAAGTAAACCTTGACGGTTGCTTGTCACCTTCTTCCTTCTCCGGCGTGTGCTCGACAATCTCTGGCAACCCTTCCTCATTGACTGTAAAGGCAAACGGCTTGAACTCCTTCTCACGGATGTGCATCGCCTTCACCTCGCTGATGTCGGGATTGGTGGTGCTCTTGGTGATGACAAGCACCGTCTCTGCCTTGTTGTTCATCTCCGTACCGATATGCCCGCGCACGTTATTGTCGCCCTTGTTCTGATGCAATACGCAATGGATGTGCAGGTCATACTTTGATGACCATTCCATCATCTTGTTGATGACCTCGACCGATTCTCCCGCATTGTTGATGTCGAGAAGCAGGTCTCTGATTCCGTCGATGATGACCAGTCCATAGCTTTGGTCTTGGGCAAGCGCATAGTCTATGACCTCTATCCTGACGGAGGGCGTGTACTCTCTCAGACAGATAAAGTCAAGGTTCTCGTTGTCGATGCTTGTAGGTAGACCAGCGAGCTTCAGGATGCGCTCCAGCACATTATGGCAGTGATAGCGGCTCTGCTCCGTATCTACATACAGTATCTTGCGTTTCCCCTCTGGCAGACTGGCGCGATAGTTCAGTACCTTGCCGTTGGCGAGGGAAGCGGCTACCAAGGCAGACACGTTGAAGGTCTTTTTCGCCTTTGCCTTACCAGTAGAAGCACTGAAGTTGCCCAATGTGGCTATGCTGGAATTATCAACCCATATAATCTGAGGAGGTGTTTTATAAGTATCTGTTGCCTTTATCAACGATTCGCTCAATATGCGATTGAGACGCTGTACTCCTTCCTCTTTTGAGTTAGGCTGTACATGTTTGTTATTTTCTTCCATTTTCATTCTTTCGGATTATCAATTTCTATTTTCGTTACCATTCCAATGACCTCTTGTTTGTTTTGGAGCAGCCACTTGTCGATTTCTTCTCTATTAAAATACAGCATTTTTCCCCTTGGCTTATAGTGTGGAACTTCTTTTGCGGCTGTAAGTTTGTATAGCAGGCTTTCAGAAACACCAATATACTTACATGCTTCGTCAAACCCCAAGACGGTTTTGGTCTGCTTGACCATCTTCTCCAATTCCTCGATTCGCTCTATTAGTTTGTCAATAGGTCCCAAAGCCTCCAAACTGTCTTCTATTGCGACAATTCGCTCATAGAGTCTAAAATGTCTTTCATTCATGTGTCACGTACCTTAATTAAATTGTTTACAGACAGTAGCACGGTTATATTAGCCGTCTATTCTTTCTTTGTGTAGATAGTACATATTCCTCTGCTTCTCTTTGAATCTCGTTCTTCGATTTGCCCTTGGTTCCTTGAAGCCATTCATCTATCTCAGATTTGAGGAACATGATGCGTTTGCCTCTCTTGTGAAACGGTATTTCCCGATTGCTTGTCCAGCAATATATGGTATGCTCTACCGGATGTGTTGGGAGATAAGCACATAATTCAGCAACCGTAAACCATGTTTCTTCTTTTTCTGATTGAACAAGTTCATATATACCATCAATCTTGTCTTCTAATGATGACAGCTTTTTCAGTACCCCCGTTATAGCGTTGGGAATATCTTCAAATCTTATACTATTTTCTTCCATGCTAATTATTTTTTATGATTTTTGATGCAAAGTTATGGGGAGACTGTCACTAAATAGAAAAAGTAACGTGATAGTAAGGCAGTATCAACCAAACTATCACGTTTTTACTTTCATTTAGCAGAATTATTGTGATTTATTCCTCTCTTAATATCTGTTCGATGGATTTGCAGATGGCATATTGACTTGCTGTCATGGAAACGTTTCTTCTTATCCTTGAAAGAGAAGAGGAAAGACAACTTGAAGTTATGAATTTCTCTGTTCCATCCTTTTTGATACTGGTTAAGAAGCGACCTTCTCCCATGACATATTGCCAATTATTGTTTATCAAATGGTATTGAGCCATAGCGTCAAACAGTACGGCTACATTACGTACATTCTTTACACGGATAGATGCGTCCAAGTCGCACTTGAATAGGCGACACAACTCGCTACGCACATCACTGTTGTCGGCAAAATCAAATATGTCGTGACTTTGGACAAGTTCTACCAACAAATCCATCTGTCTGTCTGACAATTGGCATCCCAAAGTGAGGATGGACGATTTCTTTCGGGTAAGGATTGGCAGACCAGTACCCACATGTTGAAGAAACAACTCAATAAGTTCCTGCTTGGAATAATCTTCTTTTTTCTTGATTATTGACACACACTTAGAGTCTCTAAACAAAGTACCAATAATGCCAATTGCCATCTGTCGCGAGTTCTTACAACGTGCACAATCACAGTCAATATATTGGTGACTGCGCTCAAATAGTTCTATGAAGTACTCTGTCTTCATATGATTCTTTTCAGCTTGAAGATACCAACTTCTTGCGATCTCAAACAACTCATACAGTTCTCTGTAGAAGTCTTCTGTACACTCCACATGTTTGTGGACACGCTTGCTCTCTTCAAAAAGAGAGAAGCCAAAAAAGGCTGTCTTTTTTCATTTTTATCTGTTTATTGTTATAAATGTTTGGTTTCCACGAAAGGTTAAAGTGCCAAAACAATAGCATCATTACATAGAATGTTGAAAATGAAAGGCACTAAAAACCACCTGTACAATAAAGGACTTATTGATACAAGTGGTCTTCTATACTAAGTGCTTACAAATGATAATCACTATTCATCTATGTCCAACTTAAAAGCTTCTGTAGCTTCATCTTTCTTCTTGTCAATTACTTTTGCGTAGATTTGCGTGGTTTTTACATTGGTATGCCCTAACATTTTGCTTACGGTATATATGTCTGTACCGTTAGCCAATTGTAACGTTGCATAGGTGTGGCGGAAGCAATGAAAGGTGATGTGCTTGGTAATCCCTGATGCTTTTACCCACCGTTCCAAAGGCCTAGATATCCATGAAGGGTCAGGCAGTCCGGCAAACACCAACAGTTCTCCGTCTTTCTTGCGCTCACCGCAAAGCTTGTATGCCTGTGGCGATATAGGCATGTATTCAACGCCCTTAGTCTTCTGCTGAGTGAAATTGAGACGGTACCCACCATTGTATTCTTCAACCTCTGACCATTTAAGCTTTTGAATATCGCTATGTCGCATTCCTGTCAGTGCAGAGAACAAGGCTGCCCGTTTTAGTATATCATCACACGGAGTCTTTGCCAATATATTAAGTTCTTCCAGTGACAGATACTCTCTTCGAGCACTCTGAAACATGATATTTTTAGCCTTGGCAGCAATATCACAATTCAGATAGCCATCCACGAAAGCTTGTTTGAGTGCCGCCTTGAAGATAGAGAAGTACGTCGATGCCGTATTCCTTGAAATAGTTCCTTTCTTAGAACCACCCTGCGGTGCCTTTATCAAGAAGGAACGGAATGCCTCAATATACTTCATGTCAATCTGCGAGAACTGTATGTAGTCACACTTGGCAAACATTGACAACAGTGTGTGCAATCTGCGCCAGTTGACAACTATCGATTCTGACGCAGTTTCCTCTCTTTCTTTGATTAACTTCTCAATATACTCCAGAACATTGCATTTTGAGCGTTCGCTTTGTTCTGCCATTTCCATTTGCTGGTCAGTAAAGAGAGCCATGTTGTCGTACTCTTTTTGACGCAGGACTCGAACGCCATCCGCATAAAGGCAAGTTTCCATATCTTGCTTGGATTTACACTGAATAACGCCATTGTCATCTCGCTTGGGCTTGTACTTTATTCTACCAGCAACGGCTCGCTCGCTTCGTCGTTTATCCCATATAGGGGTAGTAATAGACCTCCTGAGATATTCACGCACTCGTTTGGGTTTGTCATTTCCCGTCTCATAAACAGGATAAGCTTCAAGATAGATGAACCACTCATCTCTCCACTCACTTTTCTTTAATTTGACGGAGACTTTAGTATAATCTAATCTTTTCATAATGGTTTTATATCTTTATAAAGTTTGTCTATTGATTCCTTGTGAGCATACACATAATTACCGATTTGCCGGGTCGGTATTGAGTATTTTCGTATATGAGCATACACGGTGCTGTCATCCAGATGAAATTTCTTGGAAATCTCACCTATTGTATAGCAATCCTCTGGTTCCATGCGGTACATGGTAACTGGTTTCCTTGGCTTGGTGTCAAGCGGAGACTGTCTTAACGGAAACAGATTCATTAGTTCTCCTTTGCATACAAGTCGTATTCCGTAACTACTCAGCACCCCTATAGAAAACTTCTCGTTAATAAAGCATAAACTTGATTTTGCTTATTTTCTTCATCATTACAAACTTTTTAATGATTGAGTCGATGAGGACGTAGGCTGTTTAAAACAGTTCATTTAACGAGTTCTTTTCCGATGATGCCTCCAACATGTCTCCTTTGTCTATTATCGCCTTTCAACAGATTATCTGCCAGGAGATGCGTTTTTGCATTCCCCGTAAGTCAAAAGTCTGCGTTAAGGGATGTAAATCGTGATTTTGCCATGTGGAGAAAAATGCTTATCTTTGCACCAAAAAATGGCAAGCGACTGTACTGACATAGATGTTGTTTTGCGCCAGATAAACCAGCGTCTGCGCAAACTTGAGAAGTCCGACTCCGAGAAGACTGAGGAGATCGGACGCCTCAACCGTGTCATTAACCAGAAGGACGTGGAGATACATAATCTAAAGACAGAACTTGCTTCCACAAAGGCAGAACTTGCCGTTGCTAAAGAGCGCATCAAGGAACTCGAGGGAGCTGATGACGATACATCAAGTACACCAGGAAAGCCCGAGAAAAACAGCAGTAACAGCAGTATCCCTCCATCCCAAGAAAGTATCGCTTCCCGTGAGCTGCGCAGGACAAAGTCTCTTCGCAAGCCAAGCGGAAAGCCGAGCGGTGGACAGCCTGGCCACAAGGGGCACACACTGCAGACTATAGCAGAACCAGACGTAATTGTAAAGCACGACCCCGTCTATTGTAAATGCTGTGGTCGGCTCTTGATTGATATACCATGCCAGAAGATCCGTAAGACACAAATTGTTGATATCAAGGTGGTCGTAGAGACCTGCGAGGAACAGTATTACGAGAAGGTCTGTGAATGCGGTTGCGTAAACAACTGCGAAGCTCCCAACTGTCGTATCAAGTATGGTGACAACCTCCGTGCACTGGTGACATACCTTAATGTAGTGCAGTGTATTCCGTTCAAAAGGATTGCAGAACTTATATCCGACCTGTCCGGCCAGAATATAAGTGAGGGTACAGTGCAGAACATACTCAAAGAGAATAGCGGCAAGGCAGACTGTGCATATGAGGAAATACGCAAGAGGCTGGAAACAGCGTCTGTCGTAGGAGCCGATGAAACTGGTGCTACGGTAGGAAAGCATCTGCATTGGAACTGGATATTCCAGAACGACCTGCTTACATACGTGTTCCAGTCAGAATCGCGAGGTCAGAAGGCCATAGATTCCAAGTTTCCAAAGGGACTTCCCTATTCGACACTTGTGACTGACAGACATCAGAGCTACTTCAAGATGAATGTTAAGGACCATCAGGTCTGCCTGGCTCATCTTCTTAGGAATGCAAAGTATCTGAACGAACTGGATCCAAACCAGAACTGGTCACGGAGATTCATCCATCTGATAGAACACTCTATAAATCTCAGAAGAGAGGACAACATTACCTCTAGAAAGATAAAGGTACTGAAGACAAAGATGAAGAACCTCTTGGGTGAAAGCCTCACGCATTTAGATAACGAGTTTGAGAAATTCAAGAGGGGTATCCTTAAAGTCAAAGACTACCTATTTACCTTTCTCTCCAATCCAAGTGTGCCTTACGAGAACAATGCCAGTGAGCGGGGAGTTAGGAAAATCAAGATAAAGCAGAAAGTCAGCGGTTGCTTCCGAACAGACAGCGGTGCCGATGATTTTGCCAAGTTGCACTCCATTGCTGAAACTGCTATGAAGAACGGAAATTCTAAATTCAATGCAATTCTTGCTGTAGTACAACAGTAAGACGATTACTCATGCCCATAGGGGTGCTGAGTAGTTACCGTATTCCTTTCTCTGGCTCAATGAAGGAAATCTTTTTCATGTAGATGAGCCTATAAATGGTTGAGCGGCTTGCACCAAACATAGCATACGCTTCCGTTATGCTGATATACTCTTTAGACTTGGGCATATTGCTTACAATCTTGTCCAGTTCAAGTTGGCGTTTTTCTTCATCATGCTTACGCTTCCACGCCACCTTGGAGCATTTGGGTGAACAATACCAGGACTCCAAAGTCCTTGCGAAGAACTCTTCTCCGCACACAGGACATTTCCGTACTATCTTATACTTTGCTACTGCCATAATTCATTCATTTTGTAGTTCTTAATATCTATTCTTCTCATCATATCTACTTTTTCTTACAGGTACAAATAAGGTACAGATGTTTATAATAATAACGCAAAGATAGCAATATTATTGTGTACGGCCAAAAACAAGAAAAGCGTGTAACTCATTGAGCTACACGCTTTCCATTTGATATTGTATTCTTATTTCTCTATGTGCTTATTTCACTTAACGTAAACCCACTGTCGGCAAAGTATTTGATGATTCGCTCCACCGGCATGGAATAGATGTATCGCATCTGCAGGAGACCTGCAGCAAAGGAAGGTGAATAGGAAGAATTCAACAACAGAGCCGGCGGAGTTTTTCCCGGATACAGGATACTCCCATCAGTATAAGTGTTGATGTGATACACGGTCTTGATGAATTTGATGGGTTCCATGCTGTAACGCACACAGGTACGAGTTCCGAAGAGACGCAACGTCTTCAAAAACTCTGCATCCATGACTGGATCTATCGTAACATGCACCTCTTCCATCTCGCAATGTATGTCACGCTTGGCACCATTGTTTTTGCGTTCCTTTCTCTTTTCGGCCTGCTCTGTTTTCTTCTTGTCAAATTCCTCCTGGGTCATCGAGGCTTGTGGATTCTTTTCCTGACGTTCGGACTTCTTGCCTGAAACGAGCTTGCCGAGTGCCTTGTTCTGACGATTCACTTTGTCAATGGCGATTCCTTTCTGGACGAGTAGTTCTTCTAATGACTTTATACGTTCAATGAGTTCGCTGACCTGTGCAGTCAGCGAACTCACCGTAGCATTAGCTTGCTGAATCTGTTCGTTTGCAAGCTGAAGCTGTTCCTTTAAAAGTACTATAATTTCGTCCTTTTTCATAGTGCAAAGGTACGAAAAAATATCGAGATATGAAAGTGTTTTCAGATATTTATTCTTATTATCTTGCTGATATACAATATGTTAAATATAGCATAGCAAAGCTATAAGTTAAGCCTCTTTCTATATTTCATGCTTTTTAGGAAAATTCCGCTCATGATGGCCGATAGTGTCCTGTACGGCATTTTGCATTGTTTGTTCTTGGGGTCAAAGAATGGCAATTCAAAGGTTCCTTGCTCCAATCGCTTCTGGTACAGCAAGAAACCATCGCCATCCCATTTGAGCATTTTTACCTGCTGGCGGTTCTTGGAGAAGAAGATGAATACCGCACCACCAAGTGGCGGAAGTTCCATCTCGGTTCTCACAATCTGATACAAACCGTTTATGCCCATGTTCATTCGGACATATCGCTGGCAGACGTAATACTGGGTATTTTCGTTTAGTCCAAACATAGCATATCCTCCTTTTCGTAAAGTTTCATCAGATGCATGACTGATTTGGCACTACCTTTCTTGATGGTGACTATCGTTCCATTGGGAAAGGTTAGGGTTATGCCAAAAAGATAGTTCTCTGGACAGACGGGTTCGGATGGCATTTCCATGGGAAGAAACATCATCCCAGTGTCCTTGGCTATTGCCTCGGAACATTCCTTACGGGCTTCGGCCTGAAGCAGACGAATCTGCAGCTAACCTAACAGAATAACCTTTCTCTGACATCCATCTATGCATCGAGCGATGGTTTACATGCCGTTCCTTTAAAAAAGGAATCAAACTGGCTTTTGGATTATGATTCAAATGAATCTGGAAGGCATTCCATGCCCTCTCATAACGTTCTGTTGCTCTCATAATTGCGTTGCTTTTAAAATTATGGTGCAAAGGTAAGAACTTTTACGATAAAGGGCAAGGTATAAACGCAGAGCCGCTTACAAACAGACAGACTTTTTAATAGTTTACAGGTCAAAAGGTGAGAAAGAATCTGTATTTTTTCTTGTATGATTAAAATGTTTTTTGTAACTTCGCAGCATGATTTAACGTGAATAATAATACTTATATCACTACTGTCCAATAAAAAAGGGCAATTCGATCTTTAAAACACTTGAATTATAGTCTTTTATGCAGTATTTTGCAATGAAACGGACTTGATTTTGTAACTTTGCAGCCAAAAAGAATTGGCTACTATGTTTCAAGACAAATATGTTTTCGTTCAACTTACTGCATTTCTGAATAGAACTCAGTTCAACAACTACGTACGCAAGTATGATGGCAACCGATACGTGAAACACTTCACTTGCTGGAACCAGCTTCTTGCAATGATGTTTGGGCAACTGAGCTATCGTGAGAGTTTACGTGACTTGATAGTTGCATTGGAAGCTCATCGAGCTACGCAATATCATCTGGGGCTTGGACGTAATACTATCGTAAAAGCAACTCTTGCTTATGCCAATCAGACTCGTGATTACAGGATTTTCGAAGACTTTGCATTCTATATGATGAAGGAAGCTTGCAAAAAGCGAGAAACCAGCATTTTGAATATACCAGGAAAGAAGTATGCTTTTGATTCGACAACTATTCCGTTGTGTCTTGCAACTTTTCCATGGGCAAAGTTCAGAAGTAAGAAAGGAGGAGTCAAAGCACATGTCTTATATGACGTAGAAGCACAAGTTCCAGCTTTCTATACTGTGACCACAGCATTAAAGCATGATTCTACAGCAATGTCTTCAATTACGTATGAACCAAATAGTTACTACATTTTCGATAGGGCTTATGATACTTTCAAGGAACTTTATAAGATTCATCTTACAGGTTCCTACTATGTAGTCAGATCCAAAACGAACTTGAAGTACAAAATGGTAAAATGGAAGCGAAGAATGCCAATGAATGTACTAACTGATGCAGAAGTAAAACTAACAGGATATCTTTCCGAAAAGAAGTATCCTGAATCATTCAGATTCATTCGATACTACGATGAAGAAGATGATCGTGAGTTTACTTTTCTGACGAATGCAAAGCATCTTTCTGCGTTGGATGTCGCGAATCTATATAAAAAAAGATGGTTGGTTGAACTATTTTTCAAATGGCTAAAGCAGCATCTTAAGATAAAGAGATTCTGGGGCACAACGAAGAATGCTGTACGCATACAGATTAGTGTTGCCATTATCACTTATTGTCTCGTGGCTATTGTGCACCATGATATGCAATTGAAACGCTCGACATATGAAGTTTTGCAGATTCTAAGCATTTCATTGACGGACAAAACCCGCCTAAGAGATCTATTTGATAAGACTATTTTCAACGATGTCAAAGAACTCGATTATCCCCTTTTTAAAGGACTATTTGATTAATTAATTAACGTGTCCAATTTTTATTGGACACTAATGTACTTATATATATAATTAAGGTGAAAGCATTTACATATATCCAGCAAGGAAAGTTTGGCTTCACAGAAAAAGGGAAGCCTACGATAATAGATGAGCATGATGCCATCGTAAGAGTAACGCTGAGCAGTATCTGCACCAGTGATCTTCATATCAAGCATGGTTCTGTGCCTCGCGCAGTACCGGGGATTACTGTTGGCCACGAAATGGTAGGCATTGTAGAGAAAGTAGGAGAGAGGGTTTCCCATGTGAAGCCTGGAGACAGAGTATCCGTGAATGTAGAGACCTTCTGTGGAGAATGCTTCTATTGCAAGCATGGATACGTGAACAATTGTACATCTCCACATGGCGGATGGGCAATGGGATGCAGAATCGATGGCGGGCAGACGGAATATGTGAGGGTTCCTTATGCTACAACCGGCTTGAACAAGATTCCTGATTCGGTAAGCGATGAGCAGGCACTCTTCGTTGGCGACATCCTTGCTACTGGATTCTGGGCTACGAGAATATCTGAAATTACGGAAGAGAATACTGTCTTGATTATCGGTGCTGGCCCTACGGGTGTCTGCTGTTTGCTTTGCACCTTGCTCAAGAATCCGAGAAACATCATCGTCTGTGAGAAATCAAAGGATAGGCGAGAGTTCATCCAGAAGCATTATCCGCAGGTGATGGTTGTTGAACCGGAGGATTGTGAGGCATTTGTCAAACAACATAGTCTGCATGGGGGAGCTGATGTGGTGATGGAGGTTGCAGGTGGACCTGATACCTTCCAGCTTGCCTGGAAGTGTGCCCGTCCTAATGCCATCGTCACCATCGTTGCGATGTATGACAAGCCGCAGATGCTTCCGCTTCCTGATATGTATGGCAAGAACCTCATCTTCAAGACGGGAGGTGTGGATGGATGTGACTGTGGGGAAATCCTTGATTTGATATCCCAGGGAAAGATAGATACCACTCCTCTGATTACCCATCGTTTCCCGCTTTCAAGAATAGAAGAGGCATACGATGTTTTCGAGAACCGCAGGGATGGAGTCATCAAGGTGGCGATATTTCCTGGATAAATAAGAGAGGGTGGGTCATAACTCCATGACCCACCCTCTCTTGTTAAAATGCAATGTTCTGTAAATATTAAGCTTTACTGCCAGGAATGGCAGAAGCAACACCTTGGTGCATCATACGCGATTTTTCCTTAGCCAAGGCTTGCATGTCTACAGCCACATCGTCTTCATCCACGATTTCTACGCCAGTCATCGTTTCGATTACGTCTTCCATGGAAACCACTCCTCTCAGACATCCGTATTCATCCACGATGATAGAGATGTGTTCTCGTTTTTCCAACATCTTTTCCCATATCTGGTATAGAGATTCATCCTCGTTGAAGGAAAGAATCGGACGCATCAGTTCGGATAATCTGGTTTGGAACTCATCGTCTGAAACCAATTTGAGAACCATATCTTTCAATACGTATCCCACAATGATATCTTTATTGTTGTCATAAACGGGAATGCGTGAGAATTTCCATTCTTTCTGTTCGTAAAACTCCTTGGTAGTCAGATTCATGTTGGCTGATTCTACTACGATGGATGGAGTCATCACCTCCTTTGCCTTTACTCCTGCCAGGTGAATGCAGCTTTTGATGATCTTGCTTTCCGATTCACGGAAGATGCCTTCTGTAGTACCTACGTCTACCATGGCCGATACCTCCTCGCGACTCACGGAAGCCTGGTGGTTCTTCGGAGTAAATACCTTAGTGATAAGTTCCGAAAGCAGTACCAAAGGATAGTTGATAAAGATGAGCACACGGATGATCTTGGTAGATGTCATGGCAAGAGAGCGCCAATATGAAGCTCCGATAGTTTTCGGGATGATTTCTGAAAGTACCAGAATCAACAGAGTGAGAATGGCGGAAATGATGCCGAAGTATTCTTCGCCAAAGAGTTTCATTGACTCGGCTCCTACACCGGCAGAACCGATGGTGTGGGCGATGGTATTGAGCGAAAGGATGGCACCCACCGGACGGTCTACGTTGTTCTTATACTGTTTCATCAGTGAGGCAGTCTTGTTGCCTTGATTCTCCTTCATCGAGATAAACGACATCGGAGTAGAAAGTAATACCGCCTCCAGGACGGAGCATAAAAAGGATAGTGACAGAGCACCTAAAAAATATAAAATGATTAAACCCATGTAAATTTAAATTCGTTAATAATATGTTATCTCAAGCAAGATAGATATTATTTCCGAAGACTACAGTTGAGGATGTAATGGGGAACATTACATCTATGTTTATCCAATATAAGTGCATTTTTAAATACCATTACTATATGTTTCATATTTTCTGCAAAGATACTGATAAAAAAATGAATCTAATATGTTTTTGTTGAAAATTAAATTGTTTTAATATGTTTTGGTAAATTTGTAGAGAAGTATAAAAAATCTAATTTTAACAATAATATAATGAATAATTCATCAAGTATTTATCACAATACTGCGTTAAATTAACATTTAATCGTCTGTAAATCAATAACTTATATTAAGGAATGCTTATGAAAACTTAACTGTAAAAAGTTGGTCAAGTCGCTGATTTTCAGTAACTTTGTAGATCACGACAAAAACAATATTACATGAATACAGAACTTGACCGTAAGCGGCTCCGCGTTTATACCTTGCATAATTCAAAAAAAGCAGAAACAGCTGATTAAACTAATGCTGTTACTGCTTTTTCCATCGGTCAGGAAGTAAGTCTCTATATTTTTCCCATGGAGGATTTGGTTGCCATTCTGCAGTCTTTTCTATTACGTCGCATATGTATTCAAACAGATTGATGCCATTCAGTCTGCATGAGATGGCGATGGAATATAGGATAGCCGCACGTCCTGCTCCTTCGTGCGAGCCAAAGAACATTGAATTTCTTCTTGATAGTGATATGTACCTCTGGATTCTCTCAATATAGTTGTTATCGAGAGCCGTATCACCTCTTTTGAAGATGTCACAAATGGCATTATATTCATTAAGGGCATAAGCGACCGCCTGCGCCAAGGTAGACTTGGGCAGCAAATCTTTCCTGGAAGATATTTCCTCCAGTTTCTCCAATAAATCCTGCAAAATGTCCGGTGCATATGACTGCCGATAGGCTAGATGGTCTTCAACGGTCCATCCATTTACCCCAACCTTATGTTTTTTGTCTTCTCGATAAAATCTGTTGAGGATATCTACGACCTCCTGAGCATCCTTGTCTTCCTTGCCGCAGTCGATGAAATCTCTCTTGACATGCTGCAGGCAGGCGATTCTCATAATGTCAGGATAAGCATCCGACTCCAGTTTCCGGTAAGGAGCATATGCATCACTCTGTATGGTACCTTTATAATCAGAGAATATGTTAAGTATGACCTGCTCAGAGCGTGATCCATCCTCATATACGAAGAAGACAAGTCCCAGTTTAGGCGCACTTACAGCCCAGAAGTAGCCTTTCTTCGAACCCTTGTCCGTAGGCTTTGTCTTGGCTAACAGCACTTTATGGTATGTCTCGTCTGCCGAGACATAATCCTGCTGCAACACTACTTGGCAGATAGCCTTATAGAAGTTTTCCAGTACATCGGCACTTCTGGCAATCAGTTTGTTTGCCGTGGCTTTCCTTAACGTAAACCCATTGTCGGCAAAGTATTTGATGATTCGCTCTACCGGCATGGAATAGATGTATCGCATCTGCAGGAGTCCTGCTGCAAAGGAAGGTGAATAGGAAGAATTCAACAACAGAGCCGGCGGAGTTTTCCCCGGATACATGATACTTCCATCAGTATAAGTGTTGATGTGATACACGGTCTTGATGAATTTGATGGGTTCCATGCTGTAACGTATACAGGTACGAGTTCCGAAGAGACGCAACGTCTTCAAAAACTCTGCATCCATGACTGGATCTATCGTAACATGCACCTCTTTCATCTCGTAATGCATGTCACGCTTGGCTCCGTTGTTTTTGCGTGCCTTTCTCTTTTCGGCCTGCTCTTCTTTCTTCTTGTCAAATTCCTCCTGGGTCATCGAGTCTTGTGGATTCTTTTCCTGACGTTCGGACTTCTTGCCTGAAACGAGCTTGCCGAGTGCCTTGTTCTGACGATTCGCTTTGTCAATGGCGATTCCTTTCTGGACGAGTAATTCTTCTAATGACTTTATACGTTCAATGAGTTCGCTGACCTGTGTAGTCAACGAACTCACCGTAGCATTAGCTTGCTGAAGCTGTTCGTTTGCAAGCTGAAGCTGTTCCTTTAAAAGTACTATAATTTCGTCCTTTTTCATAGTGCAAAGGTACGAAAAAATATCGAGATATGCAAGGATTTTTAGATATTTATTTTTCTATCTTGTTGATACACAGTTCATTAAATATAATCTTATGCGCCTATAGATTAAGCCGTTTCCTATATCTCATACTTTTCAGGCAAATTCCGCTCATGATGGCAGATAGCGTCTTGTACGGCATTTTGCATTGTTTGCTTTGGGGATCAAAGAATGGTAATTCAAAGGTTCCTCGCTCCAGTCGCTTCTGATACAGCAAGAAACCGTCGCCATCCCATTTTAGCATTTTTACCTGCTGGCGATTCTTTGAGAAGAAGATGAAGACGGCACCACCGAGTGGCGGCAGCTCCATCTCCGTCCTCACAATCTGGTACAGGCCATTTATGCCCATGTTCATTCGGACATATCGCTGGCAGACGTAATACTGGGTGTTTTCGTTTAATCCAAACATAGCAAGTCCTCCTTCTCGTAAAGTTTCATCAGATGCATGATTGATTTGGCACTACCTTTCTTGATGGTGACTATCGTTCCATTGGGAAAGGTTAAGGTTATGCCGAAAAGATAATTTTCCGGGCAGACGGAATCGGATGACATTTCCATGGGAAGGAACATCATCCCAGTGTCCTTGGCTGTTGCTTCGGAACATTCCTTACGGGCTTCGGCCTGAAGCAGACGAATCTGTTGTTTGGCTAACCTAACAGAATAACCTTTCTCTGACATCCATCTATGCATCGAGCGATGGTTTACATGCCGTTCCTTTAAAAAAGGAATCAAACTGGCTTTTGGATTATGATTCAAATGAATCTGGAAGGCATTCCATGCCCTCTCATAACGTTCTGTTGCTCTCATAATTGCGTTGCTTTTAAAATTATGGTGCAAAGGTAAGAACTTTTACGATAAAGGGCAAGGTATAAACGCGGAGCCGCTTACCTACAGTCATCAAGGGAAATGCCAGTGAGATTCAGGCATTGTACTCTCACCAGATAGGCATGCAGGGAGTGGATAGTCACCAGGAAACCTATGAGGTGAGAAACAGGCTAAGAAACTGGCTCAGCAACTTTCCTGTATCATAGTTGTGACTGGAGCCATAGACTTCATCACGGATGGCGAAAGAATGGCTTATGTTCATGAAGGATATCCCATGATGAGCAAGGTTACTGCAATGGGATGTACTGCCACTGGTATCGTTGGGGCATTCCTTGCTGTGAACTCCGATCCTCTGGAAGCATCTTTTCATGCCATGAAAGCCATGGAAATTGCCGGAGAAAGGACAGCTTCCCTGTCTAGAGGCAATGGTAGCATGATGATTAACTTCCTCGATGAACTCTACAATCTTATGGCTGATGACTAGGATTATCAGAATCAAGAGACGTTCCTTCATGAAAAGCTTCATTGCAATCAATCTCTTTGGCATAATTGTTACTTGCGAAGAGCTTTCTAAAGAAGAACTCAACCATGAGCTTATACATACGGCTCAAGCAAGGGAGTTGTTGTATATCCCATTCTACCTCTGGTACATCATAGAATGGTTTTTCTTATTTCTCAGATATCAGAATTGGATGTGGGCATATTACAACATCAGGTTTGAAAAGGAAGCCTATGCTCACCAAGAAGACCTGGAATATTTAAATCGAAGGAAACATTATTGCTATAGATGATATTACGTGGTTCCATAATCTTACTATTCCCCAGTTTTTTGGGGAATAGTTCTACACTTTTTCCCAAAATTCCACAGGGGCAATTTATGGCACACAAATTATAAGTCTCTGTATATCAAGCTTATCATCTTTTCTATTATCTTTTGGCATGCAGGTTGCAACCATGAATAGTGGGTTCGATAATGAATCCCAAAACAGAGAAAATAACAATAAATAGTAACAATTTAAAATAGATAAGATTATGAAGAAGTTCGTTTTTGCAGCTATCGCAGCTATGGTAATGGTTTCAGTAAGTAACGTATTTGCATCAAGCAAAATGATGATAGATAATTCAGAAGTAGTTCCAGTTGACACTGTAGCACCTGAAACTCCAAAGGATTCAGCAGAGATCAGCACACCTGTTTTGCCTCAGGCGGGTGCAGAGAATTCAACAGAGCAGGCGACTCCTGCAGAGACAACAGCAGAGTCTGTAGAAACAACCCAATCTGAGCAGCCAGCTGAGGTTCAGGAGACTCCACAGAAGAACGCTCAGCAGGAGTCAACAGAGATAGAACAGGCTGCTGTTTCAGAGTAACAAATATCTGATTTTCAATATAATTAAAACGCAGAGGTCTGCTGGCAGTAATGTCGGCAGATTTCTGCGTTTAATTTAATACATCTAATTATTCTTAAAAAAACTTGATAACCCATCTTATAATGAAGTAAATTATGTATTTTTGCATATCATAATTAAGATTAAAGCTATGACAAAGAATACAATGGCAAACAAACTTCCAAGGAAGTTGATTCAAAAGATGGAAATCGTGGGTGAGCAGATTAAGCTTGCCAGATTACGGCGCAACCTGAGCATGGCACAAGTTGCAGAAAGGGCAACATGCTCGGAAGTTACACTTTGCAAGGTAGAGAAGGGATTACCAACGGTCTCCATCGGAATTTACCTTCGTGTACTCTATGCTCTTCAGCTGGATGATGACATCTTGCTCCTGGCAAAGGATGACAAACTCGGAAGGGCATTGCAGGATATGGGACTGAAGAATCGTCAACGAGCATCTAAAAAGGAATAGGAATGGAACGACTCTTTGTTTTCGCTGATTTTAACTGGCTCGGCAAAGGGGAGCTGGTAGGGGAGTTGTGCTATGAAAAATTGCGCGGCTCTGACAGTTATGCATTTAAGTTTGATGAGAATTGGCTTAAGGTTCATGCTGGAATTAAGCTTTCGGAAGACATCAACAATTACCCAGGCATGCAATATACCCAGCCAGGAAGTGATATTTTCGGATGTTTTTCTGATGCTTTGCCAGATAGGTGGGGACGTACCTTGCTCAAAAGAAGAGAACAGATACAGGCCGCTGAAGAAAAAAGAGCAGTCAGACCTCTTTCCTCATTCGATTACCTCATGGGCATCGATGACTCCTCCAGAATGGGTGGATTTAGGTTTAAGAAGGAAATGGAAGGTGATTATATCAATGTGTCTCCATCTCTCAAGATACCCCCATTAACAGAGATTAGAGAATTGGTTCATGCCAGTCAAGAAGTAGAGAGATCTGAAGAGAATGATGTTTTGCCTGAGAAAAAATGGATAGCGCAGCTCATCCACCCTGGTACTTCATTGGGTGGCGCAAGACCTAAAGCAGGCGTATTGGATGAAAAAGGTAATCTATGCATCGCGAAGTTTCCTTCTCGAAAAGATGACTATGACGCAGGACTTTGGGAGCACTTTTCTCACCTGCTAGCTCAAAAGGCTGGTATCCTGGTAGCTCAAACCAGGGTGTTGGGAGGATTGGGAAAATATCACACACTCCTGTCTAAACGCTTTGACCGAACTGCAGAAGCTAAGAGAATCCATTTTGCGTCATCCATGTCTCTGCTAGGATTAAAGGATGGTGAAAATGCACAAGGTGGTTATGGTTATCTCGATATTGTTGATTTCATACTCCAAGGTTGCTGCGACGTAGAGAAAAATCTTCTGGAACTCTACCGAAGGGTTGTCTTCAACATCTGCATTGGAAATTCTGATGACCACTTCAGAAACCATGGCTTTCTGCTCACACCAAAGGGCTGGACTCTATCACCAGCCTATGATATGAATCCTACCCTTAATGAATATCAGAGTCTTCTGATAAATGAATCTTCAAACAAGGCAGACATCAATATTCTGCTTGATTCATCTGAAAGCTACATGATTAAGAGGGAGAAAGCTGAAATCATCATCCAAGAGGTTCAAGCAGCAGTTAGTCAATGGGAAAGTTTAGCTACTCTGCTTCAAATCCCAGCTAGAGAGATGGCTATGTTTAAAAAAAGGTTTAAGCTTAATCTATAATATAATGAAGTATCGAACCTATTTGCTTCATTATATTATGGGTTATCCTGCAGTCTCTATCATGTCGATGATGGTATAGATTGGCAAGATATCCAATGCAAGTTGGGTGTTAAAATAGTAAGAAAGGAGATTATTTATGTCACAAAAGAAGATATTCAGATGCCAGGATTGTGGGTACGAGACAGAAGTATATGAGGGACGTGGCTTCATGGGACAGCATATCGAAGCCATGTCTTGTCCTGGCTGCAGAAACATAGTACCTCTTGTGGTGGGTGGAGTAATTGGTGATGCTGCATCTAGTTTTAATTCTCTTGTAGGAAGGCTATGTCTAAGATGTGGTTCTGACAGGATTCACAGGTGGGATATGCATACTTGCCCAAAGTGCGGGAGCAAGATGCAACCCACTGGCGAAGAAGAGTTTTGGACATGAAAATTCTAGCCTTTATAGGAAAAAGAAATTCCTTTTCAAACTTGTTTTTCTATCCAGGTCATAAGTACCGCCACTGCATATTGCTGTTCTTCTTCTGTCAACTGTCTTCCGGTAGGTATATGATGCCATTTGAAGAAACAACCACGGCAGCAGCAGCCGGTAGCATGCTGGGCAATGAATACAGGATGACCTCTCATCGGTGTCTGCTTGCCGTCATTGGGAATCACTGCTGGAGCAAGACGTTTGGCAACGAAATCCTCCGCATGCTTACGGATGGTAGCCAATCCCTTTTCTGCAATATATTCCTTATCCTTCTTCGAGAGATGGAAACGGCTGCGGAAAGCTGACCCGGAAAGTCTTTCAAACAGATCTGTCAAATCATACTCTTTGTCTGAAGAAGTATGGTTTTCTTTACTGTCTGAGGAGACAGAGTCTTTCTGATGATCCTCTATCTCCTCAGGAAACAAATTGAGTTCTACATATTTGGCTTGGTTTCCTTTTGAATCTTTTTTCATTTTTATGAGTCTCCTATATATATGAATCTCCTATATATTTAATGGATACTAGCTGGCTGCTGCGGTGGGCAGAATACCTGATTCTCTGCAGCTTGAGATTTCTATTTCTTTTCTTCTTGTTCCATTTTTAATACTCTCTTATACAATTATTTAAAATCAAAGTCTTTCATTTACTTTGCGTTTTCATCAGTTTCTTCAACGCTTCTCTTCTGGGTATTCGGCAAGAATCCTGCTATGATGCCGAGCAATGGCAGGAAGGCACTCCCCTGGAAGATAAACTCAATACTGGTCTTGTCGGCTAACCAGCCGAAGAACGCTGAACCAAGTCCTCCCAGTCCGAACATCAGGCCGAAGAAAATGCCTGCTATCAATCCCACTTTATCTGGCATCAGGTCGGTGGCATATACCACGATGGAAGAGAAAGCCGAGGCAATGATCAATCCTGACAGGAAGGTAAAGATGATGGTCCACGTGAAGTTGACGAAAGGCATGGCGATGGCGAAAGGTGCTGCTCCCAGAATGGAAAACCAGATGATATACTTTCTGCCGAACTTGTCACCCAACATTCCTCCTGCCACAGTTCCTATGGCAAAGGCTGCAAGGAACACGAAGAGACACAGCTGTGAAGTCTGTACCGAGACACCGAACTTATCCATCAGGAAGAAGGTGAAGTAGCTCGTGATGCACGCCGTATAGAAATACTTGGAGAACACGAGCATGATGAGGATAAACAGTGCCCAATACTTCACCCTTTTAGAGATATGGGTATTAAGAAGGGGCTGTTTCTGGGGATGGTTCACCACGTAAGTCAGCCGTGCCTTATACCAGACTCCCAATCTTACCATGATGATGGCGGCAAGCAAGGCTGCAAGGGCAAACCAGGAAATGGCATGCTGTCCGAAAGGCAGGATGATGATGGCTGCCAGCAGTGGTCCTACTGCCGAACCGCCATTGCCACCCACCTGGAAGATGGATTGTGCCAGACTCTTCTTACCTCCCGATGCCATCTGTGCCACTCTCGAAGCCGTGGGATGAAACACAGACGAACCCAGACCTATGACACTTACAGCCAGAAGAATCAGAAAATAATTCTCGGCGAAAGCCAGCAGGAGCAGGCCCACCAATGTGAAACACATGCCGATGGAGAGGGCATAGGGACGGGGATGCTTATCGGCATAGAGTCCTGTGAAAGGTTGCAGGATAGAAGATGTCATCTGGAAAACCAGCGTGATGATGCCTATCTGTGCAAACGAGAAGTCGAACTTATCCTTCACAATCGGATAGATGGAAGGGATAATCGACTGAATCATATCGTTCAGGAAATGGGAAATGCTACAGATGATGAGCATGGAATACACCGTACCCTCTACCATCGTAGGATTTCCCTTGATTTTACTGCCTATTGACTTGATGTTCATTTCTTTTATTTTTTGTCTTTTTTATTTTCTTATTTGAAAATCAACATTATGTTGTTTTTGTTCTGCTTCAATCTCTAATAACCTTCTCTTTGCATCCAATCCTCCGGCAAAACCTGTAAGGAGATGATTGCTTCCGATAACACGATGGCAGGGAATGAAAATGCTGATGCCATTAGCTCCGATGGCACCTGCCACGGCTCTTGTGCCATTGGGGTTACCCATACTTATGGCTATTTCCTTATAGCTCCTTGTTTCTCCGTAGGGGATGTTGAGCAATGCACCCCATACTTTTTTCTGAAAATCGGTTCCTATAGGGTGCAACGGAATATCGAATGTCCTGCGGCTGCCGGTGAAATATTCATTCAGCTGCTTCTTGGACAGTTCCAGGATAGGGGATGTTTCTATCTTGAACACTGCCTTCATATACCGCGAAAGCCGAAGCTTATTGCGCTCTGAGCATGGCATTTCATTCCAATCACAAAGGCACAATTCATCGTCCACCGATGCCAGGATGATTTCTCCACAAGGCGAACTGTAATATTGGATACTTACTTGCTGCATTATATCAGACACGATTGAACAGATTCTTATTTTTCATACAGTTCTATCGGCAAACCATCTGGGTCACTGAAGAATACAAATCGCTTGCCTGTATATTCATCTGTACGGATGGGTTCATGAGCGATACCTTTATTGTCAAGTTCATCTATAGCCACCGAAAGCTCATCCACCTCAAAAGCAAGATGACGCAGTCCAGCTGCTTCCGGATAAGAAGGACGTGCAGGTGGGTTAGGGAAAGAGAACAGTTCTATGACATACGTGTCACCAAGAAAGCAGTCTGCCTTCCAGGAGTCGCGTCCTTCACGATAGTTTTCACTTACAATCTTCATTCCGAGCACATCTGTATAGAAATGCTTGGATTTCTCATAGTCGGAGCAAATCACGGCTACATGATGGATTTTGTTAAGTTTCATAGGATATTGTTTTATTGTTAATCAATGATTTATCAACTACAAATGCTTTATTTACCTCTCTGATATTTTGCTGAAAATTACTTCTCAGAATTTCTTCGTTCTCAGATGGCAATAAGGCTCACCATCTGTTTTTTTATAATAATGCTGGTGGTAGGCCTCGCCAATGTAGAATGTCTCCTCTGGCAGGAGCAAGGTATTGACCTCGTCACCCTTACTACGGAGAAGTTCCGTCACATGTTCGGCTGTCTGCTTCTGAGATTCATTACGATAGAAGATACAGCTGCGGTATTGTGGCCTCAAATCAGGACCAACACCATCGGTCTGTGCCGGGTCGTGAATCTCGAAGAAGAGTTTACATAAGCTCTCATATGAAACCTGTTGGGGATTGAACTCCACGATGACGGCCTCTACGTGGTGCGTCTTGTGGCCTCGTACATCGGCATAGGAAGGAAAAGCCTCTTTGTCGCCGGTATATCCTGCCAGGGTATTGAGTACACTGGGCTGTTTCTGAAACTGATGTTGCGCGCCCCAGAAACATCCGCAGGCAAAGATGCCAACCTCTATACTGCAGTCTTCAGGCGCATGATAGATGTCAACCTGAGAGCATTTTTCGATGGCTGCCTTTATCATTTCCAGTGCCTTGCCATGTTTCTTCTGAAGGTCTGGGTAGGCCTTACCTCTCTGAAAGTTATGTTGGAGGTCATTGTACTTTACTTGAAGTGCAATGGGATTTTGAGAATCGATAATGCTCTGCACATAATCCAAATAATCAGTTCCCGGCTGATGTGTAAGGATGCGAAGGGCATTCACTACACCTGTGGGAATACCTTCATGAAGCAAATCCTCAAAGGAGTAGGAGGTATCTTCTACCACATCATGCAGAAAGTCTGTCATCTTTTCCTCGTCTGCATGGCTCATCAAGCCCACTGTGAGTGGATGAAGAATAACAGGATAGCCATCGCGATCAAGTTGACCGGCATGGGCTGACGTTGCTATACGGAGTGCTATATCAATTGGATTCATTGTTAATTATGTCATTCTATGTTTATAATCTTGTCGTATCTCTTGCCTTGCTAGTCCTGGAATGATTACCATCCTTCATGGAACGAATCATATATCTATCGATTCGCCCTCATGTGCTATCTTCCAAAACGGAATTTGCACAGCATCGGTAAACTCTTTCATACGCCAGGCGCTTTTGGAACCACTTGCCACAAAATGCATTGGGACAAACAGACCTGTCTGGAATTGCTCTATGAACTGTCTTGCACCACGGGTATAGCCATTACCTATACGGCCATCTACAGGAAACAGCACAACATCAAAACTATCAGTCATTTTTTTTGATGTCCTTGAGTTCACCCAAATATTGCTTCTCGTCTTTTTGAGGGTCTATCTCGCCAAACTCAAAGCTCCTGATGGTTCCACCATTATAGTCGGAAGTCAAGAACTTGGCGTACCAATTATTCAGATCGCCTGCATGAAAGATGCGCTTGCCTGCAACTTCTACTATCCAAGACACACCGCTATCATTACTACCGGCTGCAACTATCTTTATATTTTTGTCGCACCATGATTTTCCCTTTACCATCAAGACGTCAGCTTCGTCCTTTTGGCATCTGTTATGTTTGAAGATATCCTTGGAGAGTATATAGGTAAAAGAGGTATGAGGGTAGCACTGGCGCCATGAAAAGATTTCCCGGGAGAAGTGATCTTCATGGAAATGACTTACAAGTACATACACAGGCTTACCCTTGGACAGAATCACCGGCATACAATCGGCGGGATCCATCCAATAATCGAAGACCAATACGCAGGATTGGGTCTCCACTGCAAAACCACTATGAAAGATATATGTCAATTTCATGATTCTCATTCTGATTTACGATTGAATCTTTGAATTCTTTCTTGGACGATTTGAAATAGGTATGTTTCAACTTACCGTCCAAAACCGATAGCTTTTCTCATATCCTACTATATTTAAACGGTTTGACGAATCTCATATTTAACCTCCATGCCAAGGATATCCATGATTTTTTCAACCGTCGATAGGGAAGGGTTGCCTTTACCGCTCTCTATTTTCTTGATGGTAGAAATGGCCATCTCAGACATGTCAGCGAGGTCTTGCTGGGTTATCCCCAAGGCCTTACGCTGCAATTTCATTACTTCTTGAATTTTCATACCAAGTAGTGTATTATATTGTACTTTTCCTGCAAAGTTAGCAAAAGAATCTAGATTACGCAAGAAAAGGTATAATATATTATTCTTTTTATAAAAAATTATAAGTTTCTGAGATTTTTCTTGTTTTTTTGCCTTTGAATATTGTTTTTTTCTTAACTTTGCATGCACAATTCATTATAGAAATCATGACTATAGAAGAAGCTATCAAACAAAGACATAGTGTACGAAAGTACATACACAAACCTCTTTCAACTGAGGTAGTTAGAGCACTTGAAGAAAAAATCTTGGAGTGCAACAAAGAGGGTGGCCTTCACATACAACTGGTTACCCAAGAAACCAAGGCATTCTCCGGCATTATGTCATATGGAAAATTCCATGGCGTGGAGAACTATCTTGTAATGGCTGGGCAAAAAGCTGACAATCTTGATGAGCGTATTGGCTATTATGGCGAACAGCTTGTGCTGCTTGCCCAAGCTCTAGGACTCAATACCTGCTGGGCAGGATTAAGCTATCGCAAGGTGAATGGAGCCTACAAGATTGAAAAAGGGGAGAAGTTGACATGCATGATTGCCTTGGGATACGGAGAGTCACAAGGGGTTAGTCACAAAATCAAGACCATGGAACAGGTGAGCAATGCAACCAGCAACTCTCCTTTATGGTTCCGAAAGGGCGTGGAAGCAGCTCTTCTTGCTCCCACTGCCATCAATCAGCAGAAGTTCTCATTCTTCCTGCAAGACCAGAAAGGTACAAAAGTTGGTTGTAAACCCAAAGTTATTGCCAAGAGAGGCTTCTCAATGGTAGGATATACCAAGATGGACCTCGGCATTGCCAAGCTTCACTTTGAAATAGGAGCAGGAAAGGAAAACTTTAAGTGGGTGGTAAAGAAAGGATGAGAGACTTCACGGAAATATGGCAACTTCAAGATACCATCATTACAGCAGTCAACGCATGCGGTTATGGTGTCTGGGATTTGCACGCTACCAGTTGGGGATTTCATCTGGAGTTAACAGAGCATTTGGATGATGCAGAAATCTGCAATATCTGCAGTCAACTTCCGCTTTCTGGAGATTATGAAGGAGAAGGCATAAATGGTTCTATTCTAAGTTTGTACAACTACTGATTATTGATGTTCAAAAAATAAAAGATAGATTATTATGCAGATATTATAGGCAAATGCAAGAATCATGTTTGATAAGGCAGACAGGAAGCCTATCTCCGTGCCACTCTTCCAATCAGTTGCCAATGTCTTGGTCGAAGAAATGGCAAGGATGAATGTAGAGGAATTGGCTAGGCAACTGGATTGCAGCAGCAAGATTTTTTTCATCCTCTTTCGGGAACTTGCTTTCACCCCCACTTTCATTATAAGAGGTCTTATGGTAAATAGAATGTTTGCAGTACACCCTATTGAGAAGAATCACTATATCCTAATTTCCGCAACACTATAATTTAATATTTTTTATAAGCACCTGAGCAACAAAAAGTTGCTCAGGATTTTGCCATGTCAGAAATTTCACTTATCTTAGTGTTGCAAAATAAAAACAATCTTCGTGGTGGCAAGGAACGCATCTTCGATGACATGAACAATGGCTTTGGCTGGAACCGATTGCCAAAATCGTTCATGGCACAGAATACTGTATTCCTGCTTATGACAGCTCTCATCAGAAACTTCTACAAAGCTATTATGCAGAGATTGAAAACCCATGAATTTGGATTGCGTGCCACCAGCAGAATCAAGACCTTTGTTTTCAAGTTCATCTCTGTTCCTGCGAAATGGATTAGGACATCACGTAGGCATGTATTGAACATTTACTCAGACAACAATGCTTATGCCTTATTCCCATTGAAAAGAGTGGTATACAGGTTCATGCGCATCCAGTTCACCAATACACTTCCTACATCGAAGACGATATTCTTGTATCTACTCATTGCTATCTGATTCTTTAAACATTCACATAGAAAAATTCAGGCTGCTTAGGTTCCGAATACGCTTTCTCGAATTTCCAGCAGACAGCCTTATACAGCAGGCCACCGAAAAGTCGGGCTTGCTCAGGACAGACCACGACACAGCGTCCGCAAGAGATGCATTTCTTTTCGTTGGTCTTGTAGGGTTCCCCCATAGTGATGGCTCCGACAGGGCACATTTTCACACAGGCATGGCAGGATGTACATTTTCCCTTACTTCCTTTTGGATGCAGAGGAATAGGCTTGGTATCACGATAAGGGCGATTTCCATTTACCATCAGTCGGCTGACTGCTGACATCTTTGGTATCTGGAGTAGAAGTTCCCTACTCTTTGAAGCAAAATCATGGAGTTTCTCCATATCATCCGCATTAGGTCTTCCTTCTGCTATCTTGGGAAATATAGAATGCTGGGCTATGACGGCTGCTGCTGAGAGCAACTTGAAGCCGTGGGATTCCATCAGATCCTTCAGTTCTATGAGCGTATCATCATATGCTCTGTTTCCATAGACTGATACGATGATGGCTGGGGTATTGTTTCCAAGAAAACGTCTCAAAGAGCGAACTGCCATTTCCGGGACTCTACCAGCATAGGAAGGTACGCCCACTATCAGCAGATCGCCATCACTTCCCAGCGAGACCTCATCCTTCAGTACGTCTGAGGTAATGTCATACTCAATGACAGGCTTCTGAAACTGGGATGCTATCTCACGAACGATACGTTTGGTGGAGAAAGTGGCACTAAAATAGGCCAAATGGATATTCTTCATGTTCATAATGTCTTTGTTTTCTTTTTGTTGGGTGCAAAGTTACTATTTTTAGGTGAAACCAGCGAGTGATTTCTAGAATTTTGTTATCTTTGCAGAAGATTGTGTGTCCTGAGACAGGATGAAGTCTGATATTGGCTATATTTGCTAAATTTCTGTCGTAACTTCTAAAGAGATGGTGGCAGCCCCACCGCATTCGGCATGCAGGTGCTGATTGCAAACCACTTTGTGCTGCTCTGATGGAAACAGATGGGTAGTGAACGACAATTGAAAGCCTTCCGTAAGGTTGGTAAGTTATGTGTCAAGGAGATGAACGCAAGTGAACTATTGATGACGCATCGTTAGCAAAGTTAGCAAGTCACATCAGAACTAAGGTCTATTCTTCATCTTGGGATAATGGCAGAGGAAAACTGTTTACTGTCTGCTGGGTGTGTGGTGTAGAGATGGCATGAACTTGACATGGGCTCTTTGGAGGAACAGGAGAAATAGACATGGAATGCTAAGGGAAAATGCTGAGAGCCGTGACACGCAAGGCAGAAAGTACTGATGTCCATGTCTGTGGCGGATTACCTCGTAGTAGTGCTGAAGTTTCTGTAATGGGGATGGAGCGAAGGGGGTAGCGTGCTTAGCCAAATTTAAAGTCCAACTTAAGAAATTGAGGATGAAACAATGAACGAGGCAAACCCTTTTGTAATAGACAAGCGATTGGTGTGGGAAGCTTACCACAAGGTGAAGGAAAACAAGGGCAGTGCGGGTATCGATAAGGTTGACCAGAAGACATTTGACAAAGAAATGTCCAAGAACCTTTATAAGATATGGAATCGCATGAGTTCTGGATGCTACTTTCCCAAAGCGGTAAAGCTGGTAGAAATACCCAAATCCAATGGCGGTACTCGCCCTCTGGGCATACCGACGATTGAATATAGAATAGCGCAGCAGGTAGTAGTATCAGTACTGACTCCCATACTCGAACCTATCTTCAAGGAAGATTCCTACGGCTATCGTCCAGGCAAGGGAGCGCATCAAGCCATAGCCAAGGCTAAGGAGCGCTGTTATGTGACTCCCTGGGTGCTTGATATGGACATAAGTAAGTTCTTTGACACAATCAATCATGAATTGTTGATGAAGGCTATCCGCAAGCATACAGAGGAGAAATGGGTACTTCTATACATTGAGCGGTGGCTCAAGGTTCCCAATCAGACATCGAAAGGTGAAGTGATAGAGCGAACGATGGGAGTTCCCCAAGGTTCTGTGATAGGTCCGGTTTTGGCAAACTTGTTCCTTCATTACGTCTTTGACGAATGGATGTCACGTAACTATCCAACGATTCCGTTTGAGCGTTATGCTGATGCCACCATCTGCCACTGCGTATCGGAGAAGCAAGCCCGGTTCTTGAAAGCTGTTCTAATGAAACGCTTTGAAGAATATGGATTGAAACTGAATGAGGAGAAGACAAAGATAGTCTATTGTAAGGATAGCAATCGAAGAGGTGACTCGGAGCATACTTCCTTTAACTTTCTAGGCTTTACCTTCAGACCTAGAGGTGCAAGAAACAGAAAGACGGGTCAAAACTTTACTGCTTTTCTCCCTGCAATAAGCAATAAGTCGATGAAGAGGATTAAAGAAGCCATAAGGGTTTGGAAACTGAATCGTAAGACTTTTGCTTGTCTGCTAGACATAAGCACTGAAGTTGATACGCAGATTAGTGGATGGATGAACTACTATATGAAGTTTGGTAGGTCTGAATTCCGCAAGGTGTTGAATTACATCAATGAGCGACTAACCCGATGGGTGATGCGTAAGTACAAGCGCTTCTCCAAGGGTAAGAAGTTTAGCAAAGCGTATGAATGGCTTGTGGAGTATGCGGCACACAACAGAAATGAGTTTTCACACTGGGTGAAGGGATTTGTACCCTATCCACGTCTAGATTAATAAAGAATACCTGTTGGCGGAATTAATTTAGTGCATACTTAATTCTGCCAATGGGCTTGTCGTTAATGAAGTTTACGTATTGCAGAATGGTAAGTGCACTAATTTTGCCAATGATCCTGGCAAACAAACCATTCGTTATTTTCGCATAGTTCCTGATGACCAAGAACTGGTCTGTAAGTTGTGAGAATATTGTCTCAATCCTCTTTCTTGCCTTTGCAAACGGAATGAATGTCGGTTTCCAATCCTTTTGGTTGAGCCGATACGGACACTCCAGTCTTATGTGTGCGGTTTCGAACAAGTCAAGCTGTACGTCAGCTCCAATATACCCTTTGTCACCATAGATGCTACAGTCGTGATAAGTATGTTTTACATCCTTCATATAATGGAGGTCCGCCACACTTGCCTTTGACAGATCATAGGAATGGATAACTCCACTTAACCCACAGAGAGCGTGTAACTTATAACCAAAATAATACGTGTTCTGCGAAGCACAGAAGCCGAAGTCGGGAGCTTGCGAGAAATTGCCGGTACGTCCCATCTTGCAACGTTTTCCTCTTGCAACCCTACAGACCTCTATCGGCTTGGAGTCAACAAAGAATTGTTCCTCTCCGCCATCCATTTCCATGGCAATCCGCTTGCGCAGTTCCTCACACAGGCCTGCCGTTTTCTTCCTGCGGTCATTGAACTGTCTCCTTGATATGAGATTAGGAATGTTGTCCTTGTACTCTTGCAATTTATAGTCGAACAACCACTTCTCACTATCAATGCTCTCGGTCTCTGCCGTCAAGGATAGCGCCACCACTTCCAAATCCGAAAACTTGGGAACAGGACCACGACGTGGAACATTACCCGATTCATTGACGAGATTTTCAGAGAATTGCTTGCATATCTCGAGTATTTTGACGAATTTTGTATAAAGGTTGTACATACGATGGTTTGGACTTAATGTTTTGAACACCACTAAGTTACTAAAAATCAGCGATATGTGCAACTTTTTACTCATATTTATCAACTTAAATTAATTCCGCCAACGGGTTATAATATATATAATAAGGTATAGAATATGAAACGATGCAACTTGATAAAACGCTTCTTCATCGGACTGCTTCTTATCGTGGTAGCCTCGATTTCGGCTAATGCCCAGGAGGGGCTGTACGTAAAAAGCATATTCCAACGCTTCGGACACGCCAAGGGATGCAAGATGGTTACGATGCAGAATGCGCAACTCAAAGGTTACAGGCTCAAGATATACAAGAGCCTGGTATATAAGAACCATGCCACGGAAATAGCCCACTATCTGAAGTCCGACCGCAAGGCTGCGAAAAAAATCAGAGAGGTGGTGGAGAATGGCAAGATGGTGAGCGGCTATTACATGATGACACCCTTGAGCAATGGCAACAACCGCTTCATCCTCTTCAGTAACCCGAGTAAAAGCAAGGGAACCGTGATTTATATAGAAGGCGACCTGTCGCCCGAAGATATCATGCAACTCTGCTATTCCAGAAGATAGAAGCAACATCTTCCTACAGGAATCTTCTCAATAAGAATAAGAAACAACATAAAATATTGTATTATGAATATCAAAAACGTAATGATGATGGCTGCTATGATGCCAGCCTTCGCCCTTGCTGAAACCAACAGCAACTGTGCACCAGTCTCTGTAGAGGCTAACGACACCACAATCAGAGTGAACGACCAGAACATCGTCATCAAGCAGGATGGTGAACAGACTTCTGTGAAGATATATAAGATGAACGGCAATGAGATGACCAAGATTTCTGAAACCCAATTCGTAGATGGTCAGGAAGTAGAAAAGGTATTTGTCACCTCACCATTCATCCCTCAGACTTTGAGCAAGCGCAAGCGCAGTCTGGAGAGTCATTATCCAACCTTCTTCTTCGGCTGCAGCCAGTTGCCAGGCAGCAGGGGAAGCATGGGAGGCAACAACGAGATGCACAGTCGCGACTCCAAGTCGTGGGAATGGGGCATCACCCTCACCAGTCTCTGCTTCCGCCTTTCCAACGAAATGGCGCTCACCTCCTCTCTCTCCATCGGACAGATACACCATCATTTCAAGGACAATTATGTATTAAGCACCGAAAACGGGGTATCGGCAATGACGCTGATAGATGGCGAGACGCTGAAGAAAAGCTATATCAGCTACAATGTGCTCCGCCTGCCTATCATGCTGGAGTGGCAAAAGCGCATAGGATGCCATGATGCATTCCTGGCGTTAGGTCCATCGGTAGAATACCGCTGGCACGAGCATTCCCGCTACTTCATCGGAAAGCACAAACATACTGAAACGGGCGATATCAACCTCAACCCTATCGGCTTGAACCTCGAGGCCCGTGCCGGCTACTCAGGAGTGATGCTCTACGCCCGTACTGGAATAACCCCACTGCTCAACAAGACCAAGGCTCCCGAGTGCTACCCGATGACCATCGGCTTAGGATTTAGACTGTAATTTCTCTCAAAAAATCGAAAAAAATGCCCGAATACCACAAACGTGGTAGCAGGAATACTACTCATATGCTATTTCAGAATCCAAAAAATCGCCGTACCTTTGCAGCGTCAATCAGAACAAACATCATGATGACTTTCAGAAGGACATCAGAATGTCTTTCTGAGAGAGAACATCAATCTGATTTCTGGGCGGCAATTTATATAAATGAATAAGATTGAATATTAACGTAAAATTAAAGAAAGGACATAGATTATGAGTACAGAAAAGAAACTTCGCTTTGAGACACTTCAGTTGCATGTAGGTCAGGAAAATCCAGATCCAGCTACCGACGCTCGTGCGGTGCCTATCTACCAGACCACAAGTTATGTGTTCCGCAACTCTCAGCACGCTGCCGATAGATTCGGACTCCGTGACGCAGGTAACATCTATGGCCGCTTGACCAACTCTACTCAGGGTGTATTCGAAGACCGTGTGGCTGCCCTCGAGGGTGGTGTAGCAGGTTTGGCTGTCGCTTCTGGTGCTGCCGCCGTTACCTACGCTCTGCAGAACATTCTTCAGAATGGCGACCACATCGTAGCTGCCGACAACATCTACGGTGGTACTTATAACCTCATCACTCATACATTATCTACACAGGGTGTAAGCTACACCATCGTGGATCCTCGCAACTTCGAGCAGGTAGAGGCTGCCATCCAGGACAATACCAAGGCTCTCTATGCAGAGACCTTCGGAAATCCTAACTCTGATGTAACCGATATCGATAAGCTGGCTGAGATTGCTCATCGCCACAACATCCCATTGATTATCGACAACACCTTCGGCACCCCATACCTCATCCGCCCTATCGAGCACGGAGCAGACATCGTGGTTCACTCTGCTACCAAGTTCATCGGCGGTCACGGTTCATCTCTCGGTGGTGTCATCGTAGATGGCGGTAAGTTCGACTGGAAGGCAAATGCCGACAAGTTCCCTACTCTCGCTAAGCCAGACCCATCTTATCATGGTGCCGTATTCGCAGATGTAGCCGGAGCAGCAGCCTTCGTAACCCGAATCCGTGCGGTCATCCTTCGTGATACCGGTGCAACCATCTCTCCATTCAATGCCTGGATTCTTCTTCAGGGCTTGGAGACATTGAGCCTCCGTGTAGAGCGTCACGTTCAGAATGCATTGAAGGTGGTAGAGTATCTGGAGAAGAACCCTAAGGTGGCTAAGGTTAATCACCCAGCCGTTCCTTCTCATCCAGACCATGAACTTTACAAGAAGCTCTTCCCTAACGGCGGTGGTTCTATCTTCACCTTCGATATCAAGGGCGGCGAGAAAGAGGCATGGGAGTTCATCGACCACCTGCGCATCTTCTCTTTGCTGGCTAACGTAGCCGACGTGAAGTCACTGGTTATCCACCCAGCAACAACCACCCACTCTCAGTTGAGCCCAGAGGAATTGGAGGAGCAGCACATCTATCCTTCTACCGTTCGCCTGAGCATCGGTATCGAGAACATCGACGACCTGATTGAGGCACTCGATGAAGCATTTACTTACGTAAAGTAAAATTATTAATGATTTAAATTAGAGTACAGTTATGGCAAAGATATATAAGCAGATTACTGATTTAATCGGTAAGACCCCATTGGTAGAATTGGGTAAGTATTCAGCATCCAAGGGTTTGGAGACTCCTGTGATTGCTAAGGTAGAATTCTTCAATCCTGGCGGAAGCGTAAAGGATCGTATCGCCCTCGCGATGATCGAAGACGCTGAGCAGAAGGGCATTCTGAAACCAGGTGCCACCATCATTGAACCAACCAGCGGTAACACGGGTGTAGGTCTGGCTCTGGTATCAGCCGTAAAGGGCTACCACCTCATCCTCACCATGCCAGAAACCATGAGTGTGGAGCGCAGAAACCTGGTGAAGGCTTACGGCGCTGAAGTGAGATTGACCAGCGGCAAGGACGGAATGCCTGGCGCCATCAAAGCTGCCGAAGAACTCCGCGATTCCATTCCGGGTTCCGTGATTCTGGGACAGTTTACCAACCCAGCCAATCCTACCAAGCACTATGCCACAACTGGACCAGAAATCTGGGCAGATACCGATGGCGAGATTGATATCTTCGTAGCCGGTGTAGGAACAGGCGGAACCATTTCGGGTATCGCCAAGTACCTGAAAGAGCAGAATCCAAACGTGAAGGTGATTGCCGTAGAGCCTGCCACATCGCCTGTATTGAACGGCGGACAGAGCGGTCCTCACAAGATTCAGGGCATCGGTGCCGGTTTCATTCCAGAGACTTACTCTTCAGAATATATCGATGAGGTATTGGATATTCAGAACGATGATGCTATCAAGGCAGGTCGTGACCTGGCTCAGACCGAGGGTCTGCTGGTAGGAATCTCATCAGGTGCCGCCGCCTTTGCAGCCACCGAGATTGCGAAGCGTCCTGAGAATAAGGGCAAGAAGATTGTAGCCCTCTTGCCAGATACCGGCGAGCGTTATTTGAGCACTGTACTCTACGCTTTCGAGGAGTATCCATTGTAATTCACAATCGGATATTTTCTGATGGAAGCAAAATCTATCATAATTTCCCCAACCAGCTTTCCCATAGCAGGTTGGGGATTTTCATTTTTCGGAACTTCATATATATTTGCAAATGCGATACCACCCCAATTCCTTCTACAACTTGCGAGAATCGAGTATAAATTCTAGCCTTTATCATTTAAAAGATTACCACTTTGGAGGCGCCACGACAAAAACAGTAATTTGTGGATCTCTACTTCCGAAAGCTAACGGAGGCGGAGAGAGGGGAATTTGTGTCTGAAGCCAAAGAGCGATACCAAACATCTTCTGCTCTGTTCACGGTGACACGGTGACACGATGACACTAGTTTTTCAACTTTTCGCCTCGCACGCGGGCAGGCAGGAACTTTCGGCTTGATTTTTCCTGCCTGCCCGCGCGAGAGTAAATCTTCAGAAATCACTGTCATAAGTGTCACCCTGTCATCCAGAAGCAGGTTACTTCCGAATCAAAAGTCAAAGACTTACGGTGCAAAAGTCAGGCACTTACGACACAAAAGTCAGGGACTTACGCCCCGTAATCCCCTGGCTTACGAACCGCAATCCAATCATAAAGCCCTTAAAAATCAAACAAGCCAGGCATTTAGAAGTGATACCAAGCAAGGCATGTAAAAGGGCTTACAAACACCAGAGCAAAGAGAATCTATGAAAAAGTATGAGCAACTGTGAGCAAGTATGAGCAACTGTGAGTTGCCTCCTCACCGATTTCGTATCTTTGCATTGTGATTCAGAGATACTCAGCGGTTCCAATCAGCAAGCTATAGTAAGGCGTCCCCATAGCAAGCTATCCCCAGGCGGTCCCATCCCGCACACCCATGGCAAAGACCGCTTTGATGTGATTTGATAGCCAACCTGCCAGGTATTAAAAAGAGAGTGGATTTGCGACAACCAGTTCCTACATAAAATAAAGTATAATCTCGGGGAGGAATGAGTTTGAACCAATCGTCAAAGTTTAAAGAATACTAAAAGATTCTCTTTCGCTTGAAAATTTCTTTTAAAATGCCTATATTTGCAATGCCGTTAGTAATGGCGGCAGACATAAAGAGGTAGCAACTACGCTTAGTTCGGACTGAGAATCTGGACAGTTCGCAGTACACAAGAATGACAGTTCCAGTTGTTTGCCCCAATATGTATACTCATATCCATCCCGCTTCTGTGGGATGGGTATCTCTATTTAGTTAATTTTGCAACCGAATTATCAACCCAGTCTGAGTAACATGGATTCATATTCTGGAATCATCATAGAAGAAAGTAGAAGGTCTGAGCAATTTTCAGACTTTACTTCCATACATTGCAAAGGTTTCAACCTTCTTTGCAAGGCAAAGCGCTATGGCAGATGGTGGGTACTCAAAGGATTGAAGGAGCCATATCGCCAAGACGAAAACTACAAGAACCTGCTGCACAAAGAGTTCGATATCCTCATATCCCTGCAGCATCCCAACATCGTATCAGCCTACAGCATGGAAGAAATACCGGAAATGGGTATCTGTATCGTAATGGAATGGATAGATGGTATCACGCTGGAACACTGGAGCGGTAGGAAGACTGAGGGAGAAGCTATTTTCCTCCAGCTACTTGATGCCGTACACTACATCCACGCCAAGCAGATAGTACACAGAGACTTAAAACCTTCCAATATCATGATTACCCATAACGGAAATCATGTAAAACTCATCGATTTCGGACTTTCAGATACCGATGACTTTGCCATCCTCAAACAGCCTGCCGGCACACCGGGCTACATCTCACCTGAACAGATTGTATCCCAACAGGCAGACATCCGCAACGACATCTTCAGCATCGGTTGTATCCTGGAAAAGATACTTCCAAGCAAACCCTATACTGCCATCATCAAACGATGTAAGGCTCCCATAACCCAGCGATATGCCAATATTGACGAACTCAAAGCCGATTTCATGGCTCGCAGAAACAGCCATCCATCCGGTATCAAGCGTATCGGAATCGCAACTTTGGTCTGTATCATCTTATTAGGTTTCATCAGTTACCCATTACTGCATCAGCCGGAGAGGAGCATAAACACTACCCCTGAACATACCGAAGCCAAGAAGGATACATCCATCCGCCAGCAAACCAAGAAGCCTGCCCCACTTTCCAATGGCCAGAAATCCTTGCAGCCAACAGCTACCGAGCCATTTTCTGCATCACAGGCACAAGCCGCCGAACTCCTATCCGAAGGCAAGAAGACAATCGACAAGATGTGGAAGGAATCCGGCATAGACACCATCCGTTCTGTAGAGAAAAAGAGCGAAGCATTCTATCAGTTTGTAGATAAGAGTAATGAATTCATCACAACGACTTATCCGCAGACATTCTCTAAAGACATCGCCGGCAGCAAGAAGGCTGATATCATCTACGAACTGTCCTCTTATACCTCTGAAAGATATGTGAAGCCCACCTTGTCGGGATTTCAATCTTCCAGATAATGCTCCACGATGATGCCGTTCTTCTTACCTATGACGTAAGTAACCGGTTCATCATCTCCATGTTTCCAAGCATGGAGATAAGCAGGCTCATGATTGATAAAATGATGGCACTCAAAAGTATCATCTTTCGCCAATCTGGTATTTTCTGATGACACCACCTTGAAACTTCCGTTTCCCTGATACCTAATGATGCAGGTTCTGTCGGGCAGCCAGGAAAGTTTGAGCATCTGTCCCTCATAAAGATCATCGCATGAGATTTCCTTGCCGATAACCATCTGGCTCTGCCGTTCTCCCGTTCCTTGCGACAATCCGAACTCCTCAAAGTCCGCATAACCGAGAAAATTAGCCAGCACATTCTTGGTAAACTTACTGGCAGAAACCCCTTCACTCACGTATCCCCAGAACCGTCGCAGCGTAGAGGCACTCACCCTTTGCTGGGTACGTTCCTCCACCTTTTCGCTCAACCAAGCGAAGTCGCGAGGCACAACCATCTTACGCCCCACCATTTTTTCTATCATTTCACGTAATATCTGTTCCATGCTGCAAAGATAGTGAAACAAATCCAACCCACACACAAAAAAGCCAATATTTCGACTAAAAACGCCCTATATTTTGAACTTGGAACGGAATGGAACGCTGAAAAAGCAGAAAAAACACCTATTTTTGCAAAAAAATCAGCTCACAATGAACAACTTTAGAAAAAAAAATGGTATATTTGCAGTGCTGTTCTAAACAAGCAGCAGACATGTTAAGGAAACAACCATGCTTGGTTCGTACTGAGAATCTGGACAATTCATTGTACACAAGAACGAAGACAGAAGTTGTTTACCCAATTGTGTATCATTGTAACCATTCCGCTTCGGCGGGATGGGTATCAACATATACCCATTGGTGTGAGCTGATTTTCATTCTTTGTGTACAGGTAGTCCAGAACCTTCAGAACAGAATGAAATTGGTTCGCACCTTTTTTGTGTCTAAATCTTTAAAACAATTTTAACAATGAAAGAACTGACATTAAACGAAGTAATCTCTAAATATATAGAGAAAGGCTTTGGCTCTATGAACAAAAATGACTTTGAAGTGTGGATATTCCATTATTTATTGGAGCACGAACTTCAAGGAAAGAAGAACTATGAAATCAGCATAGGTCTGAAGATACCAAAGAGCAAAGTTAAACGTCTGCGCTATGAAGCAGAACTGAAATATAGCAACAATACATCCGTTGACAAATATAATATGGTCTGCGAACATCTCAAACAGGCTCATTTCAAGAAAGACGGCAAGTGCATACAATTTGTCATAGAAGATATGTACTTGCGCAGATATTTAGACTCAACATTAAAAGCTGGAGGCAGATTCTCAGACAGCTCTTTCAACTCAGAAATAGTCTCAATGGATTACGACGACCTTGAGTATTTTCTCTGTATTCCAGCAGATGGTAAAGAAGAAATTAACAAGCTGCTAAAAGAAGTTCGAAAAAGCAAGAACAACGAAAAGCTGACTTTCAAGGAACTGATGACGAAAATGGCAGAAAAACTTGGCACGGCAGCCTTTGACTTCACTGTGCAAGGTATTCTCAATGCAGCAACAACAGCATTGTTTGTATGAAAACAAATTAATAAACATTTATAATTTTAAACAAAAAGCATCATGAAACATTTAAGATTAATTCTACTGCTACTGGCAGTATGCTTCACACAGATTTCTTTCTCACAGGATTTAGCAAAGAAATTGGAATCAGAAAGAATTCTCAAGTCTATCATCTCAGAGATTCTTGCAGAAGCTGACACAGAGCAAGAAGCTGAGAATAAAATCAGTAGTCTGTTGGAAGGTGACGCCGACTACATCACAGAACAAGAGAAGGTAAATGTCGCCAACGAATATTTCGAGAAATGCAAGAAGAAACTTGCCAAATGGGATGCAAAACTTGCTGCTGGCAAGAAAGTGTATTACGAAGATGCCATGTATGCAGCCAACTACTACGCCTTGGGATTCAAGAAGATTTGCAACCAGGACTATTCCAAGGCTTTGGAATACCTCAAGCTGTGCCCACAGATTCCTGTCACCAAGATGTATACAGTAGCCCTGCAGTACCAGCTGAACAAAGACAAAGCTGCAGCATTGGCTGCCATGAGCTTTATAAACAAGCCTTCTAAACAACTGTCCGACGTGGCATCACAGTATGGGCTTGAAGACGTGTATCACGAAAAATTAATGTCACTTATTGCAGACAAGAAGCAAACCCTCAAGAGAGCTATCCGCTCAAAGGACTTTGAAACTCTTCTGTCGTTCATACCATACGACATACCAGTGGTAGACTCGCTTTTTGCAACGTGCGATGTTGATATTGCCATAGCAAGATATACAAAAGACAACAATTTATATGGCCGTAACATCGAAGAGGTAGAAGACTTCGATGACCGCAATGTCATTAAGATTTATAAAGTAAGAGACTACGACAGGGTATGGTCTTCGAAAAAAGATGACTATAAGGATTATTTCATAAATAAATGCGCCTTCAAGCACGAGATGCCATGGGCGATGTCTAAAGTTTATTTGGACTTTGAAAAAATAGCAAGAAATTATACTGTCAAACAGCAAATGCTGGCTATTGCCATTAAAAACGAAAGAAGTCTTGATTTAGACAGTTGGCTACATCTTTTGTGTAATAACATTAATTCCCTTTCCCCACACGACGAATACAGGAGCTCTAAAGAAAAGGAAATGCTCTATTATATAAACACTTTTAAGTCACGAAACATATTGGTCAGTTTTCTTGTCGCAGTGATGGTGCAAATGTATGGAAATTCAGAATTTACTCCGGAATTCAAAATGAAATTGTTTAGCATCACAAAGAAAATTGTTGACCAGGCTCCTTTGCTGAAGAATAACGAGGCTCTACCTGTCAAAATAAGCAGCGACGGAAGGGTCACAAAAAAAGAATACTGCAAGCCTAATGAGATAAAGGAGAAAATTTACGAGCCTATAAAGAACTTCATTTTGGCAGAATACAACAAGAATAAAGATAAATAAAATTCAATATAATGAAAAAAATATTATTGACAATATGTTGTGTATTTAGCGTTCTTTTGTCCTACGCCCAAGGCGCAGAACAAAGCGCAGAATCCGTTTGGGAAGCGTATCAAGCCGACCCAAGCAAGATGTACACATTCATCGATGCCATTACAAATTCTGATTCACCAAAGGACTTCATTCCTTACGTGCAACGCTTCGTGAATGAGAACATTAAAAGAGGTGTTGACTGGGATGCGCTTTATGACGAGTTGAAAGAGACCATACTCCCAAAGGATCCGGATGTCGCTACCTACTTTGGAGTAAGCCTTGCACAAAATACTGAAAGTTATTCGAATATGATAAAAGCTTTGGACGTGCTGCCAAAGACCCACACGTTTGACAACTACTTCATAGAAGACGCCGTGATATATCCCGACGGAAGAATTGTTATAGTGATAAATGGGGATGAAAGCAAATTAAAATATGGTCGTCTTATATATACTCTCTTCGAAAAGGACAAAGAGCCAAATATTATATCCCCATTTGAAACAAACATCCAGGTATTATTGTATCAGCCTGAAGGCAACTCTATGCTTGGAATTTTTAAGTATGCAGGTACTAAAGACGACTATTCTTTCACGCCAAAGACCGCCAAAGAGAATGATAAGTTGGAGTTATATGTTGGAATATATCTGAACAAGAATGGCGAGAAAGTTGGCGAGAAGTGTATACAATACGATTCTTTTGCACAAGCATATAATGCAGAAGTAAAAGCAGGACAAATAGCTGAAAAGAAGATAAAAAACGCTGCTAGGAATAAGCATGCACAAATCGAAAAAGTTCTCGTACAGAAGTATGGTCGAAAAGCATTCGATGCGATGGAAGACTTTAGGCCATACATAGGTATGCCTGAGGGCATTGTTCGAGAATATAAACTTGTAATGAAGGACGTTAATTTTATCGCATATGGCTTTGTAAGAGTAGAAAACGGCTATAAGGTATACCTCCCGACACGACTCTTTGCAATGACTGCGTCATATATAAATGCGAGATTTCCTAGAGCCATCTATACCAAAAACGGGAAAGTGGCTGCTATAAAGTGGTAATTACAAATTAGAGGTCCACTACTGTCCGGATAAAATCCGGATTATGTAGTCTAAGTTATTGAAAAATAATTAAATATATCGTTCTTTGAATTTTTGGATTAAATTTTGTACTTTTGTAGACGAGCCTCAAATAACTCTGATTTTCTGTAATGCGTACAAAGAAGACCATATTTTCTCTGATTATGTCTCTGGTTTTTCGTTATGACTTCCAGAAATGTATTGACCGTTACAAAGGTGATTGGCATGCCAATTTCGCTGGATTAAACAACATCTACATATCAAGAAGTTCTATGGCACTACGGAGCAAGATGATATCCATTCCATATTCAAAGTAACTAAAGAATTAAGTATTAATAGTCCGAAGCCTCAATACATAGGGGTTTACCTCTTCTGAGATTTTATCCGGACACAAATGCATTTTCTATGAAAGCAAAAAGTATCATAACTATAGCATTGATGGCAGTCCTAGGACTGTCATCATGCGACTCTAACAAGAGTACGGTCGAAGATTTGACCAACCAGTTTATCGCAGCCGTCAAAGACGGTGACAAAGCGACAGCATATGACATTTATCCAGCAGCAAAGCTGTATGGTGACTTATTATTGCCTGACAGTATCGAGAAAGGTGATCTCGACATTCAGAAGAATGAGAAGGACAGCAGCTATATAGTCAGCATCAAGAACACAAGAATGTCAAAGATAATTTTCAAGCCAACAGACAACAAGACTTTTAAGATTATCAATACATTCTCTGTCCTCAAACTCGACTCTGTAAGTAACGAACTTGCTCTGAAAACTGGAGTACCAATCAAGAAGATGCCCGACTTGGAACTTGGCAAACTGATGCTTGAAAGTAGCGACTTTATAAGCTATCTTATCAATAAGTACTCCAACAACATGTCGCTCTCACTTATTAAAGAAACAGGAAGCTATGGTTGGAGACGTGATGCCACTGGACTTCATTGCCAAATTGATCAACCTATCCGAAATACAGGATCAGAAATGGTAAAGGGTTCAGATTACTCAGTTGAAATCACTATCATGCAATCTTCAACTGGTGTTATAAAAGCAAAGAAAGTACATCAAGGAGTAGATTTGGCCTCTGGAGAAAGTACTATTTTTTCAGATGACATACCTGAGCTATACAACTATGCATATAATAAAGATATAAGTTGTAATACTAATATTATCGTCAAAGATCAGGATACAGTCAAAGAGAGTTTACTCAAAAAGATTGACTATAATGGTCAGGAATACGAGGAGTTTCTGAAAGCCAAGAAGGAAGGAAAGTTCAATGCAGCAGATATCACTGACGATGATGGTTCTCCACAAGATGAGCCAGATCCAAATTACAAAGAACCATCTGAAGACATTCCTACAGAGATTCCTAGCGATGTTGTAGTCGATACAGTACCAAGAAATAGATAAAAAGGTAACTATAAATTCAGAAACAACCCTCATCTGATTCACTTTCAGATGGGGGTGTTTTTTAAAAGCACAATCACTCAACAACCCGCCATCCGAAATCACAGATTACCTCCCTAATGAGCCGCCTACAGCCGAATGTCCCTTCTGCCATACCGACTCCGTAATAGGTGATGCCTTCAGCTTTCCTATCACCAAGGATTTCTTGAAGAAAATGAAGAAGAGATGGTTCTAGGCAAAATAAGGAACATCACCCTAATCCCTAAATTTATACCTATTTTGGGGATTACAATCCAAAAAACATAGTGAATTTTGGGATTAGGCGATTTTTCAACGTTTTCATCTATCTTCCTCCCCTATCTCATGGGGGCAGTTTCTTCTCGAGTATCTGAGCAGTTCTGAATTAGTTGAAGAAGGTTATGCCACTTGGCTGTTCCAAAGTAGTGCGCTAGAAGGACCTAGTAAAAAACATGGTATCATCAGCATTAAGCCTCTCGGTAATTCCTGGTACAAATATTCATATTATGACATGGGAACAAAGGCTGAAAACAAAGTAAAGGTCATCATAGATGGAACAACCATCAAATTCGACAAGGTGGAACAACTTACCAAATTCTAATGGATGACATCATTTAAATAATCAAGCGAGGGTGTGTCATAAGTTTATGATTCACCCTATTCTTGTTGTTGGAAAAGATAGGATATGTTGTTGGAAAAGATAGGATATGTTGTTGGAAAAGATAGGATATGTTGTTGAGATAGTTAGTATCTTCGGTCGCACAACAGCTGTTGTGCGCTTGCATAACAGCTGATATGCGCATGCACAACACCTGTTGTGCATGCGGTGGTCAACTGTTATGCACCAACTATTATTCAGACTTATGACACACCCTCGTTTTTTTGAAATTTTCCCTTCATATTACTATATTATAAAGGTATAACCAAAAAGAAAGAATAAAATGGCAAATAAAATGTCTTTATGTATTATCAAATACACCTATACTCGATATGTAGGGGTGGATATCGAAAAATATACTCGGGGACTATTCGAGTATGTGAAGGAAGAGTTTGGGGAGTTTCAACCACAAATGTCAGAGCCTGGAACTATACCTGATATGCCAGACTATCTGGACATCGTGCTCTGCAAAAAGGACGGAAGCATCTTCTACGAAATGGATATCCAAAGACGTGCCATCAACATCCCGCTCGACTTTCAGCTGGAAGGATTGGTCCTGGAAATCAATATCACCAACTGCGATGGTACAAAATACAAGAAGACACACCAATTCTTAAAATAAACATCCTATGACATACGAAGAATTCAAGCAATTGGCTGAACATCCACAGCATCGGGATGTTCCTGCCATCTTCAAGCTCGAAGTATTAGAAACAGAAGAGCCGGAGGAGAAAAAGCGTTCACATTATCCGAAATACAAGGTGAACACCTATTGTCCGCAAGCCTTCACCACAACTTTGGAGGAGGCAGAGAGACTGATGCACCAGGATGTCCTTTACCGCAAAAAGATGAAGGAGGAAGACGACTATCCGCTGGATACCTTCTGCTATTATATCTCGGAGATTCCGATGGGAATGTTGCACTACGACCGGGAATGTCTTTTTGAAAGAGTGTATGACGGTGAGGGAAAACTGATCGACCGGTCTTACTGCTGTTCGCGTTTCAGCAACAAGGAACAGATTGAGAAGTCAGAAAAGTGCGGTTGTTTCTTCTGCGGCGAAATCTTCTCGCCATCCGAAATCACGGATTACCTCCCTGATGAGCCGCCTACAGCCGAATGTCCCTTCTGTTATACCGACTCCGTAATAGGTGATGCCTCAGGCTTCCCTATCACCAAGGATTTCTTGAAGAAAATGAAGAAGAGATGGTTCTAGGCGATTTTTCAACGTTTTTCACCGACCTGCCCCCTATCTCATGGGGGCAGTATCAGTTTTGAAAACGGACATTAAAATACCATTTATCCAAAGAGATCATTCATCCTTACCTCACTATTCACCAATCCACTATGCATATTCTGCTTCACCCCATAAGTCGTGATGAAAGTATGCAGCAATGCCTTCTTCGTCTTGGTCGCCACAGAGAAGGAAGACATCCTGTCACGCAGCCGCTGCTCATAGCTGGCATCTATCACAAACTCATCCTTGGCATATTTCATCTCACAGATATTGATAGCTCCATCAGCACGGTCTATCAGCATATCAATCTGACCTCCTCGCCATTCTGCACCAGTAGAATCTACAAAAGGACGGCAGGACCAGGAATAAACATTCGCCAAAACACCAGAAATACCCAATGCCTTCTTGATCTGTGGGATATGATGTAGGCATACCTGTTCGAAAGCATAACCGCTCCAGGCTGTTCTACTTCCCGAATTGCGCATGTTACTCCAGAAGTTCTTATCCTGCCCACTGTTATTTGCCACAAAACGGGTATAGAACAATGAGTATAAGTCAGTTAACTGATATAGGGCATCCCTTTCACTCTTTCCTATGGTAGCATATTTCCTGATAAAATCGCATTTCTTCAGATTCTCCAGGATTTCTGATAACTGTCCACCGCCTTTCAGTTTCAACTCATCCATCAATTCCTTACGGGTCATCCCCTTCATTTTTTCAGAAAGCACCTCTACTATCTTGCGATAATGCTTGGAGTCATTAAAGAGGGAACGGAAGAGGAAATCGAATTCTCCACGTAATGGCGAATCCTGCGAGAAAAACAGTCTGTCGATGCACACATCTAACGGCACACCACGCTCCAGCATATCAAGATAATAAGGAATACCACCCAATATCATATACACATCCAATACCTGCTGGCGGGTAAGAGCAAGGCCTTTCAATTCGTTTAAGAACAGCTCTGTCTCGCCCAGAGAGAATGGAGCCAGATAGATCTGCCGGGTAACGCGACCATACAATCCGCCCTTATCGCCTATAAACTTAGCCAACATCCACGTGGTGGAAGAACCACAGACGATAAGTTTCAGTTGAGGGACCATAGAAGCCCATGAATTCCAGAAATAACTGAAAGCTGCGATAAAATTGCTTTTGGGCGTATCCATCCAAGGCAACTCATCAAAGAACAGAACAATCGGTTCCTGCAGAGATAAGCCCGACAGATATTCACGCAAAGCAGCAAAAGCCTCAAACCAGGTTTTCAGCTTGGGCACGGTCTGCTTAGCATACTGCGCCAACGCCATCCGAAACTGCTCCAGCTGTACCGCACGGCTCACTTCATACATACCAATAAAGGAAAAGGCAAACTGGTCGTTGAACATTTTTCGAACCAGAAAAGTCTTTCCTACGCGCCTACGACCATAGATAGCTATCAGTTCTGCCTTGTTGCTTTTACAACGTTCCAGAATGAGTTTCTGCTCATATTCACGTCCTATTATTCCGTTTGCATCCATAACTTTCTGATTTTATTTCATTTATACTAAATTTTATCGGTGCAAAGATAAACAAAAAAAATGAAATCTGCAAGGATAGTACCGCCCTAACTATCTTTTTAACATAGTTAGGGCGAACATATAAACGATAACACCGCCCTAACTACCTATTTTTATATAGTTAGGGCGGTACTATCGCAAATACATCCCCTCTTTCCCCCCCCCTATCTCATGGGGACAGTATCAGTTTTGAAAACGGACATTAAAGGGGGAGCATTATCACTCTATAACCCAATCTATCCAATTTTCAGGCGTAACGATGCACTTATCTTTCACCTGATAAGCAGAAAGGAAAGAGGCCGGGAACTTTGTATTGGCACGCTTAGGATTCCACTTCATTTCAAACAGGGAAAACTGACCATCACACTCCTCCAGATAATCAATCTCCTGCTGCTGACTGGTACGCCAAAAATAGCTGTTTACATATCGTCCAGCATTTTGATTGACCTTCATTCGCTCACTAATGAAGAAGTTTTCCCACAAAGCCCCCACATCCTGCCGGAGAGCAAGAGGTGCAAAGTTTTGCAAAATAGCATTACGTATTCCATTATCATAAAAGTAGAATTTCTTAGCACGTTTCAACTCCGTACGTAAGTTGCGACTAAAGCCATTCAACTTGAATATGATATAACACTTTTCGAGCAAATCAATGTACTTCTCTACCGTTTTATTATCTGTTCCTACGGTTTGCGCCAACTCATTATATGAAACTTCACTTGTAACCTGCAGTGCCAAGGCAGTAAGCAGCTTGGACAACAGGGCTGGGCGCCGAACACTTTCTAAATTCAACAAGTCCTTATACAGATAACTGTTAGACAAATTATACAGCAACTCCTTTGCATCCGTCTCATGATTCATGATATCTGGATAAGAACCATAAATAAGCCGATTCTCTAATGTTTGTTTTACACTAAGCAGTCCATGAGCCTTCATCAGTTCTCCTGTAGAAAAAGGGAAAAGATGGTACTCAAACTTGCGTCCTGTCAAAGGTTCGTTGAGCTTATTCTGCAATTCAAAAGAGGAGGAACCTGTCACCAAGAGTTGTACATCTGGGAAATTATCCGTGATTCGTTTCAAAACCATCCCGATATTCTCTACCCGTTGAGCCTCGTCTATCACAACAATAAGATTGTTGCCTATAAGCAGACGCAACTCAGAAGAATTTGCCTTTGCCAGCAACTCTCTTACTTCTGGTTCATCGCAATTCAACATAAGAGTAGGTTCATCACGATTCTCGAGCACCATTTTAAACAGCGTGCTCTTACCCACTTGTCTGGCTCCAATCACGATGATAGCCTTCCCGGAAAATATCCGGGCTTCAATTGTATCTTGTATTTGACGACGTATCATAAATATCCTTTCTTTTAAGTTATGAATCCTTCTTTCTTTCGGATGCAAAGATAAGGAAAAATAATCGTAATCCCAAAATTTATACCTATTTTTGGGATTACAATCCCAAAAAACATAGTAAATTTTGGGATTAGAGCGTTATTTCAACGTTTTTCACCGACCTTCTCCCCCTATCTCATGGGGGCAGTATCAGTTATGAAAACGGACATTAAAGGGGGTAGGCTTCCACATTCCATAAGAGAAAAGGGAGGGGAATTGCGGCAAGCATTCCCCTATATATAATAAGGTGTAAGCTCAGAAGTACAATCGGGAAAGGAAGAGGTAAACAGGCTTCAGCGGGAGAAAGACACACCTCTTCAACTACGTCTCCCAAAAGTTTAAGAAATGCTAAAAAGTCCCTTTTGGGGGCATTTTTCACTAAAAAAATACATTTTTTTGGCCAATTGATCCAAATCAAGGCAAATTTGAACCAATTTGAACCAATTCAGTTTCATTTATTTTATATATCTTTGCACCCAAATATGAGTTAGTTATCAACGTAAATTGATATTCTTAACGATTGCATAAAGTAAATGAAATTATTCTTATAGGGGATATGACTATACTACTTATCATATTAATAGGAATCGGAATATTTGTACTTCTCGGCATTCTAGGCTGGGGAATACAGCTTTTGGGATTTCTCGGAGGACTCTTAGGTGAAGGCATCACTGGATGCATAGGATGCTTCATCAAGTTCTTTTGGGTGATTCTGCTAATAGCTATATTTATTGCGCTGATACAATAACCAGTCATTTAATCTTAAAAACAATAACCATTATGACATATTGCAAGAAATGCGGCGCAATGCTGCAACCGGTAATGAAATTCTGTACGAAGTGTGGACAACCTATTGACTTGCAACCACAGGCTCCAACCCAGCCACAAGGAGTTAGCAAGCCTCAACGTCCTCAACCACTGAAAGCTATGGCTCCTCAACAGCCTATGAAGCCTCAACCTATGAGACCTCAAGCACCAGGTATGCCCCCAAAACCGATGCAGACTCAGCGCCCAGTAATGCCTCAGGCTCTACAGACTCCACAAGCCAGCAAGGGTATGTTCACCAATGCCGTTCGCTCTGTAGCAAACGCCATGACTGGTGGTGCACTCAATCGCCAGATTGCAGAAGAACAGAGAAGAGCCGTTAACCAGCAAGCTACTGAAAGCCAGTCGGAAATCCGTGATGCCAGAAATGCACAGCAGCAGGCTGAACAGGCACAGATTGCAGCCGAAAGAGAAGCTGAACGTAGCCGCGACCGCCGCAGTATGGAAGCTGTGGATGGTGTTGACGTGGTAAGAGGCAGAACCATCTGGAATATCCAACCAGGAGAAATCGCCCGCAAGATTAGCGAACGGGAACTCGACGAAATAGAAAAACTGAAAGGTATCATCGTTCAGGAAGGTTGCACCGCCATCATTTTTGCCAATGGTGAGCTGGTTTCAACCCTCTCAGCAGGTGCATACCTCTTTTATAAGTCTGTAGAAGAAGAGCAGGCTGCTATCAAGAATGCGGTAGAAAAGGCTGAGAAAGATATGGCTGAAGCCGAAAAGCGTGAACGAGACCGCAAGCGCCAGGCTGAGCCTCCCTTCCGCCAGCTCGGTATCGTAGGAGAAGTAGGCCGTGGCTTCAACTGGCTCGGTCGCATCATCTTCGGCGAAAAGAAAGGTGAACAGAAAGAAAAAGCCAAGAAGCGCCAACTGGATTATGCCCGCATCTTAGCCCGCATCACCCAGGCTCCTATCCTGTCGGTCTATATCGTCAGCAACCGTTTCATCACCCTCACCTTTGGTGGAGCAATGAACGAGAATGGCGAACTTGCCTTTCAGCCATACACCATTCCGATGGGCATCCATGATGTGCAGATTGGAGTATCTCTCCAGATGAGCATCAGCGATATTCATACCTTCGCCACCAATTATCTTACCGACCGCAACAGCGTAACAACTAGAGAATTACAGCAGTTGCTCAATGGTACCATAGAAACCCTGTTGCGCCAGGAACTCCGCAACCAGAACTACGAGTCTGCCGGACTGACTGCAGAAACAGTAAATGTACTGAAAGAGAAAATCCGCCAGACGATCAACCAACAGGTATTCGGCATAGAATGCACTCAGGTTCTGAATATCACCGACAGCAACCAGGACTTTGAGCGTTTCCGTCAGGTAGAACGCCAGCTCTATAACACAGAGAAGGAACTCGACTTCATGCACCGCACCGGAGAATTCCGAAACCGAATGGAAGTTGAGGCCAACTCCCAGCAGATTTCTTCTGCACAAAACGCCGAGGATTTGCGCCATGCCCTCCAGGGCATCAACAAAGACCAGTTGCTCCACGATGATGAGTTGGAGGAATTCGTCCAGATGCTCGAAAGTCAGAAGCGCATCCGCCAGGCTAAGACCCAGGAAGAGGAGTTCGAAGCCCTGGAAGACCTCCGCAAGAACCGTCTGGTCAAGCAGGAGGAAATGGAAGTGCTCGAAGATGAACTTGCACACAAGAAGATTCCTCGTGAGGAAATCACGGAAATCATGCGCATCCAGAGCCAGCAGAACATCGACACAGCCCGTCTCAAGGCAGAATGGGCACTCGATGATTCCCGTACCGACCACGACTGGGAACGTGAAGATCTGGAACGCCGCCGCAACTGGGGCATCGAAGATGAAGAGCGTGAACGCCAGTGGATGCTGGAAGAAAAGGAATACAACCGCGACTTCAACCGCAAGGCGAAGGAGGATGATTACGACTTCCAGCAGATGATGCGTCAACGCGAACTGGATAAGGAAGACCACCTCCTGGCACGCAACGAGAAACTGGAAGACGACCGCCTTGCCTATGAGCGCAACCGCCAGGAAAAAATGGACGATGACCAGTTGGAAGCCAACCGCCACCAGCGTCAGATGGACAAGCTGCAGCAGATGGCTCAGATGCAGGCACAGCTCGACCAGCAGAAATATCAGCACGAAGAGAACGTAGCCACCATTCAGAGCAATGAGCAGATGAATCGTGACAACCATTTCGCCAATATGACCGCCGAACAGATTCGTGCCGCACAACTCTCCCACCTCACCGGAGATGCACAGGTAGCTATGGCAAACGCCTATAACGGCGAGAAGGAAGCCGAAAACCTGCGACAGACTGCAGCAGAAAAGGAAGCAATGATGCAGCAGATGCTACAGATGCAACATGAGAACAGCAATGCCCAGATGGAAGCCATGATGAAGATGGCCGGCATGATAAAAGATACAGCCACCGGCATCAGCGGCGCCCAGCAAAGCCAGCAGCAACAGCGCATCAACCAGCTGGAAGAGGAAAACCGACGCCAACAGGAGCGAGTAGATCATACCCAGGATGTGGCTATGAACAACATCTCGCAAGTAAGCACTGCTGCCGCCAACAATCTGAACGCCTTCAATGGCGGACTCGGTGGAAATACAGCAGGAAGCCAAGCAGCTCCACAACAGGCAGCTCCTCAGCAGGAATTGATAGAATGCCAGTGCTACAACTGTGGACACACCATCCACATTGCACCAGGCACTCCAAACTGTCCAGACTGTGGCGCACCTTTCCAATGGTAAGCCCTCTCCAGAAAATGCAACAAGAAGTCTAAACATATAAAGTAATCAGACTATGAGCGATATTAAACTTGATGGTGATGCGGCTGTGGTAGGCGGAATCCATTCCGACTCCCACAATACGCAAAACAACTATAACACCTCAACAACAACCCATACCACCAACAACAGTACGGTTAACAACCAGACTGTATATGAGGCACAGAAGACTCAGACTGAGATCTATCAGCAGAATGAGACTCTCTTTCTGCAGGCTGTGCAGGAACGACTGGAGGATGGCAAGTTGGATAATCAGAAGTTGGCAGAACTCAACCAGTTGAGCATCCAATGGCATATTGCTCCCCTAAGAGCCAACCAGATCATAGATCAGGTACGTCAGAACATCCATATCCTGCAAGGCAGCAAGGGTAACGAATTCCTGGCAGAGCAGATTCTGACCGAGGTCTTCAATGCCATCCAGACCAACCATACCGACATTCTGAAACGCAAGTTCAACAGTCTGGAGCAGTTGTCACGTGTGATGACGAATGATAACAACATCCAGTTCTACTATCATCTGTTGCTTGCCTCGATGTACCCCGACAAGTGCGCCCTTGCCTTCTTCGGTTCCCGTACCGATAACTACTGGCAACTCTTCTGGACTCATGTAGCGTTCATCAAGACCGGCAATATCGACAATGCCACCGTGCTTCTGCCAAGAATGGGCGGTTTCGGTTGTCCGCAAGGCGACATCGCCCTACTGATGGCTCTTGATAATCTTGCCGACTACCACAAGAATGGAAAGCAGGATTACTACATGCAGCAGACCATCCAGTATCTCGACCAGGCCGTGCAAAACGGAATGAGTGAACCGCTAAGTGCCCTATGGTATGCCGTAAAGGAGATGTTGGAGGATAAGCCTCAGCCAGAAGAATGGTATCAGTTCTATTGCGACACAACCCTTTCGGAATTCATCCCGAAGGAGAAGAGCAAGATGGCTGTACCACCACAGATGCCTACACCTCCTCCGATGCCAAAGTTTAATGCCCAGAACGTGAAGCTCAATCAGATGAGAGGCTTCAATCCTCTGCAGGCAGCCAACAATATGGGACTGGGAAGCGTCAATGCGATCAGTCAGCAGCCTCAAATGGCAAGTATGCCGGGCAGTACAACTCCTCCCCCTATGCCGGGAGCCTCATCGGTTCCTCCTATGCCGGGACAAAGCAAGGCGGCTCCACAGCCGGAAGCCGTGCAGATGGCATCAGAAGCAAGAACAGCCGATGAACCAATCGACCAGCCCGACCCCTTGGAAGACCACTACGGCATCATCCTAACAGATGGCAATGCACTGGCTAGAAAATACGGTTGCTCCATCCAGGAAGTATATGATGTCTTCAACGACTTCATACAGAATGCCTACGACCAGCAGATGTACTGGACATTTCTCGACATCTCGCAATATGGACTGGATTCCACCCACGAAACTCCATCCTGGATAGAATGCAATGAAGCAGTATCCCGCTGCATCGCAGACAACAACCTGACAGCTGGTCCCGACCTACACCTATTTATAATAGGAGGTGACGATGTGATTCCTATCCCTCGCGTCGAAGACCCATGGCCGTATGGCGGCGAGCGAATCCCTACAGATACCTGCTATGCCTTCGAAGGCACCTATATCGTAGATTTGCTGGATAGTCGCGATTCAGACTTCACCGTAGGTTGCGCCCGCAACAATGTGGCTCGTCTGCCTTTGGAAGACGGTCAGCTCGATACGGATATCCGAAGCGACATCGGTGCCTACTTCAACATCAGTGGAATGTATGGCGGCGGTATTCCTGTTGGCAATGTTCTGATGATCAGCAACCGCGACTGGATTCCAGCCAGCTGCACGATGACCCAGCACCTGCCGCTTCTTTACAATACCGACGATCCTGAGCTGATCCGCAACGGAATGTATATCAGTCCGAAGCTGCTGACCGAAGATTCGGAAAGCCTCAGCATCTATTGCAAGTCTCTGGACAAGGCAGATATGCTGATGTTCAATCTTCATGGTGCCGATGCAGAGGGTATGTGCGGATTCTATAGTGAGGATGAAGCATTCAATCCTTCGCTCCTCAACCAAGGCAGGGCAAGAGTCTTCAATACCGTGGCTTGTTTCGGAGCCCGATATGCCGGTTACAAACGAAACGACTCCATGTTGCTCAGCGCCCTCTACGGAGGTGGCGTATTGCTCTATACCGGTTCGCTCATTCCTGTTCCGATGTTCTCTAATGAGGAAACGGATGAAGCCCGCCAACTTCTGTTGAATCCGGGCACAGGCAGCGAGGTGCTGATGCGCCTCTATCCGCTCTATCAGTTCAAGGGTATGACGGGCGGAAAGGCGATGCTCCAGGCTAAGTGCGATTACTTCAACATGTGCCGACATGTAGAGGATGACTGTTTCTCTATGAGCACCGCCCTGATGTTCTGTCTCTACGGCAACCCGATGCTCCATGTCCGTCGCAGAGAATATGTGGTAGAATCAGCACTGCAGAATGATGCGATGCCACCAGCTCCAATCAAGGCCGACGGCTCTCCGCTCAAGAAGACCATGCGACAGCGCCTGCTGCAGAAGGATAAGAGCAACCAGTCTCTCATCGACCAGATTCGTGGTTATGTGGATGAGAATCTCAATGCTATCCGAAACATGGTAGAGCAGCATCTGTACCAGCAGCTGGGCTTGAAACCGGAAATGCTGGATAGCATCGACCAGGTAAGCCGACCTACCATCGACGGCAATTACGAAACGGGATATTCATTCAACTATCACGACGCAAACCGCCAATATGGAGCAGACACCTTCGTAGAAGTAGATGCCCAGGGCAAGACGAAGCGAATCTATACAACAAAATAATCTGTCCCCTACAAAGGGATTCTATAGTAAATAACAAAAATAATAACAATCATAAAAACTGAAACATATGGGATTTTTTGGTTTTAAATCTTCTAAGGAAGTAGAAGAAGAGAAAAGACAGGCTGCCGAGGAAGCAGCGAGAAGAGTGGAACAGAACAACCTGACCAACCTCAGCAACCTGAGCAAGGGAAGTCAGCTGAACTTCGCCATCCCTTATTTTAATGTCTTCGACCCACGTCTGCAAGATTATGGCGTACCAGTATCTGTACATGGTGCCGTAGTATATGCTATCGAGGACATGGATCTCTTCCATAGTGTGAACCGAAATGAGGGTTACAGCGACGAGACTTTCAAGAACAAGCTTCGTGGCCAGCTCACCAAGTTCATCAAGAGTGTAGTTAGCAATGCCCCTTCTGACGCTCAGATTCCTGTAGTTCAGATTGAGCGCAAGATTTTTGAGATTAGCGAACTCATCCAGCAGCGTGTTACTCCACAGGTAGAGAAGCTTTTCGGCATCACCATCCGCAGTCTCGACATCACAGGCATCAACGTAGATAAGGAGAGCCGTGGTTATCGTGAACTCAAAGCCCTCACTGCCGACCTGGAGAAGGAGCGTATGATGGCTCAGCATAATGCCCAGATTTCCAACTTCAACCTCAACAACGACCTTCAGCAGGATATGCTCAAGAAGCAGTCTGAGCTGAATCTCGATGCCATGGGCAGAAAGCAGGAACTCGACCTTGGCGGTCAGGAGGAATTGCAGCGCATGAACTTGGAGAACCAACGTGAAACCATGCGTATTCAGCGTGAGGAGATGCAGCGTGCTTCTCGTCTCCAGACAGAGCAGACCTTTATGGGTGCTCATCAGGCAAACCTCAATGCTGGTGTTCTCAACAATGCTACAGATAATGGTATCAATGCTTTCCGCCAGCAGACTATGGGTGGTATGAACAATATGGGGCAGATGGGTGGTGCGCCTCAAATGCCAGGTCAGAAAGGCATGGGTGGTGCGCCTCAGATGCCAGGCATGGGTACCGCAGTTCCTCAGGTGCAATATTTTATTGGTATCAATGGTCAGCAGTATGGTCCATACGATTGGAACAAGCTCCAGCAGCTCGTTCAGCAGGGTCAGCTCACCCAGCAGTCATACGTTTGGAAGAATGGCATGGCGCAGTGGGAGTTTGCCGGCAATGTAGCAGAACTCGCTCCATTGTTCCAAGGCACCGCCCCACAGATGCCGGGAATGCCTCCTACTATGCCGGGGATGTAATTTCCCGGCAGCTATAATACAAACAAAAGTAAGAACATTAAATTTTTGATAATATGGGATTATTCAAAAAATTAGTCGGTGATATCGCAAAGACAGTAGGTGAAAGCCTGGAAGAAGTTTCAAACGAAGCCAAAAAGAGTTTCCAAGAGGCTCGCGAAGAGGTAAGAAAGAACATCCAGGAAGCAAAGCTGAATCAATCCAACTATGATGATGACGATGATGATGACAATTGGGATTATCCATTAACAAAGTTATCAGATGATGACGATGATATACGAATCCAGTTAGGCACTTTTAAAAATGGCGTTTTAACCATCAACGAGGGACATACAACTCTCGGCGAAGATGCCTTGGAGGGTTATAAGAAAATTAGAAAAGTTGTCTTCCCTTCAACCCTTAGAGAAATTGATGGATGTTTTTTCAGTGAGCATGGACATGAGGACTATCTTGAAGAGGTAGATTTCTCAAAGGTTAAATTATTGAAGGAAATTCCAGACTGTCTGTTTGAAAATTGTAAGAGACTTCAAGAAATAAACTTTCCTGAAGGAGTAGAAATAATAGATAGTGAAGTGTTCGATAGATGCACCAACCTCCGCAAGATAACATTTCCAAGTACCCTAAAGTCGCTCCAAAGCACAACATATAAATGTAAGAATATCGAAGAATTGGATTTGTCCAAGGTTCATCTGTTGGAAGAAATTCCAGATAATTTCATTGGTGAAAATTGCAAGATTGAGACACTTGTCATTCCTGTAGGAGTAAAAATTGTGGGTGATGAATTTGCCTCAAGCAAGAGCATTAGAGAGGTATATGTACCTTACACTGTTGAAGAAATCGGCACTCTCAATGATGACGAATACGCACCTGATGTGTATATCTACACCAATAAACTGACGGATATAGAAAGTCTATGTGCCAATATTAAGACTCTGTATGTACCAGAAGAGTTATATGTCTACTACGCCGAGCTTCTAAAAGATGTTGACGATACAGAAGTTCGTCTTCGTAAGATGCCTGCAGACAAGTTGGATTTCTATGGGACACCTGTTCCATCACTTACCGAAGTGGACGAAGAAGACAATTCTGCTCCTCAGATGCCAGAACAGGATCAAGACATAGAGACACCTATTGTAGAGGAAGAAACTGAGGAGTTAGAGGACGAAACCAAGGATATCCAGGACGAAACAGAAGAGATTCCAACAATACAGAAGTCTCCTGGCAACCTATTCTCTGATGGTCTTGAGGAGCTCATCAATTCTGTAGCAGAAAGCGATGAGCTGACAGACAAAAAGAAGGAGATTGTCTTACGCCGTGCTGTCAAGGAGGGAGAAGATCCTGATGAGGTAGAAATGGTGCTTGAGGCAAGATTCTACGAGAAGCATAATTAATACATATAACTGAAAATAATAACAAATAGAATTTCCTACGATGTATAACGAACAAATTGAATCACTTATCACTGCAGCTTTGGCAGATGGTGTATTGACTGACAAAGAGAAGAATCTTCTCTTCAAGAAGGCCGAGGCCATGGGCATCGACCGCGACGAGTTTGAACTGGTACTTGAGGGTCGTCTTGCTAAACGCAAGAAAGAAATGGAAGCACAGGCTCCTCAGGCAGCTAAGCCTGCTAAGAAGAAAGGTGCAATTCCACAGGAGCTTGATGACCTCATCAAAGAGTACCTTACCGACGGCATCATCTCTGCCAAGGAGCGTCAGGTGCTTTTGAATAAAGCACAGGCTCTGGGTTTGAATGTTGACGAGGTTGATCTGTACATTGATGCACAGCAGCAAAAGGCAGATCAGGCTGTAGCAGCTGCTGTGAACAAGCGTCGTGGCAAGACCTGCCCTTACTGCGGTAGCTCTATTCCAGAACTGACCGACAAGTGTCCTAACTGTGGTGGCAACATCACCCCTGAGGCAAGTAAGGAATTGGAGGAGATTATCGAGCATCTTGAGTCTGCTTTGGTAAACTTCAAGTCTGGAGAAGATGTTGATAAGAGCAAAGCTGAGGTGGAGCGCTATGTTCGCAAAGCAAGAATGTACTATGGTAACAATCCTAAGATACAGCGTTTGCTTGATGAGGTTGAGGCTGAATCAGAAGCAGCAAAGGTAGATGCAAAAAAGAGATTCTGGTTGGATTTAATAAGAAGAAATAAGCAGATTGTAATAATTGTTGTAGGATTTATTGGTCTTGCTGTTTTTGGTTTTACTGTTTATAATTTGCTTTCTCCTGACAGAGCTTACAATAATGCCCTAAAAGAGGTTGAAGCAACAACTGAGCAAGTTGTGGATATGATAAATGATGGCAACTTCAAAGGTGCAAAATCAAAATTAACAACTCTTTCTTTTGCAGTAGTAGAAGGTAGCGATCACAAGTTTGTTACAATAACAGATTTTGATGGTGCATATTTAGCTTTGATAAAGGCATACATAAAAGCGGATGACCTTGATAATGCAGAAGAAGTGGGCACCACCTATATGGGAAAGATTGATAATGAAATGACTTGGCAAGATACTTCTTGCTACAAAACACTTAAAAAGGAATTTAAGAAAAGGAACCGTGACTTCTCTGCTTTAAAATCACAATATGATTATGACGATTAAGTCGAATAATGATATCTTCAGATAATAATTAGAAATATTAAACCATTAATTATCATTAGTGTCCCGATTTTAACGGGACACTAATGACCATTTATATAAAAACAGAAATTATGGAAAAATTTGTGGAAACCTTAAACAACAATCCTATATTCCAACTTTCCCTATCTTCTAAGGAGTTGTTTCACAGCAACTTTTTGGCATGGTTGGCAGAAGACGACAATACACGTTGTGTATTCAACAAAGTAATGCAAACATGGCTAGACGACAAGAACTGGGAGTATAAGCCTAACAAGATGGAAGTAAAGCGTGAATATAATCATTTTGATTTTTGCGTTTGCGACAAACTTTCTATTGACGGCAACGATGTAACCGGAAGCGTGCGGGTGGTTCTCGAAAACAAATTCAAGAGCATAGCATATACGGCTCAGCTTGTGGACTATAAGGAAAGAACAGTAACTCTGAATGAGGAAGGTTATAAGAATAATTATAAAGCAAATAAAGCCAACAATGGTAAAAATCTCCCCAGAGGTTGGAGAAAAAAGGTGGAACATCCAAATACAAAGTACATCTTGCTGACTTTGGCTGATAATTTCTTAGACAAAGACGAAATCTTAAGCTTAGGATGGAAGATTGTTACATACGCAGAGTATGCAAAGCTTTTAAGAACTATTATTGGGGAATTGAAAGATGACGAGATAATGGGAAATAAGGCCTTCTATATTGAACTCATTGCGCAATATTGCAATTTCATAGAGATGTTCTCAAAGCATATCAATAAATGCTTAGACGATGTCAAAGAAGACAAATACTGGGATATCCTCAAGAATGATGACTTTTCGGCTGTGCGCTGCAATGATATTTGGCAGAAAGTGTTGATGCATAAGTATGCCCAAAAACTCAACAAGCTTACTCAAGAGAAATTCCCAGGCACTGAGATTGTTTTTAACGACAAAGACGCTTGGAATGAAAAAAGCGACCGACCTTTGATGATTCGCGTTGCATATTTCCGTAACGAGGCTCTGGTTGAGCTGAAATACTTATTAAATAATGGCGTTGTATTCTGTGTCCAGCAACAAGGAGATAACAACCTTAGTATTGGCATAGTGGTAAAACAGGAAGAAACGATTAAAAAAGTTGTCAGACAGCAGGACAAGGCAAAATGGTATGCTAACATCAAGAAACTTGTCGCCCAAAAGAAACTTGATAAAATAATAACAGGTGACACTTTCAACTCTTTCCAGTCAGAAGGATCAAGCGGTTATTACTATATACATAATTCTGAGAAGCTTAATATCAAGAATACATTAGAAAAAATGGTGAAGTTAATGGAAGATGCAATAAGTGCTACCAAACAGAAATAGGACAAAATATGTGCAAGTTACGCAAGGAAGAAAGTGTTTGGGGAGTTTCGACCTCAAATGTCAGAGCCGGAAACTATACCAGATATGCCAGACTATCTGGATATCCTGCTCTGCAAAAAGGACGGAAGTATCTTCTACGAAATGGATATCGAAAGACGTGCCATCAACATCCCGCTCGACTTTCAGCTGGAAGGATTGGTCTTGGAAATCGACATCACCAACTGTGATGGAACAAAATACAAAAAGATACACCACTTTGTCAGAAGGGAAACTACAAAAATCAGATTGACCCCGATGAAGGTTGTCTCCCGGAACTTAGATCTCAGATTCTCAAGTTTCATAAATTCTTAAAATAACCATCCCATGACATACGAAGAATTCAAGCAATTGGCTGAACATCCACAGCATCGGGATGTTCCTGCCATCTTCAAGCTCGAAGTTTTAGAAACAGAAGAGCTGGAGGAGAAAAAGCGTTCACATTATCCGAAATATAAGGTGAACACCTATTGTCCGCAAGCCTTCACTACAACTTTGGAGGAGGCAGAGAGACTGATGCACCAGGATGTCCTTTACCGCAAGAAGATGAAGGAGGAAGACGACTATCCGCTGGATACCTTCTGCTATTATATCTCGGAGATTCCAATGGGACTGTTGCACTACGACCGCGAATGTCTTTCGGAAAGGATGTATGATGGGGAAGGAAAACTGATCGACCAGTCTTACTGCTGTTCGCGTTTCAGCATTTACTATCCCGGAGTCTGCGATTTGCCTGCATACGACCGTCATCCTGACGAGACCTTCCGAGGCAGAAACGCAGAACAGATCAGATTCAAGAAGGGTGACATCGTGGAAGTATATCGTGGCGATGAGGTAAAACTTGCCATCGTTGTCGGAACTCCGCTTACCACCGAATGGATCTGGGAAAGAAACCAGGCTGCCAAGGATAAAAGGGGATTGGATGAACTGCCATACGATGAAACGGATGACAGCTATACCGTGATTGATGGTCCCGGCTACGAATACCACGACCATGTTCCGTCGCTGTATGTCTTCGCCCCTCACTATCATGTGCCGCTCTATCTTCAGAGACGATTCAAGGATTATCTGGAAAAGGCTGAGAAAAAGCAGAAAGAAGAGGAGGAGAAAGACAGGATTTTCCGCCAGGCTCACGATTGCAGTTTCAGCAACAAGGAACAGATAGAGAAGTCAGAAAAGTGCGGCTGTTTCTTCTGCGGCGAAATCTTCTCGCCATCCGAAATCACGGATTACCTTCCTGATGAGCCGCCTACAGCCGAATGTCCCTTCTGCCATACCGACTCCGTAATAGGTGATGCCTCCGGCTTCCCTATCACCAAGGATTTCTTGAAGAAAATGAGGAAGAGATATTTCTAGGCAAAACAAGAAAAATCGCCCTAACTACCTGTTTTTTTATACAGTTAGAGGGGGTGCTATTAATAAAAAAGAAGCAGGATGGAAGACTGGTCCACCCTGCTATTTTTATTAGAATACCTTTACGAAACGGTCGATATCGATAGAAAGGCCTACCGTGAAGGTGCGACCGGTGGTCATCGCCGAACTCCAATAATAGTTCTTTGGCGTATAACCGAAAAGATTATCTACTGTGAAATTCAGATTGACGGCATCCAGGAATCGCTGCTGAAGCGTGAACTTCCACAACTGATAACTGCTGTCATGCTTCTTGATGTTCGTATCAGGAGAAGACAAGTATCTGCCTGACAGAGCGGCATTGATGCGATAGAACGAACAGAGTTGGCGATCGTAGTCGAGACGCCAGGTGGCGGTATGAGGACGAGGCTGGGAGAACTGGGAATCTACACTTCTGCCACCCACATGGAGATAACTGTAGTCGAGTTTCACACCGAGTCCCATATCCGAACGGTACTGGGCACTGAAGTCGATGCCGCTCACCTCTACTCCATCCTCGTTGCAATAACGCGAAGCCACATCCGGCTGACCGGTTCCTGGGATATAATCGGCATAATCCTCGGTAGTGATACGCTTATCATACTTATTATAATAACCCATGAGAGTAAGACTATACTGACCAGTAAAGAAGCCAACATTCTTCACCCTTCCGGCATGCTCCAGCGCCAGGTTGTAGTTGTCGCTCTTCTCCGGCTTCAAATCCGGATTACCGTAAATCATCTGCATACCTGCCATATCAAAGTTCATATACATCTCCTTGAGCGTTGGGGCACGGAATCCGCCGGCATAGTTGGCACGGATGGAGAAGCCCTTCCACTTGGTCATCAGAGCCAGACGACCGGTAGTAGCATGCTGGCTGGATGCAGAGAAGTAATCATGACGAAGACTTGCCACGATGTTCAACCACTGCAAAGGATTGTAATCGAACTGGGCGAAGGCATCACATGAATTCTGATTCTTTGATTCATTATCCTCAAACTGATAGGTGGTAAGATAATCGTTCAGGAAATCTGCACCTACCGTCAATGTATTCTTGCCGAAGATATGGGAATAGAGGGCACGGACGGTGTTCTGACGGTTGGTATAATCGTGGTCGTGAGTACGCTCATCATTCACATATCGAGCCTTGTCATACTGGTCGAAGCCGTAAGAAATCTCCAGATTATCATTCTCCGAAAGATTCATCACGGTCTTCAGTCCGGCAGAATAATCCATGTAATGATCATCATAGTTGCTGCGCTTGCTGATACGATTGAAATAACCGCCACGACCTATCAGCTTCACCTTGTTAGAGAGCTTGTAGGTAAGACGCTCCTTCACATTGAAGGTCTCTCCACCATAGATATGGAGGATGTTGGATTCTGTATCGAAAGGACTGGTGAGCTGAACCTCATCCGATGTGGTGCGCTGGATGCTGGTCTGCGAATTCCATTTTCCGGCATTGAAGCTGAAGCTTCCACCGTGGCGCCACTCCTTGTTGAAGTCGTTGTAGCGGGTATTGACATTGGCAGTCCAAGGTTCGCTGTTTTCACGGGAGATGATGTTGACAACTCCGGCTACGGCATTGGCGCCATAGAGCGCCGAAGCAGCACCCTTTACTATCTCGATACGTCCTACATTATCCAAGTTCAGACGACTATAATCTACATTATCCATGGTTTCACCAGCCAATCGCTCGCCATCTACAAGGAAGAGCACGGCATTTCCACCGAAACCATTCATGTTGAGAGAAGTCTCCTGATTCATGGCATAGCCGAATTCCAGACCCGGCATCTGCTCGGTGAGGAGGTCCTGGATATTGGTAGCATCAGCTATCTTGATATCATTGGCGGTAATCAGACGGGTTACCACAGGAGCATCCTTCAAAGCCTTCGGAGTTCGGGTTGCGGTAACTACCACCTGATCGAGGGCTGTAGCATCCGGTTGAAGGCGAAGCACATGCTGGTCACCTTTTCTCTCATCCGCTTTCAGTACGAAAGTTTGAGTCTGATAGCCCACAAAGCTCACCTTCACTCTCACCGCTCCATCCTTGCTGTAAGGAATGCGGAAATATCCGTCTTCATCAGTTGTTACCCCACTCTTTGCATGCAAAATCTGGACGGTAGCACCCGCCAGAGGTGCGCCCGAATCATCGAGCACCCTACCCACGACATCGCCCTGGGTTTCGGCTTTCAGATTCAGGCACAATCCGCAAAGGATCAGGAATAGTGCGAATATCTTTTGTTTCATCGAGTTATATCAAAGTTTATCCAGAAACTATTCTCTTATTTTGTACAAACAAACTTACCAATCATTGGCATAGGCATTTTGCCATACTGCACAGAATAGTTGACGGTCAGGGTTTTGTCCTTCAATGTACCATGCAAAGTAACTGTGTACTTCTTCTCTGCACCATTCACGGTAATAGTACCTGCATAGTTCTCCTGAGAGAAAGCATAAGCACCGTTAGAACCGGAAGCCTTCACAGCAGGTACCTCCAGAGCAGGAAGAGCCATCATACCCTCGCCACAAGCTGGCAATGTAACCTTGACTGTAGCATCATCTACAGCCTCAATCTTCATGGTAAGGTTATCGTATGTAGAAGCCGTGCCCATTACAGTCATATCCAAACTTCCGGTATAGGTACCCGCAATTTCCTTTGCCGCAGCTACTGCTACAGGATCATCATCGCTGCTGCAAGAGCTGAATGCTACACACATAGAAACCAAAGCCAACATCATGGCCATCATTGTCTTAAACTTTTTCATTTTTCTTTATTTTTCTTTTAGTTACAATAATATTTTCTGTTTGAGGGGATTTGCAATCCCCGATTATTTATCTTCCGGAACATAGATGATTTCGCCATTCTCCAACTGGTAAGCAATGCCTACCTTCTTTCCCTTGTTGCCAGATTTATTGCTCTGGTCTTCAGAAGGAGTATAGCGATTGATCTTCTGTCCATCCTTGGTAATGATTTCCATATTCTCCTTGCCAGGGTTCTTCACCATCGTGAAGTTATCCTTGCTGAACATTTCCGTCATATTATAGCGCGAAACGAGTGCTACCATCAGGGCGAGGGCAAACACCATCGCCACATCGAAGAGGTTGCTCACTACGCTCATCGGATCATCATCCTCGCCATCATGCGCAAGCCTATTTCTGCGTCTCTGTCTCATAAATTATATATCTTTACTTTTTTACCTTTAAAAGCCTTTTTTACTTTTTTACCTTTTTACTTTTTACCTTTCCTCCAAAAGGTCTGCCATAAACTCAAGGTTGCTCATATCCTCGGTGTACCAGCGGTTCTTGGTCTGCTTGGTTACGAAACCGATGGCAGCAGAGAACAATCCCACTACGGTAGTAGCGAAAGCCACCTGCATATTGTAAGCCATCGAAGCAATATCGCCGGTAGAAAGACCTACCAGGGCAGGACCCATCGGAATCAAAGTACCCATCAAACCGAGCATCGGACCCATCTTCAGGAGTGTAGAAGGAAGAGAAAGATCCTTCTCAACAAACTGGGCATACTGGTCGAGGATGCGGTTCACCTGCGCCTTGCTCTGACGGTTGTCCACGAGTTTCTTCATATAGGATACGATGACAGCCTGCTTGTTCTTTGGCAAGCGATCGCCCAGGGTATCGATGTTATCGAGCGTCAGGGTGTTCATCTGTTCACGAATCTCCGCACCCGACTTGCGCTTTACAAGATACTGTCCGAAGAAACCTCCAAGGAGCAGCAAGGCTCTGAGGAAGAAGAAAATCAACAAAATAATCACAGGAACCAGCATGCCTGTGGAAATCCAAAACAATACGTCTGATATGTAATTCATTATACTCTATATTTTTTAATTTGATAATTGTAAATTGCCCATCCTATCGCCATTCCTACGATGACGATGGCGATAACGCCGAGAAGCGAGAGGGCATCAAAACTGTTGAATCCTGCCACCGCAGTCCTGCCATTCACCGTACCGATGATGCCCATCAATCCGAGCAGCACCTCTACCAGAAAAAGCAGTTCCAAGCGGATTGGTCGCTCCGGCAAGAGCCATCTCAAACCGTAGGTGAATACCGGCGTCAAGACCAGCAGCACTACGGCAAGCACCCATGCCACTACCTGGAACGATACGCCGGGAAGCAGGAAGATGGTCATCACCAGAACACTGAAAAGCACTGGGAAAACCAGCAAACCCGGGAAGTACTTCAGGAAGATGAAGAACACCCATTTGCGGCGACTCACATGTTCCGAAGTCTTCAGATCTACGTGGTGCACACAGAAAAGCATCGTGAGTGCCACATCGATACTCAGCAGCACCGCCATATCGAGCATCAGCTTCTGGTCGGCTATCCAGGCCGCAATCTGCGTCTTCGACTGTTCGATGGCAAGTGGCCAGGTCATTCCCACGAAGAAGGCTACGAGCACCGAGATGATCATAATCTCCTTCACTCCGTGGAAGGTCTGCTTCAGCACAAAACTGAAGCAAACCAATATCATCATTACTAAAACTAATGTCTCCATTTCTATTCAACCATATTCTTTCTTCTTCTGCGAATCAGAATCGCCAACATCACGAATGCTACGATGACGATGACACCTACTACGATGCCGCTCACCACAGTGGTGGTCTTTTGAGCTTCCTCATTCAGCGTCTCCTTCTTCATCACCATACCCTTGTCGCTGCTGTTCTTCGCAGCCTCAGCGTCGCGGATCTGCTCTACATTCTGCTGATATTCCTTGGCAGAAGCAGCATCGGTCTTGCTGGCGATATAGTTGCGCAGCTTGGCATTGTCGCAGACGAAACCGGAGCATGAAGGCTTATACTTGTTCACGGTCTCGGTATGAAGCTTGGCGATGTCCTTGAGCTGCTGAGGAGTAGCCTTCCACATTCCCTTGCGGGCACTCTCCATCATCACGGCGGTCATCTCCATCAGCGCAGCCGGATTCTGCTTGTCAAAAAACTCCTTGGTTCCGAGATGGTACTTGTCCTTGACATATACATTATAGATCTCGTCCCACATCTCCTTGTCGATTGCCTTTGGCTTCATCACATTCCAGCCGTAGGTATTGGTTACGATTTCGGCGAATGTGCTGGCACTGCTGGCTCCACCCTTCATCTTCTCCTTGATATAGGCTGGATTGAAGATGGTGGTTCTGCCCTCGATGCCGATAGCCTCCTTCACCTCCTGCATTCTCATATTGCTATGGTTGCGATAGTCGGCGAGATAAGCATCTGGATCCTTACCGGTTACGTTGCGCACTGCAAGGTTCATACCTCCCATAAACTCATATACGTGGTCGAGACTCAAAGCGCCCCAAGTGTTGCTCTGTCGTGGCTGAACTACCACATCAGTACGAGTCAGCGCTGCCTCGAAAGCAGCCTTGCGAACGGTCTCCCAGTTCTTCTCATCACCGTAGTAGGCACCCATATTGTTCAGATAGACCTCGGCAATCTGACTCTCCTTATCCCAGCGGTCGCCTGCGGTTACCATCTCCTGGATACCGGTGCCATAGTTGCCGTTTACGCCACCAAACACTCGATACATACTCACCTCGCGTGCCTCCTTTGGCGACATACCCTTCTCTACGAGCACCCGTTCCGATTCGGTAACACCGGCTTTCACCAGGTTGTCATACTTATCGCCCTTGGCATTTGCCGCCATCTCAATCGCCTTGTTGATGAGGAAGAGACGGGATGCTGCCAGGTCGCGGAGCTGACCGGAAGTCTGAACCACGACATCGATGCGAGGACGGCCCAACTGCTTGGATGGAATGAGACGCAGATCGGTAACACGGCCGAAGGCATCTCTTACCGGTTCTACACCGAGCATATAGAGAATCTGGGCGATGGTAGCACCCTCTGTTTCGATAAACTCGCTACTCCAGAGCGTGTAGCTTACCTTACGAGGATATTCACCCTTATGTCGCTCACAATACATCTTGATGGTATTGTCGCAAAGTTCCTTTGCCTTCTCCCAGGCATCCTCCGAAGGTGTATTCTCCACATTGATGGAGAAGAGGTTTCTACCGGTAGGCAGGGTGTTCGGATTCACAATCAGATCACCACCAGGAGATGGAGCGGTAAAGCCGCCATTCAGGGCATTCATCAGAGAAGACATCTCGTTGAACGGACTCTGACGGAGCGCCTCCGAATACTTGCCCACATTCTGCAAGGCATGCTCTACGGTAGTAATCGCCTGAGCCAGATGAATCTGCTGACGGGTATATTTAGGTGCTTTCGACATCATCATACCCTTATCTTTAGAAGATTTCAGAGATGCTTTGCCCTTGCCGGCTTTCGCCATCTTCGCCTTCTTCAAATCCTCCTGATACCATTTCTGTCCCTTCTTGATGGCTTCCATCATCTTGTCAGGGAAGTGACCGGTCTGCTCCATCTTCTCAAAAGCCTCACGACTCATCTGCGGAATCTTCTTCTTATGAGAAACCTTGGCAGCACGGAGCTCGCTTACCGTACGGTGGTCCACCCTCTTCGGCTTCGCCTCCTTCGCTCCACCCATCTGGTCTGCCATCTGCATCATCATCTGGATAGGATCCGGAGCTGCCTGCATCGCCTCTACCTTACGGGCCATCTGGAGTTCGGCAGGAGTGATTCCTACATAACGGCAGATGTATTCATCAGAAACCGAGGCTGAACCCAGAAGCTGGGTCACGGTATTGCGTGCCTTGCTCAGATAGAGACGGTCGAAAAGCTGCTTGTGCTTCTCCACACCCTCCTGAGCACGACCTTTCAGTTTATCTACTGCCAGCATTCCGTAGGCAATAGGATCTGTAGCCATCGCATAGACACTGGTGCGGACATCATCATTATCGTATGGCACACCCAGAGTATAGAGTTTACCGGTAATCTTCTCGTTTGCCAACTCTTCCGCAAAGTTCTCTACTCTTGCGATTTCATCTGCAGAATATGGCTTGTTCATCTGCTTGGCATCGAGTCCCAGTTCTCGGGCGATTCCCATCTTCACGGTCAGCGCCTTCACTTTCAGCGACTGTTCGGCAGATGCCTTCTTTTCGTAAGACTGGATGGCATCGCTCAACTGCTTATAGGTCTGTCGCAATTCGCTCTCCTTGAAAGGAGGAGTGAGATAGCTCTGGGTCTGGGCATAGGTACGGCGCTTGGCAATCATCGCCTCGCCCACATTGCCGATGGTATATATATAAAGATGTGGAACCACACCAATCAATCGGTCACTCCAGTCGTTGCTGTCGAGTGCCACCTGCTTTCTCGGGGTATATTCCAGCGAACCGTGGGTTCCGAAATGGATAAGTGCATCGGCACTGAAACCATAACGAGCCCAGAGATAAGAGGCAACATAGGTGTAAGGAGGTGCCTGGTCGGTGCCATGCACAATCTTGAAGGAGTCGCCTCCCACGCCTGCCATCACCTGTGGAAGCAGAGCCACATTACCAAACTGCAGTCTTGCCACCGCCAACTTACCGTCATCGGTAGCCATATATTTGCCAGGGAAGGAACCATAGAGCTGATTCAGCTCCTTGATCATCTTCTTAGACAAAGCCTTCTGTGTCCATCCGGCAAACTGCTGGGCGGTAACCAGGGCTGGATGTCCCGACTGGAGGAATTGGGTATAGGCTCCCTCTGCATAGGTTCCGAAGACGGCACCCTGAGCCTGGAACATCTTTGCCAGTTCCTGAGGATTGGCAGGCAACTTGCCTACATTATATCCCTCATTCTTCAAGCGAACCAGGAGATTGTAGAGCGATGGAACCACTTCCATTCCCGAAGCGGTGAGTGCATTCTGACCGGGACCCTTGAAGTAGAAGATGGCGATGCGCTTGCTGCTGTTCTTCTTGTTCTTCAGATTCACATAGCCCTGCACGCTCTCTACGAAACTCTCCATTCTGTCAGGGATGCCATAAACCTCCTGCAAGCCCTCCTTATTGATGCGCTGACCGAAAACCACGTATGGACGGATGGCACCATCAATCTCCGGAGTCACGATGCTCTGCGACATGAAGCCGCCATTCATTCCCTGCTTGTCGTTCTCCCAATCGGTGGTCAAGCGGTTGATATTAAGAGGTGAGAACAGAGGAATATTCTTCTGCTTCAGAAACTCTACGAAGTAATCTCCCAGTCTGCCATGCGCCATATTCACTACGGCATTCGCCTGGATACTGTCAGCATGATGACCGGCGATAAAGCTCTGCAGCTGGTTGATGCGATACACCATGAATCCCTTCTTCTCAAAAGCCTTCTCCATATCAGGAGCCGCACCCATAAAACCGGTGAGCAAGATGGTAGGAGCACCTTTCTTATATAATCCGTTCTTCGCCAGGAAGGCATTGTACTCACGGATGCTGTTGAAACCCAGTTCATCACCCTTTTCATCCTTCGGGTCGAAATGAGTCAGGAGATAGTTTGGTCGCTCATCCACACGTTCCGGTTCTGGAGCCATGAACTTCTTTCCGTCGATAAACTTGCGGATGTAAGCGAGCATACTGTGATAATTCTTCTTGCTGCCGTTCTCGATGTACTGCATCAGATAATCGGCATCGAAATTATCTACTGATACGATATTGTTGGCTGGGTTGGTAGCAGCATGAGTCAGGGTCGGCACCTTATAGGAAGCCTCTTCCAACTGCTTGCGCTGGTTCTCGTCGATTCGGAGTCCCATACCATTCACGATAATCATATCGTAATCATCCAGATGATCGAAATCATCGGTCGTGATCTCACTCAGTTTAATCATCGCATTGTCGTTGGCATGCGAAATCTGTCCCAGCGCAATAGCCTGATAGTTGAGGAAAGCGATGCGGGTAGTACCCACCCAGGCAGAGTAAGCCTTCGCCAAACCTCCCAGAACAATCACGGCCAACAAGGCCAGGAAGATGTGTTTCTTTTTAATCTTTCTGATTTTTCCTAATCCTTTTTTCATATCTATTCCTTTTTTCAGGCTGCAAAGGTAAGACTTATTTAGAAATTGTACAATACCGAGAAATTGTGATTTTCACATTTTTTATACTTAGAATTAGGTATCAGGTTAAACGCATAGATATAGTCTGTACTAATAAATAAGTAGTGTTTTCAGGACTTTTTCTTTCATTTCAGCTCTCAAAAAGAGGAATTATTCCGAAATATGCAGAAAGAGCGTAATCACCATTACGGCAATCACGCTCTTTCTACTTATAAACATAAAACATTACGAAGATGAAAGAAAAGTTTAGCAAACCTTCTTCTTGCGCTCACAATAGCGTTCGCATTGGGCGCAGATGTCATATCCCAGCATGGCACCCAAGATGAAATCCTCCTCCGGCGTAAGCTGGCACAACGGTTTGGTGATTATCATGCGGATAGCATCCAGACATTCTTTCTTACCAAAGAAGAGATTCAGACGGTCGTTGCCAACCGGCTGGATGATATAATCAATGTTCTGACGCTCTAATCTAGTTATAGCAAAAGACTCATATTTCTTGTTGAAGGTGTAGAGCACCAGGCGGCGCACGCCCTTCTTATATTCATATATATGATTCATCAGAACCTTCAAATCTACTGGTGTTGCGATTTCCTGCTGCATACTATCCGAATTTATCTGTTTTTAAACCAAGAATCAGAGAATTCCATCATTCTCCAAGTCTTGAAAAATATTTTTGTAAAATTATAACGCTGGCTTGATGGCCTCGAGCCAGGCATCGATACGCTCCTCTGTCTTGTCGTCCTCGTTCACCTCGTCGAGTGCGAGTCCCAGGAACTTGTCGCCATCAATTGCCTCACTGTCATCATAGGTGTATCCGTCTGTAGAAACACCAGGCAATACGGTAGCACCAGCCTCAACGGCAGCATCATAGAGTTCCTTCATGCCGCCACAGAATGTATCAGGGTAAGACTCGCTGTCGCCACAACCAAACAGGGCCACAGTCTTGCCAGCCAAGCCGACACTCTTCAATGTCTTCACGCCATCATACCAGTCGTCCTGCATCTCGTCGGCACCCCATGTAGAAGTACCGAGAAGAAGATTCTCATGACTTGTGATAGTAGCGTCATCGATGTTAGCTACATCTACAGCTTCCACGCCCAACTTAGAGGCGATGGTTTCGGCAATCGACTGGCATGAGCCAGTAGAAGAGCCATAAATTACGATTGTTGTTTTCATTTGTCTATATTACTTTTAGTTACATTTATTTTCGGGTGCAAAGATACGCCCTTTTCCCGTAATCTGCAATACCTAAAAATGATGGTTTCGCAGAAATACCTAAATATGGGGATAGATAAAAAGTTTTAGGACGATTCATCCTAAAACTTCTCTAATTTCAAAAGTTTTAGGACGATTCATCCTAAAACTTTCTTAAATATTCTACTTTTAGGATGATTTATCCTAAAAAAATAGTATCTTCGCAGCAAATATATAATCAAAGAGCAATGAAATGATATGAAACGAATAGAAAGAACGGAATATCTCAATAAACTGATCGCTTTCAAAGACAAGTCTCTTATCAAAGTGATAACCGGCATTCGCCGTTGCGGTAAATCCACCATTATGGAGATTTATCGTGACTGGCTTAAGAGGCAAGGTGTCAGTGCCGACCAAATCATCTATCTCAATTTCGAGGATTACGACTTCTATGAACTTCGTAATCCACATAACTTATACGCTTATATCAAGCCATTAATTCATCAAGACAAGATGACTTATATCTTCTTTGATGAGATACAACATGTGGAAGATTTCCCAGACATCATCAACAGCCTCAACCTGAAGCCAACAGTAGATCTCTATATTACGGGATCGAATGCCTATATGCTGTCAAGCGAAATCGCCACGTTACTATCCGGAAGATATGTGGAAATCGCAATGCTTCCCCTTTCATTCAGAGAGTATGTTGAAGGTATCGGAGGAACCGACAATCTTCCCAAAGCCTATACAGACTACATCACAAGGAGCAGTTTTCCATATACCCTTGAACTGGATACTCCCGCAGAAATCAGCGACTACCTGAATGGCGTATATAACACCATTGTAGTAAAGGATATCATGAGCAGGAAGAAGTTACCCGATGTCATGATGCTGGAAAGCGTTATCCGTTTCACAGCCGACAATATCGGCAACATCCTATCCACCAAGCGCATAGCCGACATCATGACTGCCGATGGAAGGAAAATAGACCAGAAAACCGTAGAACGATATCTGACCGCACTCTGCGAAACCTTCTTCGTATATGAAACCAAAAGATACAACATCAAGGGTAAGCAGCTGCTCAAGACATTGGGTAAATATTATCTAGTAGATATCGGTTTGAGAAGAATGCTCCTAGGTTCCCGCTCATTCGATGCCGGCCGCATCCTGGAGAACATCGTTTATCTGGAACTACTCCATCGCCAGCAGAAAGTATATATAGGAAAGATGGATAATCTGGAAGTAGATTTTGTAGCGATTGATGAAAACAATATCACGTATTATCAGGTAGCTGCTACCGTTAGAGATGAGACTACCTTAAAACGTGAATTGGCATCTCTGCAGCAGATCAATGACCAATATCCTAAGTATATCCTTACACTTGATGAAGACCCTACTGCCGATTACAACGGTATCAAGAGAATCAATGCCCTAAGATGGCTGATGGGAGAAATAGGATAGCCTATATTTCCTCAGAGTAACACCATAATATATAAGGCACAAAAATGATAATTCGATGAAAGATTTTGCAGCGATAGATTTCGAAACGGCCAACCAGCAGCGTACAAGTGTCTGCTCGGTGGGCATTGTGATAGTGAGGGATGGCGAGATTGCAGACAGCTACTACAGCCTCATCAAGCCCGAACCGGAATAGATGCTGAAGCCTGTACCTGGATAGCAAGAGAGCTGTTATAGTAAGTACCAGAACTGCATGAGGGTGTGTCATAAAGCCATGACACACCCTCTTCTGTTATTTGTCAATTTCAGCACGTATGAATATACCGTTATTGCTGTAATAGAGATCGTAGCCAGGAATATCAATTTCATATCCGCCAACCTCTTTTTCAATTTTGTAAGGCTTCAAATCAGGATATTTCTTTGCAATATCCTCAGCTATGACAGTAGGAATAATGCCTACAGGGATCTCAGAGTATTTGCACTCAACACTCGTCCACTCTCCCTTCTCATTAAACTCCACTTTAGAGCCATCACTGAGCAATACTTCATATTCCCAAAAGCCATTATCTTTCTCCTTTTCCACACGGCTGTATGATGCATCAGCAAAATATTGCTTTACAAACAGCTGTGCCGACATCGGCAATGCTGCATAATCAAACTCTTTATCTTCACTGCTGCATGAAACTGTAAAAAGGACCAGTAACATCGCAAATAATGTGGTAATAAATGGTCGTTTCATATTCATAATGTTATTGTTTAAAATTACTATAATATATTCTATAATCTCTTGAATCTAGGTTTGTTATGCAGATTCGTATCTATCGGTTACAAATATAATAGTTTTATTTTAGATAAGAATGATTTCAAACTCAAATTAACTATAATTCAATATTTTTTTATTTTTCCATTTGTTCTACTGCCATAGTTCTTAGTTGTTAGACTTATTCAGGTTACAATAGATATTGCATAGATAGAAATTACAAGGTAGACTTTTAGGTTCGGTTTTTGAAAGTGAATCCTGCTGGTAGTGATGCCGGCAGGATTCTGCGTTATTGTACTCTAATGCAGACTGCGCTTACTTAAATTCTTCAATCTACGGGCAAACTCAGGTGCAACCTCTATCCTATAACTCATTAAGCAAATCCTCCGCAGGAATAAAATCCATTTTTCCTTCGCGATGAAGCTTCAATTCCGTAAAGGTCTGATTGATACTAGCAAGGGCTTCTTCCAAATAGCTCTCGTCATTAGAAAGTACGCCCAAGCTATTATAAATATCAGTATTCAATTGCATCACATTCATTATCGAATCCTTTCTTTTAGCGATACATTGCGTAGAAATTCTGCACCTTGTCATGGAGCATAGAAGCATAGAGAAGACCATTCTTCCATTCGTCAGGAATATGGCATATTCCAAATTTAGCACCCAGGATAGCCCCTGCTACTGCAGCATTGGTATCCGCATCTCCGCCTGATAAAACAATCTTTAGGATACCCTCTTTATACGAGGTTGCATGCCAATAAGCCCATAGGGCAGCCCCTAAAGTTCTGAGCGTATATCCCATACTCTTTTCATCATCCAGACACAAAGAATCCAGACCTTCATAATATGCCAAGTCAACAAATGGAACGATTCGCTCATCATATTGTTTAGCAATGCCAATCACATCTTCTTCATCCAATATCCTGTCTTCAAAGACAAGAGCATGTATGATAGAAGAAACGACAACGCAAGAGCCAACACAGCGAGGATCAAAATGAGTTAACTTACAGATATTCTCAGCATTACTAGTCACATTTTCCTTCAGAAGTCCTACCACCGAAGTTCTCATGACGGCTCCATTAGCTGCAGCTTTTTTCTTTCCCATCTTCCAGATAATCTCTGCAGCCTTCTGTGGATTCGAAGTATAGTCGCCAAGAGCCATTACATTATAAGTATGCCGACCAATTCCCATGCCTCCGTTCATCATCCATTCCTTAAACCTTCTGGCAATATCAAGAACATCTACCTTTTGACAAGCCACAAAGGAATCTAAGATGCATAGCATCATGTCGGTATCATCAGTCCAATCGCCTCTTTGCCAACGACGACGATGATCATCCTGCACGATTTGTGAATAGTCCTCTATCCCATTAGGATAAAATTGATCCACCTCTTGCTTGGACATAAACTCCGTGCTCAGTCCCAAGGCATCTCCTACAGCTTGTCCGAAGATTGTGCCGAGGAATCTTTCTTTTATAGTTTCATGTTCCATTTTTTTTCTATTCATACAACCAACAAATCGTAAAGTCATCCATATCAATCACTCCTTGGTGATATAATCCTTTTAGATATTCCTCAAAAGTTAATTGATTATCAGATGCTTGAATTAATTTATCAATAACGTCGTTCTTGAAATTAAACCTCAATGTTTCTGCCGTCTTTAGTAATTGAGAATTACCAGAATGCTTTAGATATTCCTCTGCAAGTTCTTCGCCAAATTCCTTACAATGAGCTAACTCATACATCATTAAAATATAATGAGATAAAGCATCGCTGGCAGCAAAGACTACAGACGAATCATCTAAAACAAATTCACCATGTTTAAAGCCTTCTTCTTCCAACGGGTCTTTGCAACTAACCAATCTTGGAGGATTACAGAAATCTGCCAATTTCGTAAAACTATGTTCCAAAATACCAGTTTGAAAACTATAATGGAAAACAACACTATCACCATAAGCCATCCATTTTGCGACCTTTTCCTGAATCTTCCATGCAGCAGCAATAGTAGCGCACGAACCTTCGTTATAGAACTTATTCAGAAGAATGCCATCCCCTTGCTTTGCCTTTTCCTCATGCTCATTATAAAATGATTCCCAGATGCTATCCACCCATTCGTCAAGTTCTGTAAAAGACGTGATAGGTTTATTCTTTGGTAACTGCTCTATGAGATATTGCGACCATTCATCAGCAAACAAGCCACAGCCTCCTGCCCCATCCGATACCACTATGCAGGTATCAGATGAGAAGAAGGAATCTTCGTTTGCTACATGGTCATTCCATTTTGCTATGCTTACGCCTCTATTCATATATATTATAGGTTTTGATTAACGAGCATACTCGACAACGTACCAATCTTCATCATCTTGACCAATCGCTCCATACCGGTATTCACACCCATGGCATGATAACGGATGTCCGTTTGCTTATCACCAAAGATGGCACGAATCTGCTCATTATAATTTAGTGGCAAGAGACTCGACATATTATAAAGTTTCTCACCATATCCATTTCCGTTCAGTTCATCTACAGTTGCAGGGAACACTACTGATTCTGCATGTCCAGGTACAACGTGAATATTGAAGAACAAGACATTACCATCATTGGTAAACATCGACTTCAACTGATTAGCAAGTTGTTGCATTTCATCATGTGAGGTGCCATTATACTCACCATCAGTAATATTGATAATTGTAGGAGGATAACAATCCTTGTCATGATGCTCTTTCATCCAGTTTTCGAGCAGACCTTCTGCACGTTTGAAAGCTTTATCCATGTGTGTCCAACTACCATCATGGCGAGCTACCATCCATTGTTTCTTCTCTACTTCTTTGATGGTTATACCCTTACGGGTACGCACCTCTTCCTTCACCATTTTCTTTTGGTAAGGATTATCACGAATCTCTTCTGGAGTAACGAAGTCGCGTCCCTCCAAGTTACCATTCCAGGCACTATAAGCCCCAGTGCCATAACCTATCATGGCAATATCAAAGTAATGGCGAGTCTCATTATTCTTCACACATCGTTCCACCAACTCGTTGATTTGAGCATTTACGATACGGGCTACGGCCTCAGATAAAGTCATATCCTCACCATTAAAGGTGGTAATTCTGCGCATAGAAACACTCTGGTCAACCAGGAAGATGAATGCCGTAGGATGCTCACGGTCAACACGAGCCGTATACGCATTCTTGCTCTGCAACATCTGTGGTTGGCTTGGAATTGGAATACCAAAGTTGCCGATGTTCTTAATATACTTCAGAGGAATGGTGTTCTTTACCAATATCTCTGCTTGATAGAACGGTTGCTCATCCACATCGAAATCGAAGTGATTGCGAGCCTTGACTGTTTGGAAGTGAATCGTCTTGAAATCCTCCAGACTTCCACCCACATGAGCACCATTGCGCACAGCATTCCTGTCTGCATATTTGGTATTCTCATCATAAATCACCTCAGGGTCTATCTCCAGAATGACAGGGTTAGAAATTCTATCCTCATTCATTGCCACATACATCATTGGATGGTTCATGGTAAAGCTGACACGAACATAATGTTCCAGATTATCACGCTTATCCAACGACCAGGATGGAGAACCAGGTCCTCCACCTCCTGGTTTAGGAATATTGATACCACGTACCTCACAATCCTTCCAAGAATAGAGTCCTCCATTCTTGATAATATTCTCCAAGTTATCACGGTCTGTGAAGTGATAGAGCTTGGTGATATGATTTTGTTCGAGGATATTCTTAAAATCCTCCCAGTTACTTCTTCTGTTCATTGTTTTTGTCCTCCAATAATATATGTATGTTAGAATAACGTTAGTTGCTTTGGTTCTATTGTCTGTGGTTTCCACTTTTTATCACCAAAAGGATATAGACCTTCTACGTATGCCTTGATTAGAAAGGCATGCGAAAGAGGCTTCTTCGGGTCATCCACATCACAATTTGTATTATAATCCAAAAGTACGATAGTCTTAGTCTGGCTAGCCTCTCGTAATCTTTCTATAATACTTTGAACCTTATGTTCAAGAACCCACTTGTAAGTAGGAATATAAATCAGCTTTCGAGCCTCAATATATCCGAGCAATTCAGTTCCGTTTACTCCTTTGCGATGTCCAAGAGGCTTACCAAACTTGCGAACAGTTCTCTTAATATTCTTCATCGACTCATTCTTAAACATTTTCATATCTACATCTGCTCCTTCAAACACTTTCAATCCCTGCCAAATAGCCTCTACACAAGTAGCTGTCACTCCATCGCTGAATGGAACTGGTATTCCACCATGCGGATAGAATGGACTTAATTTGATTAAGCTATCTTTGGCATGGCTAGTTACATCCGCAATGATGGCATCGGGATGTTTCTTGAGAATATTCTCTAGCTTTTTACGTTTTGAGTCTATTAGTATCATAATTGCTTAAATATTTTATCTCCAAACCGGAAAATTAATTCTTGTTTAAGATTGTCAGGGAATTTGCATCCATAAAATGCACTATCACCTATGCTAGTAACACTAGAAGGGATAACTATCTCTGACAGAGAATCACAAACATAAAATGCACCTTTACCTATGCTAGTAACACTAGAAGGGATGACTATCTCTGACAGAGAACGACAATTCCAAAATGCCCAATCACATATGCTAGTAACACTAGAAGGGATGACTATCTCTGACAGAGAATTACAACCCCAAAATGCACTTTTACCTATGCTAGTAACACTAGAAGGAATGACTATCTCTGACAGAGAATCACAACTAGAAAATGCACGATCACCAATGCTAGTAACACTAGAAGGGATGACTATCTCTGACAGAGAATTACAACCCCAAAATGCACTATCACATATGCTAGTAACACTAGAAGGGATGACTATCCCTGACAGAGAATTACAACCATAAAATGCACTATCACCTATGCTAGTAATACTAGAAGGGATGACTATCTCTGACAGAGAATTACAACCATAAAATGCACTATCACCTATGCTAGTAACACTAGAAGGGATGACTATCTCTGACAGAGAACTACAATACCAAAATGCACTATCACATATTATCTTTGTACCCTCTTTAACAGAATAAGCTCCACTTAATTCTCCTGGAGCTTCCAACAATTTTCTTCCATCTTTGCTATATTTCACCCCCCATTCATCAACAAGAGCTTCTTTTAACTCTTCTTCTGTTGTTTCAGTTGATAAATCTTCATTCATCACAGGAGTTATATTGGGCTTTTCGCCAATAAACAATCTAAAAGAACATGCTGAAAGCTCCTTTCTCGCCAATGCAAGCATGAAAAGAGAGTAAAGTGTGCAGAAATCCTTATCACACATCAATTCCTGCAGGGCAGATATTACCTTGCTATTTGAAGGATTGCGATAATCATTTTCTGAGAAGAGAAGTCTGTCTGAGGCACTATAGGTATCTAACAAAGTAGATTTCATCGAGATAGCCTTTAATGACAAGGCGATGCTTGCCAATGAAAAATCATCTATCGTTTCATCGAAATCATCCACAGTACGCAATGGATGACTGAAATCCCTGGTACCGATAGTTGGAGATTGGCTGCCTTTCATAGATGGCACAAACATCCCGTCATAATCAACCAATGTAAGAGAACCATCGGGACGGACTATGATATTGTCCGGCTTAATGTCGCCATGAGAAAAAGACTGGGTACGGAGCCAAGCTGCCATCTTGCCAAAACGATAACTCAGCATCAACATGGCTGACTGATTCTGGTAATTTGCAGCAATGTAACTTTCCATGGTTTCTCCATCAATCCAATCCATTAGAAGAACAGGAAACTCGTCTTCTTCACAACTGCTATCTACGAAGATTTCTTTGTCTAAGTACTTTACAGAAGTAATATAAGAGGAATCTACGAACTCCAACTCATCTGCAATCTGGCGATAAGCCTCAGCTCTACCTTCTTGTTCTTCTGTAAAGCACTTTAAGGCATAGCATTTCCCTGTCTGTTCATCTTTCATTTTGAACACGACAGCAAAGGCACCACTGCTACGATAGGGTTCACCATGATCGTCAAGCACTGGTACCAAATGAGCCAACTCTCCAAGATTGTCAGTTGCATCTTGGATGGCTCTCACATATTCAGATATTAATGGGTATTGCATAATTCACTGTTTAAATTCTAAAACTTGCCCTTTGTATATATCCAATGCATCCATTTTTGTTATACACCACTTTTGGGCATCTAAATTGTGTTCATCTATAAACTCATTAATAGCTTTTTCATCAGATGAAGTATGAGCAGTTGCAATCCACAAAACTTTGTCTACATCTATTATATTATATAGAACCTCCTCCAGATATGGAATATCTATTGGAGAAAAAGCCAAACCCAAAATATAAATTTTCCTCACATCTTTTAAAGACTCAAACAACTTATGGTTTTTCCTTATAATCCCAGAAACATTCTTTTTCATCTTTGATAATTGATTTGCTGATGTCTCAATTATAGATTCCATTGTCGGATCATCTGTATTTGCATCTAATCAATCTTCATATTGCTCATCTGTTAAGTCTTTTGGTAGCAGTTTTGGTTTACCCTTTAATGACTCATAAATATCATTAGTAGTTTTACCATGCCCCCAAATTAAATCATCACCATTTATACTACCATGAATATGACATATCTGTGTACGTGGTATATTATAAACATCTTCAAGAGTTTTGGTATAATTAAACGTCAAGAAATAACATTCATCTTTATCTTCAATCCTTAATTTACCGCAATTCGGCTTATTTAGACTTTTAACCCAAACTTTGAAAGACTGCCCTATAGCTTCAATTAGATTATCTATGTCAAGATCAAATTTTAATTGTATGGAAGCTCCGTGATTGTCAGCATCACTAAAATCTTCACTTCCATATATTGGACCATAATCTTGATATACCCTATTAATATAATCAAAACTAATTGCAGATAAATGTTGTTCAAAACTATTCCACCAATCATCATCGTCTTCTGCTGAATCATAAAGACGGCATAGCTTATCATAAAGGTCAAAATCATATCCTTTCAGCCATTCACGATAATCACTATAACTGCTATTAATGCTATGATGGATGTCAAATCCATTACCTATTAAATATAATATTTTCATAATCTCAATATTTTAAATAAAAAAAACTGGCGCAAATATACTATATTTTCAACAAATGCAGATGGTTTTAGAAATCATTTAAGCAACTTAAACGTTACCTATTTACTTTTCCTATCGGTTCTTTACAAGTAACATTAACTTCATCAGAAGCTCCACCAACAACATTACTTAGTTAACCTTTCCAAAGATTCCATGGCCGAATTATCTCCTTGATTAGCAGCCTTTCTATACCAAGCAACTGCCTCATCTATATTTTTTGCAATTCCTTTACCTTTTTCATAGCAATACGCCAAATTTCTTTGAGCTGCAGAACTTCCTTGTTCCGCAGCCTTACGATACCACTTTATAGCTTCTTCACAACTTTTAGCACCCCCTATACCAGACTCATAACAGACTGCTATAAAAAATTGAGCATCAACATCGCCTTGTTTTGCTGCCTTACAATACCATTTTACACATTTTTCCATAGATAAATCCACTCCCAATCCCATGAAATATAAAGATCCCAATCTACATTGCGCATTAACAAAACCTTGTTTAGCCGACATGCTATACCATTTTACAGCTTCTTCGTAACATTGAGGAGCTCCTAGTCCATCTTCATAACATCTACCTAAATTATATTGAGCACGAGCATAACCTTGTTCGGCAGACTTGCGATACCATTTGACAGCTTCTTCGTAACTTTGAACTACACCTAATCCCTTACAATAACAGAGCCCCATAACATTTTGTCCTTTTGCATTTCCTGCATTTGCAGAAACACGAATTAAAGTTAATCCTTTTTCTTTATCTTCTGAGACACCTTTTCCCAAACAATAGCAATAACCAAGACAGGCTTTGGCATACAAACTTTCTTTAGAATCTGCAATAGAATATAGCCGAAATGCTTTTTTATGGTCTGCCTCATCTTTTGATTTTTCAAAAAGCAAATCTGCCAGCTTTATTAATTCTTCTACATCATAAAATGGCTTAGAAATGGAAAAAGTTCGGAAGGAACAGAGAGCAAGATTCTTCTTGGCATTAGCCAATAAGAACATAGAAAGAAGAGTAGTTAATTTCTCGTTATTCATCTGCTCCAGCAAAGCTGCCATAACTTTGCTCTTACTCAAATCACAATAATCATCAGCAGTGAAGAGTAATCTATCTGCTGCACCATATTCATCAAACAATGAAGGCTTCAAGGAGATCGCCTTCAATGACAAGGCGATGCTAGCCAATGCAAAGTCATCGATGGTTTCATCAAAATCATCAATTGTTCGCAATGGGTGAGAGAAGTCTTTAGTACCGATAGTAGGAGACTTCTGACCTTTCATGGCAGGAACAAACATACCATCATAATCTACCAAAGTCAAACTTCCATCAGGACGGACCATGATGTTGTCTGGCTTGATGTCACCATGAGCAAATGGTTGAGAACGAAGCCACGCTACCATCTTGCAAAAGCGATAGCAAAGCATGGCCATAGCATAATTGTCTTGATAGTTCTCTGCAATGTAATCCTCCATTGTTTCACCATCAATCCAATCCATCAGAAGAACAGGGAACTCATCCTCCTCACAACTGCTATCTACGAAGATTTCTTTGTCTAAGTACTTCACGGAAGTAATATACGCAGAATTCGCAAACTCCAACTCATCAGCAATTTGTCGATAAGCCTCGGCTCTACCTTCTTGCTCTTCTGTAAAGCACTTTAAGGCATAGCATTTCCCAGTCTGCTCATCTTTCATTTTGAACACAACAGCGAAGGCACCACTGCTACGATATGGCTCACCATGATCATCTTGCACTGGTACCAAATGAGCCAATTTATCAAGATTACTACTTGCATCTTGTATGGCTCTAACATATTCTGATATCAAAGGATATTGCATTGACTTTTTCTGTTAATTGTTTTGCTCCAAAGGTACAAAAGACTTACGATACTACCAAACCATTAGCTATTTTTTCACCTAATTTAATATAGTACCATCCTGTACATCTTTGCCGATGTCAGCAAGAACCTGAGAGTAACATTGCTTGGTTCTGAAAAAGTCATTAAAAATCGCAGCAAGATAGGCTTTTGTGTTTGGAATATTGTGCATTAGCAAACATTGCAACTTAGACAGAATATAATAAGACTTTTCTTCCTCATACGACATATACAAAACCGTATTATGCACTAATTGATTAGTACGATTAACAGCCTTTTTCATATTCTCTACATCTTGGATATTCTCCGAATCCACCATATCCCAATGAAGATCCCAAATTGTAATAAAGGCAGAGTCGTTTGAAGCCTCTATCATAAACTTCTCATTTTGATACGTGAAGTAAATGTCATCATGCTCTATACGAACTTCACAATTAAGCTGCCGGAGCAACTCAAGACACAAGTCTCTAGTACCAATATTCTCATTGCTATCATTAGATGGCGAGATAGAACTAACGATTTCATCCATCTCTTTTTCTGCTCTTTTCTGGCGGATGTAATACATTAAACTTATGCCAATCAATACTGAAATAATTGGTAACACCATAATTATAATCTTTTTAAATTAATACTTTATGAGATGGCAAAGTTAGTTCTTTTTTTGCAAATAGATGTACAAACTCGGGAAAAACTTACCTCCACAAGCCTTGTGGAGCCTAAACATTTGTAGCATCCCCCACCATTTATTATTTTTGCAGCCAAAATAACAATAAAAATAATAGGAATATGGAAAGACTCTTTTTTTTCGTGATTGCCGTTGCGTTAGCATTCGGCGTTGGTTGCCTGGGAAGAAACAGAAAGATTGGTTTTGGATGGGCTTTTGGTATCTCACTCATCAATGTGGTGATTGGTCTCATTGTCGTATTATGCTCTAAGAAGAAAACGCCAAATGAGCTTGAAAAGAAGAACTAAGTTGAAGATTTGGGGATGGGTATGTATTCTGATTGGAGTAATTGGCTTTATCAGTATCATTATGCGTGGCAACCCAAACCTCGGACCGAGCGTTTGGGTTGCCATAGGAGTTTATTTGTTATACAGGAAGAATACCTAAGAAAATTCACTTCCACTCCACAAGCTTTCTATCCAATGGTATCTTCTTGGGTTCGCCACGATTGCCATCAATGAAATAACTCCCGGCTAGACTTTCATCAAACTGGAGAGTGAAGGCTTGACGGATACGGGCACATTTCTCATTGATAGAATTAGACAACGGATTCGTCAGGGCTTCAATGCTCTGGCGAATCTTCTCTTCTGAAAGATGAGTCCCGTTGTTGTTCGATTTCTTGCGAATATCCACATAGATATCATATAGCTCTTCCCTATAATCCGACAGACATTTGAAAAGGATTCCCTCCTCATGACGCAAAAAGAGAATATACACCGCTTTTACCAATGGCTCCATCTTGATAGTCATATCATGATAGTCGGGCAGTATGATATCGTAATTCTCCGTGATGACCATTCTACTCAGGTTCTTGGGTGGAAAGAGATACTGCTTCAGCACCCAATCGCTTACTCCGCCAAGGCGTAAGTCCTGTACCTGTCGGTACACCTCCTTCATCTTCTGCCTGATATCATAGCTGAATGTTTCATCTGCCGGAATCGGTGTCGGATCAAATATACTGTATGGAAAATCATCGACAGAGCTGAACATCACTTTGCAATCCGGCAACTTATCATACGCAGCCTGCATCAATGGCATAAAATCCTCATCTTCCTCTATAGACAAAGAATAGGAATTGACATAATATATGCCATCCTCCTCATGGTCTAGCTGTAAGATGCTAGGATGTAATTTCTCCTTATTCTTTTCTTCTACCAATTGCGACAACAGCAAATCGGAAGGAACAGAGATGTTCAAATCCTCTTTATTCATCGCAGGATAGCTGTAGAGAGCTGTCTTCCTGATATGAGGACCCAGAAATGGGAAATAATTAAAATGAATTGACTTGCTGATAAACAAGTTGTTGATATCCAGGAGATGGTTGATGATGGAAAGGTTCAACTTTTCATCATACCCATTCTCTACAAAGAATACCTCGCCATGTAGGCGTGTTGGGAAGTCGCGAAACTTCAATACCTTTTTTCTTCCAATCTTTCCGGTCATTGCTTACCTATTATTATATGGTTGAGTACAAATTTGTCAATATCAGATCTATCTTCTTCTGCATTTATCGAATAGCTAAACACCGAACATGGCAAAAAGAACAAAAAAGACTCACCCTGAGCGCGCTGTTCTAAAGGGAAGCGGGGGGGGGAGTATGTTGTTACAAAGGTACAAATGTTATTCGAAACAACAAAACTTTTAGCAAAAAAGTTTCGAAAAAAGTTATGTGAGGGAGAACTGTGGAGAAAAGGAGGGTGTCTGCGGAACATGATTCTTCCAACAAAAGGGATGAGGCTAGAAGGAAGTTTAGAAAGAAGTACGCAAGCGATAAAGAACTAACAATTACACGCACGTATAAATCTTTTTTTCTCAAAAAAGTATCAAAGTCTCATTTTTGGGCATAAGATAAGAGTTATGTCTTTAATACACAGAACCTTATCATAAATGAGACTTCTCTAAAAATGAAGGGAGAAGTATCATCGAAGTATCATAAATTAGCGAAAAGTATCATGATTTTTTGCTTGCATCGAAAAAAAAAGCTTTATGAAGTGATAATAATAGCATTTATAAGGCAATAAACAGGATGTTTTTGCGTTTAGTAAAACAGAATGTTTTATTCTTAATACTTAAGAAACATGGATGAAAAGGAATTACTGAAAAAGGCTTTTGAGTACGGAAACGTGCCTAGCAACATCACCTACTGTTTCACCGAACCATGTCCGATGAAAAACAAATGTATCCACTATCTATCTGCACTCTACAAAAACGAGAAGACTGATAGAGGGGATGCCATTTTCCCAAATGCCCTGAAAAACGGGAATTGCAAGTACTTCGCTCCGCTGCATGTCGTGAAAATGGCATGGGGATTCGACAAACTCTTTGCCGAAATGAAAGTGAAAGACGCTCCTGCACTGCGCGCCGAAATGAGAGACTACCTCGGCAGCAAAGGACAATACTACCGATATAAACTGGGACAACTGAAACTCCTGCCGGAACAACAGGCATATATCAAACAGCTCTTCGACAGATACGGATATAAAGATGTTGAATTCGACCATTTCTCAGAAGAGATTGATTTCACTAAAAGCTAATCTTTTTCTCTGCCCTCCATATGTTACAGCCATGCCATTTAAGCGGTCCCACTGAGAACACGTGACGGGCTACCGGTGAACACGTGACGGGCTACCAGAGAACAAGTGACGGGCAGCCATTGCCCGTACAACGGGAAACGAGTGCCCAATTTACCAACCAAACTTTGGGCAACACTGATAAGATTTTATAGTTTATAGTTGACAGTTTATGGTTAACAGTTAACAAACAAACATTCTAATCAATATATTCAATGAAGGTAACAATCGTTCATACAAACAACAAGAAGCAGCTCCTCGTCAGCACCAAGACGATGGAGAAGTTGCTGGAGCGCATCGCTAAGGATGACAGCAAGAATACTGTTACTCATTTCCGTGAATATGTGCCCCATATGGAAAACAACTACGAGTATTACAAGGACATGCCAACATGGATGCACATCTACCCCGCTGCTGAATTCGCCAAAGACGAAAACAACAACCTGAAGATGAAGGCGTGCAACGGTATCCTGATGCTGAAATTCGGAAACATTACGGATGCGGACGGCGTGGAGGGCGTGAAGCGCTCGGTTGCCATGCTGCCTTCTACCTTTGCTGCGCTGGAAGGTGCTGATGGTAAGTCGGTTATCGTATTGGTAAAATTCAGCAATGAAGATGACTTGCTGCCTGTTGAGGAGGCGGATGCCGAACGACTGTACCGCATCGCTTACCAGCAGATTTTGCCTGTATATCAGGCGATTGCCAAGGCTTCGGTGCTCACAGACGGACCGAAACCTTCTATAGAAGCGGGCGCAAGCCTGTCTTTTGAGCCTTCGATGCACAACAGTTTTATGATGACGCTCGATGCGAAACCTTATTTCAACAGCAAGGCGGTAGCAATGAAAATTAACAGCAACATGCACCCTCAGAACCAGGCTTTCAACACGGAAGATAATCAGCAGATGATTCCTGGTTCCGATACTTCGGAAGAAGAAAAGAAAGTTGACAAGAACAGCGTTCGCGAGAATATCATGAGCATGATGCAGCTGCTGAAAAGTAAATATAACTTCAGATACAACACGGTGATGAAATTCGTGGAATACATGCCGAAGGAGAAAGGTTGGTATGGTTTCCAGCCCGTGGATCCGAGAGTGCAGAAGCGCATGACGCTGGAGGTGCAGCTTGCCGATATCCGAGTGAGCATCAAGGATGTCAGGAATTTTCTGGAGTCTGATTATATCAAGAATTATAATCCGATAGATGAATATCTCTTCCAATGCTACGACAAATGGGACGGAAAGGACCATATACGTGCCTTGGCTCGTACGGTTCCTACCAACAATCCTTACTGGGCAAACTGGTTCTACACCTGGTTTCTGGGCATGGTTGACCAGTGGCGCGGCTTTACCCATCGCCAGTATGGCAACTCGGTGGCTCCGCTTCTCATTTCCAAGCAGGGTTACAACAAGAGTACTTTCTGTCGCCGGCTGTTGCCGCCGGAACTGCAATGGGGATATAGCGATAATCTGATTTTGTCAGAAAAACGTCAGGTTTATCAGGCGATGGCACAGTTTATGGTCATCAATCTCGATGAGTTCAACCAGATTTCGCCACAGGTGCAGCAGGGATTTCTGAAGAATCTCATCCAGTTGCCTACGCTGAAATACAAGCCTCCGTATGGCAGTCATGTCATGGAATTTCCTCGTCTCGCCTCGTTCATCGCCACGAGCAACATCACGGATATTCTCACCGACACATCCGGCAACCGAAGGTTTATAGGCGTGGAACTGACGGGACCGATCGATGTGAGTGTGCGTCCGAACTATCAACAACTTTTCGCCCAGGCGCTGACTGCTTTGCACAATGGCGAGAAGAGTTATTTTGATGCGGAACAGGTGAAGTTGATCATGAAGAACAACTGCCAGTTTGAGGTGGCTGAGCCGATAGACCAGTATTTCCAACTCTATTTCGAGTTGGTTGAGAATGAGAAAGAGGGTGAATATCTGACTGCCGCCGAGATTTTCGACTATCTGAAAAAGCAGATAGGTTCATCGCTCAAGGTGAACAGTTTGATGGGATTCGGCAGAAAACTGGCGAATATGAGTGAGTTAAAACATAAAAGATTTGCAGATGGAATGAAGTATCTTGTAAAGAAAAAGTGAAATAATGATACTTCTATGGTAAGCGGCTCTGCGTTTATACCTTGCCCTTTATCGTAAAAGTTCTTACCTTTGCACCATAATTTTAAAAGCAACGCAATTATGAGAGCAACAGAACGTTATGAGAGGGCATGGAATGCCTTCCAGATTCATTTGAATCATAATCCAAAAGCCAGTTTGATTCCTTTTTTAAAGGAACGGCATGTAAACCATCGCTCGATGCATAGATGGATGTCAGAGAAAGGTTATTCTGTTAGGTTAGCCAAACAACAGATTCGTCTGCTTCAGGCCGAAGCCCGTAAGGAATGTTCCGAAGCAACAGCCAAGGACACTGGGATGATGTTCCTTCCCATGGAAATGCCATCCGATTCCGTCTGCCCGGAAAATTATCTTTTCGGCATAACCTTAACCTTTCCCAATGGAACGATAGTCACCATCAAGAAAGGTAGTGCCAAATCAGTCATGCATCTGATGAAACTTTACGAGAAGGAGGACTTGCTATGTTTGGATTAAACGAAAACACCCAGTATTACGTCTGCCAGCGATATGTCCGAATGAACATGGGCATAAATGGCCTGTACCAGATTGTGAGGACGGAGATGGAGCTGCCGCCACTCGGTGGTGCCGTCTTCATCTTCTTCTCAAAGAATCGCCAGCAGGTAAAAATGCTAAAATGGGATGGCGACGGTTTCTTGCTGTATCAGAAGCGACTGGAGCGAGGAACCTTTGAATTACCATTCTTTGATCCCCAAAGCAAACAATGCAAAATGCCGTACAAGACGCTATCTGCCATCATGAGCGGAATTTGCCTGAAAAGTATGAGATATAGGAAACGGCTTAATCTATAGGCGCATAAGATTATATTTAATGAACTGTGTATCAATAAGATAGAAAAATAAATATCTAAAAATCCTTGCATATCTCGATATTTTTTCGTACCTTTGCACTATGAAAAAGGACGAAATTATAGTACTTTTAAAGGAACAGCTTCAGCTTGCAAACGAACAGCTTCAGCAAGCTAATGCTACGGTGAGTTCGTTGACTACACAGGTCAGCGAACTCATTGAACGTATAAAGTCATTAGAAGAATTACTCGTCCAGAAAGGAATCGCCATTGACAAAGCGAATCGTCAGAACAAGGCACTCGGCAAGCTCGTTTCAGGCAAGAAGTCCGAACGTCAGGAAAAGAATCCACAAGACTCGATGACCCAGGAGGAATTTGACAAGAAGAAAACAGAGCAGGCCGAAAAGAGAAAGGCACGCAAAAACAACGGAGCCAAGCGTGACATGCATTACGAGATGAAAGAGGTGCATGTTACGATAGATCCAGTCATGGATGCAGAGTTTTTGAAGACGTTGCGTCTCTTCGGAACTCGTACCTGTATACGTTACAGCATGGAACCCATCAAATTCATCAAGACCGTGTATCACATCAACACTTATACTGATGGAAGTATCATGTATCCGGGGAAAACTCCGCCGGCTCTGTTGTTGAATTCTTCCTATTCACCTTCCTTTGCAGCAGGACTCCTGCAGATGCGATACATCTATTCCATGCCGGTAGAGCGAATCATCAAATACTTTGCCGACAATGGGTTTACGTTAAGGAAAGCCACGGCAAACAAACTGATTGCCAGAAGTGCCGATGTACTGGAAAACTTCTATAAGGCTATCTGCCAAGTAGTGTTGCAGCAGGATTATGTCTCGGCAGACGAGACATACCATAAAGTGCTGTTAGCCAAGACAAAGCCTACGGACAAGGGTTCGAAGAAAGGCTACTTCTGGGCTGTAAGTGCGCCTAAACTGGGACTTGTCTTCTTCGTATATGAGGATGGATCACGCTCTGAGCAGGTCATACTTAACATATTCTCTGATTATAAAGGTACCATACAGAGTGATGCATATGCTCCTTACCGGAAACTGGAGTCGGATGCTTATCCTGACATTATGAGAATCGCCTGCCTGCAGCATGTCAAGAGAGATTTCATCGACTGCGGCAAGGAAGACAAGGATGCTCAGGAGGTCGTAGATATCCTCAACAGATTTTATCGAGAAGACAAAAAACATAAGGTTGGGGTAAATGGATGGACCGTTGAAGACCATCTAGCCTATCGGCAGTCATATGCACCGGACATTTTACAGGATTTATTGGAGAAACTGGAGGAAATATCTTCCAGGAAGGATTTGCTGCCCAAGTCTACCTTGGCGCAGGCGGTCGGTTATGCCCTTAATGAATATAATGCCATTTGTGACATCTTCAAAAGAGGTGATACGGCTCTCGATAACAACTATATTGAGAGAATCCAAAGGTACATATCACTATCAAGAAGAAACTCAATGTTCTTTGGCTCGCACGAAGGAGCAGGACGTGCGGCTATCCTATATTCCATCGCCATCTCATGCAGACTGAATGGCATCAATCTGTTCGAATACATATGCGACGTAATAGAAAAGACTGCAGAATGGCAACCAAATACTCCATGGGAAAAATATAGAGACTTACTTCCTGACCGATGGAAAAAGCAGCAACAGCATTAATTTAATCAGCTGTTACTGCTTTTTTTTGAATTATGCAAGGTATAAACGCGGAGCCGCTTACCTTCTATGATACTTTAATGAGACTTCTCGGCACCAAAACCGAAAAGTCTCATTCTCTTTATCTTATTATCTATCAAGTCTTTAAGTCAATATTTTCAATAGAAAATGAGACTTTGAGACTTTTTCTCAAAAAAACTTTTCCACGTAAGAGAAAACTATTATCCTTTAGATAGCATAAAGGAAGGTGCGGATGAACCAGTAGCAAACGATACCTGCAATGTAACCTACGAAAGCAATCCAGGAGATGTGCTTCATATACCAGCCGAAGGTAATCTTCTCCAAGCCCATTACTACCACACCAGCGGCACTACCGATAATCAGCATAGAACCACCTACTCCGGCACAGTAGGCGAGCAACTGCCAGAAGACGCCATCCACAGCCATATCACCAGCGGCTGCCACAGGATACATTCCCATACATCCGGCTACCAGAGGCACATTATCAACAATACTTGAAAGCACACCGATGATACCAGTAACCAGGTAATGGTTGCCATCGAACACGACGTTCAAGCCCTGACCCAAAGCAGTCAATACACCAATCTCAGCCAGGCAAGATACTGCCATCAGGATACCGAGGAAGAAGAGGATGGTACTCATATCAACACGAGAAAGCAACTTGGTTACTCGCTTCTGAGTGCCCTCGGCATCAGCTCCACGATGCAAACCGCGATAGAAAACTTCGGTAGCAGTCCAGAGAACGCCCAATACCAGAAGGATTCCTACGAATGGAGGCAAGTGGGTGATACTCTTGAAGATAGGAACGAAGATCAAGCCGCCTACTCCCAACCAGAACACTGCCTTGCGCTGACCTTCGGTGAAATCGCTGACCGTTGCATTCTGCTGGGCAGAAACCTCAGGCATCACGAGTTCGCCCTTCAACATGGTCTGAAGGATGAGGGCTGGAATCACCATGGAAACCACAGACGGGATGAAGATTTCGGCGATAACGCCGGCTGCAGTAATTAATCCCTTGTTCCAGAGCATGATGGTGGTAACATCGCCGATTGGAGAGAAAGCACCACCCGAATTGGCTGCGATGATGACGAGGGATGCATAAACCATGCGGTCCTTGTGGTCGGTGACGAGCTTTCGGAGAATCATGATCATCACGATACTGGTGGTCAGATTGTCGAGGATGGCAGAGAGGAAGAAGGTAAGGATAGCGATACGCCAGAGAAGCGCACGTTTCGACTTGGTCTTCATCACCTTGCGAACCCAGTTGAATCCGCCGTTCTGGTCAACGATTTCCACGATGGTCATCGCACCCATCAGGAAGAAGAGTGTTGTGGCAGTATCGCCCAGATGTTCCTGGATGATTCCGGTCACCTTCTCCACCATTCCAGCAGCACCGCCTGTATAATCAGGGTGCATCAACTGGAGATACTGCATTGGATCCATCATGTAGAGGGTCCAACAACCTACCAACATCAACAGGGCTATCGCAGCCTTGTTTACCTTAGTCAAGCTTTCGGTAGCTATGAGTGCATAGCCGAGCACGAAAACGACAATAATAGAAATTGTAAGTGTAGTCATTACTTTTTATTTTTTATTAGATATTCTTTTTTCCTTTATGTATGATTTGGTACTCACAATTGCCAAACGGCTGCAAAGATACAAAAAGAAAAGCAATAACCACACGATTCCTTATTATAATTGTATGTAATCGTTTACTTACTTACGGTTTTAACCTAATAATAACAGATTTTCTTTGCGCATCTAACTGATTATTCTTACTTTTGCACATCATTAAGTATTCTTTTTAAAGCATCACCAATATGAATCATCATTATATGAAATATCTGTTTGTGCTTCTCCTCTTCCTCCCAACTTGCCTCATGGCGCAGAACAAGGAAGAGAAGATGCCTGGACATATCACAAAAATACAGAAACTGGAGGATGTGAACGTAACAGGGAACCGTCCTCACTTCATCAGACTCAAGGGATATTATCGCAGTTACCAGACCAACGACTCTGTAATGAAATACTTCAACGACGGCATCGTGGAGTATTACATCAACCTGAAGAATGGAAAGACGGATCTCAATGCCTATTCCAAAAGAAATCTTCACAACAGCCGACTCGTTTCCGAAGACAAAAAGCGAGCATTCATGGTCAGCGACAAAGGAACCTTCCGACCTTGGCCGGAAGAGAAGACACTTATTGAGCAATATCGAAAGAAATATCAGCTGAAAGATTCACTGGGCTCCCAACTCGTCCTGCTCAATCAGCAGACAATAGGCAGTATTCAAACGGACAGCAGCCGGAATATCTGTCAGATAGAAATCAACCAGCTTCCTACCTACAAGAATCTGACGCACCAGCTTTTCGGTTATACCCAGACAGATATCTACGACCATGTGGTGGAAACCTACCAGATAAGTCCTGAAGATTACTATTCCTTCAAGGACCTGCTCTTCCAGAAATCTGACAACAGCTATCTTTTCTCTCATAAGAAAGACAAGCAGCAGCAACTCATCCATGTGATTACCGAATTATATATCACGGAACAGGAGTATGTAGAAAAGAAGCAATCCATCAAACCGGATTCTTCTACTCCCAAAGAATCAGCTGCCGCCATTACCGATTTCTGCATCAGAAACAAGATACCTTCCTTGCCTGAAGCAACAGAGCAGGAGATGCAGCAGTTGACTCCCTATAATCCTGCAAACATGAAAGAGATAAAGGAGTAAGGAAACTATACAAAAAAATCCGAAACAGATAGCTGACAACGCTTCTGTTTCGGATTATCTTTTCGTATTCTTTCTTATTCTTCCTTAAAATCCATGCGGATTCTGATATTTAATAAAGCTAGCAATAATCATGTTCACAGGTTACTTAGCCACCTTGAATACGGCGGCACTAATGCCTGAAGCCTTGATAGCATCGGTCTTCTTGCCTGATTTATATACAACCTTGCCTGTAGAAAGAACAGAAACTGCCTTGCCACCTACAGAGCTGATGTTGAGAGAGGCAGCCTTGGCACCAGGATTCACGACAACAACATACTTCTCATCACCCAAAGTGCGCTCATATACCATCGGATATTCCTGACCCTTCTGGTTCAGGAGCTTCCAATCTCCCTCATTGTCAAGAGCCTTGGCTGAATGACGCAAAGCGGTCAGCTTACGGGTATATGACAACAGAGAATTCTGATCTCCCTGCTGAGCCTCAACGGTCAACTTTCCGTTTTCCGTATCTACAGGGAAGTAAAGCTTATCAGGCGCACTCGTTGAGAAGCCGGCATTCTTGCCCTTGGTCCACTGCATCGGAGTACGGGTACCAGAGCGCTCATTGCTACCCTCCTTGTTAGGGAGATTCATCTGATACTTCATACCAATCTCATCACCATAATAGATAAATGGAACACCTGGCATGGTGAGGAAGAAGGTCATCGCCACCTTCAGCTGGTCTGGCGTGTTGCGGGTACCGATGTTAGGACGCTGGTAATCGTGGTTGGCAGATGGAACAGCGATGTAACCGAGATTCTTGATAGCATTATATGCCTTGGTATAGTTCTCGCTAAATTCCTTAAGCGAACCCTTGCCCTGCTTGTCGAAATAGCAGTTCTGATAGCTCTGCTCCCACTTGCCCCATGGAGTCTTGCGGTCGAAGAACAGAGAGGCATAGCCCTTGAGACCGAAATGGATGTAGAAATCGATGTTGAAGCCGGCAGGAATGGCTTGCTGCGGATTAGCCCACTCTGAAATCAGGACGGTCTCAGGATAGTACTTGTCCTTCCATGCACGCATCTCATTCCAGAGTTTGGAAACCTCCTTCTTGTCGGGGTCGTTCTTGATGAGCGATGACGCCATATCAACACGGAATCCATCCACACCCTTATCAAACCAGAAAGCCATGATGTTACGTATTTCCCTGCGAACAGCCTGTGGTCCAGGCGCATCTACGCTCTGCTCCCAAGGATGATTTGGGTCTGGATGAGCAAAGCCATAATTCAAGGCTGGCTGGCACTCGAAGAAATTCTTCTCATAATACTTGGCACGAGGAGCATTCGCCTCCACATATCTGCCTCGGGTACTAGACTCCGGACTTGCCTCCTGATGACGGGCTTCTATTTCTTTCTTCTCGCTCTCAGGAATATCGTTCATCCAGATATAATAGTCGCTGTAACGCTGGTTTGGATCTTTCTCGGAAGACTCCTTAAACCAGACACACTTGGTACTGGAATGTCCTGCCACCAGGTCGAGACAAACTTTCATGCCACGCTTATGGGCCTCATTGACCAATGTAACCAAATCAGTATTGGTACCGAATCGAGGATCCACCTTGTAGAAATCGATGACATCATAGCCACCATCAAACCATCCCGACTCAAAGATCGGATTGAGCCAGAGGGCGTTCACACCCAGCGACTTGATGTAATCCAACTTGGAAGTGATACCCGGCAGGTCACCAATACCATTGCCATCAGTATCCATATAGGAAGATGGATAAATCTGATAGAAAAGTGCATCACTCAACCAAGCCGGTCCCTTCTTCTGTTCTGCCTGAGCAGAAAGTGTGGTTGCCGCCAAGGCAGCAACCAACAACATTTTATTCATTCTTTTCATGAGCATCATTATTAATTCAAGAATAATTTCTTTCATAACAACTTAAAATCCTGCATTTTATTGCGCAAGAAGGCTAATTGCGAATCCGCCACCTGCAACGGAGTTCAACTTCAAGACAGACTTGCTGGTTACAGTCTTCTTGGTGATGACATAAGCCTGAGGATTGGTCTTGTAGTTGGCATTCTTTGCATCCTGATAGATGGTAGCCACATACTTCTTGCCCTTCTCGAGGAAATCGAGCTTTACGGTAGACTGATGAGCCTTCATGCCCGTAACGCCACCGACAAACCAGTTATCAGAACCCTTTGCCTTGCGGGCAGCGGTGATATACTCCATTGGTTCAGCCTCCAGATAGATAGACTTGTCCCAATCTACAGCCACATCCTTGATAAACTGGAAGGCATCCATGTGCTTCTCGTAATTCTCAGGGAAATCGGCAGCCATCTGCAATGGACTGTACATCGTTACATAAAGTGCCAACTGACCGCAGATGGTAGAGTTGCAATGAGAACCATTGGCGCAATCCATTTCAAAGATACCCGGTGTATAATCCATCGGACCACCCTGCAGACGGGTGAAAGGCAAGATGGCGGTATGTCCCGGTTTGGTACCTCCGAAAGCCTGATATTCAGTACCGCGAGCACTCTCGTTGCCAATCAGGTTAGGATAAGTGCGGCAGAGACCGGTAGGACGCACAGCCTCATGGGCATTTACCATGATGTGATAATCGGCAGCACGGGTTATGGCATGCAGATAGTGGTTGATTTCCAACTGACTGTAGTGATGCTCTCCACGAGGGATGATGTTGCCCACATAACCGCTCTTCACTGCATCGTAGCCATAATCCTTCATCAACTGATAAGCTCTGTCCATATACTTCTCGTAGTTCATTACAGAAGAAGAGGTCTCATGATGCATGATGAGCTTCACACCCTTGGAATGCGCATACTCATTGAGCGCCTTGATGTCGAAATCAGGATATGGAGTCAGGAAATCGAATACCTTTTCCTTCATATAGCCACTCCAGTCTTCCCAACCGATGTTCCATCCTTCTACCAGGACAGCATCGAAACCATGGGCTGCAGCGAAGTCGATGTAACGGCGTACATTGGCATTGTTGGCAGAATGCTTGCCCGATGGCTTGGCATGTACATAGTCGGTTCCATCCAACTTCACGGTAGGATAATCATGGGTATAAGCCCACTCACCCTTACCGGAAATCATCTCCCACCATACACCCACGTACTTTACAGGATGAATCCAGGAAGTATCCTTGATCTTGCAAGGCTCATTGAGATTGAGAATCAGGTTGGAAGACAACACCTTGCGGGCATCATCTGTAATGACCATCGTACGCCAAGGGCTCTTGAACGGAGTCTGCATGTATCCCTTCATACCCTGTGCATCAGGGGTAAGCCAAGAGGTAAAGGTCATGGTCTTGTCATCCAGGTTCAGATGCATGGCTGGATAATCTACCAGGGCAGCCTCATGCAGGTTGATGTAGATACCATCATCAGTCTTCAACTGGAGTGAGGTCTGTACACCGGTATCTGAAAAGACAGTCTGTGAGAGATTGCTGCTGACAGCAGCATGCAGGGCTGGACGGATGCCCGACAGACGGGTCTTGGTGTATTCATACTCCTGGGTATCGTAATCACCCGGAATCCACCAGGCGGTATGATCGCCCGTCATGGCAAATTCTGTACGCTCTTCCTTGATGGTAAAGTAGTTGAGATTGCCTTTCTGAGGGAACTCATAGCGCAATCCAACTCCATCGTCATAAACACGGAAGCGAACGTTCATATAACTGTCTGTAGAATTCTGCTTCAACTCTACCAGCATATCATTATAATGATTGCGGATAGACTTATTCTCTCCCCAAACAGGAGTCCAGGTCTCATCGAAAGTGGAAGTCTTCTCATTGATGACACTAAAATCAGAAAGCAGATCCTTGCCGCCCTTGGCGAGCTGATAACCCAGACGGCTAGGCTTGATGATGGTCTTGCCCTGATAGGTCACACTATAGGTAGGCACAGTGCCATCCAAGGTGAAGTTCACCTTGATTTGTCCGTTAGGAGAAGTGATGTCTCCTGCATCTGCTGAGATGCCAAAAGCCATCAGAAGGCTTGCGAGCAAAAAGAGTTTTTTCATATTTTTTGTTTAAAATTGTTTGTTGCTGCAAAAGTACGGCAAAAATCGATAAGTTGGTACGAATAGTAGGTTCTTGGTAGATTACCGCTATCTACCAACCTCCTCACCTCTCTGAATATCAACATTTTGCAAATTCTCAAAAAAAACGGCTAGTAGATGCGAGATTCTCAATGTTTTTTATTATTTTTGCAGCAGAATCTAAAAACATAGGAAAAATGAGACATCTTTTCGTTATAATCATCACACTGCTGATGCTACAGCCGATTTACGTAAAAGCAGACAACAGCCAGCTCTACAAACAGCTGGATGCTGCCATAGAAAAACGTGCGCATTATGTAGAAGTAAAAGAGAAAAGTCTGAACGACATCAAGCAGGGTGCCAAGTATGTAACCAGCAACGAGGACAAGCTCAAGCTTTACGAGCAACTCGCCAATGGATACAAAGCCTACGAGTATGATTCGGCGATGACTTACGTAAAAAAAGGCCTTGTTCTTGCCCAAAAGAGCAACAACATCTTATATCATAAAAGATTCCAACTTAGCCAAACCAGCCTGCTTATCACACGTGGATTCTATGCTGAAGCAAAAAACATCATGCAGAAGATAGAACCCAAGAAAGAAGATCCACTTGACTATCAGTTTCAATACTATTATACACTTTACGGACTATACAACAACTGGTCAACCTATTGTGAAAACAATGAATTCAGCAAGATTTACGACCAGCAGAAAGTGGAATACCTGAAGAAAACATTAGAACTGTCGTCAAAGAAAGATGCATTCTATTACTACCTGCTGGGAGAGTTTTACTATTACAGCAATCATTCCAACAATAACAAGACCATCCAATACTACAAAAAAGCACTGAGTATGGAAAAGCCGGACAGCCGTCTCCATGCCATGACCGCCTTTGCGCTATCCGAAGTATACAAGAAATCCAACAACCAAAAACTGACGGAACATTACCTGCTGGTTGCAGCCATCTCAGACATCACTTCTGCCACAAAAGAAAACGTAGCCCTGCAAGACATCGCACTCTTCATCTGCAAACATAAGACCAGAAGTCTGAATAAAGCCCAGGAATACATCAACCTATCCCTGGAAGATACTTATGCATACAACAACCGATTGCGCCGCATTGAGATTTCATCCAAATTGCAGATGATTACCAATGCCTATACAGATGACATCAGAGCCACCAACAGCATGCTCTACATTGCGCTGTCGGTCATTTTCCTGCTCTTGCTCGGAGTGGGACTTAGCAGTCTGTTCATCCGTAAGAAGAACAAACTTCTGAAACAGAAGAAAGACGAAATCACGGCTACATCGGCAAAAATGGAAGTTCTCAACAGCCAGTTGCACCTCATCAACGACGAACTGAAGGACACCAACCAGAAGCGCGAGAGACTGATAAAGGTGTATATTGACCTGTGCTATAAGAACATAGAGAGAAACAGCAAACTGCGCACCTTGGCAGTTAGAAAGATCAAGGCCAACCAGAGTAAGGAGCTGCTGAGCCTCCTTTCTTCCTCAACCAATACAGAGAAAGAGAACAAGGAGTTTCTGACGGAATTTGACAAGGCATTCCTGTCTCTGTACCCAACTTTTATAACCGAGCTGAACAAGCAGCTTACAGAATCGTCACACATCCAGCTGAAAGAGAATGGAGAAATGCCCCCTATCCTCCGTGTGTGCGCCCTGTTAAGATTAGGCATCACCGAAAGTTCAAAGATAGCCGGCATCCTGTCTTATTCGCCACAAACCGTATACAACTACCGTTCCCTGCTCAAGAACAATGCCATCGACAAGGAGCACTTCGAGAAGAATGTGCTCAGACTCTGCATGGTTATCGCAGACTGATGGGAGATTAAGAATACGGCACAAATATCCGAAACAGATAGCTGCCAATGCTTTCTTCCGAAAAAATGGAGCTGATTTGCCAAAGTAACATCTTTGTCGCAGCTTCGTCAATGCCTTTCAACCTCATTGCAACCCCAGTGTAATATAACCACCGTACCTTTGCAACCGAAATCAAACGATATAGGTTATGAATGCTAAAAGGGGAATTATTGTATTAGGATTGCTCTCAGCGGCTAGCATGCCAACGTGGGCGCAACAGATTAAGGGTGTCGTAATCGACCAGAAATCGAAAGAGACACTCATCGGTGCAGTCGTCACTGTGGATGGAACCAACGTGAAGGCTATCACCAACATCGACGGAAACTTCCAGATCGATGGATTGGATAAAGAAAAGAAATATACACTATATATAAATTATGTAGGATATAAGACTCAAAAAATTGACGGGGTTCAGGCGAAGGACGCAGACCAGGTGATCGCGCTGCAACCTGATGAACAGCAGCTGAAGGAGGTGACCGTTACCGCAGTGGAAAGGCGTAATACGGATGCGGCAATGATACAGGTGGCCAAAAACAGTCCCGTCATCGTGAGCAATGTTTCGGCACAGGAAATATCCAGAACTCAGGATACGAATGCGGGTGAGGTGATACGCCGAGTGCCAGGCGTGAGCCTCATCGACGATAAATTCGTGATGGTTCGTGGCTTGTCGCAGCGTTATAACAATGTGTGGGTGAACGGAGGAGCAGTGCCTAGTTCTGAGGCTGATTCCAGGGCATTCTCATTCGATATCATCCCAAGTTCGCAGATTGACAACCTTACCATCGTGAAGTCGCCAACGGCTGAATATCCCGCAGACTACTCGGGCGGTTTCATCATCGTCAACACCAAGGAGATTCCGGCAGAAAACAGTTTCAACATCGCCGTGGGCGGAAACTGGAATACATCTTCTGCCTTTCAGAATTTTTCTTACTCGAAAGGTTCCGGAACAGATTTCCTGGGTTTCGACAATGGACTGAGAAGCCTGAATGGAGGCATCCATGCTGACTTGAATCCACAGCTCGATGCCAACGGAAAACCGGTGGGCGATTATGCTACTTCGCTCCTGGGCAACGGATTCAATAATGATTGGCTCATCAAGAACAAGAAGCCTTTGGGCGACTTGAAACTGGCGGCCAGCCTGAACCAGCGCTGGATGCTCGGCGGAAGAACACTCGGCATGCTCGCTGCTTTGAACTATACCAACGAATACCGCACCTACGAGAACATGGAGAACAACCTCTATGGCATCTATGATGCGGCAAATGACAAACCGAACTATCTTCGTCACTCTGTTGACGACCAGTATAATAATAACGTGAGACTCGGAGCAATGCTCAACTTCACCTTCCTTTCCAAGGACGGCAATCACAAGTATCAGCTCAAAAACATCTTCAACCAGTTGGCTACCAGCCGATATACCTGGCGTGATGGCGTGAGCGCCCAGTCGAACCTGGAGCGAAGCGCAGAGTATTACTACCGCAGTCGAACTACATATAACGGTCAGCTTACCGGCAAGCACACCTTCACTAGCGATGCCCTTGACTGGAGTATCGGGTATGCGTATGCCAACCGTCATTTGCCTGACCGTCGTAGATACCTCATCGACGATGCTCTTGAATCGGGCGTTTATGCCCTGAGCAACGACATATCCCGCGAGTGGACTCAGCTCGACGAACACATTCTCTCTCTTGGTGTAAATGACAAGCACCACTTCAAGTTTGGCAACTTTGAGCCAGACTTGCAAGTGGGTGCCTATGGGGAGTATCGGACCCGAGAATACCAGACCCGCAACTTCATCTACAACTGGAATGTTTCAGATAACAACATGCCATCCGACTTCCGCCACAGCGACATCCCAACCCTGCTCTCCAGCGAGGCAAACATGGGTTACGACAAGCTGTATCTTCTGGAGGAAAAGCAGATGCGCAATAACTACCGCGGACACAACACCTTAGGCGCCGGATACCTGGCGTTGTCTCTCCCCTTTGGCAAACTCGGCATCCACGCCGGTGTCCGCTTCGAGCATAATGATATGGAACTCATCTCCAATTCCCGTGACTACGAGAAGAGTGAATCAAGCCGTCATTACAAGACCGATGATGTTTTTCCATCTCTCAATACAACATATAAGATCAACGACCAGCACCAGGTGCGACTTTCGTATGGCCGCAGTATTAACCGCCCAGAATTCCGTGAAGTATCGTCGTCGGTGTATTACGACTTCGACCTTGCCAGCAATGTGCAGGGAAACACTGAGTTGAAGAACTGTTATGTCGATAACCTCGACCTGCGATATGAGTGGTATCCATCCCGTGGAGAGCTCATTTCGCTGGCAGTCTTCTACAAGCACTTCGATTCTCCTATCGAGTGGACCTATACAGTGGCTGGTGGCACTGACTTGATTTACTCTTACAAGAATGCAAAGAGTGCCAACAACTATGGTGTGGAGCTGGATATCAGAAAGAATCTCGGATTCATAGGATTGAAGGATTTCAGTTGGTCGTTTAACGGTGCCCTCATCAAGAGCAAGGTTCAGTTTGAGAAGGGAGCGAAGGAAGAAGACAGACCGATGCAGGGTCAGTCGCCATACCTTATCAACACCGGCATCTTCTATAAGAATGAGCCATTAAAGATGGATATCGCCCTGCTCTACAACCGCATAGGCAAGCGAATCATCGGTGTGGGCAGAAGCGAGGGGAGCACAGGCGATGACTCCAATTCCCGAGTGCCTCACAGCTACGAGATGCCTCGCAACACCATCGATTTCTCGCTGGCTAAGAAATTCGGCGAACATCTGGAACTGAAGCTCAACGTAAGAGATCTTCTTGCTGAAAAGATATATTACAAGCAGTTTGCTGATGTAACGTATAGCGACGGAAGCAAGAAGGAAGTAGAAGAAATAGCAAGATGCTACAAGCCGGGTAGAAACATCGGTTTGCAGGCAATCTATAAATTTTAGAGACTATCCGTAGAATTTCAAGAAAGATAATAATAGATGTTTGTTTAATAAAACAGGAAACAATGATGAACAAGATGTATTTTTTAGGATGCATGGGCATCCTCGCAGCATCTGCCATGTTGAGCAGCTGCAGCAGTGACAATGACGATCCAACTCCTTCTCCAAATCCTGGATCAGAAGTAGTTTACAAGTGGACAACCAATGGCGGCTTGAAGGCTTGCGACCACATCCTCTTCGGAACAGATGACAAGGAAAACGCCAACGGAACACAGATTGGCAACGGCGACCAGGAATTCGTTTTCACAGGCAAGCAGACTTTGAAGAAAGGCACTTATCTCCTCAAGGGATGGGTATATATTGCAGATGGTGCTGAGCTTACCATCGAACCGGGAACGATTATCAAGGGCGACAAGCAAACCAAGGCGGCACTCATCGCAGAGCGTGGCGGCAAGCTCATCGCCAAGGGTACAGCCACAGAGCCTATCGTCTTTACATCTGAAGAGGCTGCCGGCAGCAGAAAGCCTGGCGACTGGGGTGGCATCATTCTCTGCGGCAAGGCTAAGAACAACCAGACTGAGCAGCAGATAGAGGGTGGTCCTCGTACCAAGCATGGTGGCGCAGATGATGCTGACAACTCAGGAGCCTTGAGTTATGTACGCATCGAGTTTGCCGGTTATCCATTCCAGAAGGATAAGGAGATTAATGGTTTGACTCTCGGTTCTGTAGGTTCAGGCACAGAGATTGACCACGTTCAGGTATCTTATTCCAATGATGATTCCTTCGAGTGGTTTGGCGGTACAGTAAACTGCAAGTATCTCGTAGCCTACAAGGGCTGGGATGATGATTTCGATACAGATAACGGTTTCTCAGGAAAGGTGCAGTATGGTCTTTCTCTGCGCGACAGCAAGATAGCCGACACCTCTCAGAGCAACGGTTTCGAGAGCGACAACTGCGCCGATGGTGCTACCGTGGATCCTCGTACCAAGGCAACCTTCTCTAACATCACCTTTGTAGGTCCTAAGGTATTGGATGATAAGTTCCAGAACACCACAGATTATATTACTGCCGGAGCATACAATCCAAACAACGGTTCAGCTCTCGGCAAGTTCCAGTCAGCCATGCAGATTCGCCGTTCTTCTAACCTAAACTGCATCAACTCAGTGGCCTTAGGCTGGCCTATCGGTTTGATTGTTGATGGTGAGAAGGGTGAAACCGTGAAGAATGCCAAGGATGGCAAGTTCAAGCTTCAGAATGTATATTTCGCAGGTATGGATGCTGTTGGTACTGATGCCAACAAGAAGTATGAGGATTACCTCTACGATGCAGCCAACAAGAAGGATCTCGACAAGAATCAGAAGTCATACAGCAATACCTTCTTCTTCTCAGAGCCAAGCAACAAGTATTTTGACAGTTGGGCTTCATTGGTTGGCGCAGACGGTTATACTCCTATCGCCGGCAGTCCGTTGCTTGGAGCCGCAAGTTTCGCCGGCTGGACAGGTTTCGACACCGTAACCTACATCGGAGCCTTCGATGGCAGCAACAACTGGATGAGCGGTTGGACCAACTTTGACCCTCAGAATGCAAAGTACTAGAAAAAGATTAGTACCGGAATAAGAATTAGAATCGCTAATTTCTATTTTGACTATAAGGCTTTCTTTTATTGGAGCATGGCGCAGTGATTTGCGCCATGCTTTTTTTGTTGGGTTATGGAGGGAAACGTTGATGTCCTGAAACAGGACTTCAACCTTCATTTATCTTAATCCATGAACTTTATCATGTCCTGGCGTCTTGGCTTTGCCTCCGGCGATTCGTCAGGATAACCCAGGGCGATGCAGTAGAGCAGCTTATAATTCTTAGAGAATGCCATGCGGTCGAGGTAAGGCTTGGCCGACGGAGAATCCAGTATCCAACGGGCAGAACTGCCCAGGCAGCAGGAACCGATGCCCCTTGACCATGCTGCAAGAATGATGTTCTCGCCAAGCAAACCGCAATCAATCTGCGCCATATCATAAGTAGTATCGTAGGCGATGCAAACCACGCATGGAGCATTCACAAAGATGTTCTTGAAGCCCTTGCGCTCTGCTATCTTAGGATTATCCTTTACCACGGCTTGGGTGATTGAATCGATGAGAGCAGGAGAATCTATCACTCTGATTTCGTACGACTGCAGGTTCTGCCCGTTTGGCGCATGGATGCCGCATTTCAGAATCTCGTTCAGGGTATCGCGGCTGATGACGGAATCCTTGTAAGCACGGATGCTTCTGCGACTCATCATCAAATCGGTTACCACACTTGCAGAGTCAACGCTGGTCATTGCCTCCGGCTGTCTGTTCTCATTGCAGGCAGTCAACATCAGTGCAGCTGCCAATCCTAAAAATATCTTCTTCATATTATTCACTGTATGATTAAACTTCATATTATTCATTGTATGATTAAACCTATATTTCAATTAGTATATACCCATGTAGCACTATTAGTATTTATCCATGTAGCGTTATTAGTACATACCGTGCAAAGATAGCAACAAACATTGATATCCAAGAAGATACGTTATGATTTTTAAGAGTTTTTATCGGTCTCTCTGCCATTCTTTTAACAAGTATATATCATAGCCAAACATTTTCCACCTATTTTGCTAGAATTTCCCAAAAACTTCGTATCTTTGCAATGGCTTTATACAAGATAAGCTGTTTATAAAATCATCAAACGTAGAATTATGGAAAGAAAAAGTTATTCTATAGATATAAATCGCATTGCACAATATGCCATGTATGCATATTGCATTTTCGCATTGTTTTCGCTGGCATTTTCTGTTTGCAGACAAGCGGGCTTATCCTTCAGAACAAGTCCCATCCTGATTCCAATAAGTCCCATCCTGGTTACCATCAAGCAACTGGTCTTGCAGCTCGCCCCTATAGCTTTATGGGGAATATTCCGCTACACGCTACCGGCAGGCGTAAAATTGCTACGACGCTGCAGCGAGTTGATGGTACTTTACTATGTGCTTTCATTCATCCTAGGCCAATGCTTCAATCTTCATCTCGTAACGATGATGCAGAACGGACAGATAACACTCACGGCAACTATTCTTACCTGGATACAAAGCTCTATGGGATTGATTTCCGTCATCGCCTCCATGATAGCCGGCTGCCATCTGTACAGCAAGCACAGAGGTAACATGCGCAAACTGGGCTTAGCCCTTGTCCTGATTTTCATCGCATGGCTGCTATGCTCGAATCTCCTCCCGACGGCAGTGTTTTACCTGGCAGACAACACCCAGCAGACAGCCTTCACCAGCGTGAATATCATCAGTATGATAACAACGACATCGGCATATATATACGCTTACTACATGATGTATCGGGCGATAAACGACTGAAAAAAGTTATAAAAAACTCCGTTTCTGAGTTTTCAAGACATCAGGAACGGAGTTCAAACATTAATCCTCGAACAATTTATGAAATTCAACGGCATCCATAAATTGATAATTTGGATTATTTCCTACATTTCTTCTAAGCCTATTTAGATTGGAAGGAGTTGCAGCTTTCTTTGTCAGCAAAACATAGAAACTGTTATCAAAAGAATAGTTAGAAGTAACCATTGCCTTTGATTCACTAACCTTTTTTGCTATCTCCTTTGAATCCAAATTCCTGGTATTGCTTAGTCGAAATTTTGCATCGGCCAAAAGTAATCTCTTATCATTCACATGCAATAGCATATCTGCAGAAGATTTCTTATCAGCATGATGTTTTTGAGAAATTCGTCTCTGAACATCATCAAGTTCTATTGCCTCATCTGTGTCAGAGAAAAGATTTTCTGAATTTGGGCATCCCTCCTGCTTCATCAAATGATGCAAGCCGACTAAATCTTTTGCAGTCCAACAATCAATCTTGATTCCCTGATAATTGCCAATCTTAAATTTCGCCATAGTTCTCTACGTATTTCTGAAGAGTATCAAAAGACTTGTTGAATGATTCAAATACAGGTTCAATATCACAGCCCAAATTCTTATAGTAGAACGAGTCTGTACCTTCACTTTGCTCTGCCAGATAAAAACGAGTAGTATTCAACAAGCCCTCTTTTTCAGAGATATACCTGATAGCCGATACCATATCGGGATTGTGACTCGTGATGAGTATCTTGGTTCCAAATGTTTTGTTAATGCGAACAAGAAGATGCGCCAACTCAACCACCCATTGTGGATGAAGATTTGTTTCAGGCTCATCAATCTCCAACAAAGTGTTTTCTGTCAGCCACCCGTTTTCTATCAGACGAAGCATATAAACCAGCGGTTTGAATCCCGATGCTATATCTTCAATTCTAATATCCTTACCATTGTTGCTGTGATAAACTAAATCAACAGCATCGAAATTTTCCTTTTCTACAATAGAACCATCTATCATTTTATTAATAGAATGAAGTAATTCCTGTTTGCCGGTAATCTCACTTCCTTTTTCATTTACGTGAACCACTTTATGTGCCAAGGAAGTCATCAGAACCCTATCTGATTGACGAAGAGAAATAGCTGCTGGTGTTCCTATATATATGGCATTATTTAAACTATATATCTTTCCAAGTCTATCAACAAGCAATTCCACTTCATCTTCCTTAAAGCTTATGCTGGCAGGAAAGCCATCCTTTTCCCGATATACAGAAGCGATTTTCTCTTTCAAGTAACTGATGGGACGATTTTTTTTGTTGTTTTCATATTTCTGAAGATATTCAGAAAACAGCTGAATGGAATTTCGTTCTATATTCTCATGAACATGATTTTGTTCAGTAATCCCAAAAAGATTAAGCACTCGACGCACCTGCTGAGGATTCTGCTCTTTCTGAAGAAAGTTAACCAGCATGTCATCAAGTGAACCAATCGCTCTTTTATAATAAAAATCGAGCTTCTCCACACCACCATTACTCAATGTTACCATTGTCATTAATGATAAGGTATTGTCAAAAAATCGTTTTTTATCATCATCCAGATAATTTGAGATATCATCCAGCGCATTAGAATATTTCTCTAATGATTTGATAATCATATCTCTGAAATCAGAGAAAAAGAAACTGTCTAACACTGACAATATATTGACGATATAATACAACCAACGGGACATAGTGCTTTTTCCACAGCCATTGCTTCCCACGATAACTGTGATACCCTCTATTTCGATATCAGCATGCCCTATAGCATGATAATTGTCTATATTAAATTTATACTTGCTCATTATTCAAACTATTTTAATGCAAAAATACGATGTTTTTGTGTAACCTCCAAATTTTCATAGCACTTTTTACTGCCAAGGGTTCATAAAAGCCAGATTCCTATCACGAATATAAGTATAAAAGACTTAAAATGAGAGAATTTATTTTGGAAATCTAGATTTTATACCTATTTTTGCACATCAAAAAAGAAAAATAAAGAAAAAGTATGAATATCAAGGAGAATTATCAACAATATGTAAGCCGATACGCTTCTGAGGTGGCTGCCCTGAAGCGTAAGAATACGGGATTTATAACGGGCGAACTGCTGGCTTTTGGCGGCATCCTCGCCTTTCTGATCTGCTATTTCGCATTGGATGGGGATACACAGAACTATCTGATGGGGGCGGCGCTGTGCCTGATTGCCTATCTGGGAATCAGACGACTTGACGACAAGAACAAGGAGAAGATAGAGCATCTTTCGGCATTGCTCAAGGTTTATCAGGACGAAATCAAGGCTTTGGAGGGCGATTTCTCGCCTTTCGAGACGGGCGATTCCTATCAGAATCCGCAGCATCCTTATTCCTTCGACCTCGATGTCTTCGGCAAGAGTTCGCTGTTCAACCGCATCTGCCGAACTATCACTTCGGGCGGTTCGGAGGCACTCGCCAGGAATCTTACCCGGGAAACGCCTTTGGGCATGGAGGATATCAAAAGAAGAAGGGATTTGCAGAAGGAATTGGCTGGAGAAGGCGAAAACTGGCGGATGGAATTCCTGGCACTTGGCGAAAAGAACAGAAGCCAAACTGCGGATGGCAAAATGGTGAATGGCAAGATGAAAAAGATTGATTCTGCTGCGGTGATGGATGCGATGCAGAAGGTTTCGAAGATGGAGGTGCCGGCATGGTTTGGTTCTCCGGTATCGCTCGTTATCGGATGGCTGCTGATTATCGGAGTCGTTGGTTCCGTGATTTTGTCGATATGCAATATGTTTTCGGTGGATTTCGCCTTGTGGTGGGTGTTGGTTCAATACATGGTGGTGTTCTTCGTCTGCAAGCAGACACTTGATAAGATAGATAGCAATGGCGGCAAGCTTCGCCATCAGCTCATCGCCTATGCCCAGATACTTCAGCTTATCAACAGGCGCAATTTCCATAGCGAATCAGGCAAGGAGATGCAGAATTCCCTGGCAGATGCCCTGCCTTCCTTTGCCCAACTGGAAAAGATATTGAAGGGGTATGACAGAAGAGGCAACTTCCTCGGTCTTTTCTTCACCGATGCCTTCATGCTGAGCGATTTCTTCCTGGTTCGCAGTTTCCTGAAATGGAAGAATACCTATATGGTAAAGATGGAGGAATGGATGCATATCATCAGCGAGATGGACGCGATGGTTTCGATGGCGGATTTCAGATATAATCATCCAGAGGCGGAAGAGGCGGAATTTGTTTCGGGAAGTCCGGAAGCAGATACAGAAAGCGATGTTTCTGAAAATGCAGGAATCGGAAGTCCGGAAATCGTGTTCGAGGGAAAGAATCTCTATCATCCTTTCCTGGGTGCCAAGGCGGTGAAGAACGATTTCACCATCAAAGACGACAACTATTATATCATCACCGGAGCCAACATGGCGGGAAAGAGTACCTTCCTGCGTTCGCTGGGCGTGAACTATATCCTGGCAATGGCGGGTATGCCGGTGTTTGCGGATCAGCTGAAGATTTCACGTTTCAGATTGTTCTCGAGTATGAGAACCACCGATGATTTGACGCACGGCATCTCTTACTTTAATGCTGAGCTGATAAGGCTGGAGGAGCTGCTGAAGTTCTGCAGGGAAAGTGCTGAGGGAAAGTGCTGCAAGGAAAGTGGAGAAGACAATAAGGAGCCACTCCGAACGCTGATTATTCTGGATGAGATTCTGAAGGGAACGAATTCATTGGATAAGCTGAATGGTTCGAGAAAGTTCCTCGAAGCCATTGCCAAGCAGCCGGTGAGCGGCATCATCGCTACCCACGATCTGGAGCTCTCCAAGATGGAGAATGATGCATCAGGAAAATTCCACAACTATTGTTTCGAGATAGATTTAGGCACGGATGTTACCTATACTTATAAGATACAGAAGGGTGTGGCAAGAAACCAGAATGCCACCTTCTTACTGAATAAGATTCTGGAGAAATATTAGAATAAAAAGAGAAACTCCCGATAATTTGATCAGTTTCAAATTATCGGGAGTTTTCCTTTTAAAGAATACATTATAACTCCACGCTATCCAGGCGGAATTTGAGCAAGCCGGCTGGTACCTTTACCATTACCTCTTCACCTGCCTTCTTACCCAGAAGGGCCTTGGCGATAGGCGACTTGATGGAAATCTTGCCACTATGAAGATCTGCCTCGTGAGGATTTACTATGGTATAATTCATGCTGCACTTGTTGGCGAGATTGGTAATCTTAATCTTGCTCAACAAGCCAACGGTATCGCTCTTCAATCGAGACTTGTCGATGACACGGGCATTCTCCAAGACCTTCTGTTTGAAGCTGATGCGGCTCAAAAGCTTGCCCTGCTCACGCTTGGCTGCATGATACTCGAAATTCTCACTGAGGTCGCCCTTATCGCGGGCCTCAGCTATCGCATCGCGAACGGCTGGCAACTCTACGTTAACCATGTGTTGAAGTTCGGCCACGAGCTCATCGTAACCTTCCTGAGACATATATTCCATTTTCTCTGATAATCTTAATGAATGATGTTTGTAATTTTCGGGGTGCAAAGTTACTAGTAATTCATGAAAACACCAAACATTTTTGATAAAAAAGTAAATAAAAAAAGAAGATGTGCAGCCATGACAGACAACACATCTTCTCCTTGAATATATCATTATCCCCAAACTTCCTCGGAAATCTCTCTCACCAGATCTATCTTTGCCCACTGCTCAGCATCGGTCAGCTTATTACCAATCTCGCAAGAGGCAAAACCGCATTGAGGACTGAGACTGAGCCGATCGAGGGGGATATATCTGGCTGCTTCTCGGATGCGGGCGATGACCGTAGCCTTATCTTCCAACACCGGAGATTTGGAGGTTACCAGACCCAGCACCACCTTCTTGCCATCAGCCACATACTTCAACGGCTCGAAACCACCCGAACGCTCATCGTCATACTCCAGATAGAAGGTATCTACATTTTCATGGGCAAAGAGATAAGGAGCTACGGCATCGTAGGCACCCTGGGTGGCATAGCAGGAATGATAATTGCCACGGCATACGTGGGTGTTGATGGTCAACCCCTCAGGTTTGCCCTCGATGGCAAGATTGTTCACCTTCAGATATTGCAGGGCTTCCTGCTCAAGGGTGAAACCTGTGCCCACCTTAGCCGTCCAGTAATCGCTATCCACAATCATTCCCCAGGTGCAGTCATCCAGTTGGACGGTACGGCAACCGGCTGCATAAATCTCCTGGAAGAAGGTGCGGTAAGCCTGGGCAATATCCTCAATCAGTTGGGTGGTGTTAGGATAGAACTTGCGGGTATTCTCGGCATTCTTGCCACGGAACAGTTCGGCAAGGAACTGAGCCGGAGCAGGAACCGTCTGCTTTGCCTCGAAGATATATTCGCCATTGGCATCCAACTCCTCAAACTGCTTTACAAAGAGGAAATCCCTGATAAAAGGATGATTCTCGCCGGTAATCTTGCCGGTCAGTTGGATAGAACCCTTGGTTGTCTCCTCGCCATGAAACTGGTAGCCATGCTCCAGTTCGATATGCTCCACGCCATTGAATCCCCACATAAAGTCGAGATGCCAATAGCTGCGGCGGAACTCGCCATCGGTGATATAAGGCAGGCGATGCGCCTTCTGCTGACTGATGGCCTCAGTAATCAGCCGGTCTTCTACGGCGCGAAGGTCGGTGGCAGAAATCTTGCCATCAGCAAACTTAGCTCTCGCTTCCTTCAACTCTGCAGGGCGCAAATAGCTGCCCACTGCCTCAAAATGTATATTTCTTACGTTGCTCATATTTTTATCTCCTTATTATTATTTGATGTGAATGACTCTTTATCCTGTCATTACCGATGACTGACGCTTTGCATCCGGAATTGCGGGTGCAAAGGTAAGAAGAAGAATTTTATTTGCCAAATATTCTCCGTAATTCAGAAAAATATACTATCTTTGCAGCGAATTAAGCAAATCAGCAGAATATTATTCTGTAAGAATCAGTAAAAACAGAAATAAAGAAACAATGCCAACAGAAGAAAAACTTGATGAAACAGACATCAGAATACTGAAGTTACTGCAGCAGAACTCCCGACTCACCGTGAAGGAACTTGCTGCAAGAGTACACCTCTCCCCTTCTCCCACCTTCGAGCGACAGAAGCGGCTGGAACGCGAGGGATACATCCAGCGATATGGAGCCATCGTAGACCATCACAAGTTGGGGCACAACGTAATCGTGCTCTGCAATATCCGGCTCAAGCAGCATACCCATGACCTGATTCAGCAATTCATGGATACCGTGCAGACCATCGACCAGATAACGGAGTGCTACAACACCACCGGAGATTATGACTTCCAGATTAAGGTATATGCCCGGGATATGAAAGCCTATCAGGACTTCATGCTCAACACCCTGGGAAACATCGACTGCATAGGAAGTCTGCACAGCATCATCGTGATAGGTGAAATCAAGGATTCGCATTATATACCCGTAGCAAAATAAGGAGAAACGTGATGAAAGCAAAAAATATATTGATGATATGCCTGTTTATTTCCGGACTTTTCTGCCTCCCATCCAAGGCACAGCAGCCTGGAGAAAACGTCAGTTCTCAAACCATCAGAAAACTGGGCGAGAAGCATTTCTTCTCCATCTCTACTATTCCCGATGATATCTTCCGTCTGATGCAGGGCAAGACATACAAGAAGAACTGTACCGTGGCAAGAAGCGAACTGAGATACATAAGATGCCTGCACGTAGACAAAGACGGCAGAAACATCGTGGGAGAAATGGTGGTGAACAAGGCGATAGCCACAGATGTGCTCGATATTCTGAAAAAGCTCTACGAGGCAAAATATCCGATAGAGCGGATGAGACTCATTGACTACTGGGATGCCGACGACGAAAGGGCGATGAGAGCCAACAACTCCTCCAGCTTCAACTTCCGCTTCATCTCGCATACCCATACGGTATCGAAGCACGGAAGGGGACTGGCCGTAGACATCAACACCCTCTACAATCCTTACCACAAACGGCTGAAGAACGGCAAGGAAGTGGTGGAACCTGCCACCGCCCGCCCCTATCTGGACCGCAGCAAGAACCACGCTTACATGATTAAGAAAGGCGATCTCTGCTACCGGCTTTTCAAGGCAAAAGGATTCCGATGGGGAGGTGACTGGAAACACAGCAAAGATTACCAGCACTTCGAAAAATAGAAATGCAGGAAAGAACAGCCAGCAAGGAAAGGACATAAAAAAAGACTATGCCTATGTTACATCATTTCTTTAGTAACTATGGCATAGTCTTTTATTATCCTAACGATCTTTTTTATATGTAAAACAAATTTAACAATCCTGCTACAGCCTTATTATAATACATTGTAACTAGCTGTACCAGATTGAATTATATTCTCTACGTTCATCGTCCTCATTATAGAGGTTCTCATATTCAAGGTTCATAGCCTCGAATGATTCCAATGTCTGTTTCATGATAACTCCTCCTCTATTTATTATGTTCAACTTTTAATATGGCAAAATTACTAAAAAAACAGACTTCTGATGTCAATATTTCAGAAAACTTTTGTATTTTTGCACCATCTCTGCACATCAGGGGCAAAAAGTGCAAAAAACAGCTCTGTTCAAGAGCCATGCAAGATAAAAAACAAGAAACAAGATGAAGATATTACATACTTTACGACTCGACAGAATGAAGTGGCGCCACTGGGTATTGCTGCTGTTGCTCATCCTCGTCACCCTTACCAAGATGATTCCTCTCTGGGGAGTTATCTACACCTACCGTGTTTATCCCGTTATCGGCAGCCTTCTTTCGCCCATCTCGGGCATCTTTCCTTTTGCCGTGGGCGATATTTTCATTGCTCTCAGCATCGCCTGGGTCGTCCTCTATCCTATCTACGAGATGGGATTACGGAAGAGACTCGCCCGTCGGTTTATCTTTCTTGCTGCCAAGAGCGGCGGCTATCCGAAGAAAAAGGCGGTTTTCGGAAGGGTAATTGAATATCTGCTGTGGGTATATGTATGGTTTTATGCAGCTTGGGGACTGAACTATTCGCAGCCTGTTATCTATTATAGAGTTGGCATGCAGCCTGCTGAGGTTTCGGAAGAGAAGTTCCGGAAATTTGCCTACCAGTATGCCGACAGCCTCAACCTTTTGAGTGAAGAACGGAGAGGGAAGAGTGAAAAATTCAATTGTATTGTGGATGATAAACTGAAGAATCGGGTGCGGGATGCGGTTCTGAAGGAATATAACAAGATAGGCTATCGGGAGGGCATCAATCCGCCTTTCAACCAGCATCCGCATGCCAAGACGATGGTGTTTTCGCCCATCAGTTCGATGTCGGGTGTAACCGGCAGCATGGGACCATTCTTCTGCGAATTTACGCTGAACGGCGATATTCTTGCACACGATTATCCGGCTACCTATGCCCATGAATTTGCTCATTTTCTGGGCATTGCCAACGAAGGAGAGGCGAATTTCTACAGTTATCTCGTCTGTACGGCATCACAGGATAAGGCGGTGAAATTCAGCGGATATTACCACATTCTGCCCCATGTATTATATAATGTATTCGACATTCTCGGCAAAAAGGAAGGTGAGAAATATCTGAAACATATCCGTCCTGAGATAATCAGGCTGCTGAAAAGCGACCGCCAATACTGGCAGGGCAAAAGATGCAAGGCACTGGATGCTGCCCAGGATTTCTTCTTCGAACTCTATCTGAGAGGCAACCATGTAGAAGGCGGCAGAAAGAGCTATGCCGGCGTCATCGGTCTGATTCTGGCTTGGGAGAACAAGCAGGAAAAATCTCTTATGAAAAGATGATAGAAATAATTACATGAGAAAGAAAAGACGATTGGCGCGCACTCCTGCGCCAATCGTCGTTCGCATATAGTTGAATATAGAAAGTAATCTTTTTCCTTGTATAAGAGGACTAATATATTATTACGCTAAACCTATTCTGTTTTTTACTTCTGCTGTGCAGATCTCTGCATTCTTGTTCCTGGTCTTCCATCCTTACCCTTTCCCTTGCGAGAACCTCTCTGGGCAAAGCGCTTCATCATCTGTCGCTCCAGTTCGTAAACACGCTGAATCTGCTGCTGGCTCAGGAACTGCGAATACTTCTTGTAGTATTTCTGACGGATGTTGAGAATCTTCTCGCTCATCTCAAAACGCTGCTTGATTTCCTGTTCGGTTTGAGCATCCGTTTTCATTTCGCCCTTCTTGTGATGAGGGCGAGGACCTAAAGCCCATACCTCTTTCTGATAATCAGTATAGGTCTCGATAAACTTAGCGTTGGTCTTTTCATCAAGCCCCAAATTCCGAGAGATGTACTGAGCCTGCTTTTCTGCCAACTGTTCACGACTGAGGCGCTGCTTCTGGTTAGGCGCCTGTGCACATACATTTGTAGTAACCGTCATCATGGCGATGACCATCATTAAAATACCAAAAATTCGTTTCATAACTCTATCATTTTAAATTATTATTGAATCCGTTTAATTGTTGAGGAACACATCCTCCTGATATACAGAGAGAAGATAAGCCTGATCGGCAGAAGACAGCTGAGCGAAAGCCTTATCTACCTCCTGTATTCCGTTATTCACCTGTGAAGGCTGGGAAGAAGAGGCTGAGAAATCGATGTTGAGTACCAGAAGTACTGCCACCGATGCAGCCACAGCTATTGCAGCCGTCCAAATCACCTTCCTCAGAGATCGTTTCTTCGGCTGTATCCTGACAGGTGCCAGTTTGTCATTCTTCACCTGCTCCAGGATATTGGCTTCCATCTCCTTGAAGAATCCTTCTGGCGTAGAATAAGGCATCCGCTTACCCACCTTACCGAAGTCAAACTTCCCGGTTTTGTTGAAATCAAAATTTGTATCCATATTCTTTTCCATTTTGAATAACCATTTAAAAACTCACAGAACTCTCACTTAATCGTTCGAATTCATGTACTTGATAATTTTCTCCTTGGCAACATGATAGCTTGCCTTGATACTGGCTGGCGTGGAATCAGCGACCTTCGCTATTTCGTCGAACCCAAGTTCATCGTAATATCTCATATTGAATGCCAGCTGCTGCTTAGGCGGAAGCGAGAGAATCGCTTTCTGCAGTTTTACTGCCACCTTATCATCGAAGTCGATATAATTATCTGCTGGGATGAGACTGACGCCCGTTGAATCTGATTCTAGAGAAACTTCTTCCTGTTTCCGTTTGCTGATGAGCCGCAGGGCCTCGTTGGTAGCGATGCGGTAAATCCAACTTCTCAGTGAGCAGTCGCCCCGATATTGATTGAACGAGCGATAGATTCTCACAAAAGTTTCCTGCGAAGCATCCTGTGCATCATCATGCGAAACCACCAATCGGCGTATATGCCAGTAAACCGGTTCCTGATACTTCATCATCAACATTCTGAATCCGTTCTCCGGACATTCCTTCATCGTATCCACTATGCCTTTGTCATTTACACTCATATTCGTTTATTTTCATGAACGTTACGATTATATGACCTTCAGAAAAGGGAAAAGTAAAAAGCGGGATGCATTTTTTTTCGATACCTGCTTAATTTTTCCTCCTTTTTTCTCTTTTAATATCATAGAGAAGAGAAAAAAGGGAGCTATTTCTCCGCTTTCTCAAAGAAAAAGTATATATTTGCAAACGGATTGCGGATATCAAAAAGATATATTGATATGAAGAAAGAAAAGAATTTTTCAGAAACTGATTTTCACCGACAACCAGTTTGAGCACGATCTTTACCAGACGATAGAAGACATCGGCAATTTCTATTATGGCAGAGACAGCAAGAACAGCATCATTCTGAAGATGCTCTATATAGAGGGATTCAAGGGCGGCAAGGACGTAGCCGCCCAGTTGAGCATATCCCATTCTGCCGTTACCCAGCGTTGCCAGAAGATGATGCACGATGTAGTGATTCCTTATTTCAAGAGATACTTCGATGCATCGGAATACGGAAGCTACCTGTCGTCCGCGGAGGAAGACACCTGTATCGAAAGTGCTCCGAAGATGTCGATGCCGAGAATGATGTCCGAGTGCATGCGCTGCGAGGAAGCGACTGATAATGGCAATAACATATTTAATAATAAGAAGAATATGGAAGATATGAAGAAGGGAAGAATCACTCCTAGCTGGATTGATTCATTAAAGGAGAACGAGATTTTTGTGTTTGGCAGCAATCTGGCTGGCATGCATGGTGGTGGAGCTGCCCGTATAGCCCGCCTGCATTTCGGTGCCGTCATGGGCAAGGGTGTAGGCTTGCAAGGTCAGAGTTACGCCATCCCTACGATGCAGGGCGGCGTGGAAACCATCCGTCCATACGTGGAGGAATTCCTTGATTTTGCCAATCATCATTCCGAGCTACATTTTCTGGTAACCCCAATAGGTTGCGGCATCGCCGGCTTCGAAACCGAAGACATCGCCCCATTGTTCGAGAAGGCAAAAGAGATGAAGAACATCAGCCTGCCGGAGAGCTTCTGGGAGGTGATAGAGTAAAGTTATAGATTATTAGCAGCTTATGTTAGGAGCTATGATAGGAGATATTGCTGGCTCAAAATATGAGTTCAACAATACGTTTGATTATGATTTCGAGATGTTCGGCGAAGGATGCGACTTCACTGATGATACCATCTGTACGGTGGCGATAGCTGATGCGATATTGAACGGACGAAGCTATCAGGAAAGCCTGCTGGATTGGTGCCGCCGCTATCCTTCTCCAAAAGGAGCGTATGGCGGAAGATTCGCAGGGTGGATTCGTTCTCTTGATCCGCAGCCATACAATAGTTTTGGCAATGGTTCGGCAATGCGAGTATCACCGGTGGCTTGGCTATTCGATGACCTGTCGCAGGTTTTGGAAGAGGCAGAGAAAACGGCTCTTCCTACCCATAACCATCCCGAAGGAATCAAGGGAGCCAAAGCCGTGGCTCATGCCATCTGGCATTTTCGCAAGAGCAGATTCTCAGAAGAATCTAAGGAGTGTAAAGATAAGAATTCTAAAGAATCTGATGATAAGGCAATGAAAGCCTTCAAGGATATCGCCCGCAGCTATTACGAGGATTTCGAAACACGAGATTATCCGAAAGGCAAATTCGATGAAACCTGCATGGATGCCGTGCCATTATCCTTCTATCTCCTCTCGCAAGCCTCATCCTTCGAGGATGCCATCCGCCTAGCCATATCTCATGGCGGCGATAGCGATACCATCGGAGCCATCGTTGGCTCCATCGCCGAAGCACGATTCGGTATTCCGCAAGAAATGAAAGAGAAGACAATCTCTTTTCTTCCGGATGATATGAGAGAAATATCGGCTAGAATATAGTGTTGCCACTAGGCTCAGCAAAGCTGCTGACTGCAGTCAGCAGACCTGCCGACTAGGCTCGGCAGACCTGCTGAGCCTAGTGGCAACTTCTGAGAAGGTATCTTCTGGAACCCGAGGAGTAATGTCTTTCAACTCACGAAGACGCTTGCTTCAACCTATAGAGTTGACTCCTTTATCCCATCGAGCCGACTCCGTCATCCTGTAGAACCAACTCATTCTGCTAAATCAATCCTATCTACAACCTTCTCCAGGCAGTTAATCATTATGATACTGCTTATCAGAAATCGTGGTCACAATAGCACTCAGCTTCTGCATTTTCTCCCCATTTATTTCTTGCACATAAAATTTTTTTTCGAAAAAACTTTTTTCGTGTGCGTATAAACTCGACGCTAAATCTAAAAAGAATCTGATATGATACCTTATAGATACCCCAAAAATTACGTCCCGATGTAGACTTTACTACATGGCGACGTAATCTTTCCTACGTCCCGACGCAGAGATTCCTACATCGCCATGTAATTTCAAGGACAACGGGAAAAGAAAGATGTATTGAAACAATTTGCTGGCAAATGTGAAATAAAGCCCAAATAATTTGGTGTTATCGAAGAAAAACTATAACTTTGCCACCAATAGAATTTATCAAACAATATAATTTATGACAAACCATGATTTTTGGATGTCCATCAGTGACATAATCAATGAAGGATTTACATCTGAAGGTCTAGCAAAATTAGATGATTATGCAGAACAATTCAGTACTGGAAAGATCTTATATAAACGATTTTCACCGTCAGAGCAGCTTGGCTGCGTTAAAGGGGGAACAATATATGTTATTGCATCCTTACTCGCGGGAGCAGAAGTTGGCACAGATCAACTCTCTGCGCCAGAACAACAGAATCAAAAAGTAAGCTGAAAAGCAGTATGAAAAACACGCAACATACTGCTTTTCTCTATCCTTAGTTTATTTTAATATTTATCTTTTCGTAAATGTAAGTTCTGTATCACCCTCATCCATTAAGCATACAGTACAAATCATCGTATTACCTTTGATAGAAACAATCTTAAAGCGCTTGCAAGTTTGCCAATCAGTTTCATCCCCTGAAGAATAGGAATCCTTAATAATCAAAATGTTGGCATTCAATTCATATTTAGTAATTCCTGAATAAGATTTCCAAGTCCCTGCATCATAATCATACCAAATGCAACCACCATTAGCATTGAGAGAAAATCTAAATTTATCATCACTTTCAGGACTTTTATCTACAGTGATATGGCTTTCATCCTCATCATCAGCCCAATACCACCCCTTAATATGCGTAAGTTCTCATGTACCAACGATGTTGGTCTTAATATCACCAGTAGCCGGAGTGTCGTCATCATCCGAAGTGTACTTCCCTGAAAAAGGTTGTCACTTAGGAACAAACAGAAGTGACAATGAAACATAAGACAAGAATTGAACGTGTGTATAATGAGGACACTGGTTGGTTTGAGACCCGTGAGGTAGAGTTGAATAGCTACTCTTTTACAGATGATGATCGTATCATGATAGTTCGTGAGTATATGGAGAGTGGGCTCCCAGCAGAAGAAATCATCAAGAAATACTATATAAGCAGTCGTACAGTGCTATTTTCTTGGATGGATAAGTTCTTAAATGAAAAAGATTTGTTATCTTTGCCGCCAGAAGACCAAAACCGTGACGATATGGCAAAGACAACAAATGAACAGTTGAAAGAGAAAGATGCAGAGATTAAGCGTCTCCGCAAGGCTTTGGAGTTAGAGAAGCTTCGCTCTAAAGCATTCTCCACTATGATTGATCTCGCAGAAGAAACCTTCAATATTCCTGTGAGAAAAAAATCTGGTACCAAACAGTAAGCTTGCTCCGCACAGAGTGCCAGAGCCAAGGTTTAGGCACTCTATGCGGGCTGTTTGGTTTCACCCGGCAAGCATATAATAAGCGCAATGTCTCTGACGGCTTTGCTGAAGAGGCCATTGAGTCTATCATCATTGAAAAGGCACGTGAGTATCGTAAGTCGAATCCTGGCTTAGGAGCTGCAAAGTTGCATGCCATATTGAAACAGATGTTTGAGGATACTGGCTGCTTCCCTGGTCGTGACACATTTATTGAGATGCTGCGTAAGCATGGACTCATGGTGCGTATAAAGCGCCGTAGGCGCTATAAGACAACAGATTCCGACCATAATTATCGCAAATACCCAAACCTGATTAAGGGAGTAGTTCCTACTCATCCGAACCAGATTTGGGCAAGTGACATCACCTATGTTGAAACCAATGAAGGTGTGTGCTATCTCTCGCTTATAACAGACCTGTATTCCCATAAAATTGTTGGATGGGCTGTTGGTCCAACATTAGAAACAGTATATCCATTAGAAGCGCTTAAAATGGCATATAAAAGCATTGATGAAGAAACTGCAAAAGGACTCATTCATCACTCTGACAGAGGAAGCCAGTATTGCAGTCAGAATTATGTATCTATCCTAAAAAGTCATGGCTCACAAATAAGTATGACTCAAACAGGAGATCCTTTGGAGAATGCCATAGCAGAACGTGCAAACGGCATTTTAAAAACGGAATGGCTTTATAGGATGACAATTCCTACTCGTAAAGTATGTAAGAAGGAACTGACCAGGATTATTGCGTTTTATAACGACGAAAGACCGCATATGAGTATCGGTAATCAAACACCATCTGTTGCACATACTCAAGCGGGGCCACAGCAGAAAATGTGGAAAAATCCTTGGGAAAATTCTTCTAATTAGTTGAAAATGTGTATCTTTGCATTTGAAAGAATATCATCACCGTAACCTTTCTAGGGATAGCTCCTTAAAAAGAGTAACCTAGTTAGGTATAATGGGTATTCGCTGACAACCCATATAGTGATAAAATTAAAAATGCGTAACTCATTTAGTGATAAGAAAAATAGATAGTAACAAATTTAGTTTAACCATCCTAAAGGTGACAACTTTTTCACGTATAAGACAAAGATGAACAAGCGGTGACAGTCTTTTTACTACCTTATCATCGAAAAAATGTATGATTTAACATTCGTTATCATCGAAAAAGTGTATAATTTACTTGTTTTTATCATCGAAAAAGTGTATCTTTGCAACAGAAATATTTAAATTCCAGTTAGTTATGAAAAGAAAGATATACAAGCAACTTCTGAAATGGAAAGAAAGCAAGGACAGAAAGCCCTTGATGTTACTAGGTGCCAGACAAGTGGGTAAGACTTGGATCATGCAGCACTTTGGAAAAAAGGAATACAAAAACGTAGCATATATCAACTGTGACGATGAACCAAGAATGAAACAGCTCTTTGAGCTTGATTACAACATAGACAGAATCCTCATAACCATCCAAGCCATTACTGGCGTAAGGATTACACCTGCTGCTACTCTCATCATCATGGATGAAATACAGGAGATTCCGAGAGGACTCCATAGTTTGAAGTACTTTTGCGAAAAAGCTCCCGAATACCATATTATGGTAGCAGGTTCCCTCCTTGGGGTTACCCTGGGTAAAGGAGAGTCGTTTCCTGTAGGGAAAGTAGATATGCTTACCATGTATCCCATGGATTACGAGGAATATCTTGATGCAACCGGCAATGAAAATTGGATAGAATTACTCCATTCAAAAGACTGGGGACTTATCGACATCATTAAACCCAAGATGACGGAACTGCTCCGGCAATATTACTTTGTGGGCGGCATGCCAGGAGTGGTAAGCAAATTCATCGAAAATACAGACTTGCAGCAGGTTCGCACCCTGCAGCGTGATATTCTGGAAGCCTATCGCAGGGATATTTCCAAACATACTTCAGCTGCGGAATCTACAAGAATCCGGGAGGTGCTGGATTCTCTCCCTTCTCAACTGGCACGTGAAAACAAGAAGTTCATCTATGGAGCTGTCCGCAAAGGTAGCAGAGCCAAGGATTTTGAACTGGCCATACAATGGTTGGTAGATGCCGGCATTGTATATAAGGTGAGCCGCATCAAGGAACCTAAAATGCCGCTTAAATTTTATGAAGATAGGGATGCCTTTAAACTGTTCTTATTAGATTGTGGTCTCCTGGCATGCATGACAGATGCCTCAGCAGACCAGATGCTGATAGGCGACAATGCATTCACTGAGTTCAAAGGTGCATTTACAGAACAGTATGTGCTACAGCAACTGTTGGCCTTGGGATTAAAGCCCTATTACTGGAGCAATACCAAGACTCCCTCGGAGATTGATTTCATCATTCAAGATAGCCAAAGGGTTATACCAGTAGAAGTGAAGGCAGAGGAAAACGTACGTGCGCGTTCTCTGGCACAATTCATCAAAGACAACCCAGGGTTGAAAGGGTTACGTATCTCCATGAAAGGATATGTAGACCAAGAATGGATGGAAAACATCCCTATCATAGCCATTGGCACATATTTTGAGAAATGATATGTAAAGGATTATGCGGCTTTTCTGTCCAAGAGGAACAAACTTAAGATTGTTCTATCAGTTAGCACGGACTGAAAAGCCGTTCGAAAGAATTGCAGAACATACTCAAAGAGAATAGCGGCAAGGCTGATAGTATATACAAGGAAATATCATACAAGTTATTATATATTATACATTATAAATAAGGAGATAAGAAGATGAAAGAAGTATTGATAGTAAGCATCGGCAGCTTCTTCGGAGGCGGCATGAGATATTGGGTATCAAAGTTGGTGCAATCCTGCACGGTGATTGCCTTTCCTTTCGGAACGATGGCGGTGAATGTGGCGGGATGCCTCATCATCGGGTTTCTCTCGGGATTGAACTGGCGGGAAGGGGGATGGATGTCGCCATCTGCCAAACTGCTGCTCACCACGGGATTCTGCGGAGGATTCACTACCTTCTCTACCTTTATGAACGAGGGGGCAGGACTGATGAAAGAAGAGAATTACCTCTATATGATGCTTTATCTCTTCGGAAGTCTGGCGCTGGGACTTATCGCCGTTCTCGCCGGACATTATCTGGCGAAAATTATCGCATAAAAGACTTCGGAGAACAGAAAGAAGAAGAGTCCGGATTATCACATAAAATACTGAAGATAGTATTCCATCAAATGAAGAAATGATGAAAATACTATCTTTTTTATTATTTTATATTTCCAAAATGCCTTAATTACGAAATTTATTCGTAAATTTGCAGAAATAATCTGCATTCGACAATTTGAAAGCAAGCTTTCATCATGCTCGTTTGCTTAATTTTTGCACCAATGAATACATTAGATACAAACAATATAAAATGGAGCGAGAATGTAATCATCGCTGATGCCGACTATATCGACCGAGTGGCTTTCGACCTGATAGTCAACTTCGAACGAATGATTAACCGTCGCATCCAACCAGCCGATATGGCACAATGGGCAGTCTGCATTGCCCTTGACGGAGGTCTGAGAGAGGGCGAGCACGAGACACAGGTTGTGCTTATCCACGACAAGCAGTCGATGGCGATGAAGAACTTCCGCCCTGCCAACTATGAGAAGGATCTGAACGCTCAGGCTTTCAAGGATGATAAGCTCGGAGAATTCATCATCTCTTCTTATCCTACAGAGGAGAAGATGGTAGGCAAGGATGACTTCCTCGTAGATGTGGCGCGCACCGTATGCAACGCCAAGGAAGTGAAGCGAGTGATGGTAATCCCAAATTCTGAGGATGGAGATGCTTACGACCGACTCCGCGAGATACTCCGCAAGGTAGATGACGACGACAAGCGCATCACACTCTTTGCCATGCAGCCCATGCCAGGCGGCAACTTCAGACAGGAGATTCTCGGTTATTCGCTCATGAATGCCCTGGGGATTTCGGCAGATGAAATAAAATAAACATTAAAATAATAAACATAAAAAAAAATAAGATTATAAATGAGTAGAGTACTTATGATTGGCGCAGGTGGCGTGGCTACCGTGGCTGCCTTCAAGATCGTCCAGAACCAGGACGTTTTCACCGAGTTTATGATTGCTAGCCGTCGCAAGGAAAAATGCGATAAGCTGGTTAAGGATATCCATGCCAAGGGCTACAAGATGGATATTCAGACAGCTGAGGTGGATGCCGACGACGTTGAGCAGTTGAAGGCTCTCTTCAATAGCTACAAGCCTGAGCTTGTCATCAACCTAGCTTTGCCTTACCAGGATCTCACTATCATGGATGCCTGTCTGGCTTGCGGTTGCAACTACATGGATACCGCTAACTATGAGCCTAAGGACGAGGCTCACTTCGAGTACTCATGGCAGTGGGCATACAAGGATAAGTTCGAACAGGCTGGTCTCTGCGCTATCCTCGGCTGCGGTTTCGACCCAGGTGTATCAGGCATCTTCACCGCTTATGCAGCCAAGCATCACTTCGATGAGATTGAGGTGCTCGACATCGTGGATTGCAACGCCGGTAACCATCACAAGGCTTTCGCAACCAACTTCAACCCAGAAATCAATATCCGCGAGATTACCCAGAAGGGACTCTGGTATAAGGATGGCGAATGGATTGAAACCGATCCATTGTCAATCCACAAGCCGCTCACCTACCCTAACATCGGCCCTCGCGAGAGCTATCTGATGCACCACGAGGAGTTGGAGAGCCTGGTGAAGAACTACCCTACCATCAAGGAGGCACGCTTCTGGATGACCTTCGGTCAGCAGTATCTCACCTACCTCGACTGCATCCAGAACCTCGGCATGAGCCGCATCGACGAAATCGAATACGAGGCTCCATTGGCAGACGGTTCAGGCAAGACAGCCAAGGTAAAGATTGTTCCTCTGCAGTTCCTCAAGGCCGTATTGCCTAACCCACAGGATCTCGGCGAGAACTATGACGGCGAAACATCTATCGGTTGCCGCATCCGCGGTAAGAAGGATGGCAAGGAGCGCACCTACTACGTTTATAACAACTGCAAGCACCAGGAGGCTTACAACGAAACCGGTATGCAGGGCGTAAGCTACACCACCGGTGTGCCAGCCATGATTGGTGCCATGATGTTCCTCAAGGGCATCTGGAAGAAACCAGGCGTATGGAACGTAGAGGAGTTCGACCCAGATCCATTCATGGAGCAGTTGAACAAGCAGGGATTGCCATGGCACGAGGTGTTTGATGGCGATTTGGAAATTGACTAAACTTTAAACTAAATAAGATATGGCAAAAGAAATGCAAGAGGGAAAATTGAATCCCAATGAAGGCAAGCTGAAAGCTCTTCAGGCAGCCATGGCTAAGATAGAAAAGGACTTCGGTAAGGGCTCTATCATGAAACTCGGCGATGAGCACGTTGAGAATATCGAAGTTATCCCTACAGGCAGTATCGCTCTCGACAATGCACTGGGCGTAGGCGGTTATCCTAAGGGACGTATCATCGAAATTTACGGTCCGGAATCTTCTGGTAAGACAACATTGGCTATCCACGCCATCGCAGAGGCGCAGAAGGCTGGCGGTATCGCTGCTTTCATTGATGCAGAGCACGCTTTCGACCGTTTCTATGCGGCTAAATTGGGCGTTGATGTTGATAACTTGTGGATTTCACAACCAGATAATGGTGAGCAGGCATTGCAGATTGCAGACCAGCTGATCAGTTCTGCTGCTGTAGACATCGTAGTTGTTGACTCTGTTGCCGCCTTGACTCCTAAGAAGGAAATCGAAGGCGATATGGGTGACAATGTGGTAGGTCTTCAGGCTCGATTGATGAGTCAGGCTCTCCGCAAGCTCACTTCTACCATCAGCAAGACCAACACTACCTGCATCTTCATCAACCAGTTGCGCGAGAAGATTGGTGTAATGTTCGGTAACCCAGAGACAACCACCGGTGGTAATGCATTGAAGTTCTATGCATCAGTGCGTTTGGATATCCGCAAGGCAACAGCCATCAAGGACGGCGATGAGGTAGTAGGTAATTTGGTTCGCGTAAAGGTAGTAAAGAACAAGGTGGCTCCTCCTTTCCGCAAGGCAGAGTTCGACATCATGTTTGGCGAAGGCATCAGCCGTGCCGGCGAGGTATTCGGTCTGGCTGTAGCCAACGATATCATCGAAAAGAGCGGCAGCTGGTATAGCTATGGCGGTTCTAAACTCGGACAGGGTGCCGATGCCTGCAAGGCATTGCTCAAGGATAACCCTGAACTTCTCGATGAACTGGAAGCTAAGGTTCGCGAAGCACTTGCTGCTAAGGAACAGAAATAAAGCCAGATAAGGTTTCACACCTTATTATATATAGGAGCTTTATCTGAAAAGAAAGATTTTTCAATCATATTACAGGAATCAAGATAGGGAGAATGCGACATTTTATCGCCTCCCATATCTTGATTCCTTTTATTTTGTCAGCATTATCTGACACCTTGTCAGCCACTTTAAATTTTACAATCCCTTGGCACATGCTTTGTTATGACGGAAAGCGTGAACGCTGAATAGAGAGGTTCCCGACAGATGCATATCTTCGGCAGACTTCCATTAGCCAGCAGTTCATGAGATAAATAACATATTAATAACGATAAAAATAAAAAAAGATATAATTATGGGAAAAGTAATTGGAATTGACTTGGGTACCACAAACAGTTGTGTTGCCGTTTTCGAAGGTAGCGAACCAGTTGTAATCGCTAACAGTGAAGGTAAGCGTACTACTCCATCAGTAGTAGGTTTCGTTAAGGATGGTGACCGCAAGGTAGGTGATCCTGCTAAGCGTCAGGCCATCACAAACCCTAAGAACACAGTATATTCTATCAAGCGTTTCATGGGTGAGACATACACTCAGAGCCAGAAAGAGGCTGAGGCAATGCCTTACACAGTAGTAAACGAGGGTGGTTATCCACGTGTTGAAATCGAGGGTCGCAAGTATACTCCACAGGAGATTTCTGCAATGGTTCTCCAGAAGATGAAGAAGACTGCAGAGGATTATCTCGGACAGGAGGTTACAGATGCTGTCATCACAGTTCCTGCTTACTTCTCTGACTCACAGCGTCAGGCTACAAAGGAGGCTGGTCAGATTGCAGGTTTGAACGTTCAGCGTATCGTAAATGAGCCTACAGCCGCAGCTTTGGCTTACGGTGTTGACAAGGCTAACAAGGATATGAAGATTGCCGTATTCGACTTGGGTGGTGGTACATTCGATATCTCTATTCTGGAGTTCGGTGGCGGCGTATTCGAGGTACTTTCTACCAATGGTGATACTCACCTGGGTGGTGATGACTTCGACCAGGTAATCATCAACTGGTTGGCTGATGGCTTCAAGGCTGAAGAAGGCGTAGATCTCCGCAAGGACCCTATGGCTATGCAGCGTTTGAAGGAGGCTGCTGAGAAGGCTAAGATTGAGTTGTCAAGCTCTACATCTACCGAAATCAACTTGCCATACATCACAGCCGTTGACGGTATGCCAAAGCACTTGGTTAAGACTTTGACCCGTGCACAGTTCGAGCAGTTGGCTCACAACCTGATTCAGGCTTGCTTGGTACCTTGCCAGAATGCCGTTCGTGACGCTAAGCTCTCTACATCAGATATCGACGAGGTTATCCTGGTTGGTGGTTCAAGCCGTATCCCAGCCGTTCAGACACTCGTTAAGAACTACTTCGGCAAGGAGCCTTCTAAGGGTGTTAACCCAGATGAGGTTGTTGCAGTAGGTGCAGCTATCCAGGGTGCCATTCTGAACAAGGAAGAGGGTGTTGGTGACATCGTATTGCTCGACGTTACTCCATTGACTCTCGGTATCGAGACTATGGGTGGTGTGATGACTAAGCTCATCGATGCCAATACAACTATCCCTTGCAAGAAGAGCGAGGTATTCTCTACAGCAGCTGATAACCAGACAGAGGTTACCATCCACGTATTGCAGGGTGAGCGTCCAATGGCAGCTCAGAACAAGAGCATCGGTCAGTTCAACCTGACAGGTATCGCTCCAGCTCGCCGTGGTGTTCCTCAGATTGAGGTTACCTTCGATATCGATGCCAACGGTATATTGAACGTATCAGCTAAGGATAAGGCTACCGGTAAGGAGCAGAGCATCCGCATCGAAGCTTCATCTGGCTTGAGCGAGGACGAGATCAACCGCATGAAGGCTGAGGCAGAGCAGAACGCTGCTGCTGATAAGGCTGAGCGCGAGAAGATTGACAAGATGAACCAGGCTGACAGCATGATCTTCACCACCGAGAACTTCCTGAAGGATAACGGTGATAAGATTCCAGCTGACAAGAAGCCAGGTATCGAGCAGGCTTTGCAGCAGTTGAAGGATGCTCACAAAGCAGGTGATGTTGCAGCTATCGATTCAGCTATGAACAACTTGAACACCGTCATGCAGGCTGCTTCTCAGCAGATGTATCAGGGCGGCCAGCAGGCAGGTCCTCAGGGTGCTCAGGGTGGTCAGCAAGCACAGGGCGGAAATGATGGCGCTCAGGACGTACAAGACGCTGACTTCGAGGAAGTTAAGTAATACAGATTAATATTATAATAAAGGCGTACAATGCTCAGAAATGAGTTTTGTACGCCTTTTTTGTTTCATTATGTTTTTTTATATCCCAATAGTTTGCTAATTCGCTGAAAATTATGTATATTTGCAAATTAAGGGAGATAGAACATCGCCCGAAAGAGATAGATAGTTTAGGGTAAATATAAAAGAAAGGAGAACGAGATATGACAAAGAAGAGACCACAGGTAGCGCTGGTTTATGATTTCGACGGCACACTGTCGCCGGGCAATATGCAGGAGTTTGGATTCATACAGGCTACAGGCAAGACAAAAGACGAGTTCTGGGAGAAAAACAGAAAGTTTGCAGAGGGTAAGGATGCCAACGGCATTTTGACCTATATGTATCTGATGCTCGACGAAGCCAAGAAGAACAATATCTCGCTCACCCGGGAATCTTTTCAGAAATTCGGCAAGGATGTAGAACTGTTCCGCGGCGTAAAACAATGGTTTTCGCTCGTGAATGAATATGGCAACAGCATCGGACTGGACGTAAAGCACTACATAAACTCCTCGGGACTGAAGGAGATGATAGAGGGCACACCTATCGCCCAGGAATTTGAGAACATCTACGCCTGCTCCTTTCTCTACAATAAGGAGGGAATCGCCTATTGGCCAGCCGTAGCCGTAGACTATACTACCAAGACGCAATTCCTCTTCAAAATCAACAAGGGTATCAAACAGGTGAGCGACAACAGAAGAGTGAACCAGTATATCCCCGATGAAAAGCGCCCTATCCCTTTCCCCCGAATGATATATTTCGGAGATGGAGAAACCGATGTGCCTTGCATGAAGATGGTAAAGGAACATGGCGGCCACTCGATTGCGGTATATGATAACGAGGATAAACAGAAGACTGCCTGCCAGCTTGTCAAGGAGGGACGGGTAAACTTCATGTGCTCTGCCAACTACAGCAAAGGAAGCGTGATGAATATCATCGTAAAGAGGATATTGGATAAAATCAAAGCCGACTTTGAATTCGACCGCCTGATAGAACTGAACCAGAAGAAGGCATGGAAGTAATTTAAAGGTAAAAGAGTAAAAGAGTAAAAAGGTAAAAGGGTAAAAAGGGCAAGAAAGTAAAGGGAGAAAGGGATTCTTTTGTGAATTCCTTGAAACTTTTCTTGGTTTTATCGAGGATTATGCTTAATTTTGCACGCAAAAATAATAATATCAAATCATATTAATGGGAAGAAACAAATACTCAGCAGGAGAAATCAAGGAAATCGGCAAGTTGCTGCGACTCAAGAACGCAGGCAACCGTTTACAACAGAAAATGATACGCCACGACCTTCGTGTGGATTATGAATTTAATATCTCTGACTTCAATGAGCCTGGCAAGGCTTTCGGAGAAGAGGAGTTGCAGGCAGCCATCAAGCGTGGCGCCATTCAGATTCTCGACGATGCCACCATAGAGGCAATGAAGGCAAAACGTGCCCGAGATAAGGCTCGCGACGAGGCAGAGAGACAGAAGGAAGCCGTAGCCAGCGGTGAACAGACCGACTGGCAGGAGGCTATGAAGGAGTGGAATGAGTATTACGAAAAGTAAAATGGTAAAAAAGTAAAAAGAACATACTGATTACGACATATACTGATTACGACATATACCGATTAAAAAAAATATACTGATTATAAATTATTATGGCTAAAGTATTGATAAAGACATCAGAGGGCGACATCAAGGTGCGCCTCTACGACGAGACACCTCAGCATCGTGACAACTTCTTGAAGTTGGCAAAGGAGGGATATTTCGATGGCACTCTCTTCCATCGTGTCATCAAGGATTTTATGATTCAAGGCGGCGATCCAGACAGCAAAGGCGCTCCTAAAGGCAAGATGCTGGGCACAGGTGGTCCCGACTATACCATCCCTGCCGAGTTCGTTTATCCACAACTTTTCCACAAGCGTGGAGCCTTGAGCGCAGCCCGTTTGGGAGATGAGGTAAACCCAGAACGAGAGAGCAGCGGTAGCCAGTTTTATATTGTATGGGGAAAGACCTACAAGCAGAATGAACTGAAGCAGATGGAAAAGCAGATGGGCATGCAGATGGAGCAGAACATCTTCAACCAGCTTGCCAAGGAGCATCATGAAGAAATCATGAACTTCCGCCGCAACCGCGACCGTGAGGGGCTGATGAAACTCCAGGACGAACTGGTGGATGAAACCAAGAAGCGCTGCAAGGAGCAGGGCTATCCTAAGTTTACCGAAGAGCAGCAGAAGGCTTACACTGAAGTAGGTGGAACACCTTTCCTCGATAACCAATACACCGTTTTCGGTGAAGTGGAGGAAGGACTTGACATCGTAGAAAAGATTCAGAACTGCGAAACATTGCGTGGCGATCGCCCAAAAGAGGATGTTTCTATGCAGATTTCTGTCATCGAGGAATAAGAAATCTCCATAACGCTCCGCCGGACGGCAAATCCGGCGGAACGCCTAATAAAAACCTAAACAAATATTATATAAGTAATAACAACTATTCATTCGTATTATACAAAAAGACAAATCAATATGGAAAAAATGAAAAGCAAAATGGTAAAGAGTATCATGATGCTCTTAGCATTGGCTAGTTCTAACTACAGCTATGCACAGCAAGCTACCATCACAGTAAGCAACCCTACAGCTGCTCAGCGCACTGAACTTATCTCCCTCAGCATGAGCGAGATAAAGGCGAAACTGGGTAATGTTACACCTAAGAAAGGCGAAGCTTACATCGTAAAGAACAAGAAAGGGCAGCAAATCGGTTCTCAGATTACTTATGACGGTAATCTCCTGATTGATGCCAGCGTACGTCCGCATGGCTCTGCCACCTATTATGTAAGCATCGGCAAGCCTTATCCACAGAAAGTTTGGGCTACAGGTGCGCTCTACAAGATGCGCAAAGACGATCTTGCCTGGGAAAACGACCGTTGTGCATATCGCGTTTACGGTCCGGCTCTCCAGCGCAGTGGAGAACGTTCTTTCGGTACCGATATCTGGGTCAAGAACACACCGGATAACGTGGTTTACGACCGATACATCAAGGATGTGGTAGACGGAAATGCCAAGGGCGACAAGATTGACGCCAAGGCAAGGGCACTTGAGAAACTGGCTAAAAACGAAAAGAATAAGGCGAAAGCTGCAAAACTTGCTGAACAGGCTAAGGCTCTGTGGGCAGAATCGCATGAACTGGATATCAACACCTCCTTCCATCTGGATCATGGAAACGGACTTGACCCGTATCGTGTAGGTGCTACCCTCGGTTTGGGCGCTCCTAGTCTGATGGTTGGCAAGAATCAGGTATTGCCTTACTGCTATAAGGATTATAAGATTCTGGACAATGGTCCTCTCCGCTTTACCGTAGAATTGACTTACAATCCATCTACCGTAGGCGATATGAAGAATGTGGTAGAACACCGTATCATCTCGCTCGACAAGGGCAGCAACTTCAACAAGATGACCGTATGGTACGACGGACTGACTACCCCTACCGATTTTGCTACCGGTTTCCCAATCCATGAAGAGGATACCGAAACCAAGACTTTCGCAAAGGATTATGTAAGTTATGCCGACCCAACAGACAATATCGAAGTAAACAACTCCCAGGTTTACGTAGGCGTTCTCTTCCCTTATGGTGTTGACAACACCTACTACCAGCTCTTCGATAAGAAGCACGATGGTGCTACCGGTCATGCGCTCGGCTTGAAACGCGGCTTGAAAAATGGAGAAAAATACAGCTACTATTTTGGTGCAGCCTGGAGTAAATATGATGTGAGAAGCTATACAGAATGGCAGATACGCATCAAAGACTACCTCGATGCACTAAGAAACCCACTTAAAGTTTCCTCTAATTAGAGGAAACTTTTTTTATTCCGACTTCGTCATTCTATCCGCAATATACATACCTGCCAGGATGCAGCAGGCACCTGCCAGGAAGTAAGGAGTTATCTTTTCGTCTAATACCAGAGAGGCGAAAATCATAGTGGTGATAGGATTGAAATAAACCCAGTTGGTAGCTTTCACGGCACCCAACTTAGAGATACACCAGTTCCAGGTAAGGAAACATATCATGGATGCCAAACAGCCCAGGAACAAGAGATTACCCACCACCTGAGGCTTCATAAACACATCCCATGCCGGCCACCCAGGGATAATAAGATAATAAGGCAAGATGGTAAGCACACCATAGAAGAAGACCTTGCGGGTAATAAAAGCTGCGCCATAATCGCCCGATACCGATTTCATCAGGAGCGAATAGACAGCCCAGCTCATACATGCCGTAAAAGCCAAGGCATCACCTACAGGCGACAGATGCAGCACGAATCTGCCATTCAGCACCACGATAATCATACCTACAAAAGCAAGCAGAGAGCCCAACAGCTGTATCATGTTGATACGCGAAGAATGGCGATAAACCAGACGTACCAGCAAGGTAGCAAAGAGCGGACAGGAGCATACGATGAGCGAAGTATTGGTTGTTGTGGTATAATTCATCGCCTCGTTCTCGCTCAGGAAATAGAGTGAACCGCCCGTAATACCCAGCATCGCCATTTTAAACTCATCTTTCCAGCTATCAGCAAACATCCGCTTATGATTCACCATCAGCATCATCATGTATGCGATACTGAAACGGAGCGTAAAGATCTGTGCTGGCGAAAGTCCGTTCAGCATCAGCACCTTGGTAGATACAAAGGTAGTTCCCCAGATAGCTACGGTGATAAAAGCCACAAGATGATATAATAAATTACTATTATTCTGTTTCATTCTATTTCTCTGATTTTTGAAATTCAACTGCAAAATTATAACTTTTATTCGAAATGAGCAAATTGTAAGCAAGAAAAGCAGAAAAAGACAATAAAAAGAGCGAAATTGGAACAAAAGAAAAAGGTCTTAGGAGTAAGTGCAGATACGACTTATCCTAAGACCTTATTATTTATATAGTTAAAAAAATCAAGCCTTATTTTTTCTGGAATACTCTCACGTAATCCACTTCCATCTGAACAGGGAGGGCGCTTTCGTCAACACCCTTCATGCCGCCCCAATCACCGCCCCAAGCCAGGTTGAGGATAACATAGAATGGTTTATTGAAAGGCCATGAACCCACATCATTTTTACCGTCATTGTTGAAATTGAGCAGTTCCTTACCATCCACGTAGGTCTTGATATAATCAGGAGTCCACTCCAGACGATAAACGTGGAAACCGTCTTCAGCACCCGCAGTCAGACGTTCCTTGGTAATCTGGGTTCCCATCACGTGATTAAACTTCTCTGTATGGAGCGAAGAAGAAGTATAGTTAGGATTAACGCCTACCTCTTCCATAATATCAATCTCGCCACATTTAGGCCAAGGATTTGCTCCGAAATCATTGTTGCAAGGCATCATCCAGAAAGCAGGCCATGTGCCTTTACCTTTAGGCAATTTGATGCGAGCTTCGAAGATACCGTAAAGCCAGCCCTGGGTTTCGTGAGCATATACGCGACCCGAATAAATCTTGCCGTTGCTGCCCTTGAAACAGTTGATATAAAGCCGGTTATCTGCAATTTCTGTTACACGCTTACCATCAGCAGAGCCGTTCGCATAATTCTGAAGTTCATTATTCACCCAGCCCGACTTCTGCACCTCATGACGCCAGTCGGTACTATTCAACTCAGAGCCTTCATTAAACTCATCATTCCAGACCAGTTTGTACCCCTCAGGAATCACCATTTCGCCCCCTTCAATAGGAGTAACAGTCTTGCCTGCCTGAGTCACATTTATGCGCACCTGCTTGCTGCCAGTCTTCACGTTGATGCCACCATTACGAGCCTCCTTGCCTGTGTTTTCGTCCACGGTTACGGAAATGATGCCCGTAGCCTTGTCGGTGTTCGAGGCATTCACTTTCACCCAGCTGTTACTGTTTTCGTCGGCAGTTGCTGTCCATCCCCCAGTCGAAGACGTCACTGCTACCGTGTACGTGCCGCCATTGGCAGGTGCCTCTATGCTCGTTTGAGAGCAAGAGAGCGTCATGTCATCTGTACGACCTCCATCATCCGATGAACTATTGCTGCATGAGAGCAGGCAAAGAGACATCAAGAGGGCAAACAATTTAATTTTTCCCATATCAATAATTTAATTTTAATAATATTCTATTTTAGATTCAACACTTCCATGTCTCCCCATTGCGGTATTGTTTTGGTCACCATACCTGGTTGTGATTGAAGAAACTAAATAATATGAACCTTCTTCCAATAAGAATGTTTCTGACCGTGAAACATTCATAGTGCCTTCAGATGTCCACATTTCTTTATCTCTCATATCTATCTTTTTAATGACCTTATATCCATATTCTTCATCCCCTTCAACAATTGCAGTATATGTACCATCGGCTGCTCTCAATTCTGCCCATGTATTCAATGCATGATTAACCTTACTAGTTAAAGTAATAGGGGTAGTAGTTCCCAACATAAAACTAATCATTTTAATTCCTTCACCAGAATACCCATTAACTGTTACCAAATCATGCTTTGGTCGCCATTTTGCATAAAACGTTTTGTTACCAGTAATAGGCCTATCATAGCTATATGGAGTATATTGATTTAAGACATGATGCCATCCTTGAAAAACATAGCCTTCCTTTTGAGGAATTGACTCACGTGAGAGATAATATTTTCTTTGTTGACGAACGACTAACTCTGAGAAATCATCCCCATCAACAAAACGAATTTTAAAAGAATATGGCCACAAAGTAGCTAATGTTATTTTATCATAATACCTTATTCCATTCCAAGAATTTCCACATGTACTTGAATTCATATATGAATTTTCATCTGATTCAGGAGTGCCAGGAACGAGATTCATTCCATACTTAGTATCTTCCCCATTTTTCTTGCAATCAGAATGGCGCAATCCCAAGTTGTGTCCAAGCTCATGCATCAACAAAAAGACCTTTTGACTATGCGACAAATAACTATCTATGTCCTTATAAAAACCAGAATTGATATAAATAAAATTTCCCGGTTTGTCTGAAGAAGAAGGGAACACTCCTTGTGCACAAACATTAGCATACGGTAGATATTTCTTGGTCAGCAATATATCTGGCGAAGAATCAACATACACAAAGTCAAGCCCTGCATATTCATGATAAATATCAGTTACTTCTTTTAGAGCTTCTGTCCAGCCAGAAGTCTGCGAGATTGCTTTATCATCAATTGCTATACGGATTACAGAACTGTCAGGAACATAAAAATTAGAAGTAAATTGACGCGTCGAAAGATGATGATTCAGAGCATCTTTATCTACAAGTACATCATTTTCTACTTGATAATATTTCCCAACATCAACAATGTCAAGAGTATCAAAACCCATTGACAAAAGTTTCGCTTTTGCAACATCTAGAATAGTTTTATCAGCATTGTTAGATGAAGTCAAAATACCATCTTGCTCTTCTTGGAAGTTACAAGAAGAATAAAACAGCATAAAAACTAAAGAAAACAATATCAAAGACGATATTTGTTTTACGTCATTTCGTCTATTTTTTTTCATTGCTTACAAAGATTAAGATTTTGATTATTATAGAAAGTTCAAGATGATATAAATGTGAGTCTACTACTAATAATAGACTCACAAATATAAACATTCAATATTACTTCTTTACCTTCTCAAGGTAAATCTTACCAACAGAAATTTCAGTATTGGCAGCATTACCTCCGAAGTCGAATACCAAACTCAAAGCGTGGGCATCGTTCTTTGGTAAAACTACACCTTCCTTCTTGAAGACATAATCTTCGCCTGCTGTTAGTTTCACACGATCAGCGAAGAAGAAGTTATCGTCGTGCTTTTTGATAGTTTCTCCAGCCTCATTCTTTTCATCAGTCTCTGTCAACTTAACGGTTACACCAGGATGATTCTCACTAGAGTTGAGCACACAATAGAAATTGTAAGTATCACTCAAAGATGCTGTCAAATCTGTCTCGAAAGCCATCTGAGATTGCCACTGATCAGATGTTGCAGCAGGCAACTCTACAGTATAGAGTCCATCCTTATAAGTAAACTTAGGATTGTCAATCTGAGCCCAACCCGGAGCATAGAAAAATGATGCAGGCTCTATGCCCATGAATGGCTTCCATAAATTGTTTTCAGAATTATAATCCCAATCAACTATAGCCTCTGGAGCATCAGGATTGTCTGGCTTGTCTTCTGTGCTTGTAAGGATGAAATGCCAAGCTATAGCCCCAGGAACATCGAAAACCAATTCCAGTTTGGTGGCAGTGATACTCTCGATGCGATACTTACCATTATTATACTGCGAGTCGTCAGAAATATAAGGGAAGTAAGATTGCGCTCCCAAAACGATGTAGTTGGCCTGTACCTCTTCATTTGCACCTTCTGGTGTGTAGAAATCAGACTCTAAAGAGAATGATGTTTCATTTTTCTGCACATCAGTATCGAAGTCTTCAGCAGCACCTGTTCCCCAAATGGTTGTACCCTTGTTTACATACATTTTGCCATCTTCACCTGGATTATAGCTATAACGACCTCCTGTCTCGCCACCCATAGTAAAGATGATTCGGTCGTCATAGACTCCGAAATCTTTCTTGTCGTTAGCTGCAGCCGACCACCATGCAGTACCGGCAGAACCTGAAGGACCACAACCTAGGTGTCCAGCAGCCTTACGGTCGATACGCCATACCTTAGGTTTTTCAGCTGTACCACAGAGTTTAGAAGTTACAGCACTCCAATCAACCTGTGACTTGGTGAAAGTAACAGTCTTGCTCACCTCATCAGAACTTATACCATTTCGATTGCCAAGACGCAAAGAGATGGTATAAGTACCTGCGCCGACAAACTGCTTGCTCAATGTAGGCAATGTGGAATAAATTGACTGCTTCTCGCCCTTGGCATTATTCCAATAGATATACCAGAGAGGATATTTACCCTTCAAGTCACTAACAGAAGCTGTAACAGTATTCGTTTCCTCGTCCACCTGCCAATCTACATTCACTCCTTCCATTGTAGGAATTTGACTCTTGTCTGCTCCCGAAAACTCCTCGGCAGAACAAGCACCTAGCATGAGCACAGCTATGAGGGCGAGCGCCATATTTAAAAATATCTTTTTCATATTGTCGAAATCTTAAAGTTAATATTTTATTAGGGGGTAGAGGGAACTATTGTTCCTCTACCTTAATAAGTTTTAATAATCGTTCTGAACCAAAGCAGGGTCGGAATCAAGCTCTGCCTGAGCGATAGGAATATACTTCTTTGATTCTGTCCAAGAATTTGTACGATAACCATACTTATCTGGAGTCAAGACGCTGGCAGCCTTACCACTGCGAACCAAGTCGAAGTAACGCTTACCCTCGCCAACAAACTCCAAGTGACGTTCCTCGATAACATCGTCAACAGTCACACTGGTCTTTTGTGCAACGCCAGCACGATTACGGATTTTATTCACATAATCCTTTGCCAAATTAGCATCGCCACCTGTCTCAAGCAACAACTCGGCTGCATTCAAGTAAGCTTCGGCTACACGATAGAAACGATAGTTGTTGTTATAGTTCAGATTGGCATCGAAACCTGCATCGGCATTGTTCTCAGTAAAAGGACGGTACTTAGCCAACCAAAGACCAGTATCTTGATAGCGCTTATGATAATGCGTATCATCAGCATCACCATCAGTACCCATTCCACGACAATCCCAACAAGTTGCTGCACGACGAGTGTCATTGTCAGAGTACAAGTCGTATGTTTCCTGTCTTACAGGCAAGAAGCCCCAACCATCGCTGGCTTGCTTCACCCAGCCATCACCACCTGGCCATGCATTAGGTGAAATCAAAGTAGGAAGAATTGTGCCACCGATAGCCAATGGAGAACTCCAACCACGCTCGTTGTTACCATCCTCGTAGTTGATTTCCCAAATTGACTCCTTGCACCATTCACCACTTTCCTTCCAAATGTCGGCGAAATTATCCATCAATCCATATTCGCTCTTGTCGTTGATAATCTCTTGCATATATTGCAATGCCTTTGGATAGCGGGTCTTATCGTTTTGGTACATTACCATTTCGGCATACATCATGTAGCACATCGCCTGAGACATACGACCGCTGTTCTTGTCATCCCAACGCATAGGCAAAACCTTAGAGTCAATGACTGCCTCAAGCTCGGTAATGAGATTATTATACACCTCGTCTGCCTTCAACTGAGGAGCTGTATATGGAATGCTCAAATTCTCAAGATAGAAAGGGATATTTCCGAAGTAATGCCACAAGTTGTTGTAGAAATATACTCGGAGGGCACGTCCCTGCATCTCATAGGAAGCCTTATTTTCTGCGGTGAGATTACCCGCAGCCCAAGGAATATACTTCAAGAGGTCGTTGCAACGCTTGATGCCAGAGTAATCAACTGTCCAAAGTGAACTCAATGTATAGCTAGCATTCGCCTCAAAGTTAAACAGCATATGCCACTGTTGGTTATCATTTTTGTCACTACCTCCTACCCAGAAGTCATCGCCCATGATTTCGGCATCGATATTAAGAGCATTATACTGTCCCAATCCCCAATCTGGCCAGTGGATAGGGTCATAAGCAGCATTCAAAGCCTCATTGATGTGCTCATCTGTGGTATAATATTCCTCCAGAGGCTCACCCGATGGGTTCTCTACCTCAAGGAAGTTGTCGCTACAAGATGTGGTTGCCAAGGTCATACTGGCTGCCATCACACCGAGTGCTATATATTTCATTGTCTTCATAATTGTCAATGTTTTAAGATGTTCTACATTTAGAATGAAAGGTTGAAACCGATGGTGTAGGTGCGTGCTTGTGGATAGATACCACGGTCAACACCGAGAGAGGTACCACCAGAAGAAATTTCTGGGTCGAAGCCCCAATACTTTGTCCACGTTATCAAGTTCTCCGCCATCACATAGAAACGTAAACAGCTGATGGAGAGCTTCTGTGTCAAGTTCTTTGGCAAAGTATAACCCAATGAGATATTCTTCACACGGAGATAAGAGCCATCACAAATATAGAGATCTGATACCTGCCAGTTGGTTGCATCACCAGCCTTCAAGATAGGATACTTGTTGGAGGTACCCTCACCTGTCCAACGGCTCAGCATCCAAGATGGGAAGTTACCTGAGTAGACATCTGTACGATAAGTGGCATCAAACACCTTGTTGCCTGTCACGCCCTGCAGGAAGAGGTTGAAGTCGAATCCCTTCCACTCAGCACCAAGGTTGAAACCGAAGGTCCACTTTGGTGTGCCGTTACCGATATTGGTACGGTCGTCTGCACTAATCTTACCATCACCATTCACATCAACGAAGCGGACATCACCTGGTTGTGCATCTGGCATAATCATATTACCATCCTTGTTGACATAAGCCTTCACCTCATCCATGTTCTGGAATACACCAGCGGTCTTATAACCATAGAAATATGGGAAAGGCTGACCATTGCTACCACGGGTGCCACCACCTGAAAGACCTTGGAAGGTATCGAGGTCAATATAACCAGTGTCATTACCAAGGTTGGTCAACTCATTGTGCAAGTAGCTTACATTAGCCTTGGCATTGAAGCGAGCATCAGAAATGTGCCACTTGTAGCCGAGTTCAAACTCAAGACCTGAGTTCTTCATATCACCCACATTGCCGATAGGCTTTGTCTCACCTACATAACTTGGGATAGGCATGGTAATCAACATACCGTTGGTCTTCTTCACATAGTAATCGGCACTGAAGGTCAATGCACTGCCGAAGAATCCGAAGTCGAAACCGATATCAGTCTGCTCACTCTCCTCCCACTTCAAGTCTGGATTGGCTGTTGCATTCGCCTTAGAACCATTAAACTTGATGGCATCCTTACCGAAGAGCACGTTGTTGCCCATGGATGTCAATACGGTATAGCGGAAGTCTCCGATATTATCATTACCATTCTTACCCCAGCTGGCACGGAACTTGAGGTTGCTCAACCAGTTGCGGGTGCCCTCCATAAACTCCTCGTTCATGATGTTCCAACCAACAGAAGCTGATGGGAAGGTACCATATTTATGAGATGGTCCGAAACGGCTTGAGCCATCTCGGCGGATTGTAGCCTGGAGCATATATTTCTCATCGTAATTGTAGCTCAAACGGCCAAAGAGTGAAGAGATGGCATGTACCACGTTGTTACCGCCCGATACGCTATGCTGAATCTGAGGCGCACCTACAGAAATGATCTTTCCGTCAGCATCCTTCACGATGGTCTGCTCATAGTTGCCGGTAGCATAGTCGATAGAAGGCTTGTTTACATTCACAAGGTTCCAACGGCTACCATTCAGATAGTCGCTCTTGTTCTTCATCGCACTCTGGCCCAGCACTACAGCAAAGCTATGTTTGCCGATGGTCTTGTCATAGGTCAGGGTATTCTCCACCTGCCAGTTGATGCCCTTGTCTGAACTCTTATAGGCCTCAGTATGCTCTCGTTTGTTATTGCCAGAGAGATAGTATTTAGAAGCCACATAACTGTCTGTACCCCAGAAGCTGAGGTCTGCGCTGTAAGTGAAGTGGTACTTCAGATTATCCCACAATTGCAGGTCGATAGAGAACTTAGGCACAAACTTGTGCGACCAGTTCTTGGCTGCAGGAATACTCATCATAGCCAATGGGTTGTTCATTTCCTGATAGGTACCAGCCATACCTGGAATTGTATAGTAATTACCATTGGCATCACGAGGAATTTCATAAAAATCACGTGTACCTATTACTTTTCCTTCACTATCATAAACGTTTGGATCTTCCAGTTTGTCATAATAAGACTTTGCTACATTCCCATCTGTAACAGTTGGAGCCAATGTTGGAGCCATATAGAGGGCACTGCCAAGCACAGAGCCAAACTCAGAATTGGTTGAGATACCGGTGCTCTTGACACGTGTATATGCCATATTGACGGTTACATCGAGTTTGTTGAGGAAGTTGCGCTCCTTCGATGCATCCATCACATTATATATATTGTTAGAGCGGAGTGAGAGGCGCTCATAGTTGCTCTGTCCGTAGTTACCGCCTACGATACCCTCCTGCTTGTAATAGCCCATAGAGAGATAGTAGTTGATTTTTTCTGATGCACCACTGATAGATACCTCATGATTCTGCACTGGCGCATTGTCATTGAATACCAGGTCCTGCCAGTCGGTACCGAAGCCCTTGATAGGATTTCCGTTGCTATCGGTCAGGTTGTAAGGATCGGCATAGATAGGAGCCTGACCGCCGTTTAAGGCACGCTCATTCTGAAGGATTGCATAATCGGTAGCGCTGGTTACATCACGCTTCTTCCATGCACTCTGCCAACCATAAGAGAAATTGTAGTTGATCTGTGCCTTGCCCATCTTACCCTTCTTGGTGGTAACAAGTACTACACCATTGGCAGCACGGGCTCCATAGATAGCACCTGATGCGGCATCCTTCAGCACCTCGATACTCTCGATATCACTAGGGTTGAGATAGTCGAGACCACCCTCGATAGGCATGCCGTCTACGATGTAGAGAGGATCTGAATTGTTGATAGTACCTGTACCGCGAATACGGACTTTAGGAGATGCACCAGGCTGTCCTGAAGAAGAGGTTACATTGACACCGGCAGCCAGACCCTTCAATGCGTTATCAACACGCACTGGGCTCTTGCCAGCCAAATCTTCAGTGCTCACTTTAGCGATAGCTGCAGTTACCACGCTCTTCTTCTGAACACCGTAACCTACAACAACCACTTCATCCAAAGCCTTGTCGTCTTGTTTCAGAGTAATCTTCATGTTGGCTGAAGGACGAATCTCTGCATCCTTGTAGCCAATGTAGGTGATAACCAAGGTCTGGTTAGCATCTGCATCGATGACGAAGTTACCATCAAGGTCGGTAATTGCACCGGCACCCTTGACGCCTTTAACCTGTACGGTGGCTCCGATAACGGGTTCACCCAGGTCATCCAACACGACACCCTTGAAGGTGTTTTTCTGTGCGAGCGCTGACGTCGACATCAATAATGCAGTCGCCAGCAATAGACTTTTTGTTTTCATATTCGATTATTAGTTTAGAAAAATATCTGTTTGTTAGTTCACTCTATTATAATAATGTTTAAGACTGTGCGGCTGTGCATTTTCTAAAATGCGTTAAGCCGTGTTTTCGTTTGCAAATATAATATGATTTTTTGATAATTCCTAACCCCTTCAACAGATAAGTGGGAAAAACACTTGCTTCAAACAACTTATATTGTTAGTTTTCAGATACTTATCTGTTTTCAATAACTATACGAAAGTGGATGGGGTAAAATGGAGAAAATGAGGCTAGAACACCCCTGAAACGTTATATCAGTATATTTCAGTGTTGGTTCTTCTCAAATTTTAGTACAAAGCCCCATATTTTATATGAAGGAGCAATATTTTTGAGAAAGTTTAATATAAAAAATTAGCGATTGTCTCCAAAAATATGTAAGTTTAAAGTGATCATAAAATATGACTTACAATGGATACAATCGCTAACAGATGCAAAATTATAAAAAAGATAAGAAACAACCAAATAAAATCCGATATAAATGCTTCTACGGTCGGAGAAAAACTTCTTATGGACATTTTTCCTGCCATAGATGGCTTTTTTATCGCAAGTTGTGACTTCTCTTCCACGGAACTCAAAATGGTTCTCGTGAGTACGGCTACCCATGCCTTCTGCGACCGTTGTGGCAAGAAAACCACTCATACCCGTGGCTGGCAAAAGAGAACGGTCACGATGTGTCCTTTAGGGTGTAAACGGTTTGTTCTCACCCTTTACATGCGCCGTTTTTACTGCCAGTCTGATAAACATATATTTGTAGAGCAACAGACGAAGTGGCTAAACAAATATGCAAGATTCAGTGTAAGATGCATAGAGTTGATGAACCTGCTTCATATACATATGTCATCTGTGTCGACCTCCAAGGTCATGAGAAAGATGGGAATCACTTGCTGTCCAAATACTTGCATAAATCATTTGAAAAAGATCCAAAGACTTCCAGACAGGACTGCCAGGAATATAGGCATAGATGACTTTGCCAAGAGAAAGAGACATACCTATGGCAGTGTTATCGTAGACCATGACACAGGCGAGATTTTGGAACTGATAGACTCTAGAGATTCTTCGATTGTGGCAAATGTCTTGAAACAATACAAGAAAGTCAATACTATCACTCGTGATAGGGGACGATGCTTCATTAAGGCTATCAAGCAAGGAGCCCCATCAGCACATGCTATCACAGACAAATTCCATGTCATTGAAGACTTGACGAGCGCAGTCTTTCCAAAGATTCTGCAGGAGTTTTTGCATAAGAGAATGGAGTTGCTGACTCAAGGTCTAGTTGGTCCCATTAAGCCACAAATAAGTAGAGGTTGGCTTTATAACAGCATATATGCAGTCTTGGAATCGATGTGCAAGGATGCAAGAAGAATCAAGAAAATGACTGAATGGAACACTTTCATGGATCTTTATGCAAGGCAAGGACTGACTTTGAGTGAAATCCATGACAAAACAGGGTTTGATGGATTTAAGATGGGAAAGCTAAGGAACACCAAATATGAGGACTTGCTCAACCCAACGCAACTAAGGGCTTACAAAGCCATAGAATCTATTACAAATAGGATTCTCTGTAAAAAGTCATTGGATTACTCTGTGGTTACCAAGGGGTTACATTCTACAGAGAAGAAAGAAATACTGAAAAGACTTCTTTTTCTACTGAGAGGAAAATGGAAGGAAGACTGGAAGGCATACGATGATGCCTACAAGGCATTTCTTGCAAAGGCAACTATCAGGAACGAAGAGTATGACCTTTGGAATTCAATAGTTCACTTCAACAGGAAAACCAAGACGGAGACTGTCAGATTGTTTCTGCAGGACTCGCATGTTACCGATTTAGCCTATTATATAACAACATTTCAAGGCATTTTGAGCGGAGAGGTCAAAATGAACTTGTACAAATGGATTAACATGGTCATAGGATGTGGTAATGAGAAAATGGAAAAGTTTGCCAAAGGACTGATTAAGGACTATTCCGCCATCAATAATTCTATTGCTAGCAAATTGAACAATGGAATCCTTGAAGGTTCGGTCAACAAGATAAAGACCGCAAAGCGAATTATGGGTGGAAGAGCATCGATTTCTCTTTTGCAGATAAAGGTCTCCTCAAACTTAGATACATAAATGTACCAAAATTTGAGAAGAACCACATTTCTTATTCGTTATGACGTACAACCAATGTAAGATGGACAAAAAATCATTAATAGAAAATGTCTATAACAAAGTGGGTGACTGCGCCACAAGGCTATGGCGACTTTTGTCCTATGGGGAATGATGCCCCACAGAGATTATAACATTGAGATTATAGTATTTCACCTCATTACTCTGCGTTCCCCCCCCTCTAAAGCACCATATTGAGTGGTTGTTCGGAAATTCCGAACAACCACTTTTTGCTTTACCATTCGCATGTATTGGCAATTGTGCAGAAATCATGAACTTCATTATGCGAACTCATCCACTTCATTTCACGACTTCATCCACTTCATTTCACGAGTTCATCTACTTCATTGAGTTAACACATTCGGCTGCGGTGGCTGAAGGAGACGAATGCGATAGCTGAAGAAGTCGAATGCAGTGGCTGAAGGAGACGAATGCGATAGCTGAAGGAGTCGAATGCAGTGACCGGAGGAGACGAATGCGATAGCTGAAGGAGTCGAATGCAGTGGCTGAAGGAGACGAATGCGATAGCTGAAGGAGTCGAATGCAGTGACCGGAGGAGACGAATGCGATAGCTGAAGGAGTCGAATGCGATAGCTGAAGGAGTCGAATGCGATAGCTGAAGGAGACGAATGCGATAGCTGAAGGAGACACATTTGCACATTATTACATAAAGATAGCACCTTGACCGTACTAAACATACAGCAAGGTACAGTACAAATAATCTTCCTCCTCTAATTATCCATCGTTTTGCTATTGCTTATTCCTTAGCTCTTCTATCAAGTCATTTACAATATATGTATCACTCATTAGATGCAAGCCAAGTTCTTTGTCATGTAACATACGGCAAACGTCAGAGTCATAGAATATCTGTAAAGCCCTGTCGGTTGATATATGTAACGTATCAGCTAGTTGCTTTATGATACGAGCGATTTTATTCCATAATAAGAAATCCAACATAATTATATCCTTTCATATGATTTGAATTGTAAATACTTATCAACTATCTCCTGGCTTAAAATGCAAATCTGATAGTTGGGCTTGTGATAAACCAACTGGCGAAGAGTATGCTCAACATCTGCATAGCCATTGATATAGGCTTCTACTGCATCAATTACACGGTCGTCAGCCACTCCTCCTTCAATGATGTCATACCCACTCCAAGGCTGCTTTCCTTTTCTGCTGTCAACAATGAAGTCGAGCCATTCCTTATCGTAAGCATCAAATCGTTTTACCTTGCTGTCTTGTGGTAGAGCGAACTCATAGGTGTTCACTATAGCTTGCTTGGCTCGTCTGATGGTCTTGATACGGCCAGCCCATTTGGAAGCTTGTTCAAACAAAGGCGTAAGATAGAATCCTGGACCGAAATCCAAGTCCTTTCTTCCAATGCTTACTAAAGGATGCTCAACAATGACATTTGAACCATGATATAATATTTGCTTTTCCATTATTCTTTTCTTTCCCAATTTTTAAGAGCTTCGACCACATCATTCGCCACAGCTTCCCGGCTCTCGGTATGTAGAGTGTCATAGCAATCTTGAATGAGACTCTTGATTAGCCCCACCTTATCCAATCGCTTTCTCATTTCAGACGGCGATATACCCATTTTTTGTGCCGAAGCCTCGATGGCCAACACCGTAAAGGCGAGGCGTTCGAACTCTGGAGCACTTTTCTGTAATAGTTCTCTATCTTCCATTCTTTACAAAATATTGTATTTAAATGCAAATTTAAAGATTTTCTCTGATATTCCACTCAATTTCAGAGTTAAATAAAGAAAAATAGACTGATTTTGCTAATTTCTCTGCTGATAATGGAAGAAAAATCATCAGCTACGAAATTGGCAAACACCGCCTATCTTTGCAGTAGACTTTTAAAATTTGTATAGATATGGCACAAAGTAATGTAAACATGAGTGAATTAAAACGTTTATTTCAAATGCTAGCGGCAAAAATACCGCAACGCACCATTTGCGAGCAACTACACATGGGACGTGGCGTACTGAACCGCTACAAGCCAGCGTTCAATGATGCAGCCGTGGAATGGGTCGCCTACTACGATACATCCCTCCAAACCTGCAGGATTCGCACACCCAGGGACAAAGGTCCAGTCGAGGGTCTCGTTCAAAAGGCATACAATGCCGCCTACGCTCTGCTACATGACGAGGTGTTTTACAATCTACTGAACAACTATAGCGTGCCATACCAGTATGTCGGGCAAAAGTATGCTCCAAATCCTAGAAGAGAGATACGAGAGAAAGTCCGTCATTATCGTCTCGCAGCTTCCCATTGCCAAATGGTATGATTACATAGGTGATCCAACCTTGGCAGATGCCATAGCAGAACTGGAATCTTGGTACCGCTTGCAGTGATAGCATGGTACCGATTACAACGCTACGTGTGGTACCGATACAGCGCTATCGTCACATAATCCCACATTATAAGACACAGGATTTTACTGGTGCGCCCATAATTCCGCTGTGAATTTTCGGCGGTCATTAAATTGACGTCGAGAAATCAGGTTTGGCATTTCAGTCTTATACTCCTTCAGTCTGTCAAACAAGTTGTTTTCACTGTCGATACTTAGATGCTCAGCAGTTAAGCTCAAAGCAACAACTTCGAGGTCTGAAAAACGTGGTACGACTCCTGGGCGAGGAATATTTCCTAGCTCATTAACTAAATTTATGGAGAAATTCTTGCATATCTCAAGAATTTTTACGAAATTTGCATACAAGTTGTGCATAGCGTGAAATATTATAACTTTATGTTTGGACACCACAAAGTTACTAAAAATCAGCGAGATGCACAACTTTTTCTCCATAAAATATACTAATTTTTAGGCGAATTTTAATTCCGCCAACGAGTATAGGAATACATAGGGAAAACAGTGGGGTTTGTAATCCCCCTATCTATCAACAGCAGTCTTGATTGCTGCGGATTGCAAATCCGCAGCAAGCTAAAATAGGTTAGGACATTTTTAACGCCGGATTACAAATCCGGCGGGACACAACGGCTTCAGCAAGAACAAGTCTATGGAGAAGCAACCGGAGTCCGAAGAAGACCCTCTCGAACACCGCACCGACGGCACAGATGCCTTCGATACTCTCTACATCGGCTGCGAGAAATTCCCACAGTACGATTTATATCCAATTGCTATTGGTGGAGTGAGACAAATGCAAAAGTAAGTTAAAGTTTTCTTATTTTGTTTTGCTGTTTAGAAACAAAACTATATCTTTGTAACCAGAAATTAAACAATAATGAGCGAATATAAATTTAAAGTGGTTTTAATGGATGAAGCCTTGTCATTCGTTCGTTCTTTGCCGTTGAAGGTACAACAAAAAATAACCTACAATTACAAGAAAATAGAACAAGGTGTCATGGACAAGGAACTCTTAAAAAAATTAGAGAATTCTGAAATTTGGGAGTTTCGTACTTTATTCAATGGAAACTGCTATCGCCTATTCTCTTTTTGGGACACAGAAACGGATACTTTGATTGTCGCCACACATGGTATAGTCAAGAAGACACAAAAGACTCCTCGAAAGGAAATAACAAAGGCAGAAGAGATTAGAAAACTATATTTTGAATTAAAACATCAATAGATATGGCACAGATGCATTTAACTCCACTTTCTGAGGTGGTTGATGAAGTTTGGGGCAAGACTGGTACTAAAGAGCGTGACATGATGGAAAAGTTGCTCAAAGAAGAGGTCAATGCCTATTATTTGGGTGAAGCAATTCGTAATGCTCGTAAAGCACAGAATCTTACACAAGAACAACTTGGTGAACGTATTGGTGTACAACGGGCACAAATTTCGCGTTTGGAAAAAGGAAGTAGCACAATTACGCTTCCTACGCTTAGTCGCGTTTTTCAAGCATTGGGTATCGCAACCGCAACACTTGATTTGGGAGTTGCTGGAAAAGTTGCCTTGTGGTAATAAAGTATTTGGATATGATTTTCACAATAGGACATACAATTCAAAGTTTGGATGACTTTTATGATATGCTACAACATTATGATGTTAATTGTATCATCGATGTTAGAAGTATGCCTTTTAGTCAACATGCCCCTCAATTTAACAAAGAATCATTATGCATATATTTGAAGGGCAAAAACGTTTTGTATGCTCATTTCGGAAAAGAATTTGGTGCAAGGCGTGACGATTGCTTACAATATGTACATAATGGCAATGAAGACTTTATGCAAGTAAATTTTGAGTTGGGTGTCAAAACGGACAATTTCAAAGCTGGCATAAATCGATTAGATAAAGCGTTAAGCCAAGGTCGAACAATTGCTTTAATGTGTACAGAAGCTAATCCACTGGATTGTCATCGTTTCTCTTTTATTTCAAGGTATTTGTATGATAACAAATATGATATTATGCATATTATGAGGAATAAAGAAACTCATGAAATACAACTCAAAACGCACAAAGAATTAGAGTCTCGTATGATAAATGAGTATGTTAGAAAAGGAAAACTTTCGGGTGAAGGCGATCTCTTCTCAGAATCAAACGATGAAAAAAAACTGAGAGATGAAGCTTATAGAATTAAGAATCGTGAAATTGGTTATAAACCAATGATGGAAGAAAAAATAACAGATTAATAAAGAAAAGATATGATTACATTATACACTATTGGATTTACCAAAAAAAGTGCCGAGCAGTTTTTTGAATTGCTCAAGAATAATCACATTTCAAAGCTTGTGGATATTCGAATAAACAATGCTAGCCAGCTTGCTGGCTTTGCAAAGGGAAAAGATTTACAATATTTTGTAAAGCAAATTTGCAATGCTCCTTATGAACATATTGTTGATTTTGCACCAACAAAAGATTTGTTGAGCAAATGGCGCAAAGAAGAAGTTGACTGGAGTCAATATACAAATGTCTATTTAAACCTTCTTCAAGAGCGGTCTGTTATAAAGAAATATGGCATTAAAAATTTTGATAATGCTTGCTTCTTATGTAGTGAAGAAACACCTGAATTCTGTCATCGAAGATTATTGGTGGAATATTTGAAAAAACATTCCACAGAGGAAGTCAAAATTATTCATTTAGTTTAAAATATTATGGACAAACTTATTTTATGCCTTGCAAATTCCTATAAACATGGTGGAAGATGTATCGCAGGTATAGAAGTATCATTGCAAGAAGGGAGAATTTCTATAAAAAAGTCTTCTTATGGAATTCCTATTTGGATTCGTCCTGTTTCACATAGTGCGGCTGGGGAAGTTCCATTAAGTGATGCTATAGGAATTAAAGTTCTTTCCGTTGTTAAAATTGTCAATGCCAATTATGCAGGTAGTAGTTCTCACTCCGAAGATTACTACTATGCGAAGTTATTGTTACTAGACACCTTAAACCCTTCAGATGAATTTCTTAAAAAGTATACGGATACATGGCATAATCTTATATTTGGCAATAAAGGTCGTGCTTTAACACCAGATGCTTTTCAAAATGGTGATTATTCGCTCATGCTTATTAGAACAGAGGGTAGTGAGATTTATTTAGATGAAAGATATACGCCTAAACCGAGAATCAAATTTAACTACAATGGTTACGAATATGATTTTCCAATTACAGACCCAGATTATTTGAATCGATTAAGATTGGATAATTCTCTATACAAATCAGGATATGGAGTTTTATATATAGTTGCTTCATTAGGAGTAATACATGATGGTTGGCATTCTAAATTAGCTGCAACGATTATAATTCCTTCTGTTAACAACATCAAAGAAAGTATTATTTTGAGCAAACATAATCAAACCCCAATTAATAACCAATCCAAACCGAGAATACAAAATACTTCATATAGCTCTGAAGCCGTTCCCCGTTCTACTCTGCAGATGCCACGTCAAATATTAATTTCACAAGCTGAGTCAAGAAGGAAAGAAAATTTAGATAAGACAAATTATACCTTCAAGCCTATTCAAAACACCTCACGGAATAAAACTACAAGTGGGGGTTGCTATATTGCGACAGCCATATATGGCTCATATGATTGTCCAGAAGTTTGGACATTAAGAAGATTTAGAGATTTGAAGTTGGCGGAATCTGTATTTGGACGTTCTTTCATTAAGCTATATTATTCAACAAGTCCAACTCTTGTAAAATGGTTTGGCAAAACGCTTTTATTTAAGAAAACTTTAAAACCTATTTTGGACAAATTTGTTTATGCTCTTCAGCATGAAGGTATTGAATCAACTCCATATGAAGATAAAGAGTGGTAACAATTAATTGAAGGGTACACTGACGTCCCGACGGATTTGTAATCCGGCATCAAAAAGGTTCGACCTATTAAAACCGGGGGGGATAATCCCCCTTATCTATCAACAGCAGTCTTGATTGCTGCGGATTGCAAATCCGCAGCAAGCTAAAATAAGTTAGGACATTTTTTACGCCGGATTACAAATCCGGCGGGACGCATGTTTACACCGACATAACTACATTAATCTTTCAAACAACCAATTGGCACAACATAGACGCCATCGTCCCTGCGAACTGCATAACGAGATGTACCTGTTAGAACCATAAGGAAAGATGGGGATTTCATTTTCGTATCATCGATTTTAGAAGCCAAGAGCTTTAGATTCTTTGCTCCTTCTTCGATGTTCTTCTCACCACCCAATTTAACTTCTATCAGTCCAAAATTCCCATTACGCAAATGAACTACAGCATCACACTCCAAACCATTACCATCACGATAATGATACACTGTTCCATCAATAGCATCGGCATAAACACGCAAGTCTCTGATACACATTGATTCAAAGAACAAACCCATCGTACTGAGGTCATTCACCAAATCATTTGGACCTATACCTAAAGCCGCAACACCAATAGAAGGATCAGAAAAATATCGGGTATCCGAAGTGCGAATAGCCGTTTTACTTCGCAAATTTGGATTCCATGCCAAGGAATCTTCCAATACGAAGATTTTCTTCAAAGCCTCTATATAGGAAGCCACTGTATTGCGATTAGTGGCTACAACATCATTATTCTCCAAATCAGCACGGATAGTATTTACCGTTACCTGAGCACATTGGTTTCTTGCTAGAGAACGCAATATTCTTTTTGCTCTTTCCGGATCACGGCTCACATTATCTACACGAGAAATGTCAGAGTGTACCACGGCTTCATAATATCTATATGCCATATCAAGTGCTACCTCCTTACTAACCATCGTTGCCTTTGGCCAACCACCCCGACATATCAACCATGCCAAAGAATCAATGTTGAGAGGATTAGTTGCAAAAACATCTGCTATGGGATTGGCAAACAATTCTTCTAGACTGACTTCATTTGTAGAATCGCCAGATTCAGAAAGACTCATTGTTCTCATTGTCAACCATGCAAATCGACCAGTCCCTGAATGGTGAATTTTGCTTGTATCAACAGGGACTGCAGAACCAGTAAAGATGAATTGCCCTAGTTCATCTCTATGATCAACCTCAAAACGAGCAGCATCCCAAAGTTGCGGGGCTAATTGCCATTCATCAATAAGACGAGGCACTTCTCCTGAAAGCAACTTTTTGGGAGAAAGATTTGCAAGTTCCACATTCTGCTCCATGTATTCTGGATCATCCATATACACAACGCTCTTTGCTTGCTGTTCTGCAGTAGTCGTCTTTCCACACCACTTGGGGCCTTGTATCAAAACGGCACCACTCCCCAAAAGTCTCCGACTTAACATTTTATCTGCTATTCTTGCCTTATATTTCTTCATAATCATATTTTTTAAGCACCGCTGCAAAGATAATCAAAAGTTACTGAATACTAGCATTTTAAACGTTAAATTATGCAAGTTGAGGCAATTTCATTGTGCAAGTTGTGGCATTTTCATTATGCAAGTTGAGGATTTATCGTAAAAAAAAATGGTGTTCCATTCCTCAAAATGAAACACCATTGACCTAAATTTCATGCTGATAATCGAATTTCGCAATTAGTTGCTATAAGCACTCTCACCATGCTCGTAGATGTCGAGACCTTCCTCCTCTACTCGCTTGTCAACACGTACACCTACACTCTTATCTACTACCTTGAAGATAATGTAGGTAACTACTACGCTGTAGATGATGCTTACCACGGTGGCTACAACCTGAACCCAAAGCTGATGCCAGTCGCCATAAAGGGCACCCTGTACACCTTCGGCTCCTGTTACATACTGAGTGGCGAAGACACCGGTGAGGATAGATCCCAGAATACCACCCATACCATGAACACCAAAGGCATCGAGGGCATCATCATACTTGAACTTCTCCTTTACTACCGCTACCATGAAGAAGCAGACGATGGTGGAAATGATACCGATGCAGAAAGCTCCGAAAATATCGGTACTGCCGGCTGCAGGAGTGATGGCTACCAGTCCGGCAACAGCACCGGTACAAGCACCTACTGTAGTTGGCTTCTTGTTCACAATCCAGTCGATGAGCATCCAGGTGGTGGCTGCCGCTGCTGTTGCGATATGGGTTACGAGGAAGGCATTGGCTGCCAGACCATCAGCTGCCAATCCGCTACCGGCATTGAAACCGAACCATCCCAACCAGAGGAATGACATACCCATGAACACGAAGGTGATGTTGTGAGGTGTGATAGGATGACCTGCGCGGTAATCATCTCGCTTGCCTACACAGAGTGCCATAACCAGAGCGGCTACACCGGCATTGATATGAACCACGGTACCACCTGCAAAGTCGATGGCTCCCATCTGCTGCAGGAAACCGCCGCCCCATACCCAGTGAGCCATAGGAAGATAAGCGATGATAACCCAAAGGATGGTGAAAAGTACATAACCGCTGAACTTCACACGTTCGGCAAAAGCACCGAGAATCAGGGCTGGAGTAATGAGGGCGAACATGCACTGGAACATTGCAAAGGTGAGCTCCGGAATGCCTGTTGGCATGATGGCATCCAAGCCAATGCCGTGAAGAAAACATTTATCGAAACCACCGATGACGCAAGCCAGAGGATTGCCCGAATCGGCATATTCTGTAGAGAATGCCCAGGAATAACCGAAGGCTACCCATATCAGACTGACTACTGCCACAATAAATACCGTCTGCATCAGGATGCTGAGGATATTATTCTGGCGCACCAAACCACCATAAAAAAGTGCTATACCCGGGATTGACATCAAAAGCACCAAGATGGTTGCCATGATCATCCACGCTGTGTTACCCGTATCAAGTGTAGTTAATAATAAACTGCTCATACTTACATCTTATAGTTAAATTAGAATACTAAATAATATTTATTAAAGATAAGTAAGAATGCCTAAATCAACATTCAACATTTTAAATTATTCCTCTTTCTCAGCGTTATACAATGCGATGTCGCCTCGCTCGCCGGTTCTGATTCTAACGGTATCGAGTACAGGAATCACGAAGATTCTGCCATCTCCTACTTCACCGGTCTGTGCAGCGCCCTGGATAGCGGCGATGGTTGGTTCCACATTCTTGTCACGAACCACGATGTTCAGGAGCACACGCTCGATGCTGCTGGTATCATACATCACACCACGGTAAATGCGAGCCTGGCGCATTTTTCCCTCACCTCTTACATTATAATAAGAGAACCACTCGATGTCTGCTGCTAAAAGCGCCTTCTTGACATCCTCGAATCTAGACTTGCGGATAATTGCCTCAATCTTCTTCATAATCCTTTAATAATTAATAATGTGTTAATACTTCTATTGATTGTCTCTTTTCGAAAACGGACCTTCATTGGTTGCCATCCAAATCAAGCCTTTCTTTTACACTATGTTCATTTTCGGCTGCAAAATTAATACATTTTGTCAGCATTTTAAAGAAAATAAAAACATTTCGCTTTTACTTTTTATCGAATATTTTAAATTTATCGAGGCTTATCATATTCTCCTTACAATTTGTAAGGCAGAAAGCAATTTTATAACACAAATTGTAAGATAGCGAAAAATAATCAAGATTTCTGTATTTATTTTCTTGCATATTTCAACAAATCGTCGTACCTTTGCAATCGAAATCAAACAAATAGTCATCGAAATATTCGAAAGACTAGCAAAAAGTCAAATCTCAAAAGAGATAAGACATGAGAGATAAAAGAAGAGTATTCAAACATAAAGAACAACGCAGATGAAAGAAACAGTTCATTTTACAAAGATGCAGGGAGCGGGTAACGATTATATATATGTAGATACCCAACAATACGACATCCCTGACCCAGAGAAGGCGGCCATTGCCTGGAGTGCTTATCACACGGGCATAGGAAGCGATGGACTGGTTCTCATCGGAAAGCCGCAAGACAGCAGAAGAGCAGATTATTCGATGCGCATCTTCAACGCCGATGGTTCAGAAGCGATGATGTGCGGCAATGCAAGCCGATGCATCGGTAAGTATCTTTACGAAAAAGGATTGACCCGAAAGGACACCATCCGACTGGAAACACTTTCGGGTATCAAGATATTGAAACTTCATCTTCAGGATAATAAAGAAGTTGTGGAATCGGTAACAGTAGACATGCTGGAACCCAAACTTGAAAATCCCGAGCAATTCATAGGCCCTTCGGTGCTCGAAGCTGATGGCAGAAAATTTGAAGGCACCTATGTTTGCATGGGTAATCCGCATTTCGTTACCTTCGTGGATGACATCGACACCATCGACATCGCCCACTATGGTAAAATTCTGGAAAAAGACAAGGCATTTCCCCAGAGATGCAACATAGAATTTGCACAAGTAACTGACACAGACGCCATAAGGACACGAGTTTGGGAAAGGGGAAGCGGAATAACAATGGCTTGCGGAACAGGAGCCTGTGCCACAGCCGTAGCCGCAGCCCTTACCAAGCGTACTGGTAGGAAAAGCAGTATCGTGATGGATGGCGGAACGCTGGAAATAGAATATAGCGAGGCTGATGATCATGTTTACATGACGGGACCTGCAGCCTTCTCATTCGAAGGAGAAATTGAATTATAAATAAGAGCAAACTTAAATAACAAATGGTCGATAATGACCACAAATAAAAGGAGAAACAAAATATGGCATTAGTTAATGAACATTTCCTGAAGTTGGCCAACAACTACTTGTTTGCCGACATCGCAAAGAAGGTGAACGCCTACAAGATTGCACATCCTAAGCAGCGTGTAATCAGTCTGGGCATCGGTGACGTAACCCAGCCTCTCTGCCCTGCCGTCATCAAGGCGATGCACAAGGCTGTAGACGAGATGGCTGAGCAGGCTTCTTTCAGAGGCTATGGTCCGGAACGAGGCTACGACTTCCTCCGCGAGGCTATCATCAAGAACGACTTTCTGCCACGTGGCATTCATCTTGACGCCAACGAGGTATTCGTAAACGATGGAGCCAAGAGCGATACGGGAAATATCCAGGAGATTTTGAGATGGGATAACAACATCGGCGTTACCGACCCGATTTATCCGGTTTATATAGACTCTAACGTGATGATAGGTAGAGCCGGAGTCTTCGAGAACGGCAAGTGGAGCAATGTAACCTACATGCCTTGCGATGAGAGCGATGACTTCATCCCTCAGATTCCAGACCACCGTGTGGACATGATTTATCTCTGTTATCCAAACAACCCTACGGGTACGGTTATCTCGAAAGAAGAACTCAGAAAATGGGTAAACTATGCTATCAAGAACGAGAGCATCATCCTCTATGATGCAGCCTACGAGGCATATATCACCGACCCATCAATTCCTCATTCTATCTACGAGATTCGTGGAGCCAGAAAGGTAGCGATAGAATTCCACAGTTATTCGAAGACTGCCGGATTCACCGGTGTGCGTTGTGGTTACACCATCGTTCCTAAGGAGTTGAAGGCAAAGACATTGGCAGGTGAGGAAGTGGCACTGAACCCTATCTGGGACCGCCGCCAGTGCACCAAGTTTAATGGTACAAGCTATATCAGCCAGCGTGCTGCCGAAGCCATCTACACCCCTGAGGGTAAGGAACAGGTGAAGGCAACCATCAACTACTATATGGAGAATGCCCACTTCATGAGAGCCGAACTCCAGAAACTCGGCTTGAGAGTATATGGCGGCGAGAATGCACCTTATCTCTGGGTGAAGACGCCAAACAATACGCCAAGCTGGAAATTCTTCGAAGAGATGCTTTATGGTGCCAGCGTAGTCTGCACCCCTGGTGTCGGCTTCGGTCCATCGGGCGAAGGCTATATCCGACTCACCGCCTTCGGCGAGCATGAAGACTGCAAGGAAGCCATGGAGAGAATTGCCAAATGGCTGGGAAAATAAACATTCCAACAGAATATAAAAACATTGAAAATCAGAAATTTTAAATTATATAAGGTATGAGCAACTTAAGATTTGAAGCTGTTTCAGAGGCTTCCAAGAGAAAGCCTGTTGAGGTAACCGCTCCTAGCGAGCGACCAAGTGAATTCTTCGGAAAGAAGGTATTCAACCGACAGAAGATGTACAAGTATCTCCCTGCAGATGTCTATGAGAAACTGGTAGACGTCATTGACAACGGAGCACGTCTCGACCGTAACATCGCCAACGCCGTAGCCAAAGGCATCAAGCAGTGGGCTGACGAGAATGGCGTAACCCACTACACCCACTGGTTCCAGCCATTGACAGAAGGTACTGCCGAGAAGCACGATGCCTTCATCGAGCATGATGGCAAGGGTGGTATGATCGAGGAATTTTCAGGTAAGTTGCTCGTTCAGCAGGAGCCTGATGCATCTTCATTCCCTTCTGGCGGTATCCGCTCTACCTTCGAGGCACGCGGTTATTCTGCATGGGATCCAACATCTCCTGTATTTATCATCGACGATACACTCTGTATCCCTACCGTCTTCATCTCTTACACAGGTGAGGCACTCGACTATAAAGCTCCATTGCTCCGTTCATTGCACGCTGTAAACGTAGCAGCAACAGAGGTTTGCCACTACTTCAACCCTGATGTCAAGAAAGTTATTTCCAATCTCGGTTGGGAGCAGGAGTACTTCCTGGTAGATGAAAGCTTGTATGCAGCACGTCCTGACCTGATGCTGACAGGCCGCACCCTGATGGGTCACGATTCAGCCAAGAACCAGCAGATGGACGACCACTACTTCGGAGCCATCCCAGAGCGTGTTCAGGCATTCATGAAGGATTTGGAAATCCAGGCTCTTGAGCTCGGTATTCCTTGCAAGACCCGCCACAACGAGGTAGCACCAAACCAGTTTGAGTTGGCACCTATCTTCGAGGAGACCAACCTTGCCGTTGACCACAACATGCTCCTGATGAGCTTGATGAAGAAGGTAGCTCGCCATCATGGTTTCCGCGTACTTCTCCATGAGAAGCCATTCGCAGGCATCAACGGTTCCGGTAAGCACAACAACTGGAGTCTCGCTACAGATACAGGCATCCTGCTTCATGGTCCTGGCAAGACACCAGAGGATAACCTCCGTTTCGTAGTCTTCATCACAGAGACTTTGATGGGTGTATACAAGCACAATGGTTTGCTCAAGGCATCTATCATGAGTGCAACCAATGCTCATCGTCTGGGCGCCAACGAGGCACCTCCAGCAATCATCTCTTCATTCCTCGGCAAGCAGCTGACCGACCTTCTCGAGCACATTGAGAAAGCCGACAAGAAGGATCTCTTCACCGTAGCTGGCAAGCAGGGCATGAAGTTGGATATCCCTGAGATTCCAGAGTTGATGATTGATAACACCGACCGTAACCGTACATCACCATTCGCCTTCACCGGTAACCGTTTCGAGTTCCGTGCCGTAGGTTCTGAGGCTAACTGTGCATCAGCAATGATCGTATTGAACACCGCCGTAGCCGAGGCTTTGACCGACTTCAAGAAGCGTGTGGATGAGTTGATTGCCAAGGGTGAGGACAAGACATCTGCCATCATCGATATCGTTCGTCAGGATTTGAAGACCTGCAAGCCAATCCGTTTCGACGGCAATGGTTACTCAGATGAGTGGGTAGAGGAAGCAGCTAAACGTGGTCTGGACTGCGAGAAGAGCTGTCCTAAGATTTTTGAGCGTTATCTCGACCCTGCCACTATCAAGATGTTCGAGGATATGGGCGTCATGAAGAAGAACGAGTTGGAAGCCCGTAACGAGGTGAAATGGGAGACCTACACCAAGAAGATTCAGATTGAGGCTCGTGTAATGGGCGACTTGAGTATGAACCACATCATCCCTGTGGCTACTCACTATCAGAGCCAGTTGGCTAAGAATGTGGAGAACATGATTGATATCTTCGGCGACGAGGAAGGCAAGAAGTTGACAGCCCGCAACATCAATATCATCAAGAAGATTGCCGAGCGCACTCAGATTATCGAGACAGGTGTTGAGGAGTTAGTAAATGCCCGCAAGGTTGCCAACAAGATTGAGAATGAGCACGATAAGGCGATAGCTTATCATGACACGGTAGCTCCAAAGATGGAGGAAATCCGTTATCAGATTGATAAGTTGGAGTTGACTGTAGCCGATGAGCTCTGGACCTTGCCTAAGTATCGTGAACTCCTGTTCATCCGCTAATCAGCAATGTCTTCAAAATAGATAAGACATATTTCTGACAGATAAAAAAAACAAAGCTCTAACAAGAGCTACTCTTCATCAGATATAACAATTGAACGATCAATCTATTTCTTTTATTGGTTGTTTAAGTTTGCGCGGAGTGTGGTTGTGAAATCACGCTCCGCTTTTTTTCCCCAAAAAGCCTACACCTAAGCACACTCTGTATTTAGGAAATACTACCTGCCTCGGTATCAGAATCTAATCATACACATTTCTCCATCAACACAAAGGTGATGAAGCCCAGGAGAAGGGCGTAGGTGGCTTGCTTCTGAAAACCATGGGCATGTGTTTCGGGAATCATCTCATCGCTCGTTACATAGAGCATGGCACCACCGGCAAAGCCCAACATCACGGGGAGGAAGGTGGAAGAGGCTGAACCCAAACCGAAACCTAACAGAATGCCTACCACTTCGAGCAGGGCGATGAAGATGGAAATGAAGAAGGTGCGGACTGCTGTAACACCAGCCATCATCAAAGGAGCGATAATCACCATACCCTCAGGGATGTTCTGCAGGGCGATACCGAAGGATACCCCCCACTCCGTTGCTCCCTCTGCCGAACAGACACTCACTCCAGCAGCCATGCCTTCGGGCAGTTTATGTAGGGCTATCGCCATCACGAAGAGCATCACCTGACTGAGTCGGGCATTATTGCGATGCTCCTCGGGGTCTAGTCCCGTGATATGATGAAGATGGGGAGTTACCAGATCCAGTACATTCAGAAACAAGGCTCCTGCCATTACGCCGATTACTACCAGCCACCAAAGACTGGTCTGTTCGAAGGCTGGCACTATCAGTCCCAACGTGGAAGCTGCCAACATGATTCCGGCACAATATCCCAATACGGCATCATTCCATTTATGGGGCAACTCCTTGACGAAGAATCCCAAAATGGCACCTATAATCGTGGCACCGCAAAGTCCGGCTGCACTAATCAATACGTTTGTCATAATCAATAAAATATATCGAAGTTATCCAGTTAAACACATGAAGATGCAGATACATCATAGAAGAAAAAAAGCATGGACAACCCTCACAGTCATCCATGCCCATCTATTTCGTATCTGATCTATTCAGTTATTATTAATTATATTTTGTTATGGTGAAATTGGTGTTTTCCAATTTCACATCATCATTCCTATTTCAACTTCGTATAACCGTAAGCTGCGCTATTGCCCAACTGCTCTTCGATGCGGATAAGCTGGTTGTACTTAGCCATACGGTCGGTACGGCTCATAGAACCTGTCTTAATCTGACCAGAGTTTGTTGCTACGGCAATATCAGCAATTGTTGTATCCTCGGTTTCACCAGAACGATGGGAAGTAACGGTGGTGTAACCATGACGGTGAGCCATCTCGATAGCATCCAGTGTCTCGGTAAGAGAACCAATCTGGTTCACCTTGATGAGGATAGAGTTGGCAGCACCCATCTTGATGCCCTTCTCCAGGAACTTCACGTTGGTAACAAAGAGGTCGTCACCTACCAACTGGCAACGATCGCCGATGGCAGCAGTCAACTTCACCCAGTTGTCCCAATCGTTCTCGTCAAGGCCATCCTCGATTGAATCGATAGGATATTTGGTAATCAGTTCTTCCAGGAACTTGATCTGCTCAGCAGCAGTCAGTTTTTTACCATTAGGATCCTTCTTCTTGCCATCCTTCAACTGGCGGTAATCGTAGTACCACTCACCATTTTCCTGAACGGCAAACTCGCTGGCAGCACAGTCCATGGCAATCTTCACATCCTTTCCTGGCTCATAACCGGCATCCTTGATAGCCTGGCAGATGCTGTCGAGCGCATCCTCTATACCATCGAGTGCAGGAGCAAAACCGCCCTCATCACCTACGGCAGTAGAAAGACCGCGGCTTTTCAGGAGCTTAGCCAAAGCATGGAACACCTCAGCACCCATACGGATAGCCTCCTTCTCGGAAGGAGCACCCACAGGACGGATCATAAATTCCTGAAAGGCGATAGGCGCATCAGAGTGAGCACCACCATTGATGATATTCATCATAGGAACAGGAAGAGTGTAAGTATTGCAACCGCCAATGTAGCGATACAATGGGATGTGGAGATACTCAGCAGCAGCATGAGCCACAGCCAAAGAAACACCGAGGATGGCGTTGGCACCCAGATTAGACTTGGTCTTGGTACCGTCGAGTTCCAACATCTTATAATCGATGGCACGCTGCTCCAAGGCAGAAAAACCTACCAAAGCCGGAGCAATCACCTGATTCACGTTCTCTACTGCCTTCAAGACACCCTTGCCGCCATAGCGGTTCTTGTCGCCATCACGAAGTTCCAGCGCCTCGTTCTCACCAGTAGATGCACCAGAAGGAACTGATGCACGACCAATGATACCTGACTTCAAAGAAACTTCAACCTCTACAGTAGGGTTGCCACGAGAATCCAAGATTTCTCTTGCATGAACATTTTCGATAATCATAATACTATAATACTTTTAATTACGTTAAACATTTTTTCCGAGTGCAAATTTAGGTATTATCTGACAAATCTCCAAATTTCGGGCATCATCAAAAGTAGGTATCGCCCGAAAATACCTACATATAGGTAAGGAGAGGCATGGAAATTTGAGATGCTACCAAATTGTCATTTTATTTTAATTTTATCAATCAGTCCTTCGAAATCCTCCTTTTGCATAGCACCCATCTGCACAGATGGTTTGCCTTTCACGGGGATGAAGAGGAAGGTAGGGATGCTGCTGATACCGAAAACAGAAGCAAGTTCGGACTCCTGGTCGATATCCACCTTATAGAAATCTATCTTGCCGGCATATTTCCCGGCGAGAGATTCCACTACGGGAGCCATCATCTTACAAGGACCACACCAGGTGGTATAGAAATCGATGACGGCAGGACGGGAACCGGCAAAGACCCATTCATCCGGATGAGCCTCGTAATCCATAATTTTTTTTCTGAAATCAGATGTGGTGAGATATTGCACCTTGGCAGTTTCATTCTTCTCAGACTTCCCTACAGTCGTTTGAGGAGAAACAGCAGGTGCTTTCCTGTTCTGTGAACAAGAAACAAGAAATGGTAGAAATAAAATAGCCGCTAATATGATTTTCTTCATAGTTTTTCGTTGTTTTAATTTGAGAAGGTATGCCATTAGTCTATTACACACCCTCTTATTACAATTAATCACTATACACTAATCACTACTCCTAATCCTTCAAAGAATAAGTAACGGTAGTAACAACCCTTACCTTTTTAATATATGGAGTGTTGGAATCGCGGTCTTCAATAGAGAACTGGCCCTGGTCGGCATTCATAATCTTGTCTATCTTACTCTTGCTGTTCTCAGCAAACTGGGTAGCAGTCTGCTCAGCATTCTCTATCGCCTCCTGCATCATCTTAGGTTTCATCTGACGGAAGGCAACATACTCATACTTCACCGGATTCTCGTAACCACCATCCACAATGGCAACACCTTTCTGAAGCAGATTACCCTGACGGGCAATGATACTGCGAACCAGTTTCACATTCTTCGATGTAACCGTGATGATGGAAGTAATGTTATAACGATAGCCCTGTCGGTTCTCGCCATACCGTTCAGCATTGAGGTCGATGACCACAGGCGCATTCACGTTGATTTCATTAGTCTTTACACCATTCTCCACCAGGAAGTTTCTGATGGTTCTTGTGGTGGCATTGATTTTTTGATAGAGTTCAGGCAGGTCATTGCCTATTTCCTTGGAAACGATAGGCCACGTCACCTTATCAGCCTCCACCTCCTTTTCGGCAAGGCCTTTCACTACAACCTTTCGGTCTTTACTAATCACACTTTCAAGTCCCGACTTGATACAAAATCCAAGCACGATGATGCCGATGGTTAAAATCACGGCTTGCTTAATACCAGAATTGATGTTCATAATTAGTCCTCCATTATTAAGTTGTTAAAATTGAGTTTCCATTCTATCTCAGATTGAGTTGCAATTTGAGTTTTCAAAGATACAATAAAAATATAGAAAAACGACACTTTATAATGATAAAATATGCTAAAACAGATCATATCAACCCATAAGCACCATTTTTCTGCCCAAAAGCTTGCATATATTACCGAAAAAAACTATCTTTGCACTATCTTTGCAATAAAACATTTCTAGCCAAAAAACAATAAAATGGATTACAACATGATTGGGACCGCATGGTCGTTACTGCCTCCTATTGTCGCCATCGCTCTGGCGCTGAAGACGAAGGAGGTCTATTCTTCTCTTTTTATCGGTATCATACTGGGTGCCGTTCAATATTGTATTTCGATGGGAACAGGTTTCGACGGATTCCTCGTTCACCTGACAAACCACACTGTAGGTGAAGGCGATGATGCCAAGGCATACGGTTTGATACATTGCCTTTCCGACCCATGGAATGTGGGCATTCTAGTATTCCTGGTGGTATTAGGCAGCATCGTTTCACTGATGAACAAGGCGGGTGGTTCAGCTGCTTTCGGCCGTTGGGCTTCCAAGCACGTACACTCGAAGGTTGGCGTACAGATTGCTACCATCCTGCTCGGCATTCTGATATTCATCGACGATTACTTCAACTGCCTTACGGTGGGTTCGGTAATGCGTCCTATCGCAGTGCGCAACGGTGTTACCAAGGAGAAGCTGGCTTATCTCATCGATTCTACAGCCGCTCCGGTCTGCATCATCTCCCCTATCTCGAGTTGGGCAGCTGCGGTATCGGGCTTCGTATCAGGAGGTGAGAACGGACTGGCACTTTTCTGCAAGGCGATACCTTTTAATTTCTACGCATTCTTTACCATCCTCTTTATGTTTGGCATCGTGATACTGGGCTTCGACTTCAAGGCGATGAGTAAGTATGATGCGAGACTGAAGGAATGGTACGAACGAACCAATGGCGGGAAACTCGATGAAGTGAGCGATACCAAACTGCAGATTGTTGAGCATGGTGTGGGAGCCAAACAGGAAGAGGATTCCAAGAACAAGGGAACCGTGAGCGACCTGGTGATACCAATCATCATGCTGATTATCTTCTGCATGGTGGGTATGGTATATTCAGGCGGATTCTTCGATGCCGATAATGCCAACTATCTCAATTTTGTGGATTCCTTTGCTGCGAGCAATGCCTCTGTAGGCTTGGTAATCGGTTCATTGGCTGCCCTGATTCTTACCATCATGATGTTTACCATTCGCAAGACCTTGCCTTTCGACGAAGCGATGAGTAGTCTCATCAAGGGTTTTGAGGCGATGGTACCAGCCATTCTGATTCTTACTTTGGCATGGACGCTGAAGAGTATGACCGACTCGCTGGGTGCGGCAGAATATGTATCATCGGTTGTAGCGAGCAGTGCCTCAGAACTTCAGATGCTTCTTCCGGGCATCATCTTCCTGGTAGCAGGCTTCCTGGCATTTGCAACGGGTACCTCCTGGGGAACCTTTGGTATTCTGATTCCTATCTGCATCGCCGTATTCCCTGGTGCTGATCCTTTGCGTATCATCTCTATCTCGGCATGTATGGCTGGAGCGGTATGTGGCGACCATATCTCTCCTATCAGCGATACCACCATCATGGCGAGTGCGGGAGCGGAATGCAAGCATGTACATCATGTATCATCACAGTTGCCTTACGCCCTGACTGTAGCCTGTGTGAGTTTCCTCACCTTCGTTGTAGCGGGATTCACTCATACGCTGGGTATGGTAACGAGTGCCATCATCTCGTGGATATTCGGTGTTGCCATGCTTGGTTTTGCTTTATTTTATTTAAATAAGCGCCAAAAAGGTAAATAGTTCTTAATTTATTTGTATATTTGAAATATTTTCAATATATTTGCAAAAGAATTTAATAAAGAACATATTAATAACTTAATACAGAATACATTATGAAGGAATTAAAAGGAACAAAGACAGAGAAGAACCTCCAGGAGGCTTTCGCTGGTGAGTCACAGGCTCGTAACAAATATACCTATTTTGCAAGCAAAGCAAAGAAAGACGGTTTTGTACAGATAGCTAATATCTTTGAGGAGACAGCTGCTAACGAGAAGGAGCACGCTAAGTTGTGGTTCAAGTATCTGGAGGGCGGTGCTATTCAGGATACAGAGAAGAACCTGGAAGCTGCTGCCAATGGTGAGCACGATGAGTGGACCGATATGTATCCACGCATGGCAAAGGAGGCTCGCGAAGAGGGTTTCGAGGAGATTGCTGCTAAGTTTGAGATGGTTGCTGAAATCGAGAAGCACCACGAGGAGCGTTATCGCAAGCTCTTGAAGAACGTACAGGACAAGCTCGTCTTCTCTCGTGACGGCGACTGCATCTGGCAGTGCTCTAACTGCGGACATATCGTAGTAGGCAAGAAGGCTCCTGAGGTTTGCCCAGTCTGCAACCACCCACAGAGCTACTTCCAGATTGAAGCACAGAATTACTAATTCTTGCTTGAGACGAAATATCTAACAGAACATATATAAATAAGAGAGGGTGTGTCATGGCCTTATGACACACCCTCTTTTTTATGATTTAGCTTGAACCATTTCCAACATGATTTCTATCAACCTTGGAACACCATACTGTTCTACCTCGTCCTCTTTCACCCAGATATAATCATCAGGGAGCAGGGGGCGGGTTTCTGTTTCCTGCAGATAGAAGTCGGCAAGGAGGATGCGATGGGTAAGTACATGCTTCACATCCTTAGCCAGGAGAAGAGGATTATGGACAAAGGCAGGCAGTTGCGGAGCATCTGATGCGTTATATAGTTCCCACAATCCTTGCCAGATATCACCCTCACCGCGACGGTGGATAGCCACTTCGCCTTTACACCTTATATATATATAGGAGAGATGGCGCGTTTTCACCTTCAGTGTCTTGTTCTTCACCGGCAACTCCTCTACCCTTCCTGTTCTCAACGCCTCACAGGTTTCGGCAAGCGGACAGACAAGACATTTTGGAGATTGAGGAGTGCACTGGATAGCTCCGAAATCCATCATACCCTGGTTATAGGCAGCAACAGGCGATAATGCTGTATCAGAAAGTTGCTGAGCAGACGAAGCAGGCAAGAGTGATTGAGCCAACGCAGCAAACTCTTTTTTTCCCTGCGTTGAGTTGATAGGAGTATCTATTCCGAAGTAACGTGAAAGAACCCGGTACACATTGCCATCTACTACTGCCGCCGGAATATCAAAGGCAAAAGAACCGATGGCTGCTGCAGTATAATCGCCCACCCCTTTCAAGGCTTTGATACCTTCAAGCGTATCAGGGAAATGACCGAGCTCCACAATCTGTCTGGCAGCAGTATGAAGGTTGCGGGCTCGCGAGTAATACCCCAATCCCTGCCAGAGTTTCAAGACATCATCCTCGCTGGCAGCAGCCAAGTCTTCAACCTTGGGATAGGTCTTCATGAACCGCTCCCAATATTCCCATCCCTGTGCGATGCGGGTTTGCTGAAGGATGATTTCGCTCAGCCAGATAGCATAAGGATCCTTGGTTTCGCGCCAAGGCAAATCCCTACCATTCTCACGAAACCAATGGATAATGACAGCCGAAAAACTATTCATAAAATTCAATGTTCAAATCTCAATGTTCAAAGTAATCACTGTTCCGGATATTGCTCGTAAATCTTCAGACCGAACTCATTCGCCAAGGCATAGGCATGCTCCATGATATCGGCGAGAATGTGCTCGTAATTCACCCATACCTTATCCTTAATGAAGAAATAGAACTCGATAGGGAGACCGCATTGCGTGGCTTCCATGTGGCGCACCATCAATGTGAGATCGGTATTGACCTCCGGACGCTGGCGCAGATACTTCTCCATGAATTTACGGTAAAGCTGGAGATTGGTAGGGGCAAGGGCTGCAGGATTCTTTAAATCCTCAATATCCTTCCCTTCTTGTATATCTTTATCTATCGCCTTCTGCAACGACGCCTTCAACTTAAACGAATCTTCGGTGGCGAAATGCTTGGCAAGCAGATTACGTTTTAATGTCTCATCCACCAGACGGACACTACGGAAATCGAAGTAAACCACGCGCTTCACTCTTCGTCCACCACTCTTCTGCATACCAATCCAGTTCTGGAACGAACCATTCACCAGGGTAATAGGCGAAATGGTAACGATGGTGTTATCAAAGTTGCGCACCTTCACGGTCGTGAGTGACATATCCTCAACGATACCATTGGCATCCACCGACTTCACCGTAATCCAGTCGCCCTTATGCAACATATCATTGCTGGTAAGACGCACACCAGCCGCCAATCCCGTGATGGTATCCTTAAAGACCAGCATCAGGACTGCCGAGGTAGCACCCAAACCGGCAAAGAGGGTCATCGGGTTCTTGCCCAACAGGATGGCAACCACCACCACGCCAGCCACAAAGAGCATCAATACCTTGAGAACACCGCAGAAAGTATGGAAATACTGCTGAGCCGACGAGCGTCGTTCCTGAGAATCCTCCAATCCTTTGAAAGACCCGATGAAGACCAGAGCCGTACGCACCGACATCACCACGATATAGATGCCCGTAACCCGCTCCAATATCTCCTTGAATATCGGATACTCCAGATAAATCAGCGGCATGAGCGACCATATCACCACAGCCGGCACAATATGGCAAGCCGAGGTGAGCACCTTCTTGTTCAGCAGAATATCATCCCAAGCGATAACCGTCTTATCAGTAATCTTACTGATGAGCGGAACCAGTATCTTGCGACACAGGAAATCGCTCAACATTGCCAAGAGGATGGCAGTAATGGTGAGCAAGATATGGCGCAGCATCGGCACGAAATCACCAGTGACTCCTGCCCATGTTATCATTTCATCTACAAACTTACGAATTTCCTCCATAAAACTATTAACTATCAACTATAAACTATCAACTAACGCTCACGGTTGGCAGAGCAAAGTACATACTTTATCTGCAAAGTGTCTGGCATTATTGCCATGCATGATACCATTGTTAATGATGGCGAAACAGAGTTCATGACCATTGGCTGCGGTACAGTAACCCGCCAATGAGATGATGCCCGTCAGCGTACCCGTCTTCGCTTTCACATTGCCATGCACAAAACTGTTCTTCATACGCTTTTTCAAGGTACCGTCAACCCCACCGATAGGCAGCGAATGCTTCAGATGGTCCATGATATTACCGTTAAGATAAGCATAACGCAGCAGTTTCACCTCCAGTTCGGCACTGAGATAATTATAGAGCGAAAGTCCCGAGCCGTCAGCCAGTTTATATCTTGCCGGATCGAGTCCTATCTTACGGATAAGCTGTCTTTCCACATTCCGGGCACTCTTGGCACTCGCCCATTTATTTCCCGTAGAAGCCGCAATCTGATAATACATGCTCTCGGCATAGAGATTATCACTCTCCTTCATCATCTTGTGCAGAATCTGATCCATCGTATGGAATCGGGTACAGACCGTAAAGGCACTCGCAGGGCAAGTCTTCTCTGAAGCCCCAAAGCAGGAATATTCGATGCCCTCCTCACGGAGCTTGGCAAGAAACTTATCCATAAAGATATCCTTGCGCTGGAACACCAGTGGCGAAAGCACCGGATTGTCATCATCCCAGCACCAGCCTTCACCCAACAAGTCGGCATCCTTCAAAGAGCGGTCGGCATAGATGCTGCCACGGATGGTGTCAACACCCATATCCTTCAGACTATTAACAAATGCCGACATATCATCGCTGTTGAAACGGGGATCCATGCCGCCTATACAATAGACATCACCCGTCAACACCCCATTCTCAATGGTACCGGTATATTTCAGAGTGGTTTTAAACTGGTAAGAACCGCCCAACTTATCGAGCGCCGTAATGGCAGTCAGGAGCTTCATCGTACTTGCCGGACGCATCAGCTGTCGTTCATTTCTCTGATAGATACAAGAGTCAGCAGACAGGTCCCAGACCATCAGTCCTACCTGTGATGTTTCGAACATCTTGCTCTCAAGGAGTTTATCAATACCCACCTTCACCGATTCGGGCCAAGGCAATTCCTGAGTCAGCGTATCCGCTGTCAGGGAATCAACGAGTGTAGAATCGGAAACATCCTTCTCATCAACCGTTTCTATTCCCTCATCTTCAATCACATTCTGGGCCTGCACCGGTACAGAGATCCATACCATCATCAGACCCAACAGCATATATATTATCTTTTTCATCACAATCAGTTCACCGGAACATAAAAGAAATTATTTATTTTTGATTCTCTCCATAAACGCCTCTTCATTATCCGGCTGAACGGTCACAATATTCTTATATCCGTATTCGATGACCACACAATGGTCTAATCCGAAGAAAGTCTTGGCTATGTGTACATCAATGACATCACATAGCGGCACATTTCTGTTGGAAGAGAACCTGCCCTCATTGATGATGAGATATTCCATCTCCTCATCCAGGTCTATCGGTTTTACCATCTTGAAGGTATAGGTTGTATTCAGTATGCGCTCAATCATGCCCACGATGATGATAGCCACAAAGATGCCGATGATAGCCAGTTTGACCCAGAAGAAGTAGAGAGCCAGGATTGCGAACACCGCCACACCGATACGTGCCGTCAGCATAAAGCGCTTATGAAAAGTTCTATCTGCCATAACTTTGATTTATTACCTTATATTATTGTCGTTTTTACGACCGTTTGATAGTCTAAAAGACTATATAACCTTAAATTTCGCTGCAAAATTACAAAAAATCCCTCTCTTATTACTCATTTTAAAGATTAATTATTACTTTTGCAACGAATTAAGAATTAATTCTGAGAGAATGGGGTTGTTTTATAGATAAAAACACCTGTTCTTAATATTGAAATTAGATAAGAATAAACTCAATGGTTTATAAGTATGATTTTCTGATTATCGGCTCAGGAGTTGCCGGTATGAGTTACGCCCTGAAAGTAGCCAGAGCGCATAAAGGTAAGGTGTGTATGATTTGCAAGACCTCGCTCGACGAGGCTAACACGTCATTCGCACAAGGTGGTGTGGCGTCAGTTACCAACTTGGAAGTGGATAACTTCGACAAGCACATACAGGATACTATGATTGCTGGTGATTATATCAGCGATTATAAAGCAGTGAAGCAGGTTGTCACTATGGCACCGAAGCAGATCAAGGAGCTCGTGCAGTGGGGCGTCAACTTCGATAAGCAGCAGGACGGCAAGTTCGACCTACACCGTGAGGGCGGTCACAGCGAGTTCCGCATCCTTCATCATGCAGATGATACGGGTGCAGAAATCCAGCGCGGTCTGATGGAGGCTGTGCGCAACTGTCCGGATATCGATATCAAGGAAAATCATTTCGCCGTGGAGATTATCACTCAGCACCACTTGGGTGCCCGTGTTACTCGCCGCACTCCTTATATCAACTGTTACGGTGCATACGTATTGAATCCAGATACCCAGAAGGTAGATACCTATCTGAGTAAGGTTACCGTGATGTGTACCGGTGGATGTGGTGCCGTTTATCAGACTACCACCAACCCTGTGATTGCCACTGGCGATGGTGAGGCGATGGTATACCGTGCCAAGGGAACTGTAGCCGACATGGAGTTTGTCCAGTTCCACCCAACCGCTCTTTATCATCCGGGCGAAACCCATCCTGCCTTCCTCATCACCGAGGCTATGCGTGGTTATGGCGGCATCTTGCGTCTGCCTAACGGCGAAAGTTTCATGGAGAAATATGATAAGCGATTGAGTCTGGCTCCTCGTGACATCGTGGCTCGTGCCATCGATAAGGAGATGAAGATTCACGGATTGGATCATGTCTGTCTCGATGTAACCCATAAGAATCCAGAGGAGACCAAGCGTCACTTCCCTAATATCTACGCCAAGTGTCTGAGCATCGGCATCGACATCACCAAGGAGTATATCCCTGTTCGCCCTGCCGCTCACTATATGTGTGGTGGTATCAAGGTTGATTTGAACGGCTGTTCAAGCATCAACCGTCTCTATGCTCTGGGCGAGTGTTCATGCACCGGTCTGCATGGCGGTAACCGTCTTGCCAGCAACTCGCTCATCGAGGCTGTGGTTTATGCCGAGACTGCTGCCAAGCACAGTATTGAACATGTAGATGAGTACGACTTCAATGAGAAGGTACCAGCATGGAATGATGAAGGTACTTTGACCAACGAAGAGAAGGTGCTGATTACACAGAGCGTGAAAGAGGTGGGCGAATGCATGAGCAACTATGTAGGCATCGTGCGCAGCGATCTCCGTCTGAAGCGAGCATGGGACCGCCTCGATCTTCTCTACGAAGAGACAGAAAACCTCTTCAAGCGTGTAAAGGTAAGCAAGGAACTCTGCGAGCTCCGCAACATGATCAACGTGGGTTATCTCATCACCCGCATGGCGATAGAACGCAAGGAGAGCCGTGGTCTCCACTATACCATCGACTACCCTGTTCATGCTTACGACAAGAAGTAATCAAGAATTATCAGAATATTAAAAAGCTCGGATGCTTGTGATGCATCCGAGCTTTTTTTATTTTCAAGAATTTGAGAATTAGAGAATTTTCTTTCTACCATTGATTCTAGAAAATTTTCTTTTTATCTCGTCAGCGAGAACTTGATGCTCAGGCCGAAATCCTGTGTGGTGGTAGGATAACTGCTGCTCGACAGGAGCGGGGTGTTGGTCTGACGGTCATAATAGAAACTCATGGTAAGGAGTTTGCTGAAGGTATAATCGGCAGAGAAACTCAGTTTCAGAGCATTGTTGCCGCTGCTGGCACTGCTTACCATTGAGGCAATATCACGAACGATGGCTGCCTGCTTGCGGAAACTGAAGTCAAGACGTAGATTCAGATCATGGTTGGTACCATTCTGAACCGTCTTGGTGGTCGACGCATTCTTATTGGCTGCATTCTTGTTGCCGCCCTTCGACTTGGAACGGGAGGCCTTGGCGCCCCAACCGAAAACATCGAAGTTGTTGATGCGGTAACCCATACCGATTACCCAGTCCTTACTCAATGCCTCGTTCAGCTGCACACTCGTCATACTGAGGTTCAATACACGGGTCTGGCGATATTCTGCCTTCACCGTCATATTATTGTTGAATGTGACATCCATACCCAATAATGGCGAGAACGACTCGTTGATACTTACCTGCGAAATGTTGAACATGCTACTTGGAGATGGATTGCCCGTAGTGGCATCACTCACGAAGCCGAGACCGTTCATATACTCCTGGAAGGTGCTGTAACTGTTGTAGCTGCCAACCGCAAAGACGCTTTTGTAAGAGTGGTTGATGTTGACACTCTTGAAGTGCTCGTTGAACCAAGGCAGACGTCCCAGTCCGCTGTAACGGATGGTCCAGTTTGGCAACATCCGGCTCAATGCCGGGAATACCGAAAGCGAATTGCCACCCATCGAGGTATAAGCCTTGAGGAAGGCAGGAATCATGACATCGCTGCTATACTGGTTGACCGGCGTGCGGGAAGCATCAAACTTGCCGCCAGCCAGAGCCGAACCTGTCGGATAAACGGTACCTGCATACTGCGCCTCTACCCTATCTCTGAAACCAGCTAGCGAGTTGACAAACTTCTCGAAGGTCTTGCTGCGATAACCCGAATTGGCATTGCCCATTCCCTCGAAAGCCGACCCCAGCGAGATGGTAGTCATCTGGAAGGCTCCACTCTGGGTAGTTGGCGTTCCTTCATACATATACTGTATGCTCTTCTGCGTGGTCTTGGTACGTGTGGCTGAGAGATCAATCTTGAAATCCTTGATAGGCTCCAGGGTGGCACGCAACGTAAGATTATCCGTTCTGCTGGTAGTAGCAGGTGTTGCGATACTGTCGTTGCAGAGCAGCCAGTCGTTGTTTCTAGCCTTCTTGATATAATCGTCGCCAACCATACCGAAGGCGAAGTCAAGACCCGGTGCCATCTGTCCCACCTTCTTCTGTCCGAAGGCATCACCCACACTAGGCAAGAAGCCCGGCAGGGTGAGCTGATAGCTGCTGCGATAGTTGATGCTCACATTGCGCACCATCATTGCCAGGCGACTAGCCAACTGCAATCCCTTATACCATTTCTTATCATCAAGCGGTTCCTTAGCCAGTACGGAGAGTTTCACCTTCATGGCAGTATCTACCTTTGAGATGATTCTGATCTGGTTATTATCCACCTTTTTATATTTAAGCGGGAACACTTTGCCGTCTTCCGTCTTGGCATTCACAATCAGTCGCTTGGTATTCTTGCCGTGGCGTATCTTGAATGTGGTATCAGGCAGGAGGGTGATTTCCCGTTCGAAGGCACGCTTGTTCTTAGGCAGCGCCTTCTTCGGATCAGCCGCCTGTTCCTTTGCTTCCTGCTTCTTTTTCTTTTTTTCCTGCTTCTTGCGCTGCATCTGTGCCCTACTCTGGGTACGGTCAAACTTATCGTTTACCTTCTTCAGAAAAGGCACATGGTTGTAGAGTTTCACCAGGTTGAAGTTTCCGTTCAATGTCAGTTCGCGCTGGGTATTGATGGTGTTACCATACGAGTTGCCCTCCTCATCCTCTGTACCGCGCTCCCAAGAATAGTTGGCATTGTAAGAGGCATCGCTGTTCACCCAGTCGAAGACAGGCAGCAGATTGAGAGGCACCTTGTAGGATGCCTGGAAATTCTGACTGTAGTCGAGCGGTGCACCCCAGTGGCGGATGCTGGTCCATACAGAATCCTTCCAGGCATGATACTGGTCGGCATAAAGATCCTTGTTGACCGGTGTATATGGTTCCTCTATCTGTGCATGGGTAGCACTCTGGAAGTTCATGTGCAGGTTCTTTGTCAGATCCCAGTTGATGGAGAACTCACGGTTCCAGAGGAACTGCTCACTGAAGGTGAGCGGCAACTTAGAGTCTACTCCGGCAGTTCCACTCATCAGGGTTTCCATATCGCGCTCCTGCAATTCGTAGTAGTCGCGCGTCATCTCGGTATTGAAGGCTATGTTCTGCGGCAGCCAGTTCAGTCCGAAACGTTTCAGTATGTCGAGCCACTTACTCTTGTTCTTCAGTCCCTTGAATGGTTCCCATGCCTTATAAACCGGGCTCCACGAATAATCCAGGGCTCCTCGCCAGTTGTCCTTACGCTCATACATCGTCGTTTCACCCGTAGTATACTGATGCTGATGACTGTAGGTGAATGAGAAGTTGGCTGGATCGTATGGCATCGGATGGCGCTTGGTAGCTATACCCACCCGGGCATTCGAGATGGAGAAGTTGGTCTGCGTAATCTTGGTGGCAGCGATGTTCTCGATAGAATCGCGCTCATGCTTGGAGCCGGCGGCATCGAGGGCATCCTTCAATTCCATATCGGTATCCAGCGGATTATACTTAGGAGTGGTCTTCTCCTTGGTGACACTATAATATAAAGGTATGCTCACCTTCGCCTTGTCAGGGAAGAACTTACCCATTTCGAGCGATGTGGTCACACTGTAGGTACCGTAATTATCGGTAGTGCGACTTGCCACGCCATCTTCCAGACCGCCGAATCCCTCGCTGATGTATCTGCCGGTGGCATTTACGCTACCCAGATCGGAGAGTTGTACGTTGAGGTTGGCATTGGCAGCCCAACCACCCGAATTATTATGTTCCTTGAGTCGGAGTTCGTTTATCCATACCTCACCACTCTTGATGTCGGCAGAATTGTTTCTCACACCCAGCATCATGGTCTTCACTTCGCCGAGACTCGGATTACCCACGATGGTAATCTTGTTCTGCGGATGTTCTGCATCCATCATGGAATAAGGAGCGAGATAAGAAGCCACACCCTGTGCCTTCGCCTTGTTGCGGTTTTTCTTCAATGCCGTAAAGACACTCAGCGGCACATCGAGCATATTCACCTCAGGCCATACCGCCTTACAGTCGGCAAGCACATAGCGGTTGTAGTTGGAGCGTGGCTCGGTGAGTTTCAGTGGGATTTCATACTCGTAGTAATTGTTCTTATAATCACTACCCAGACGGATGAAGACTGAGAGATCACCATCCTGCAGACGGGTGGTATTCTGCTCCAATGCATTGGCATGGGCAAACATCTGGATGCGCTTGTACTGGCGCAGATCAAGGGTAGAATTCTTGTAAACCGCCTTCGCCTCGCCTGTGCTCATATTCTTGACCACCAGACTCAACGCTTGCTCGTTCGCCTCAACCAACTGAGGCTGACTAGGATCCTGTTCGCGCTTGATACCCGGAGGCAAGACATAGTTGACCGGTGTCTTCTCGCCGTTCTCTTCCAGACTCACACTGCTTGCATCGAGGGTTCCGCCACTGGCTGCGCCGAGCGGCTGATCATAGGTACGCCACTTGCCCATCACGAGGTCGAAGGTACCGAAACGCAGCACGATAGGTTTCTTGAAACCGGTGAGGAACATACGCATGAAGCGGATGCTGGAGAAATCGTTGATGTTGCCCTGACGGCTCTCAAACTCATCGATAGGTATGCGGAACTGATACCAGGTAACGGTAGACTTGGTATTATCACGCCAGGTCTGGCTGTATTCACGCTTATCTACAATATGATTATTACCCACCACGAGATCTTCCGGACGGATGCTGACACGGTACTGGAAGTATTTCTCATATTCGTTGAGCGTATAATCCTGGTTGATATCCTCGACATCCGGCGTTGACTTATAAGAAGTATCATAGCTCTCAGAACGGCTGTCGCTGTCAGGCGAGTTGCCCTGAGGATTGTTGATATATTTATATCTCTGCAGGATTGGAGCACGCATCTCATCCCAGTCGGAACCGCGGAAATAGTGGTAGTCATCACGTGCCGGATCGGCAAAGATGCTGTCGAACACCGCCTGGTTCACCTTACCCTGAATCTGGTCGAGATAAGCACTCTTGTAGAATTCCTGCTCCTCGGCATCAGTCAGTCCGTTGAAACCCACATCCTGCAAGGCTCTGCTGCCACTGGTGGTAGCAAAGGCATAGGTCACGGTGCTCTGGGTAGGAATCTTACCCCACTGGGTATAGGTGTAGCTCTTGCTGCCATCTACCGGCATGCCACTCTCATAGAATTTCTTGCCATCACGCAGGATATCCTCGCTCACCTCGCCCAGGTTGATGTAGAAATCGCCACCATAATCGGCAGCATCAGCCTCTTCGCGGGAATAGATGAACGGATCGAGCATCCAGAACTCGATGTATTCGATGTTTGCCTGCTCGAAATCGTTGGTATCCAGTTTACGCATCATTCCGCCCCAGTTGCGCTGCGGATTCTGCAGGGTTCCGTCAGCCTGCAAATCTGTTACATTGAAGTTGTATGATCCCGGCTCACTTGGATAGTAAGCCAGATTGAGTACATTCAGGGTATTGGTAGCGCCCTGATAACTGCTCTGGTCGCGCAATGGGAAGAGCTCCTTGGTATAGACCTCGCGGACATAATGGTTACTCAACTGCTTGAGGTCGCCCTTGATATGTCCCGGAGTGAGCGAACTTCCACGGCGGGTGAACAGCGGATCGATGGTATACCAGGCTAGGCGCGAACGGTGGAAACCGCTGCTCAGACCGGTCTTATCGCTGTAATCGTCCTTGAAATTGAGCGAAGGCACACTGGATATAAACCAGGAGGTAGGAGTCGTTACATCGATGGTGGTCTTCGTACCCTCGAAGTCATCGATATAAGATGCATTGTCCTGTGTGCCACCTGCCTCACCGGCAATGAGCTGGGCAAATTCTCCTGTAAAGGATATCTGCGATGGCTGGGTGAGGTGCAGGAATGGTATCTTGTCAAGCACATTGGTGAGCCACTGACTCTCCTTGCGCCAGTTGAGATTGATGCCCCAAAGGGTGTTCTTCAGCGGTTCGGAGCCCATGGATACCTTGGTGGTAAGCGCCTGTTCGGAGAGGTGCTGGATAGTACCGCTCAACTGGAAGTTCTTGGTAAAATCATACTCCCAGTTCAGTCCGAACATCGTTTTTCGCGTTTGTCCGAAATCGGTATTACTCTCCAGAGAAACGTTGACAGCCGTACCGGCATCAATGATGCTCTGGTTCAGGATGGTCACCTCACCGGCACTGTAATCTACCGAATAGTCGGTGCCCTCTTTCAGGGTGATACCGCCTGCCGTAACGACCACCGAGCCCTGTGGCACATTGTAGGCATCGAGCGAGATGACATTGGCTGCAGAGCCCTTGAACTGTCCCACAATCTGATACTTGTTCTTTTCGGCTATCTGCTTGGCTACGGTCTTCGTACTGTCATAAAGTTCGGTAAAGGCATACTTTTCAGCCTTGTCGGCAGCCACGCCCCGCTTGACCAGATAATCACGCATATAACTGCCGAAAGGCTCTACCTTCGGAATGAACACGCGTCCGTTAGAGATGGTATAGCCTTCTACATAATCGAAATATCCATTACTGTGTGCCTTGTTGTTGTTATCCAGACGGTCGGCGCCCAGCACACGGATGATAGGCTGCTTCTTCACCTGCTGCTCAGGGATATAACTGAGATATACGCCGGTGGTATCGCTCTGGTATTTCACATCCAGGCGGAACTTCTCCTTCTCTACGGTAGAAGCCAGATAATAAACGTTCTTCATCATCAGCCCCCAGTTGCCCTGTCGCGGATTGTTACTGGTATTTTTGAGCGATTTCACGAAGAGTGCCTGCTTGGTATCGCTGAGATCGGATGCAAACTCGCCCACCTGATAGGTAACACCTCCCGATGTATACTCATAGGCTACAGCAAGTACCTGGTCGGTCTGCAGACTGGTTTTCAATGAGATATAACCCAAAGCGGTATTGACCGTATACTCAGAAGAATTGAGCAGACGGGCACTCTCCAGTTTCTCATAATCGGCTCCACCAACCAGTCCGCCTCCATCGAGAGTGGTTGCAGCCTGGTCGATGTCACGGGCAGCAGCATATTGGCTGTTCATCGCAGCATACTCAGTATTCGCCTGGTTAGAAGGCACCTGTCCGCTCGCCGTCCACATCGGGTTGCTCAGTTTCTGGTTCTCGCCCAGGTCGGTCAGGGCTACGATGTTTCGGGTATTGGTGGTATTGCCGGTTTTGTTGGTAACCCACACCTCCACACGGTTGATGGTGATGCCCGTGGTGAGATTAGGAAGTTTCTGCATCCAGGCATCATAATGATTTCTGAAATACTGGGAGAGGAAGAAGTGGCGGTTCTCCTCATAATCGGCTACATTCAACTCGAAAGGAGTGAGCTGTACACCGCCCCTGGTAGATACGCTCTTCGATGCACTTTTCTTCTGCGAAGCCACCATCTGCAGCTTGAGTTTGCCAAACTGCATATCGGTTCTAACACCAAACAGACTGCTGGCGCCTTTGATGAGCGAAGAGTTGGAAGGGAAGGAGACATTGCCCGCCTCAACGAGTTTGATGATTTCATCTTCCTTGCCGTCGTACTTCAGTTTCATGTTCTGTGCATCGAAATCGAAGGTGGCATCGGTGTTGTAATTCAGGTTCATGTTCACCTTATCGCCCACCTTTCCGTTGACGTTGAGATTGATTTTCTCATCAAAATCCATCATCGTCGTCTTTCGGTTGCGGATAGGCAACGAAGGATTGTCGATGCTCTTCTTGTTGATACCGAACTTAAGTTCGGCAGAACCCTGAGTCTTCACTCTGATGCCACCAGGACCGAAGATTTTCTCGGCAGGTCCCAAGTCGAAGTGCATATCTGAGAAATCGAACTTCTCCTTGCCTTTTGCCTGGAAGATTTCATCGTTCTGCTTGCGGAAGTAACTGTTGCGCTGCTGCTGTTCAGTCCATGCAAGATACTCTTTCGGAGTGAGCATGATAGGAGCCGAAAGCCAGGTTGAGCCCATGCGGTTGCCGATGATATAGCGGTCGAGGGTATCGTTGTAGACTACCTGATATTGCAGATTATCAGGACGTTTCAGGTCGAGCGGACTCTGATAGAGGTCGCTCAGGGAGTAAGGTTGGGTGCGCTGAATCTGCCAGCGGGTATGCAGCAGCGAATCGGGAATAGTATCTTCATCGAGCTGCACGGGCTGGGCTGTGCTGGTATGGGTTTTCTTTTTATCGTCCTGAAGTTGAGGCAAAGCTATCGCATAGCCGAAGGTTGCCACCATCAGCCAAGCCAATAGAAAAGATATGAATCTTTGCTTCTGTTTCATCGATAAAAAACTCCTAACTTATTTGATTTGCTTCAATGCCAGTTTCACAACCTGTTCTACCGGGAGATCAGGCTGTGCCTTGAGGATATCTACTACTACCTTGGCAGATGGTGCCGGCGAGAAGCCGAGCATGGTAAGGGCGCTTACCGCCTCATCCTTTACGTCATTGTTCACCATCACCACATTGCCTCCGCTGGCTGGCAGTTCGTCAGCAATGCCAAGGCTCACGATTTTATCTTTCAGGTCGATGATGATTCGCTGTGCCGTCTTCAGTCCGATACCCTTCACGGTTTTCAGCATCTTGTCGTTACCAGTAGAGATGATTTCGCAGAGTTCGCGTGGCGAGAGTGAAGAGAGAATCATGCGGGCTGTATTTCCGCCTACTCCTGAAACGGTGATGAGGAGGCGGTAGAGTTCACGTTCCTGTTTGGTAGCAAAGCCGAAAAGGGTGAAAGAGTCATCTCTTCCACCAGCCACCAGCACTTCGTGAACATAGAGTTTCACTTCCTGTTTGCCCTGAATGGCAGTATATGTATTGAGCGATATATTGAGTCCGTAGCCCACCCCCGCAGTCTCAACAACAGCCAGCGCAGGTGTCAGCTCTGTCAGATCACCATGAATATATTCTATCATTTTCTTTTTCTCCTAATTAAATTAATATATTAATAACGTGCGAAGGGCGGGATTATTGTTATAGAGTTCCATAAAATTACGTCCCGACGTAGCATGTCATACGTCCCGACGCAGAGCCAGAGACGTCGGGACGCAGCAAAAGCTACGTCCCGACGTAATTCAAAGCACATCGGGAGGTATCGGAAAGGGGATGTATGATGTTTCGCAACAAAATAACGAAACTGTAAGGCTCTTGCAGCAGATACCTTACAAATCTCCGCTTATTCATACCTAAAAACTATGATTTTACTACTTTTTGCAACTTTTATGAGTTAAAATTCTATTAAAACGTCACGTATTTCAAGAAAAAGCTATACTTTTGCAACCGGAAATAGAATGAAGAGCGGAAAACATATCCGTTGGATGACTAAACCGCAACAAATAAAAGAAATTAAAACAACAAAATAAAAGAAATAAGACAATGAAGAAATTTAGAGCAGCCGTAGTAGGATACGGCAACATCGGTAAGTTTACTGTTGAGGCACTCGAAGCAGCTCCTGACTTTGAGATTGCAGGTATTGTACGTCGCCAGGGTGCCAAGGACAAACCAGCTGAGTTGGCAAACTATGAAGTAGTAGATGACATCACCAAGTTGAAGGATGTAGATGTTGCTATCCTCGCAACCCCTACCCGCTCTTGCCCTGAGTATGCAGAGAAGATTGTTGCTCTCGGTATCAACACCGTAGACAGCTTCGATATCCACACCAGCATCCTCGACTACCGTACTAAGCAGATGGAGAACTGCAAGAAGGCTGGCAAGGTAAGCGTTATCTCTGCTGGTTGGGACCCAGGTTCTGATTCTATCGTACGTGTTCTGATGGAGAGCCTTGCTCCTAAGGGCTTGACATACACCAACTTCGGTCCTGGTATGAGTATGGGTCACTCAGTTTGTGTTCGTGGCAAGAAGGGCGTAAAGGAAGCGCTCTCTGTAACCATCCCATTGGGTGAGGGTATCCACCGCCGTATGGTATACGTAGAGTTGGAAGAAGGTGCCAAGCTTGAGGATGTAACAGCCGAAATCAAGGCCGATCCATACTTCGCTCACGATGAGACCCACGTATTTGCCGTAGCATCTGTAGATGATGTAAAGGATATGGGTCATGGTGTGAACCTCGTTCGCAAGGGTGTATCTGGCAAGACCCAGAACCAGCGTTTCGAGTTCAACATGAGCATCAACAACCCAGCCCTCACCGCTCAGGTATTGGTTAACGTGGCTCGTGCTTCATTCCGTCTGCAGCCAGGTTGCTACACCATGCCAGAGATTCCAGTTATCGATATGTTGCCAGGAACCCGTGAGGAAATCGTTGCAACACTCGTGTAAAGACATTGAACTTTGAGGTTTGAACATTGAACTTTATGATAAGTTTAACAGGTTCAGATTCATAGTTTAGCAAATAATAAAGGCTCGCAAGAAGTTTCGATTTCTTGCGAGCCTTTTGAATATACTATATTCCAATTTATTTATGCGTCATGATATCGAGCACCATATCATCGGTAGCTCTCATCGCATCGGCACCAATGCTCGTGAGGTTATGGATGCACTTATCCACATCATCATCTACGATACCCTCGGCAGAGGTGACACACTTGCCTTCCATAGAAAGGAGGGCGGAAAGAAGAGCGGTGCTGACACCTGATGAAATCTTCAGGGCACAACTTGGTTTCGCTCCGTCACAAATCATACCGGTGAGATTGGCTATCATATTCTTGACAGAATTGCAGATGCGGGTATAATCGCCACCCATCAGATAGGTAATGCCGCAACTGCTGCCCGTACTGGCTACCACACAACCGCAAAGAGCTGAAAGCTTGCCTAAGCTCTGCTTGATATAGATGGCAGTCAGATGACTGAGCATCAGGGCACGGATCATTTCCTCCTCGGTATTCTCGTTCTCCAGCGCATAAACCACCACAGGGTTCGTTGCACAAATGCCCTGGTTGCCGCTGCCGCTGTTGCTCATCACCGGAATCATGGCGCCACCCATACGGGCATCGCAGGCTGAAGCGGTGCTGGAGATGATATGCGAGAAAATATTATCACCGAAGATACCATGACTCAACGGACGGTCCATCGTCTTGCCCAGACAGTGGCCATAGTTGCCTTTGATACTCAACTCGGCAGCCTTCATATTATAGTCTCTGGTCTTGAGAATGAAAGAAATCTCATCGAGCGGAGCTGTTGTAGCAAACTCGTAAACCATCGGGAAATTGAGCTGGATGTCGTCATCAGCCTCATCGCCCACAGTACCGCCACGCTTATCGAGCACCACCTCGCCATTACGCTCAACATACACAAAATGGGTATGTGAACCGGAGATAATTGCCGTAGCCTGGTCTTCACCGGCATGACAGATGATTTCGATATAGAGTTTATCCACATCACCCTGCTTCAGTTTGATGTTGATATCCGCATCCTTGATATATTGTTTGCCCTGCTCCAGACTGTCAGGAGTGAGGTCTTTCAACACTTCCAGCTGATATTCAGGCTTTCCGATGAGCGCACCCAGCGATACGGCGATAGGCAAGCCAATCATACCCGTGCCAGGAATGCCGACACCCATCGCATTCTTGAGCATATTAGGACTCAGAAGAACTTCAATACGTTCAGGGCGTTTGCCCAATGTAGTAGCAGCCTTGGCTGTACATAGTGCCACAGCCATCGGTTCGGTACAGCCGATGGCAGGAACCACCTCTTTATTAACGAGCGCAATGATGCGCTCACGCTTACTTTTCTCTAACATAATCTATATAGCTTTTATATAAATAACGTTCTTACCATTATTTCGGGTACAAAAATACAAAAAATAAACCGTATTCTTCTCTTTTCTCGAGAAAAATACGGTTTAAATCTATATTTCTTGATGAATTAGTCTTCCAACTGGAACAGAGGATCATCTGGAGTCAGCATGGTAGGCTTCTGGTCGAATTCCTTCAAGAGCTGCTCAGAAGCATACTTCTTGTTTACTACCAGGCGGAACATGTACTCGTTGAACCAATCGTTGGTCATGATGAAGCAACCGGCAAAACCATTGTCGGCACCCCAACTGTTCTCCACCTTCCATTTTACAGGCTTGCCATTGGCATCGAGATCTACAGCTGTCAGCGTCATGGCATGAGTAGAACCACTATCGAAAGTAGCGATGCGGTCAGCCTTGTTCATTGGGAATGAGGTGTTGAAGAGGCTTCCATAGTCGAAGTTGTCGAGTGCCAGATAGCCACGCTTGCGGTCGAGCTGCTTGCCCACATCATAGCTTGAATACATCTTATGACCGTCCTTCAGAGAGGCAATGGCGAGCTGGGCAATCTCCTCCATAGGCAGGTTGAGATACTTCCAGTTGTGGCCATCGTAAGTGTGGCGGTCGTACTCCACCTCGTAGGTCTTGTGGTATGGACGACGTGGGTCGTTCATCACCATCAGGAAGGTGCCGTTCAGGTCCTTGCCCACTGTCTCCTCATAGAAACTCTTAGGAGTATATTTCTTAGCCTCGCCAATCTGCTTGCCATCCTTGTCGCGGAAAGCATAGGTAAATTCCTTTACCGGTTCGCCGAGAGTAAGACTCAGCATGTGATAAACCTGACCGAGCATCTCGTTCTTGCGAGCCTGGATAGCTGCCGACTTCTTACCCTGAGCCACCATCTTGCGAAGTTCCAATCCATATTCACGCAGCTTGCTGCTGATGAGGCGGCTCATCTTGGAAGTATTGTTGCTTGAGAAAGTCTCTGGCTGGGCGCTCATTGGTACGAGACCATACTTGCTTGCCAGGTCGGCAACACCGCAGAAGGTACCACCATCGTTGAGAGGGTTCTTGAAGAAGAACTGCACCTGAGGGTCTTCGATGCTCTTCTTGCCCAGGTCGATGACGCCCTGCAGCATGAGGTTAGCCTTCTCCAGCTGGTCGTAGAAAAAGAGATAATCCTGTGAATACTCCACCACTCTGCCCTGTTTGTCGTTGAGGGCGAAGTTAGAACGGAGCACATTGAAGCCGCTGAACATCCAGCAGCGGCCGGAACTCTTCTGGTTGTGGATGCTCTGCGCTGGAGTCTCGATGCTGAAATGTGTATCAACAGGAGCCTCGTTGGCATGGTTCTTTACCAAATCATCGATGTTATTAGCAGCAATAGCATTGAAGAGTGCCTTGTTGGCAGCACCGCCATTCTGGCTCTTTGCCATCTGCTGAATCATTGACTCACGGATGCCGCCAACCTTGGTCTGCGCCATCATAGACATGGAAGCCATCATCAAGGCTCCAATCAGCAATACGTTTTTTCTCATAATCTTTTATCTTTATTTGTTTTTTGTGCAAAAATAACACTATTTTGCGTACTTTCCAAACTTTTATGCCGAAAAATGCGGAGTCGCTTACGAATAAAAGCCATTTTCTAAAAAAACAAGTTAAATTTTTCATAATTAATAAGGAGTTCTGCAAATACATTACTTTTTTTATTATATTTGCAAGCGAAATACTAAGCCAAAATTACGATAGTATCGTATTGGCTACACATTGTATAACAACAAACAACAAGCCTATGATTGGTAAAGTAAAAATCCGACACTTGTTTTTGTTGGCATGGCTTGCCGCCTTGTCAACAAAGGCCCAAGTGTCTTCAGAGAACTACGTGCAGACTACGGAGCGCATCAGCGACACACAGGTCCTCTCCACCACGGAATACTACGACGGCTTGGGAAGACCCTTCGAGATGGTGGAACAAAAGAAGACTCCAGATGGAGCCAACCTGATACATCTCAAAGAATATGATGGACTAGGACGTGATTGGAAGACATGGTTGCCTGTCAAGGACGCCTCCGATTTCCTCAGCATTTCTGCGGCTCGCTCCCAGGGAAATAACCAATACAGGGATAGCCATGCCTTCTCCCTAACAGAATATGATGGAAGCCCACTCAATCGAATAAACACAGTGGAGGGAGTTGGAGCTGAGTGGACTAGCCATCCCGTAAAGAAAGACTATCTCGTAAACACCTCTAAATATCCGTTGAACTGCAAATACTACCGTGTATCCATGCAAGGACAGTTGCAAGACAAGGGGTATTATCCTGAGGGTAGGCTCTACGTTACCAAGACCACTGACGAAAACGGCAATGAGAGCTACGAGTTCAAGAACATCGCGGGCAACGTAATTCTCAAGCGTACCATCTGCTCCATCGATGAGGCAGCCGATACCTATTATATATATGATTACCGTGGAAACCTGGCATTTGTGCTTCCTCCCAATTATCAGGAGGAGCCGTCACTTGACCTCTATGCCTACCAATATAAATATGACGGACAGGGGAATTGCACATGGAAGAAGCTGCCAGGATGCGAGCCGATCTATATGAAGTATGACCTTAGCGGAAGAATGATATTCTTGCAGGACGGGAACCTGAGGAAGAAAGGACTTTGGGAGTTTTATGTCTATGACGAACTTGGACGATTGGCTGTACAAGGCACTACTGCATCTACAAGTGATGTCAGTAAAATCCATGTCTATGCGCTATACACGGGGGCAGGCATTCTGGACGGTTACCAGCTGAATGGCACTACTTTTACCGCCAAGTCCCTGCTCATTACCAATTTCTATGATGACTATACTTTCATAGAGAAGCAAAACGCCTCAGAGCAGAGCATTTTGCATCTGAACGCAGCCCAAGCATTGGACGCTGCGTTTCCTTCCAACAGTTCCCCCAATGCTAAGGGATTCTTGACTGGGAAGAAAGTATATACATCAGATGGTACGAATAGACATGAAATCTCCTCTATGTACTATGGTTTAAAGGGAAGAGTGGTACAAACACATTCCAGCAACTTGCTTGGAGGAAGTGAACATTTCTACACCTCTTATAACTACATAGGTTCCCCTTTGAAAACCAAGCACATTCATAGCGCAAGTGGCAAGAAAGCCATACAGGAATGCTACGAATATGCCTATGATCATGCTGGAAGACAGACAATGGTTAGCTATGCCATCAATGGCTCCGCCAAAAGAGTATTATCAACAACTGAATATGACGATTATGGAAGAATTGCCAAACAGACATTATTGGGCAAAGAGTGCATCAACAACACCTACAACATCCGGAGCTGGAAGACTGAGATAAGTAGCAAGAACTTTACCCAAACGCTTGTCTATAACAAAGCAAATGGCTTTGTTATACCTGGAACCGCACAGTACAATGGCAATATATCAGCCATGAGTTGGAAAACTGGAAACAACATAGAGAAAGGCTACAAGTTCTCCTACAACCGTCAGGACATGCTGACCGATGCCGACTATGAGGAAGGAGAATTCTTATCGGACAACATAGGTCACTATGACGAAAGCCTGTCTTATGACAAGATGGGAAACATCCTGTCATTGATACGCTATGGTTTGAGAGACGACAACAAGTACGGGCTCATTGACAACCTTAGCTATGGCTACAACGGTAATCAACTTACCAAGGTTGATGATACGGTGAGTGGTCCATATCATGCAGGTGCCTTCCACTTTGTGGATGGTACGAAGGAGGCTACGGAGTATAGCTATGATGCCAATGGCAACATGGTGATGGACAAGAACAAGGGGATTAGCTCGATATCATACGACATCAACAACTTGCCACAGAAAATATTATATAATGATGGAAGGAAAGCTAGTTACGTATATGATGCTGAGGGAAACAAGCACTCCGTTCTATATACACTAACGGCAATGACCAACACATTGCCTCAGATGCCAGTCATGCAATCTGCCGATGCAGCATCAGCAAATGCAGTAAATGGGCAAAAGGTAATCAACTATTGCGGAAACATCATTTATGATGGTGATGAGACGATGGTACTGAATGACGGAGGCTATGCCAAGTATGACAAAGGCGGCAACCTTTCTTTCCATTACTATCTCAAAGACCATCTGGGTGACAACCGTGTTGTTGTGAACGAAAGCGGGGTTATCGAGCAAACCAACGATTACTATCCTACAGGTGCGTTGATGGGGAGCAGCACGAATGGCGATGTTCAGAGATATAAATACAACGGTAAGGAACTGGACCGAATGAACGGTTTGGATTGGCATGACTATGGGACAAGAAACTATGATGCGGCTATCGTTATTTGGAACACATTAGATAAGCTAGCAGAAAAAGATTATTCACATGTCCCTTATGTATATTGCGGTAATAATCCTACGCGATATCTTGATATAAAGGGGCTTGAAAAGCTAGACGCTCTATCGCAGAAAGATAGAAATTATAAAAGACTAGAGCCTGAAATAAAAAACTTTAAGGATGATCCAAATGTCATAAACATCTGGGCGCATGGGTATGATAATGGCAATAGTATTATTCTAAACAAAGAAGTAGTTGACAACGCTGAAAAATTTGAAAAATTTCTAGAGTCAAATAGCTTTATATGGAAAACTAGAGAAGGTAATGCACCTATAACAATAGTATTACATAGCTGTTCTGCTTCTAAGTTTGCAAAAGCTATATCAAATAGCAAGAAATTTGACAACGTGATTATTATTGCTCCAACGACTCCAGTTAATGTGCTAACCAAAAAGAATACCAAAAGTTATCTAGGCTCATACCTCGAAAACAACGGAATTTGGAAAAGTTATAAAGCTGGTAGAGAAATCAAATCGATGACATATGGGAAACATGACTACCCTGGCTCTATATACCCTAGAATAAAATTTAATTTAATAAAGGAACTATCTAATCATATAAATGTATGGAAAAAATAAAACTTGTATTAGGTATTTTATTGGGATTTGCTCTTTCATTTTTTAATGCTTATTTGCTTAAAAATAGTACAACAAAAACGGATGAGCAATATATTGTTACCAATAGCAGAGATGTATTCATATTGGATTCTGTAGAATTTAAACTTACCTCAGACTCTGTTCTTCTATATGGAAACGAAGATTCATATACAGAACTCTTATATCATTATGGAAGTATTCATAATGGTTCTAAAGAACTCTTATATTATGCATTAATCATGGCAGACAAATATTCTTATCCCGAAGCTTCTTATAATATTTTCGACGCTATTAAAGATTTTAAAAAGAACAACACTTTATTATTGTCTGAAATGATGAGATATTACTTATTGTATGGGGCAAAAAACGGAAGTTCAAGTTCTTGTTTTCAATTAAAGGAATATTACGAAAAAGGAATATTATTCGAAAGAAATCAGAGAAAAGCAAAATTCTATGAGAATAAGATAAACGAAATTTATAAGATAAAATGGACAAAATAAGAAATATGCATAATGTTGCCTTAGGCATCATTATAGGTTTGTTTTTGGGGGGAATTTTTCAAGCACGCCCTAAGTTTGAATGGAATTTGGGAGTAAAGCAACCAGTCAGCCCTCAATGGAATATTAACAAGATAAAATCTGCAATTATTAAAGAGAAGAGCATAAAAGATTATGAATTACTTAAAGAATTATCTGGCGGGCATTTAAAAAAAGAAGACATTTTCTATGGTTTACTTATGAATGAATATCACCCTAACGATACCATTTACAAAGACCTAAGAAATGTCTTGGTTGAAATCTACAATATCCCTCCAAAAGATACCATCACTTTGATGTGGGTTAAAAAGCTTGATGAAATGTACAAAAACAATAAATAAAGAAACAATTAATATTTGGGAATATGGTCCGTAAGAACCATAATAGCAAAAATATTTATAACAAAGAAATCAATTAGAATACAATGGAAGTAATGATATAAAAAAAATAGAATGTCTGACATCAATATCAAATGAAGACGGCACTTATGTCATCGGCTCCCAACGATATTTATATGACAACAATGGCAATATTATCACGGAATACTCGTTAGATACTGAAAGAGCCATAGGTGAAAGCCATAGTAGAAACTCTAAAGGACATTAAACAATGGAAAAGTATATAATTATAACCGAATTTGGAGAGCAGCAAGATATAAGAGTGGGACTAAAATCTTGTAAAAACAAGTACAATCTTCTACTCTGTTGGGCAAAACATCTTTCTTATCCTTATATTGGTATTAAATCCAAGACGAAACTTATCGAAGATATAAAATTTGATTTGCGCGAATTTAAACAATATGTTATGAATGCCAGAAGTTATATGACGAATTTTTATAATGAATCATATCTAGTAAATGGCATCCATATAGAACTGTATGTCGTTAAACGTGAGCAAAATTGCGATTCTTCATTTTTATTTAAAATATTTGTTTTTTATAAGAATTGGGATTTCCTAGTGGAGAAAGAATACAACTCCCCATTTGATGCTTTAGTTGATAGCATAAACATAATACAATGGGATGAATTCTCACAAGAAGAGAAAAATGAGTTTGAAAAGGTTCTAAAATCGACAAGCCATGTAAATTGCGTTATTCGCAATTTAGTATGGAACTTCGAATGTTCCATACTTAGCAACAATTTAAAAGTATATATTGTGAAGTCATGAAAAAGATATTATTTATAGTACTCAGCATCATACTCTCCGCTCCAATATTTGGAGCGGATGGTAATCATCGTGATTACTCCCCAAAGTCACCAGAGGCAGCTGCCTTTGACAGAATATCCACCATTCCTGTGGGCAACTATACTGGCTGCTTGGCTTTCTCTATACCAATCTATACATTGGTGAGCGGCGACCTCAGCCTGCCTATCAGCTTGGACTACCAAGGCAATGCCATACGAGTAGACCAAGAGGCTACTTGGGTTGGATTAAATTGGTTACTGAATGCAGGAGGAGCCATCACTACGACAACTTCTGCATGCTCTACACAATATGGAGAATCGTTTCAAAAAGATTGGGATTATTTTGCCAACAAACTGTCCATGACATACATTCCCCTGGATGGTGAGTTTCCACAAATGCGATACAAGATGGATGGATGCCACCCTAATTGGCGAGGTGGCCATGGTAAAAATTGGTTTAAGCAGACGCTAGAGATTGAGGGCAATAAGAACAATGACCTGTCTAGTCAATTGTATCATTTCATCCTAGACAACAAGGCTGGTGAAACTCCCACCTTCCATGCTAATTTCATGGGCAACAGTCTCTCTTATGTATGGGATAGGATGAAGAATGAGTTCTTCATTACGGGCCGTAACCAAAACTTTCAGATTACTGGATCCATCATGTCACCCACCATCATTGATGGAAAAGGAGTAAAATATTCCTTCAATGCAATGGAGGAGAGTAGTCCAGAGGGATATTTGGTTGACCCTGGAATGGTGTATCAGGATTATACGCTATTTCTTACAAAAATAGAGTCTCCCACAGGACATACCATACAACTCAGATATGTTGACAACGGTACAATAACCTCTGTATATAAAATAACAGAAAACTTATACAGCCATGAATATCCAGTAAATGCTATTGGTTCGAGCTATCGTGAAGTCAAGCAAGAAGGTTCAAACCTTCTGGATCGTAGCCTCTCACAATTATATCGGACAAAAGCTCTTCGTCTCTCGGAAATAGAATCCGACGAAGCATTGGTAAAGTTCATCCCATCCAGTGACTTTCGTAAGGATCTGGATGGGAACAGTCGCAAACTGTCAAAGATAGAAATCTATCAAAAGAATGGTTCTCAGAAAAAACTATTGAAGTCCTTTAGTTTCAGATCCAGTTATTTTCCTAAAGTAACCACTGGAGGCAACACGGTAAAGGATTTATTTGACAATCTGGGCAACTCGTCCATTTACGACGGATGGTTTGCCTCAGATGACTTTATGTATTATAGGCTGCGACTGGACAGTTACAGCGAGGAGGACTCGAATGGCAAACAAGTGGCAAAGTACTCGTTTGGCTATAATAACGGGTTGCCTTGTAAGGCTTCCGCAGCCATTGATTATTGGGGATATTACAATGGGAAGGAAAACTTCAACGGTCGTTACCACACCCTTCTTCCAAAACATTGGGATGAGTTGACTTCAGACGTGGAAGATGGTTTCCCTAAAACGGTATATTTTACAGGTGCAGACCGACGTTTCTATGAAAGCTGTGCCTCTGCGGGAATGCTCTCTTTCATTACTTATCCGACAGGAGGAACTGCAAGTATCACTTATGAAGGGCATCGCTTCTCCAACTATAAGTATTTCGACGCAACAAAGACGACAAGCGGAAAAAGTTTCAAGGATGTGGACATCTACGCCACCAATCAAAGCTACGGAAAGGTTATCGGGGCATCATTAAACGAAAGTACGTTTAATATATCGGGTGAGGGGAAGTACAAGATGACCCTAAGCTACATGATATCCAACCTTGCCGAGCAGCCTTCCTGGCGATATATTCTAAGCAACCCTCTTCTGTTGTATCATTATAGCACCATTTATGACAGAAATGGTCCACATGAGGTGGTTAGTGCTTGTGATGTGCTGAGCGCAGTTCCAAGCGACACAGTGGGGACAAGAAACATAACAATATCAAGGACTTTAACTCTTTTCCCTGGGAAGTACAAACTGCAGATTGCTGGCGGGGCTTCATTAAACATTGGAGTGCGTCCCCAGCAATATTACCAGATAAGAGGCAATATCAAACTAGAAAAATCCACATATACATCCATCGGTGCAGGCATGAGGGTAAAGTCCATATCTGAAAATGATGGGAAAGGAAACTTTACTACGACAAAATATCGATATACCTATCCTGACTTAACTTCCTCAGGACGATTGTCAGTCCCAGCCATCTATGCAAGAAGAAAAATCTTAGTCTACCAAAATGGAAAGTATCAAGATGAAGGATTGAACCAGATAAAACCTGCAACAGCTAAAGAAATTCGCTATGCGGAAGTAAGCGGCAGCAATGCTGTTCCAGATGCGCCTGTGGTCAGCTATGAGAGGGTCACCATCAAACAGGAAAGCAATGGAACGACAAATGGTAAAGAGGTTTTTACTTACAGAAACAGACCTTGGGGCACCAATATGCTTACCTATTGCCGTCAAGTGCCCGACCCGAGAAATGGAATGTTGCTTTCTGATAGCGTGTTTGATTCCAAGGGAAAACTTATCAAGACAACAGATAACAGTTATAAGTGGAGATGTGTTGACTCCCGACTTCTAAGTGCGGTCATCGAGAACATCTACAGCGGGCCAAACGAGGTTACTGGTGGAAATGCTTTGGCGTCAGAAAATGCATATGCTGAAGCCTTAGGAGGAGGGTGCATGCAAATATATCTATATCCATCGGTCCAGTTCGCCTTGGTTTCTTCCAATTCCAGCCAAAAAGAATATCATGGTGATAACTGTGTTACCATAAAAACTAGTACCCAGTACGGACAGACCAACACCTTGGACTCCATCTCGGTCCAGAGTCAGTCTGAGACAGGAACTACCTTCACTACAGAAACATTCTATCCACAGAATGCTCTTTCCCAAGCCAATATGAAGACTTTGGCAGACAAGCACATCACTGAGATTCCCATAGAATGTCTGACATCAATATCAAATGAAGACGGCACTTATGTCATCGACTCACAACGATATTTATATGACAACAATGGCAATATTATCACGGAATACTCGTTAGATACAGAAAGAGCCATAACTAGGAGTTCGTTTAGTCTGTTAAAGGACAACTATGCCTTCTCCTCATTCAAAGCTAACGCTGTGCTTTCTTACAACTCGTCAGGGAAGCCTCGTGTGGTAAAGGAAAACAACTGCGATGTGGTCACCTATATATGGGGGTATTACAGCAACTATCCCATTGCCGTGATAAGAGGTGCGGACTATCCAGCCGTAAGGAATCTCCTTGGAGGCGACTCTGCCGTAAAAGCATTGGAAACAGCAGCCGCGCCAACTATAAGTGCAAGGGATTTACACAACAAATTGTCAAAGTTGGTTGGTTGTAGTGTCGCAACCTTCAGTTTCAGTCCCCAAATAGGGATGGTGGAGATGATTTCTCCGAATGGAGAATCTACGACTTATTCTTATGACGCTTTCTGCAGATTATCTGCCATCAAGGATCATAACGGCATCGTGTCCTCATCATTCAAATACAATTACAAACAATAAGCTTATGATGAATAAAGTTAACTTTCGATACTTGTTTTTGTTGGCATGGTTTACTGCCCTGTCAACAAAGGCCCAAGTGTCTTCAGAGAACTACGTGCAGACTACGGAGCGTATCAGCGACACACAAGTTCTCTCCATAACGGAACAGAACATTTGTAATCATACATATCATATAGGAGACAAGATTGAGCGTCAGCAAGCCACCTTCAAACATTTTGACCAAAAAGGAAAAGGTGCTATTTGGGACTTGACTGACATCAATCTATCTGACAATGTCTCGTGGTTGACAATCACCTCCAATCCCCATGATGAACATGGACTTATAATTAATGGACTCAATACCCGTTATTTTTGTCATCAAAACGACACTGGCACATATTTGGATGGCTATGAGAACAACCAATCGAAAATTAGCTACAAACTAACAGACTTGATTGCTCCGCCTAGTTTTGTACTTAACAGCATGGCAACGGGGTATTTCAATGGATATGCCATATATTCAGAGTCAGTATATTCTCGTATTTATGGAACATATGAATGCCAAGTTGATGGACTCGGTACAATGTTACTTCCATCAGGTGATACGATTACTGGTGTGACAAGGGTACATATCCAGAAACACACAGGACAACAATATCTCAAAAACATTGAGCATGCAAAGGCCTTACGCATGTTGGTTGACAGTGTTAACATCTACACACATGATAGCATCATACAACATCTTGCTGTGGATTCCAACCTGGTAGAAACAAACATATACAGATGGTATGCACAAGGGGAGTCTTATCCAATTTACGAAACCTTAGACTCTCATGTTAAGGGTAACAATATTGGATTTAAAGTAGCTTATTATTACTCTCCACAATCATTGAAAGACAATGAATACGAGAAATCAAGAAATATTTCTCAAAGAGAGAGAGCAAAAGCTACCTCCAATGGCCGTCCCCGTATTTCCAGACATGTATTTTCTAATGGTACATTTATTGATTATTCGGTAAACGTGACTTCCGATGGTAATGTAAATGTTGCCATGTTCTGCTCTTCAAGAGCAAAGATAGATTGTAATATCCATACCATTGACGGAATGATGGTATGCCAACAGAGTTTTAAAGAATCCAGCAAAAAGACATATAACATCTGTCTGCCTTTATCGTCTCATTCACATGGCATCTACATACTCAACATTTCTGTTAACGGACAGCAATTCTCAGAAAAGTTCATCTACAAGTAATCCACTATGAGTAGAAAAATACAAAGATTTATCGGAAAAAGCGAAAATATCACAATAAAAATGTTATTTATTAAAAAAAAGCATTACCTTTGCATGTACAAATAACAAGGAAATATGGACAAAAGTAAGTTTAGTCTATTAAGTAACATCAAATACCCGGAAGATTTGAGACGGCTGAGCATTGACCAGCTGCCACAAGTCTGCAAAGAGTTAAGAGAAGACATTATCGACGAGGTTGCCGTCAACCCCGGTCATTTTGCCTCCTCTCTTGGCGTGGTGGAAATAACCGTAGCCCTACATTATATCTACAACACCCCATACGACCGTATTGTATGGGATGTGGGACACCAAGCCTACGGACATAAGATATTAACAGGACGCCGCGAAAACTTCTGTACCAACCGCAAGTTGCACGGCATCCGTCCATTCCCTACACCTTTAGAAAGCGAATATGATACCTTCGCCTGCGGACATGCGAGCAATTCCATCTCCGCAGCACTCGGTATGGCCGTTGCCGCACGCGAAAACGGAGATACCGACAGGCACGTGGTAGCCGTCATTGGCGATGGAGCCATGAGCGGCGGACTGGCTTTCGAGGGACTGAACAACGTATCAAGTACACCTAACGACATGCTCATCATCCTGAACGACAACGATATGAGCATCGACCGGGCTGTGGGCGGTATGGAGAAATATCTCCTGAACCTCGATACCAACGAGACCTACAACCGCCTCCGTTTCAAGGCATCGCAGTGGCTGCACTCCAAAGGCTATCTCAACGAAGACCGCAAGAAGGGCATCCTGCGCCTGAACAATGCACTGAAGTCGGCACTGAGTCATCAGCAGAACATCTTCGAGGGTATGAATATCCGCTACTTCGGACCTTTCGATGGTCATGACGTGAAGGAAGTGGCGAGAGTGCTCAAACAGCTTAAGAACATGAAGGGTCCTAAGCTGCTGCACCTGCATACCACCAAGGGAAAGGGTTACGAACCTGCCGAGAAGAGTGCTACCATCTGGCACGCGCCAGGCAAATTCGATCCGGAAACGGGTGAGAGAATCATTGCCGATACCAGTAACCAGCCTCCTAAATATCAGGATGTTTTCGGTGAGACGCTGCTGGAACTGGCTCTGAAGAACCCGAAGATTGTAGGTGTGACGCCAGCCATGCCTACAGGATGCTCCATGAACATCATGATGAAGGCGATGCCAAACCGTACCTTCGATGTAGGTATTGCCGAGGGGCATGCCGTCACCTTCTCAGGAGGTATGGCGAAAGACGGACTCATCCCATTCTGCAATATCTATAGTTCGTTTGTACAGCGTGCCTACGATAACATCATCCACGACATGGCACTGCTCAACCTGCCGGTTATCATGTGTCTGGACCGTGCCGGACTGGTAGGTGAAGACGGACCAACCCATCATGGTGCCTTCGATATGGCGGCTCTCCGTCCGATTCCGCATCTCACCATCGCATCTCCGATGAACGAGCATGAGTTGCGCAACCTGATGTATTCAGCCCAGTTGCCAGATCATGGCAGCTATGTTATCCGTTATCCTAGAGGCAAGGGGGTGCTCGTAGACTGGCGCAACCCGATGGAGGAAATCAAGACCGGTACCGGCAGAAAGCTGAAAGACGGCACCGATGTAGCCGTTCTTACCATCGGTCCTATCGGAAACGATGCCGCTCAGGCTATCGCTGAGGTAGAAACCGAAACCGGAATGAGCATCGCCCACTACGATATGCGATTCCTCAAGCCACTCGATGAAGACATTCTGAAAGAGGTGGGCGAAAAGTTCAGCCGCATCATCACCATCGAAGACGGCGTTCGTATGGGCGGTATGGGCTCAGCCGTACTGGAATGGATGAACGACCATGACTATCAGCCAAAGATGACCCGAATGGGATTGCCAGATGAGTTTGTGGAGCACGGAACCGTGGCACAGCTCAGAGAAATCGTGCATCTCGATAAAGAAGCAATCAAAGAAGCAATTAAGAAATGAAAATAATCATAGCTGGCGCATATGCCATAGGTACTCACCTGGCGAGACTCCTGTCACGCAGCAATGAAGAGATTACGCTCATCGATGAAAGCGAAGAGCGCCTGGCAAGCATTGGCTCCGACTGCGACCTGCTCACCATGCTGGGCAAGCCTACCAGCCTTCACATCTTACGCGATGCGGGGGTTGCAGATGCCGACCTCTTCATCGCCGTTACTCCGGTAGAAAGTACCAACATCACAGCTAGCATCCTTGCCAAGAACCTGGGTGCTAAAAGAACGGTGGCCCGCGTGGATAATCCGGAATATATGGATCAGCAGGCTCAGGAATTCTTCAAAGAATTAGGTATCAGCAAACTGATTTATCCGGAGATGCTCGCAGCCGTAGATATCAATAACGGACTGAAAATGAGTTGGGTACGTCAGCGCTGGGATGTGCACGACGGCGCACTCGTCATGCTCGGCATCAAACTGCGCGAAGGATGCGAGATACTGAACGAACCGCTCAAGAACATCAGCGGTCCTAACGACCCTTATCACGTGGTAGCCATCAAGCGAGGCAGTGATACCATCATCCCTGGCGGTAACGACGAGCTGAAACTCTACGACCTCGCCTACTTCATGACCACCCGCAACTACATCCCATATATCCGCAAGATTGTAGGCAAGGAGCACTATGTGGATGTGAAGAACGTGATGATTATGGGTGGCGGACGCACAGCCGTAAGAGCCGTGAAGAAGATGCCGGAATATATGGAATGCAAGATTATCGAGATGAGCGAGGAGCGCTGCGAATATCTCAACGATATTCTCGATGAGAACAAGACGCTCATCATTCATGGTGACGGACGTGACATTCCGCTGCTCGTAGAAGAAGGTATCCGTAGTACTCAAGCCTTCGTGGCACTGACCGGTAACGCCGAAACCAATATCCTGGCCTGTCTTACCGCCAAGAGAATGGGGGTGCGCAAGACGGTGGCTGCCGTAGAAAACGTAGACTACGTGAGCATGGCAGAGAGTCTGGATATCGGTACCATTATCAACAAGAAGATGATTGCCGCCAGCTACATCTACCAGATGATGCTCGATGCCGACGTGATGAACGTGAGATTCCTGATGAGCGCTAACGCCGATGTGGCTGAGTTTATAGCCAAAGAAGGTTCGAAGGTAACCAAGAAACCGGTGAAGGAACTCGGCATGCCTATCGGTGTAACCATCGGTGGACTGGTTCGCGGTGAAGAAGGAATGCTCGTTTCGGGTAATACACAGATAGAACCGGGCGACTCGGTGATGGTTTTCTGCCACAACATCAACATGAAGAAAATTGAGAAATACTTCATATAAGCGCGAAGGAGATAGAGACATACTTCATATATGATAAACAGAAAATTAATATATAAGGTTTTAGGGCAACTGCTTTTCATAGAAGCATTCCTGCTCTTCGTCAGTCTGCTGGTAGCTTTCTATTACCAGCAGGATGACATCTTTGCCTTCATTGTGGCAACACTTACCACCATCGGAGGCGGACTGGTGCTGAAATGGCGAGGACACGGAGCAGATAACTCAATGTCGCGCCGTGATGCCTATCTCGTGGTAACGCTCTCATGGATTGTATTCAGTTTCTTCGGAACCCTCCCCTTCATGATAAGTGGATACATCAACAACTTTACCGATGCCTACTTTGAAACCATGTCGGGATTTACGACAACGGGAGCCACGATATTAGACGATGTAGAATGCTTCCCCCACGGACTGCTTTTCTGGCGTTCGCTCACCCAATGGATAGGCGGTCTGGGAATCGTGTTCTTCACCATCGCCCTGCTGCCATCGCTTGTAGGAGGACAGACCAAGGTGTTTGCTGCCGAGGCTACAGGACCTATCAAGACAAAACTGCATCCCCGGCTTTCCACTTCGGCTAAATGGATATGGAGTATCTATCTGATGCTCACCATTGCCTGCATCGCATCCTACTACGTGGCAGGAATGAATCTCTTCGACAGTTTCAACTATGCGATGACCACTACGGCTACAGGAGGGTTCTCTACACATAACAGTAGTACCTCGTTTTTCCATTCGCCGGCGCTGGAATACATCTGTGCCTTCTTCTGCTTCCTGTCGGGTGTTAATTTCACCCTGCTCTATGCAGCCGTCATCAAATTCAAGATCAAAGATCTGTTCAAGAATTCTGAGTTTAAGTTCTATATGCTCCTCGTTACAGCCTTCACGGCTTTCATCATGGTAGAGCTGATAGCGATGCGCAACTACGATGTGGAACATGCCTTCCGCAGCGCCATCTTCCAGGTGGTATCATTCATCACCACCACGGGATTATTTAACGACGATGCTGCTGTGTGGCCTCACGTTACCTGGGTGGTATTGGCAGCCTGCATGTTCTTCGGAGCCTGCTCGGGCAGTACGAGTGGAGGTTTGAAATGTATCCGTGGCGTGATGCTGGTAAGAATGGTGAAGAATGAATTCCGCCAGATTCTGCATCCTAACGCCGTACTGCCATTGAAGATTGATGGTGTGAACGTACCGATGCAGAAGCGTGTTACGCTGCTTGCCTTCCTCACCACTTATCTCATCATCTGTCTGGTGATATCGTTCACGATGATAGCCATGGGCATCGACAATACTAATGCCATCACCATCACCCTGAGTTGTGTGGGTAATGTGGGACCTACGCTGGGTACGGAAATCGGACCAACCATGTCGTGGAGCGAACTGCCGGATGTGGCAAAATGGTTCTGCTCGCTGATGATGCTCATCGGTCGTCTGGAAATATTCAGTGTGCTGGTTATCTTAACGCCAGCATTCTGGAGAGAGAACTAACATACCCAGAGGGGGAGTTAGAAAATAAAAGAGAAGTTGATATTTGAAGTAAGAAATACGCTTACTAGACTAAGTATATTTCGCACAAAAAGCGTTATATATAATAAGGTATAGGTTCAGCAAGAGCCTTACCCGAGAGTAAGAAACCGTACTTATGAGTACATTTATAAACTAAATACAGGTAAAAATGAAACCATTAAAATTTCAACCGCTATTAAAATCCACCATCTGGGGTGGCAGTAAGATTATCACTTTCAAACATCTCGACGTAAAGCAAGAGAATGTGGGAGAAAGCTGGGAAATCTCTGGAGTACCAGGAAATGAAAGCATCGTAGCCGATGGCGAGATGCAGGGCAAGAGCCTCAACGAGGTTGTTGCAGAACGGAAGGGAAGCTTCCTCGGAGAAGAGAACTACAAGCGTTTCGGCAATGAGTTTCCACTGCTCATCAAGTTTATCGATGCCAACCGCGACCTCTCTATCCAGGTGCATCCTAATGATGAAATTGCCAAGAAGCAAGGTAAGGAACGCGGCAAGACCGAGATGTGGTATGCGCTGCCATGCGAGCCGGATGCCAAGCTCTACAACGGCTTGAAGATGCAGATAACTCCTGAGCAGTACAAGGAGATGGTGGAGAATGATACCATCACTGATGCCCTGGCTCAGTATAACGTGAAGGAAGGTGACTGTTTCTTTATCCCAGCCGGCAGAATCCACACCATCGGAACAGGCTGTTTCGTTGTCGAGATTCAGCAGACCAGCGATGTTACCTATCGCATCTACGACTTCAAGCGCAAGGACAAGGATGGCAACTATCGCCAGCTCCACACCAAGGAAGCTGCCGAGTGCATTGACTACACCGTATTGCCAGACTATCGCCAGCACTACACTCCTGCCAAGAACCAGGGTGTAAGCATGGTGCAGTGCCCTTACTTCACCACAGCCGTTTATGATCTCGATGAGCCAATGACGCTGGATTATTCAGAGTTGGACAGCTTCGTGATTCTGATTGGCTTGAAGGGTGAGGCTAAGATTACCGACAACGAGGGTAACGAGATTACGCTCCAGGGCGGCGAGAGCATCGTAGTTCCTGCCAGCACCAAGACATTGAAGATAGAAGGAACCCTGAAGTTCCTGGAGGTTTTTTAAAGGTAAAAAAGTAAAAGGGTAAAAAGGTAAAAAGAGCCTGGCGGGATGTCATCTGCCTGCTTTCTTTTTACCTTTTTACCTTTAAATATCCTTTTTACCTTTCCAAATACTTTTCCACATCCGCCTGTATCTTCTGGAATTCGGGAGAGAACTGGTAGAAGGTGTTCTTCTTCATCATCATCTTCACCTTGCCCAGACTATTCTCATAACATGCCATTTCGGTGCGAGCCTGCTCGGAATGGAGGGCACGGTCGCGGATTTCATTCTCCCTATCGTTGCGCAAAGCATCGCAAACGCTCTGGACGATAGGACTAACTACCAGGTCGAAGAGATGATGACCCTGTATATATAAATAGGTATTGCTCTCGTTTACACCCAGATTGTTGAGGTAAAGAGCCATTTCATCCAACTCATCCTTAAACTTCTTAAAGCGGCGCTCCAGCTGGAACAGCTTTGCCCGCACCTTCTTTCCCAAATAATCTATCGCCCATTTAGGATCCTGGATTCGGACAGAAGGCAGCATGATGACCTTATCAAACTCTGCCATATCAAAATGCATCGACATCTTGCGATGACGCACATAGAACAGCATGTGCCATAAGAAGAGGGGCCAGATGGTACGGGAATAGGACTCAAGAAAACGCTCGAAATCGAAGATGCGACGGTCGTTGAGCGTCACCATCACACAGGTTTCGTGCAATCCTCTGGCATAACATTGGAAATTTTCAATGGCATAGGCATAGGTATGGAAGATGTAAGGATTCTCCAACATCTGCTGGGAAGACTCGGTTGAGCCCTGACGCAGATAATCGTAATCGGCATCTACACAGGCTATCATATCCCTACCTACTCCCTTCAGCATGCTGGAGATAGCAGCCTTCTTGCCTCGGTCTAAATGCTGGTTACGGGTAGGCAGCATGATATCAAAATAGCGTTTTTCATTCTCAAACTTTCCCAGTACAGAACGCCAGAAGAAGACATCATCGTAGCTCTCGACGTAAGCCACAATCTTGCGCCGAGCCTTCTTCGAGGTCATCCTGTTGGCTGCCTCGAAGAACTGGGAATTGATATTATCGGTTAAACGTTTAGCCATAAGCTGAAAAAATCAACATTCAACACTTAACATTCAACATTACGAAATCGTAATATCATTCACATCCGTCACCCTATCGGTCCATCCATCCATGACCACAGCAGGACTGTGGGTGGTCATGATGATCTGGATATTCGGATTAAGCTGCAGCACCAGACCGATGAGCAGCTTCTGCCATTCGAAGTGAAGACTGATTTCCGGCTCATCCATAAAGAGGACGTATGACTGGTTGTCCTCCACCAGCACGGTGAGGAGGATGGCAAGAATCTGCTTCTCACCAGCCGAGAGCTGATAAGGCGAGAGCTGCTCGCCTATCTGGTTGAAGCGGATTTCGTTGGCAGTACGGATGATGGTCTTGCCGGTATCCTTGAAAAGATTATCTACCATATCCTGGAACATCTTCTTCGGTTCACTCAGTTTCTGAGCCTTGAAGGCTGCATCCGGTTCGCCACTCTGCAAGACGGCGATGATGCGGTTGCCGATGTTCACCTGGTAATCCAGATACTTGCGCTGCAGCTGGAAGAGCTGCCAGTCGAGTTCGGTAACCAGGGTAAGGTCTATCTTGTTGATCATCTCGGCATTCATCAATGGTCTATCTACCGAGCGGATTACATCATATCTAATCCACTTTGCCTCCTCCGGCTCCACCTTCAGATGCACACCTTTGATCATGTGACTAGGGAATTCACCGCCAGCCGCCAGACCCTTTACCACCTTATTTAATATAGTACTCTTGCCCACGCCGTTTACACCACTCAGGATATTGACACGGCGGTCGAGGTTCCAAAGAATATGTTTGGTACCGCTCCAGAGAGATTCAATCTCTATCTGTTTGATATAATCAGCATATTTCTGCATAAGAATAATCTCCTATCTTTAATAGTCAAGAACGGAAAAAGACTATTGTCTTAACTTCTTAACTCCTTTAAGTTTCAAAAAATATACCGCAAATATAGCAAAATTCCTCGAATTTTTGTACCTTTGCACTCGATTTTATTCAAAAATAGGAAGATTTAAATAGAAATAAGGAAAAAATGGATAACAAACGACCTCTTATCGCCCACCTGTGCCTCTTCTGTTCCGGCGCATTCTGGGGACTGATGGCTCCCGTAGGCAAGGATGCCATGCTTCACGGCATCGACGGCATCGACCTGGTGAGCTTCCGTGTATTGGGTGGTGCCCTCCTCTTCTGGATAGCATCATTCTTCACCAAAAGAGAACATATCCCTACCAAGGACATCATCAAGATGGCAGGTGCCGGCATATTCGGACTGGTATGCAACCAATGCTGCTATACCATCGGTCTGAGTCTCACCTCGCCAAGCAACTCCAGCATCATGACTACTTCGATGCCTATCTTCGCCATGATTCTCTCGTTCCTGATTCTGAAGGAACCTATCACCTGGAAGAAGGCTATCGGTGTGCTGATGGGATGCAGCGGAGCCTGTATCATCATCCTGACGAGTGCTACGGCTGGCAATGCTAAGGTAGGAAATATCTGGGGCGACCTGCTCTGCATCTCGGCACAGCTTTCGTTCGCTCTCTATCTGGCACTCTTCAAGCCGCTGGTTCAGAAGTATTCGCTCTTCACGGTGAACAAGTGGATGTTTACCTGGGCAACCCTCTTCATCTGGCCTTTCACGATAGGACACGTATCGGACATTCCTTTCGCCCAGGTTCCGATGAGCACCTGGTGGGAAACGGGCTACGTCATCTTCTTCGGCACTTTCCTGGGTTACATCTGCATGATGATTGGTCAGAAGACGTTGCGCCCTACCGTGGTGAGTGTATATAATTATGTGCAGCCGCTGGTATCGGTTACCGTGAGTGTTATCGTGGGTCTCGCCGTATTCAAGGGTATGCAGGCGATTGCGGCCATCCTCATCTTCTCCGGTGTATGGCTCGTGGTAAAGAGCAAATCAAAAAATGATATCGACAAGCACGACCACAGTCTGGCTTACGAGAAAAGACATGCTTAAAAGATATAATGTCGATTTATAAAACTGAAACTGTCCCCATCTGAGATAACAGATGAGGACAGTTTTTTATATAAGAAAAGAAGATCAGCAACCGAAGTAAACCATCAGTCCGCCCAATACGATATAAAGTAGGGCGTATGGGATGGCCGAGCGGAGAATCTCTCCATCCTTTCCCTCCATATCGCAGGCTGCAGTAGCAATGGCGATGCTCTGCGGACTGATCATCTTGCCACCCGTGGCTCCCGTGGTGTTGGCAGCAACCAGCCAGTTTTCCTGACCACCCTCCATACCAAAGAATGTGCTCTGCCCCGTCATACCCAACTGATTGGCAACATGAGCCTGGAGCTTGGCAAAGAGGATATTCGAAGAGGTATCAGACCCCGTAACGAAGGTTCCGATGGCACCAATCATCGGCGCAACCAGAGGATAGAAATCTCCCGTTACTGCCACCAGTCCTGAGGCGATGGCAGTAATCATTCCCGAATAGTTCATCACACTTGCCAGGGCTATCAGCGAACAGATGGTCACCACCGTCTTACGAAGATTCACCGTGGTACGGGCAAGAATCACCATCAATCTCTTGAGGCTCAATCCCTGAATCAATCCACCAATCGTAGCACCTAGGAAGAGCATCAGTCCTGCATTGGAAATCCAGCCAAACTTAAAGGTGCTGTCGAGCACAGGCAGATGAACCGCACTCACCAGATGACTTTTGAGGAAAGCATTGACCGGAGGACAGAGTGCTCCGGAAACCAGGATAAATATCAATATAAAAAGGTAAACGCTCCATGCCTTCAGGCTTTCGGCAAGCGTAAAGGTTTCCTTATCCTGCACCTTGCTCTTTCTGGCAAATACCTTGGCGTATGCGATGATGGCGATAATGGCTGCCAGCGAACCGATGATGGCTGGAGTCTCGGAACCGAGATAATAGCCGCAGACAAACTGCACTATCACGGAAATCACTCCCACCCAGAGGGCGATGATGAGATTCTTGATAAGATTATGCTTATCGGTAAGCGTCAAGATAATAAAAGGCAGGAGGATAAAGAGAGGTGACAGCTGGATAATGGCGAATGCCGAAGTCTCGCAAATCTGTGCCGCCGAAGCCGATCCGCTTTCAGCCACCTCATTGCAGAGCGTAGTAACCGGTACACCCACAGCACCAAATCCCGTAGCCACGGTATTACCAATCAGGGATACCAGAGCCGAGAACATCGGTTTGAATCCGAGTCCGATGAGGATGGCAGCAGGTATCGCCACCGCCGTTCCGAAGCCCGCCATACCTTCGAGCAGTCCGCCGAATCCCCATACGAGGAGCAGCACGAGCAGTCCCTTATCATCGGTAATCGATGTAAACTGCCTCTTGATCACCTCTATCTGCTTGCTTTCCACGAGGATATTATAGCTGTAGATAGCCATCAGGATGATGATGAGAATCGGGAATACCGCCTTCAGGATGCCTTCCACCACCGCCCATCCCGTCAGGGCGATCACGCTATCCTCCGCATGTTCCGGGGCTATCATGCCTAGCGGCGAAGCTGCGAAGAGAGCAAGCAACACGGTAATTACGAGCGTCAGCAAGGCGCTTTTATGACCTGCCATCTTGAAGCCGAGCATCAGGATGAACAGCAACACGATGGGAATAATAGAAACAATTGATGCCATAAGCCATTCAGTTTTTTAATGTTTTCGATTGCTAAATTTTATGTTTATGACTGCAAAAATAACATTTTTCTTTGAAAAAAGAAAGCATTATTTGAAAAAATCTCTTCTTAGATGTCCGATTTTTCAATTTCATACGTCTATAGAGTGTAAAGGTTATGAGAACAGAAGAATTCAACCATATTATCCTACCGATGCGCAGCGACCTGAAAGAGTATGCGCTAAGGTTGACTGAGAGTGACGACAATGCCGAAGACCTCGTGCAGGAAGTCATGCTTAGGCTGTGGGACATGCGCCATGACATCAAGGCAGAAGATAACCTCAAGGCTCTAGCCATCACTATCATGCGCAACAAGTTTTATGACCAGTGCCGACATGAGGAGCGGAACTTCACCACCGACAAGGTAATGGAAGTACCCATAGAAGACCGGCGGGCAGAGCAACGGGACGAGGTAAACCTCATCAGACAGATAGTGGCACAGCTTCCGCCCTTGCAGCAGCAGATATTCCGCATGAAGGAGATAGAAGGCTATACTGCCGATGAAATCATGCAGATAACGGGATGTACTGCCGATAATCTCCGAAAGAATCTCTCCAGAGGCCGACTCAAAATCAGAGAGACTTATATGAACATCGTGAAACAGAACAGAACAAAATAAAGAAGGAGGAAAGAATATGAACGATAAAATAAAAAGAATCGATGAATTCAAGAACACCTATGAATTCAAGACGATACAGGACTTGCTCGACAAGTATATGGATGGTGCCACATCCAATGAGGAGGAGGCAACGCTCAGAAAGTATTTCGAAGAGCATGGCAATGATATTCCGGAAGAATGGGAATCCTATCGCGCCCTCTTCAGTTATATCGGATTCGAACAGATGAATCTTTCTCAAATTCTAAAAGGAGAAGAAGAGAAGGAGGAGGATTTCGAAAAAAAAAGATATCGAGAAGGAAGAACTCCCAAAGAAGGAAGCTTCTCGTAGCAGATGGCTCAAATATTTCGGCACTTCTGTGGCAGCCGCCGCTATCATCGCATTCCTGATTGTGGGCATCCAGAAGATAGCCCAGCCTCAGCCTGAATGTTATGCGGTTATCGATGGAAAGGTTTATACCGACCAGGAGTTCGTTCATAACGAAGCCCTGGATGCCCTGGAAGATGTTTCGGCAGATTCCGAAGATCCATTCAGTGCCCTGGATATGATGAAACAATAAATTCATCTTTTAGATGAAACAATCATTCAAACTATAAAGTATAATATACCCGTTGGCGGAATTAATTTAAGTTGATAAATATGAGTAAAAAGTTGCACATATCGCTGATTTTTAGTAACTTAGTGGTGTTCAAAACATTAAGTCCAAACCATCGTATGTACAACCTTTATACAAAATTCGTCAAAATACTCGAGATATGCAAGCAATTCTCTGAAAATCTCGTCAATGAATCGGGTAATGTTCCACGTCGTGGTCCTGTTCCCAAGTTTTCGGATTTGGAAGTGGTGGCGCTATCCTTGACGGCAGAGACCGAGAGCATTGATAGTGAGAAGTGGTTGTTCGACTATAAATTGCAAGAGTACAAGGACAACATTCCTAATCTCATATCAAGGAGACAGTTCAATGACCGCAGGAAGAAAACGGCAGGCCTGTGTGAGGAACTGCGCAAGCGGATTGCCATGGAAATGGATGGCGGAGAGGAACAATTCTTTGTTGACTCCAAGCCGATAGAGGTCTGTAGGGTTGCAAGAGGAAAACGTTGCAAGATGGGACGTACCGGCAATTTCTCGCAAGCTCCCGACTTCGGCTTCTGTGCTTCGCAGAACACGTATTATTTTGGTTATAAGTTACACGCTCTCTGTGGGTTAAGTGGAGTTATCCATTCCTATGATCTGTCAAAGGCAAGTGTGGCGGACCTCCATTATATGAAGGATGTAAAACATACTTATCACGACTGTAGCATCTATGGTGACAAAGGGTATATTGGAGCTGACGTACAGCTTGACTTGTTCGAAACCGCACACATAAGACTGGAGTGTCCGTATCGGCTCAACCAAAAGGATTGGAAACCGACATTCATTCCGTTTGCAAAGGCAAGAAAGAGGATTGAGACAATATTCTCACAACTTACAGACCAGTTCTTGGTCATCAGGAACTATGCGAAAATAACGAATGGTTTGTTTGCCAGGATCATTGGCAAAATTAGTGCACTTACCATTCTGCAATACGTAAACTTCATTAACGACAAGCCCATTGGCAGAATTAAGTATGCACTAAATTAATTCCGCCAACAGGT